>JAABUZ0100000623.1_pt1 | contig 83933 bp, 82 predicted proteins | sample 5562091 | NCBI WGS metagenome assembly JAABUZ01 (sample SAMN12813069, study PRJNA571459) | rock metagenome | isolation source: Antarctica rocks | place: Antarctica: Victoria Land, Linnaeus Terrace sud | collected 2015-12-21
CGTGCACTTCCGCACCAGTCACCACGCCGGCACGTTCAATCTCGCCACCCAGCAGTACCAGCACTGACCGCGGCCGCCACCAGACCGTACACGGACTGACCCGATCCAGGACCACACAGCGCTGGACCGCAGGCACCGACGGCGCAAAGCACCGCGGCGTCGGGTCCGACGCCGACGATCCGGGCTGTCCCCGGCCGGCCGTCGACCGGGATGCCGGCAGCCCGATGACGAGCATCGTGGCGCAGGTGATCACGATGCTGAGTCAGTCCCGGCTGCCCGCTCCACTGGAACCGCGGGTCAGCAAGGATGTGGTCCCCTTGGTCATGTCCGGGAGTCAGGGACCCGTCGCTGAGCTTGCGTCCCAGTAGCCAGCCATGAGCTCGCGCGACCAGGCCGGCTGCGTGACCCGGCCGCGAGGAGCGAACTCGCTCATGTACGGCTTCAGGTCGAGCACGGGTGTGCCGTCGATATCCAAAGCCTGAACCGTGACCGTCAGTCCGTCGACGGCGAGCAGTCGGCACACCGACAGGCCCAGCCGGGTCGGGCGCCCCTTGCCCCGCTGGGCGAAGATCCCGACCAAGGGCCATTGCTGGCTGCCACGAGGGTGGCGGGCCGCCCGCTGGAGCTGGTCGGGGTCGACCCGGTGGAACAGGTAGACGACCTCGATGTGGGAGAACTCGTCGAGCCCCCACAAGGCCTCCGGTGTGAACTGTCCGGCGTCCAGGCTGATGGTGGCCGTGATGCTGTCCCAGTCATCGTCGAGGGGCTCAGTGCGCGACGAGTTGACCCAGCCGACCGGCGTGATGCTCATGCGCGCCACCTTCCCAGGCGTGCACCCGGCGGTCCGCTGGACGATCGCTCAGCGGTACGTGCCGCCCGTTGAGGGTGTGGCGGTCAGGTGTGTAGGCCGCCGTCGGAGTACAAGAGCTGGCCGTTGATCCAGCCCACCACGTCGCGAGGTGGTGGGCACCCTGCGGGAGGGCCTGAGGTGAGCTCTGCCCGTCGAACCGGTGCCGGCAGCAGCACAACAGCAGGTCGGCGAACCCCAAAGCCGCGGGCGCACGCTCACGGTCGAGCCCGTCTGGGGCCGCCGGCCCCACCGACCTGCTGTTGGGCCGCAGCTGCCAGGCCGATACGCGCCCGCACGTCAACGCGGCCTCGCTGTCGCCGTAACCGGGACCGCCCAGAGGGCGACCGGGCACGCCACCGCGGCCGCCGACCAGAACCGACCGCAGGACGAGTCGTGGGTCGCGCGCCTCGCGGCGTCTCGTCAAGCCGGCGTGACCTCCGGACCAGCTGCGCGGGCCACGATAAACGCCTGCGGGACGTTCTCCGAGGAGTCGGGGTCACGCTGCAGGGTCGTGTGAGCGGTCATCCCGGCCGTGCGGAGCTGATCGACGACGCGCACGGGCAGCAGCCGGAAGGCGTACAGCGAGATCGGCTGTCCATAAGCATGTTCCAGACGCCTGCGCTCATCGCCGACCTGAAATGCGAGGAGCAGCTGCCCACCCGGGGCGAGCACGCGGCGGAATTCGCCGAATACGGCCATCAACTCCTCGGGCGGCGTGTGGATGATGGAGTACCAGGCGACGAGCCCGCCCAAGCTCCCGTCGTCGTGCTCGAGCGCCGTCATCGTGCCCACGTCGAAGCGCAGGTCGGGGTGGTCTCGCCGCGCCACCGCGATCATCTCCGAAGACAGGTCGACGCCGCTGACGCCAGCCCGAGGCGGTGCAGGTGACCTGTCACGCGGCCAGGCCCGCAACCGACATCGAGTACCGGCCCGACTGCGGCTGCGGTCACCAACTCGGCGAAGGCGGCCAGCACAGCGCGGTCCCAGGGCTTGCGCGCCAGCTCGGTCCGCAGCAGTTCGCGTACTCGACGGCGACCGTGTCGTACGCCGTACGCGTGTGCTGCAGGTAGGACGGCTCTGACACCTCGAGACCCTAGCCAGGCCCGTCTCGAGGCATCGAATCTGGCCTACTTCGAGCCATTCCTGGGCCATCCTGAGGTCGACGCACGCTACCGACCGACGACGGCGCAGACCTCTGGCCGCGGCACTGCTGGACGATCGTTTCGCGGTCGTCGATGCGCGGCCTGACAGAGTCACTCGCATGAGCCAGCGCCTGCGCTTTGGGTACGACGGCGACGACGGCCTGGGCGACCGGCTGCTGGCGGCCGTGCTGCGCGGGGAGAAGACGGCGACGACGTCGCTGGCAGTGGAGTACCTGTCCGGCGACCCGCTGCCGCGGGTTGGCGAGCGCCTCACGATCGAGGACCACGACCGTCGGGGACACGGCGTCGTCGAAACCACCGGGGTGTCGATCGTCCCCCTCGACCTGGTCGGGGACGACGTCGCACGCGAGGAAGGTGAGGGGTTCTCGAACGCGAGCGCCTGGCGGCGGGACCACATCGCCTTCTGGAACGATGTTACTGATCTGGTGCGCGCTGATGCCCGTGACCCGGCTTGGCAGCTCCGCAAGAGCGAGCCCGTGGTCGTCCACCGATTTCGGCTGTTGGAGGTGTACGGGCAGGCGCAGCCCCCCGCTGACGCGCGTCGCCGGCAGCCATCTGTCGACCGGTGAACGCAGCTAGCGCGGCGAACGGCGAGCGCCGCGTGCCCAGCGCCATCCAGGTCCGGTCAGCGGTGGTGGATGACGAGCAGGCGCTCGCGCGCATCGACCTGGCGACGTGGACGTCAGACGTCTCTCCGGCGCCGGCAGCGGACGGGCCCTTCTTCGGCCCGCACACCAGCCCGGCCGACGTGCTCGTGGCCGAGAGCGGCCGAGTCATCCTCGGCTACGCGAAGCTGCACCAGCCCCTGCTGCTGCCCTCGCACAGTCACGTGCTCGAACTCGGCGGCCTGGCTGTCGACCCTGGCCACCAGCGCACCGGAGCCGGCCGAGCCCTGGTCCACGCGGTGGTTCAGCAGGCCCGCGCTCGGGGTGCCCGCAAGCTGTCTCTGCACGTCCTCGCACCCAACGTTGCGGCCCGCCGGCTGTACGAGGCCTGCGGCTTCACGCTCGAGGGCGTGCTGCGCGCTGAGTTCCTCCTGGACGGTGGCTACATCGACGACGTCCTCATGGCCCAGAACCTGACCACACACGACTGACGGCCCGGCCCCCGCGCATGATCGGCGTGCCACCGGTGAGCGGCGCCACCGACCCAAGCAAGCACGGCGACCACCCCGGGCCCGCTGGAGCGACGGCTGAGCCCGGCCTGGGCAACGGAAGGCGGGCCCTCCCGGATCGCCGCCGACGGCAGTCGACGGCGCGTCCCTCTACCGTTCTCGCGTGGCGTTCTTCGACGAGCTCGACGTCGTCGGCGCACGGCGGGAGCTGGTCGCCCTCGGCGGGGTGCTCGACGCTGAGACCTTGGCCGCGGCCTACCGCGCGGGGGTCTTTCCCTGGCCGTCGGCGCCGGGGGACGAGGCGGCCCTTGACCGCACCGCCCGACGCCTCGCCCGACGGGGAGCGGTCCCCCTGCTCCCCGGTACGCCGAACGGGACCCCGCTGGTGCCGTGGTGCTCACCCGATCCGCGCGCGGTCCTGCTGCCGCACCGGCTCGTCGTACCGCGGTCACTGCGTCAGCTGCTGAGGCGGCGCGGCTGGGAGGCGACCGTCGACGCGGCGTTCGCGCGCGTGCTGCATGAATGTGCAGCTCGCGAACAGACGTGGATCACCGGTCCCATGAAGGCGGCCTACCTCGAGCTGCACGAGCGCGGCGGCGCGCACAGCGTCGAGGTGTGGGCCGGCGACCAGCTGGTCGGCGGCCTGTATGGGGTGCAGACCGGGCGGGTCTTCAGCGGCGAGTCGATGTTCTTCCACGAGTCCGGCGCCTCGAAGGCGGCGATCGTCGAGCTGTGCGCCCGGCTGCAGGAGTCCGGCATCGCCGTGCTCGACACCCAGCAGGAGTCGGCGCACCTGCAGGCCCTGGGTCAGGTCCTGGTCCACCGGGAGGACTACCTCGTCGCCGTACGGCAGCTCAGGGACGACCCGGCCCCGCTGCGAACCGACCGGCGGCCGCTGGCGCGGCTGGGCTGAGCGCGCCGCGCGCCTCCTGGAGGCGCGAAGGGCTCAGCGGCGCCGCCACAGCAGCACGAGGCCGCGGTCGTCGTTGCTGCCCTCGGCCACCCGGGTGACCAGCAGGTCCGCGCCGCCCTCGAAGCGCGACGTCACCAGGCGTTCGGCCTGGCCGAGCAGCTTGTCGATCCCGACCGAGAGGTCGCGGCCGGGGATCTCGACCAGGCCGTCGGTGTAGAGGATCAGGGCGTCGCCGGGGCGCAGCCACCCGGTCGACGCGACGTAGCGGGCGCCGGGTACCAGGCCCAGCGCCAGCCCCTCCGCCGGGTCGAGCTCCCAGCGGCCGGTACCCGCGTTCAGCCGCGCGACCGGAGGGTGCCCCGCCGACTCGATCCGGTAGGCACCGTCGACCAGGTCGACCACGACGTGTACGGCGGTGGCGAACCCCTCCTCCCAGTCCTGGCGGCAGAGGTAGTCGTTGCCCGCAGGCAGGAACTCCTCCGGGGCCTGGGAACCCAGCAGGCCGCCGAGCGCCCCGGACAGCAGCAGGGCCCGGGTACCGGCCTCGGTGCCCTTGCCCGACACGTCGACGAGGGCCACCTCGAGCCGCCGGCCTTCGCCGGTCAGTGCGCTGACCACGAAGTCCCCGGCGAACGGGCCACCGCCCGCGGGCCGGACGACCACCTCGGCTCCCCAGTCGCCGGGCAGCAGGGGCAGGGCGCCCTGCAACTGCAGCCGGCGCCCGAGCTCCACCAGTACCGAGTCGCCGCGCAGCCCGCCGAGGCCGGTCTCCTCACCCGAGCGTACAAACTCGTGCGCCACCAGGCCCGCGATGGCGACCACGGCGATCGCCCCGGGTGGGGCTCCGGCGGTGCTCTCCAGGACGAACTGAGCCAGCAACGCCACAGCGATCGCCGCGCACAGCTGCAGGAAGGCGCGCCGGCCGAGCAGCAGCCCGCCGAACAGCAGCGGGACCGCCTGGAGCCCGGGAGGGAACAGGCCTGAGCCGAACAGGTGCGCGGCGAGCAGGACCAGCAGGGACACGAGCACCAGGACGAGCAGGGCGACCGGCTCGGGTGGCGGGTTGCGCCGCAGCCGGGTGACGGCCCGCGGCACGGCGGTGCCGAGCGCGTTCAGCCGCCGACCGACACCCATGAGCGGCAGAGCGTAGCGGCGCAGGAGCGTACGGTCAGGCCTTCGGTTCGGCCCTGGTGTCAGGCCGGCTGGCAGTGCGGGCACCAGAACAGGTTGCGCCCCGCCATGACCTGCGTGCGCACCTCGGTCCCACAGCGGCGGCACGGCAGGCCGGCCCGTCGGTACACGTAGTGAGCATCGAGTCGACCCGGTGGCCCGGAGCGCTTGTCCCGGTCGTGCTGGTCGGTCGTGATGATGCGCCCGGACTTCACGCCCTTGCGCATGAGCGCCCTCAGGTCCTCCCACAACGCGTCCCACGTAGGGCGGCGTACGTCGTGGCCGGGCCAGAACGGCGACAGGCCGGCGCGGTACAGGACCTCGGCCCGGTAGACGTTGCCGATCCCGGCGATGACCGACTGGTCCATGAGCAGGGCGCCGACCGGCGCCTTGGTGCGGCTGATCCGCTTCCAGGCGGCCTCGGGATCGGTGCGGGGCTGCAGGGGGTCCGGGCCGAGCCGGGCGAGGACCTGGTCCCGGTCGTGGGGCGTGAACAGCTCGCACGCAGTGGGTCCGCGTAGGTCGATCCAGGCGCGGTCGGCTGTCATCCGCAGGCGCAGGGCGCCGCGCGGCTCCGGTGGGGGGCCGAAGCCGTTGACGAACTTGCCGTACAGGCCCAGGTGCACGTGCAACAGGACGTCGCCGTCGAAGACGTAGAACAGGTGCTTGCCGTAGGGCTCGACGGCCTCCACGACGCGGCCGGTGAGCATCTCGGCGCCCTGCGCGAAGCGGCCCTGGGGGCTGGTGCAGGACACCTGCTGCCCGACCAGCAGCGCGCGGTGGTCGCGGGCGAGCCGGTGGATCGTGTGGCCCTCAGGCACGCGCGTCCGGCTCCGGCAGCTCGCCCGAGCGCTCGTAAGCGGTGAGCATCTCGATCCGGCGCTGGTGTCGGGGGTCCTGCGAGAACGGCGTCTGCACGAACGTCTCGACCAGTCCGACGGCGGTCGCCAGGTCGTGCATCCGGGCGCCGACGCTCACGACGTTGGCGTCGTTGTGCTCGCGGCCCAGCGTCGCGGTCTCGGTGCTCCACGCCAAGGCGCACCGCGCGCCGGGCACCTTGTTGGCTGCCATGGCCTCGCCGTTGCCGGAGCCGCCGATCACGACACCGAGGCTGCCGGGGTCCTGCACGGCCGCCGTCGCGGCCCGCAACACATGCGGCGGGTAGTCGTCGGTCGCGACGTACGCTGCCGGGCCATGATCGACCGGCTCGTGGCCGAGCGCGCCGAGATTGTCGATGAGCGCCTGCTTGAGCTCGAAGCCGGCGTGGTCAGAACCGAGGTGGACGCGCATGGGCCCAGATGATGCCGTGCTGGGCGTCGACGGGTGTCCCGGGGGCTGGGTCGGGGCTCTCGTCCGCCGCGCGCCGGCCGACGGCCACCCAGGTGGTTCCGGCGGCCGGGACTACGCTCCCCGCGCCAGTCGGAGCTCCCCTCCCCCCGCCAGCCGGAGCTCCCCTCCCCCCGCCAGCCGCAGCTCCACCGCACCCCCCGTTGGCCGGAGCTCCACCGCACCCCCCGTTGCCAGCCGGTACGTCGTGAGCTGGTACACCGGCTCGATGGCGGAGCTGCTGGCGCTGCCGGCTGCCGTCGTGGCCGTCGACATCCCCATCGGCCTGCCCGACGGCCCTACGCGACGGCCGTGCGACGTAAAGGCCGCGGCTCGACTGGGCGCGCAGCGTTCGTCGGTCTTCCCCGCGCCGCCGCGAGCCGTGCTGGAGGCGCAGTCCCACGCGCACGCCTCAGGACTGTCGCGAGCGGCCGGCTCCGTCGGGGTGTCTCTGCAGTCGTACAACATCCTGGGCAAGGTGGCCGAGGTCGATGGACTTCGGGACCCGCGCCTGGTGGAGGTGCACCCGGAGGTCAGCTTCCGCGAGCTGACCGGCACCGTGCTCCCCCGCAAGCTGCTGGTCGCGGGCCGACAGGCCCGGCTCGCAGCCCTGCGGACGTGGCTGCCCGAGGCCGCTCTGCCAGCTCCGCGCCCGGGGCGGGCCCGGCCGGACGACTGCGTGGACGCCCTGGTGTGCGCCTGGTCCGGCTGGCGCTGGCTCGCTGGGGACGCACACGTGCTCGGCGGCGAAACCGATTCGACCGGCCTACCCATGCGGATCGTGATCTGACCCGCGCCGGTCCCGGTCACCCGGTCCCCCGCACCCCCGCCGTACACGACGATCTTCACGACCCGGCCAGGGATCCGTTCTTCAAGAGTTCCAGGCGTTGTGTAGATCGTCGTGTACGGCACTCGCGACACGTGAGCGTGCATCCGACCCCGGACGGCGCACGACGATCTTCACGACCCAGCTCGGGGTTCGTTCTTCACGAGCTCGCCGTGTTGTGAAGATCGTCGTGTACGGCACTCGCGGGACGTGAGCATGCACCCGACCCCGGACGGCACACGACGATCTTCACGACTCATACGACCGGACCCGGCCCGCGCCCGGTCCGGCGCCGAACGAGAACGAGACCTAGAGCTGCAGGCTCTTGACCTCGAGGAACTCCTCCAGGCCGAACTCGCCGAGCTCGCGGCCGTTGCCGCTCTGCTTGTACCCGCCGAACGGTGCCAGCGGGTTGAAGCGGCCGCCGTTGACGTCGACCATGCCGGTACGCAGCCGGCGGGCCACCCGTACCGCCCGCTCCTGGTCGCCTGAGAAGACGCCGCCCGAGAGGCCGTACTGCGTATCGTTGGCGATCCGCACGGCGTCGTCCTCGTCGGTGTAGGGAATGACGGCGAGTACCGGCCCGAACACCTCCTCCTGCTCCAGGGTGGAGCCGGGCGCGACGTTGGCGAAGACGGTGGGCTTGACGTAGTAGCCGGTCTCGGCGAACGGCTCGGCTCCCCCGGTGACCAGCGTCGCGCCCTCGGCCAGCGCGGCCTCGATGTAGCCGCGCACCCGCTTGAGCTGGTTGCTGTTGGCCAGCGGCCCGATACGGGTGCCCTCGGCGTCCGGCGCCCCGACGGTGTACTTCTCCGCGGCGGCCCGTACGAGCTCGACCACCTCGTCGTGCTGCGCCGCCGGCACCAGCATCCGCGTCCACGCGGTGCAGGTCTGACCGCCGTTCATGAAGGCGTTCCCCAGTCCGACCTTGACGGCCTTGCCGAAGTCGGCGTCGTCCAGCACGACGAACGCGCTCTTGCCGCCGAGCTCGAGCGAGACCCTCTTGACCGTGGCGGAGGCGAGCTCGCTGACCCGTTTGCCCGCCGCCGTCGATCCGGTGAAGGAGACCATGTCGACGTCGGGGTGCGCGGCCAGCGCTTCGCCGACCACGGGCCCGAGGCCGGTCACGAGGTTGAACACGCCGGCGGGCAGGCCCACCTGCTCGAAGATCTCGGCCAGCACGAACGCGCTGAGCGGGGCGACCTCGCTCGGCTTGAGCACGACGGTGCAGCCGGCGGCCAGGGCTGCGGCCACCTTGGCGACCACCTGGTGCAGCGGGTAGTTCCACGGCGTGATGCACCCGACGACCCCGATCGCCTCGCGCACGACCAGGGAGTTCTTCACCTGCTCCTCGAAGGAGTAGGTCTCCAGCAACGTGGCGTAGGAGCGCAGCACCGTGATCGGGTTGCCGACCTGAACGGCGACCGCGAACGGAAGCGGAGTGCCCATCTCGGAGCTGATCAGCGCGGCGACCTCGTCCTTGCGCGCCTCGAGGGCGTCGGCGGTCGCGGACAGCAGGGCAGCCCGCTCGGCCGGGGGCGTGGTGGCCCAGTCCTCGAAGGCGACCCGGGCCGCGGCGACCGCCGCGTCGACGTCGTCGGCGGTGCCCGCCGGGACGCTCGCAAGGTCCTGCTCGGTCGCGGGGTCGACCACCACGAGCGGGTGGCCGCCCGGTGCCGGCACCCACTGGCCGCCGATGAAGAACGCTTCCCGGACCTGCATGACAAACCTCCGTGACGATGACCGTCCCAGGACAGTACGGCGCCCGGGCGCTGGGCACCCGGGCGGCGTACAGCAGGTCGTGGCTAGTCGAAGACGGGACCCTCGGTACGGGTCCGCTTGAGCTCGTAGAAGTGCGGGTAACCGGCCAGCAGGCGGGCGCCGTCCCAGACCTTGCCGGCCTGCTCACCACGGGGGATGCGGCTCATGACCGGGCCGAAGAACGCGACGCCCTCGACGTGGATCACCGGCGTGCCGACGTCCATCCCGACCTCGTCCATGCCCCGGTGGTGCTCGAGCTTGAGCGCCTCGTCAAGGGAGCTGTCGGTCCTCGCCTCGGCCAGCGTGCCGGGCAGACCGGCCTCGGCGAGCGCCCCCGCGTACAGCGTGGGGTCGTCGAGCTCCAGCTTCTCGTGGTGGATCCGGTTCCCGAGCGCGGTGTAGAGCGGCAGCAGGTCCTCGGGCTTGCCCTCGGCGGCCAGGTGCTGCCGCGCCGCGATGCACACGCGGACCGGGCCCCACGCCTTCTTCATCATCTCGACGTACTCGGGCGACAGGTCCCTGCCGTCGTTCAGCACCGCGAGGCTCATCACGTTCCACGTCACCGAGATGTCGCGGACCTGCTCCACCTCCAGCACCCACCGCGAGGTGATCCACGCCCACGGGCACAGGGGGTCGAACCAGAAGTCGATGCGCGTCGTGTCAGCCATGCATCGGACAACCCGCGACGGCGGCCGACCCTTCCCTGCTGCAGACTGTGGAGACCGCCGCGACCGAGAGGCACCACCCTGTGAGCGCGAACAACCTCCACCGCGACGAGGCCCGCGACCGCGCTCGACTGCTCACCGTCGCGACGTACGACGTGGAGCTGGACGTGACCGAGCAGGAGCCGGGCACGAGCTTTCACTCCCGCACCACGGTGCGTTTCTCGTGCAGCGAGCCCGGCGCGTCGACCTACCTCGACCTGACCGCGCCGACGCTGAGGCACGCGACGCTCAACGGCTCTCCCGTCGACCCGGCCGCCTTCGACGGCAACCGGTTGGCGTTGTCTGGGCTGGCCGCTGACAACGAGCTGGTCGTCGAGGCCGACGGCGCCTACATGCGCACCGGCGAGGGGCTGCACCGCTTCACCGACCCAGTGGACGGCAACGTCTACCTCTACTCGCAGTTCGAAACCTTCGACGCGCACCGCGTCTACGCCTGCTTCGACCAGCCCGACCTCAAGGCCGCCTTCCGCTTCAGCGTCACGGCCCCGGCGGGCTGGGTCGTCGTCAGCGGCGGCGCCGTCATCGACCGGCCCACGCAGGGCTCACCGGGCACCTGGCGCTTCGCCGAGACCGCGCGGATGTCGACGTACGTCACGGCGGTCGTCGCCGGGCCCTACGTCAGCGTCCACGACGAGCACGACGGGATCCCGCTAGGCATCTACTGCCGCGCCTCGCTGGGCGAGTTCCTGCAGACCGACGAGCTGTTCACGCTGACCAAGCAGGGCTTCGACTTCTACCACCGGGTCTTCGCCTACCGCTATCCCTTCGCCAAGTACGACCAGCTGTTCGTGCCCGAGTTCAACGCCGGGGCCATGGAGAACGCCGGGGCCGTGACGATCCTGGAGGACTACCTGTTCCGCTCCAAGGTCACCGACGCGGCCTACCACGTACGGGCCGACACGGTGCTGCACGAGATGGCGCACATGTGGTTCGGCGACCTGGTGACCATGCGCTGGTGGGACGACCTGTGGCTCAACGAGTCCTTCGCGACCTACATGGCCGCCCTGGCCCTGGTCGAGGCGACCCGGTACACCGACAGCTGGACGAGCTTCACCAACAGCGAGAAGACCTGGGCGTACCGCCAGGACCAGCTGCCATCCACCCACCCGATCGCCGCCGACATCCGCGACATCCCCGATGTGCTCGTCAACTTCGACGGGATCACCTACGCCAAGGGCGCCTCGGTCCTGAAGCAGCTCGTGGCCTGGGTCGGCCAGGACGCGTTCTTCACCGGGGTCCGCGCCTACTTCGCCCAGCACGAGTACGGCAACACCGTCCTTGCCGACCTGCTCACGCAGCTGGAGAAGGCCAGCGGCCGGGAGCTGTCGAGCTGGTCCGCCGAATGGCTCGAGACCGCTGGCTGCAACACGTTGCGCGCGTCGTTCGAGACCGGCCCGGACGGCGCCTTCACAGCCTTCTCCGTCCTGCAGGAGGCGCCCGAGGACTGGCCGACGCTGCGGTCGCACCGGGTGGCGGTCGGCCTGTACGACCTGGTCGACGGGAAGCTGGTCCGCACCGGCCGCCAGGAGCTCGACGTCGTCGGCGGTACGAGCGCGGTGCCCGCGCTGGTTGGCCGCCGACAGCCCGACCTGGTGCTCGTCAACGACGACGACCTCACCTTCGCCAAGATCCGGCTGGACGAGCGCTCCTTGGCCACCCTGGTCGCGCACGTCGGCGACTTCACCGAGTCCCTGCCGCGGGCGCTGGGCTGGGCCACCGCGTGGGACCTGACGCGCGACGCCGAGTTGCCCGCGCGGGACTACCTGGCGCTGGTGCAGGGCGGCATCGGTGGCGAGACGCACATCGGCGTCGTGCAGACGCTGCTCCGGCAGGCGCAGTTGGCCGTCACGCTGTTCGCCGACCCCTCGTGGGCGCCGACCGGTCGGGCGGCACTGGCCACCACGGCGTACGACGCGGCGCACGCCGCCGAGCCGGCAAGCGACCTGCAGCTGGCCTGGCTGCGGACCCTCGGTGGCCTCGCCACCACCGACGAGCAGCTCGCCCTGGTGGCCGGTCTGCTCGACGGCAGCCGCACGATCCCCGGCTTGAGCGTCGACACCGAACTGCGGTGGCACCTGCTGCACCGGCTGGTCGTGGTCGGCCGCGCAGCCGACGCCGAGATCGAGGCCGAGCTCGAGCGCGACCCCACGTCGGCGGGTGAGCGGCACGCCGCCACCGCCCGGGCGGCCCGGCCGACCCGCGAGGCGAAGGCGCAGGCCTGGCGGCTGGCCCTCGAGGACGCCTCGCTGCCCAACGCGGTGCAGAGCGCGGTCATCAGCGGCTTCGCCTCGGCGGACCAGCTCGACCTGCTGCAGGAGTGGGTCGAGCCCTACTTCGCCGCGATCGGCCGGGTGTGGGCCGAACGCCCCGGCGAGATGGCGCAGAACATCGTCGTCGGGCTCTACCCGACACTGCTGGTCTCCCCTGCGCTGGTCGAGCGCACCGACGCCTACCTCGCCGGCAGCGACGTAGCGCCCGCACTGGCCCGCCTGCTCGCAGAGGCACGCGACGGCGTCGTACGCGCGCTGCGGGCCCGGGCCTGCGACGCCGCCGCGGGCTGACCACCGGCTCGCCGGCGGGCGGCCGCCGCCCCGGGCGGCCGGCCCGGGCTAGTGGCCGGGGCTGGTGCTGGGCTGGTCGCGCCGGGCCAGTTCGACGCCCTTGGCGGCGCTCGGGCTGACCGCACGTCGTCCTGCGGCGTCAGCGACCTGGCGCAGTGCGTCGACGATGCCACCGCCGAGGTCGCCGCCGCCGAAGGCACTCGTCATCGACAGCACGGCGAGGGCACACACCCGGTCGGGGACCCGACGGCGTACGCCTGGGCCGGTGACGACCTCGACGCGGCGCTGGCCAGGCGCAACCACGATCAGGACGGCGGTGTGCGCACGCTGGTCGCCGAGCGCGGCATGCAGCCGCTCCGAGGCGGCCCGGAAGCCGTCCAGGTCGGGCAGGTCCAGATCCCCTATCAGTACGGAGCAATCCAGGCCGTTGCGCTCCCGGCAGGTCTGGACGGCGTGCTCGATGCGCTCCTGCTGCCGTACGTCCAGCCCGGAGCCGCTGCTACCAGCTGCCACTGGCCCCACCCCTCGTGATGGAACCGGCGTCGGCCTCCTGCACCGCGGCGACCGGGTCGGGCGGTCCCGCGAACCACACCGGGGAGGCGGTCCAACCGCGGCTGGGTCGGTAGCGGTTGGCCTTGACCAGGCCCGGCAGCCAGACCAGTGCGGCGGTACCGAGCAGGATCAGGGCGGGGACGCCGAGGAACAGCAGCAGCGTGGCCCCCGCGCCGAGCCCCTGGCCGGGGTTCTCGCCCTCGCGCGGCCCGAGCGGGTCCGACGCCAGCGCCGGCCCGGCGCTTAGCAGCACCACGGACAGGCTTGCGGTCACGGCGGCGCAGGCGCGGATGGTCGGGCGGGTCACTGGCTCATCGTGGTCTGGGCGGCGTCATCCATGGTGGGAGCACGGTAGCGAACCGGCCGCGCTCGACTCACCGGACCTGCTGCAGCAGCGCGGTGATCCGCCGCACTCCCGGACAGGCCAGCACCTGCTCGAGGGTCAGCGGCGTCCCGGAGGCATCGGCCACCGGGAGCTGCCAGTTCGGGTACTGCTCGACGGTGCCCGGCAGGTTGGGCTGGCGCAGGTCGCCCACCGCGTCGGCGTAGGAGGCCAGGACGATCCGGCAGGGCGAGGCGACCAGCGCTGCGTGCATCGCCAGCACCGGTCCGCCGCCCTCGCTGAGCAGGCCCTCGGCGCCGAGCATGGCCAGCAGCCGCTCCCGTTCGGTGCGGACCCGCTCCTGCTCGGTCTGCAGGGAGTGCCCGAGCTGGTCGAGCTCGTGCCGTAGCCGGACGTGCTCCTCGGCCAGGAAGCCGGCAGCGGTCGGCAGGTCGTGCGTGGTGATCGACGCGAGCGCGGCCGGCCGCCACGAGCGCGGTGGCAGCGGCGAGCCGTCGTGGTCGGTCTCGAACCACAGCACGGCGCTGCCCAGCACCCCGGCATCGTCGAGGGTGGTACGCACCCGGGCCTCCACCGTGCCGAGGTCCTCCCCCACGACGACCGCGCCGGCCCGCAGCGCCTCCAGCGCCAGCACGGCGAGCAGGGCCTGCGCGTCGTAGGACACATAGGTGCCCTCCGCCGCACCGGACCCCTCGGGCACCCACCAGAGCCGGAACAGCCCCATCACGTGGTCGATCCGCACCCCGCCCGCGTGCCGAAGGACGCCGCGGACCAGGGCGCGGTACGGCGCGTAGCCGGCCGCCCGGAGCCGGTCCGGGCGCCACGGCGGCAGGCCCCAGTCCTGGCCCTGCTGGTTGAAGGAGTCCGGCGGCGCGCCGACCGTGGTGCCCAGCGCGAGCACGTCCTGCAAGGCCCAGGCATCCGCGCCGCCCGCGTCGACACCCACCGCCAGATCGTGCACGACCCCGACGGCCATGTCCTCGCCCAGGCCGGCGAGCTGCTCATCGACAAGCAGCTGGACCCAGCACCAGAAGGCGGCCCGCTCGGCGTGCGCCACCCGAGCCGCGGCGATGCCCGGCCCGTCCGGGTGCCGCAACTGCTCGGGCCAGTCCTGCCAGGGCGTGCCGTGCACCTCGGCAAGCGCGCAGAAAAGCGCGAAGTCCTCCAGGCCGCCCCCGTGAAGGTGCCGGAACTGCGCCAGCGCCCCCACGCGGTGCCGCGGCCAGAGCAGCTCGAGGGCCGCGAGCTTGGCCGCGAAGCACGGATCGCGCAGCACGCGGTCGGGGTCGGTCGGGGGACGCAGTCCCGACACCTGCTGCCGCAGCTCGGCCGGCGCCCCGGCGTACTCAGGGGTGTCCTCGACCCGCAGGCCGACCGGTGAGCGCCACAGCCGGCTCGAGGGCGAGTACGGCGAGGGGTTCAGCGGCAGCACCGGGGTCTCGGCGTGCAGCGGGTTCACCAGCACCGCTCCGGCCCCGTCGGCGCGTGCGGACGTGACGACGGTGCGCAGGTCGGCGTAGTCGCCGACCCCCCAGGACTGCTCGCTGCGCAGGGCGTACAACTGCACCTGCCAGCCCCAGCTGCGCCGCTCCGGGACGGCCAGTCGCTCCGGGGCCACCACCAGCGGGCAGCTCGTCGTCGTGCCGGCGACCGTCGCCTCGACCGTGTGCCAGCCGAGCGGCAGGTCCGGCAGCGCCACCTGCAGGTGCACCTGGCCGTCCCGACGACCGAGCGCGACCGGTACGCCGTCGACGGGTACCCGGCCGCCGTCCTCCAGGACCACCTCCAGGACCAGGGCGGCGCCCTGTTCGACGTGCAGGTCCAGCCGCCCGGGGCCACCGCGTACGACCAGCACCGGCGGGAGCGGGGTGCGCCAGGGCGCCTGCTCCAGCTCGACCAGCGCGGCCTGGACCGCCTCGGTGCTGGACGCGTCGACGTCCAGCGCCGCCAGCGCGGCCACGACCGCAGCCGGGCTGACCGGCACCGGACGGTCGGCCCAGTCCTGGTAGGTCGTCGCGACGCCGTGGGCCGCGGCGAGCTGGGCCAGGGCGGGGGTCATCAGGTGGTCCACCCTGCGCCCCTGCCCTGCCGTGGCCTGGCCACCCTCACCACAGCGACGGGTGCCGGTCGCGCCAGGGTCGGGCCTGCTCGAGCTGCGCCGACAGCCGGACGAGGGTCGCCTCGTCGGTGGGCCGGCCGACGAGCATGCTGCCGATCGGCAGCCCGTCGGGGGACCAGTGCAGGGGGATGCTGACCGCCGGCTGGCCGGTCATGTTGAACACCGCTGTGAACGGCGTCCAGCTCTTCATCCGCTCGAACGCCTTGGCCGGGTCGCCGGTCTCGGTGAACCAGCCGACCGGGGCGGGCGGCTGGGCGAGGGTCGGGGTGAGCAGCACGTCGTACGGCTCGAGGGCCAGCAGGCTGAACCGGGTCGCCAGCTGCAGCCGCCCGAGGGCGCTGGTGAACTCCACCGCGCTCATCGCCCTACCCCGCTCGCGCAGGTGACGGGTAAGGGGCAGCAGCAGCTGCTCACGGTCCGGGGGCACGGGTAGGCCCGCCGCGCTCACGCACCACAGCACCTCGAAGTCCGGCGCGAGCTCGGGGCCGAACGGCGCGGCGACATCGACGACCTCGTGGCCGAGCTCAGCCAGCAGGGCGCTCGTCGCGTCGTACGCCTCGATGATGTGCGGGTGGACGTCGGCCCCGGCGAGGACCGGGTCGCGGGTGCGCGCGATCCGCAGCCGACCAGGTGCCTCATCCGCGCAGGACAGGTAGGACCGGTCGTACGGCGGAGCCCAGTGCGGGTCACCCAGGGTCGGGCCGGCCATCGCGTCGAGCAGCGCAGCGGCGTCGCGGACGGTGCGCGAGAGCGGCCCGTCCCAGGACAGACCGGTGATGTCGCCCTGCAGCGGCCCGCGGCTGATCCGGCCGCGGGACACCTTGATCCCGAACAGCCCGCAGACGCTGGCCGGGATGCGGACCGAGCCACCGCCGTCGCTGCCCTGCGCGAAGGGCACGAGCCCGGCCGCGACCGCCGCCCCTGCGCCCCCGCTGGAGCCCCCCGCCGAGCGGCTCAGGTCCCACGGCGTACGGGCGGGCGGGGCCACGTCGGTCTCGGTGTAGCAGGGCAGGCCGAACTCCGGGGTGTTGGTCTTGCCCAGGCTGATCGTGCCGGCAGCCCGGAGCTTGTCCACGACGGAGTCCGAGAACGACGGGACGAAGTCCTCGAAGGCGCGGGACCCGAGCTTGGTGGGCACCCCAGCCGTGAGGTTGAGGTCCTTGATGGCAATCGGTACGCCGTGCAGCGGCGCCAGGTGCTCTCCCGCGGCCACCGCCCGGTCGGCCTCGACGGCCTGCTCCCGAGCGGAGTCCAGCGTCAACGTGACGAACGCCCCGACGGCCCGGTCGTGCTCGGCGATGCGCGCGGCGCAGTGCTCGACGAGCTCGACCGAGCTGAGCTCCCCGCGGCGCACCGCGGCCGCCTGCTCGAGCGCGGTCAGGTCGTGGAGGGCGGTCATGCCGACGGACGCTAACCGCCCTCAGGCGGGGGTGCCCCAGAGCTCGTCCCAGGCAGCGTCCTCCGGCTCGGGCGGGCGGTCCAGGAACGGGCGCCACCTCGGATCGACCCGCCGGCCGCCGACCACGCGCCACTCCGCGCCGCTGGGGGCGGCCGGGGGGTGCCGCAGCCGCCAACCGAGCTCGGCGATGTGCCGGTCGGCCTTCACGTGGTTGCAGCGCCCGCAGGCCGACACGACGTTGTCCCAGCTGTGCGGGCCGCCGCGGCTCTTGGGCACCACGTGGTCCAGGCTGGTCGCCGCCGCGCCGCAGTAGACGCAGCGGCCGCCGTCCCGGGCGAACACGGCCCGGCGGGTCAGTGGGACCGTGGCGCGGTAGGGGACCCGCACGAAGCGGGTCAGCCGCACGACAGCGGGGACGCAGACCTGCTGACGGGCACTGTGCAGCACCTGCTCCCCCTCAGCGACGGCGATCGCCTTAGCGGTGAGCACCAGGACCACCGCGCGACGGCCGGACACGACGCAGAGCGGCTCGTAGCTGGCGTTCAGCACCAGCGCCTGTAACTCTGCGCCCACGGGACCCTCCTGGAGCACATCTTGCTCGCAACTCCCCGGGTGCGCCACGGCCTTGGTCTCCTAGGCTGATCGGATGGTCCTGCCCGCGGTGTCCTCCCCTGCCGGGACCACCCACCCGGTCCTGGCGCTGTCGTGAAGCACGCCCTGGAGTTCTACGGGTTGCATGCCGCGCGGCTCGTGCTCATCGTCGTAGTGGCCCTTGTCGTGCGGCTGCTGGTCAACCGGGCCGTACGACGTCTCGTGCACACCGCCGTCGAGAGCAGCGTGCCGGTCGTCCTCCGGCCGCTGACGGACCGCGTCCTCGAACCGGTCTCACTGCTGTCCGAGCGCCGGCGCCAGCGCACCGAGACCCTGGGCTCGGTGCTCCGCAGCATCGTGTCGTTCACCGTCGCCAGCGTGGCTGGCGCCATGACCCTGTCCGAGCTCGGGCTCGACCTCGCCCCGGTCGTGGCGAGTGCGGGCATCGTCGGGGTCGCCGTCGGCTTCGGCGCGCAGAACCTCATCAAGGACTTCCTCACCGGCATGTTCATGATCCTTGAGGACCAGTACGGCGTCGGCGACGTCGTCGACGCCGGGCCCGCGACCGGCACCGTCGAGGCGGTCGGGCTGCGCACCACCAGGCTGCGTGACGTCCAGGGCACCGTCTGGCACATCCGCAACGGCGAGATCGCGCGGGTCGGAAACAAGAGCCAGGGGTGGGCGCGGGCGCTGGTCGACGTGCCGGTCGCGCTGGACAGCGACCTCGCCCAGGTGCGGACGGTCTCCCTCGCCGCGGCGTGCTCGGTCTTCAGTGGCCCGGACTGGTCAGGCAAGGTGCTCGAGGAGCCGCAGGTCTGGGGCCTTGAGTCCATCGCCTCAACCGGTCTCGTCCTGCGCCTCGCGGTCAAGACCGCGCCGCAGGACGAGGGCGAGGTCGCCCGCGAGGTACGCCAGCGGGTCGTCGCCGCCTTCGAGGCGGCCGGGATCGCCCTCGCCGGCCTGCCAGCCACGCCGTCCGGCTGACCTCGGGGCGGCCCGCCGTCCCCTGTCAGGCCACGCGCCGCCGTAGCGCGAAGGCGCCGCCGACCAGGACCAGGGCGAGAACGCTCACGCCGTATGGAAGGCCGGTCTGCGGTAACGCCTGCTCAGAGGTGCGAAGGACTGCGGACGAACTCGCTGGCCCGGTGGGGCTCTACCTACTGGAGCTCTGCCCACTGGAGCTTGCCGGACCGGCGACGGCTGCCCTGCGCGGAGCGACTGCGTGGGGGTCGAAGGCGGCGTAGAGGCCACGTCCGCTGGTCTGCCGGGCGATCACGCCCTGGGTGCCGTCCTGGCCGAGGCTCTTGTTCGTCACGCAGGCCTTGGAGCAGGCGTTGGTGAAGATGCCGAGCACCCGGCCGGTCTTGTCGATGCCGATGTCCATGAAGTCGTAGAAGTCGCGCTCCTTGCAGATCGTCGAGCCGGTCGGCGGGTCGTTGCGCGCTCCCGGCTTGGTGCCCTGGTTGTCGATGCAGTTGCGCTTGACCGGGTCGCTGCCGGTGACGTCGCGGGTGACCCAGGTGCGGCCGGCGTCGTACGTCGTGGCGATGTAGTAGTGCCACTCCCCCCGGAAGGGCGTTTGCTGGTCGTCGCCGCGGGCGGTGGTGCCGTAGAAGCTGACGGCTGCGCGGTCGGGGTCGCCGGTGACGACGCTCGCGAAGTGCGTGTTGTGCAGCCCGAGCGGCAACGACAGGTTCGACGCGGTGGACCACGTCCTGCCCTGGGTGTCGCTCCAGGCCGCCATGGCCGCGCTCTCGGGCGCCCCGACCGTCGGGCTTACGTTGCGGCCCTGCTGCCAGGCCATCCAGAGCCGGCCGTTGCGGCTGACGTCGACGGTGTTGTCGTCCTCGTCCTGGCTGGTGCCGACCGGGTCTGCCCGGACGGCGTAGGTCTTGCCGTTGTCGGTGCTGACGGCGACCGAGGGCTTGCCGTCGTCGTACAGCCCGTCGGTCGCCTGGTCGGTCGTCAGCTTGCCGAAGCAGCTCTTGTTGGGCAGGTAGACCGTGCCGTCCGGCGCGACCTTGAGGTGACCCGACAGGGCCTGGCATCTGTTGTTCGGGTCCTGGTTGAACGCCGGCACGGCCGGCCCGAAGCTCCTGCCGCCGTCGATGCTCGCGGCGCAGCCGGAGTCCACGCCGTTCTGGGCGCAGTAGTAGGCGCCCTCCTTGCCCGTGACCGGCGCCGTCAGCGGCAGGGGCGCGTGCAGGGGTCCGGCGCCGAGTGTCTGGTGGTCCTCAGCGGCGCCCGGCCCGCAACCTTCGGAGTTCTGGAAGCTCTTCGCGTCGTCGTCGGTGAAGGCCGTGAGGCTGCACGCGAGCAGCAGCTGACTGATGAACGTCCGGCCGGTGTAGCGGTCGGTCGTCAGGATCGGGTCGAACGTCTCGACCGACGTCGCCGTCGGGCTGACGTCGGTGAACGTCGCCTTGGCCGGAACCCCGTTGTCGAAAGCGATCTTGTAGGTCGAGGTCGAGGCCGAGAACAGCGCATCGGTGCCTCGTGGGTTCACCCCGATCGAGGGCTCCACGACGTCGGCGCTCGCCGGGGCGTAGTACTGCTGGTAGGTCGGCGCCGGCGTCCTCGCTGCGGCACTCGCCGTGACTGGCGAGGCGAGCAGCGGGGCGAGGGCGCCGAGGGCGAGCAGGGCCAGGACAGGTCGAGGGGTGCGCACGCTGCTGTGTTCGCCCTCGGCCGCCCCACTCCTGCCGGTGCCCGGCGACCAATGAGGCACGATCGTGGCCATGACCAGCCTGTACGACGCAGTCGGCGGCGAGCCGGTCTTCCGGCAGCTCGTCGATGCCTTTTACGACGGGGTGGAGCAGGACCCCGTGCTCCTGCCGCTCTACGAGCACGACCTCGCAGGGGCCCGGGACCGCCTGCGGCTGTTCCTCGAGCAGTACTGGGGCGGCCCCACGACGTACGGCGACACCCGCGGCCACCCTCGCCTGCGGATGCGGCACTCCGCCTGGGTGATCGGCGAGCGCGAGCGGGAGGCCTGGCTGGTGCACATGCGGGCGGCCGTGGCCGGTCTGGAGGTGCCCGAACCGGCCCGCGCGGCCATCTGGGAGCACCTGGAGCGCGCGGCCTACTCGATGGTCAACGCGCCGGGCGGCTAGCCCTTCGGCGCCGCGTCCCCAGCGCCAGCGGCAGAGCGAGCGCCAGCCCCCCGGCGTACGGCGCTGTGCCGGTCGCCAGCGCGGCGACATGGCCGAACGTGCCCGGGACGTGCAGGACCTTCGCCCGGCCGACCGGGTAGACCACGACGAAGGCGCGGCCGACGACCTTGTCCTCCGGCACGGTGCCGTGGTTGGCGTCGGTGAAGTGCGCCCTGGAGTCCGCCGAGTTGTTGCGGTGGTCGCCCATCACCCACAGCCGACCCGGCGGCACGAGCAGCCCCTTGGCGCCGGGAGGGCAGACCGAGGGCCCCTGGCCCGCCGCACAGAAGTACTTCGTCCGGTCGTCGTCGGGGCCATTGCCGAGAAAGACGTACGGCTCGTCCAGGGCCGTCGGCTGACCGTTGTGGTCCTGGACCGTCACCCGGCCACGGGGGTCACAGCACATGACCCGGTCTCCGGGCAGGCCGATGACCCGCTTGATGTAGTCCTTCTCGCCCGGTGCCCCGAAGCCGACGATGCCGGTCACCTTGCGCAGGGCGTTCTGGAGGCCGTTGCTCGGCGGCGGGACCGTCGTGGTCTCCTCGAAGTTGTCCAGGCCGTTGAACACGACGATCTCGCCGCGGTGGATCCCGCGCAGGTGGTAGACGACCTTGTTCACCAGCACCCGGTCACCCACGTCGAGCGTGTGCTCCATCGAGCCGGACGGGATGAAGAAGGCCTGCACCAGGAAGGCCTTGATCAGCAGGGCGAGCAGGAACGCCACCACCACCAGGAACGGCAGCTCCTTGAAGAAGGAGCGGTGCCGGACAGGTGCAGCCGTCGGGGTCGCCTCGGCCGGCTCGGTCGCGGTGACGTCGTCCATCCCTGCAACCTATCCGCCGTACGGCTCGGCGACGTTGCGCCGCCGCAGGTCAGGATCGGCGGAGCAGGCGGGAGACCAACGGCCAGCCGAGAAGGGCCCCGCCGGTGTCGGCGAGCGCGTCCAGCACATCGCCGCTGCGCATCGGCAGGAGCTCCGCCTGCACCACCTCCGACAGCGCCGCGTAGGCGATCACGAGCGCCAGCAGGGTGAGCCGTGGCCCGAAGCGCCAGCGCGTCGTCGCGGCCAACAGCAGGAACAGCCCGGAGTGCACGAGCTTGTCGAACTCCGGGATAGGCGGTCCAGCCGGCGCGCGCGGGACGAACAGCACCACCAGGCTCAGCACGACGACCGCTGTGAACGCCACCGTCGCGAGCCGCGCCGGTGGCTGGTTCTGCGTGCTCAGCGTCGCGTCGGGGCCACGTCAGGTCACCCCCAGGATGGCGGCCGCCAGGTCGGCGCCGTGTGCTCATCGTCAGGGGACTGGTGCCGGGGATGGGCTACCGCTTAGTCGCGGGTGAGCTTGCGGTAGGTCACCCGGTGCGGTCGGGCAGCGTCCTGGCCCAGGCGCTCGATCTTGTTCTTCTCGTAGGACTCGAAGTTGCCCTCGAACCAGAACCAGCTCGCGGGGTCGGACTCGGTGCCCTCCCAGGCCAGGATGTGCGTGGCGACCCGGTCCAGGAACCAGCGGTCGTGGGAGATCACCACAGCGCAGCCGGGAAACTCCAGCAGGGCGTTCTCCAGGCTGCCGAGCGTCTCGACGTCCAGGTCGTTGGTGGGTTCGTCGAGCAGCAGGACGTTGCCGCCCTCCTTGAGGGTCATCGCCAGATTCAGGCGGTTGCGCTCGCCGCCGGACAGCACGCCGGTCGGCTTCTGCTGGTCCGGACCCTTGAAGCCGAAGGCCCCGATGTAGGCCCGGCTCGGCATCTCCTGCGACCCGACCTGGATGTAGTCCAGCCCCTCCGAGACCGTCTCCCAGACGGTGCGCTTGGGGTCCAGCCCCGAGCGACCCTGGTCGACGTAGGACAGCTTGACCGTCTCGCCGACCCGCACCTCGCCGGCGTCCGCCTCCTCCAGACCCACGATCGTCTTGAACAACGTCGTCTTGCCCACGCCGTTCGGACCGATGATTCCGACGATGCCGCCGCGCGGCAGGGTGAACGACAGCCCATCCATGAGCACGCGCTCACCGAAGCCCTTGACGAGCGCCCGGGCCTCGATGACGACGCTGCCCAGACGTGGGCCGGCCGGGATCTGGATCTCCTCGAAGTCCAGCTTGCGGGTCTTCTCGGCCTCCTCGGCCATCTCCTCGTACCGGGCCAGACGGCTCTTGCTCTTGGTCTGGCGGCCCTTGGCGTTCTGCCGCACCCACTCCAGCTCGTCCTTGAGCCGTCTGGAGAGCTTGGCGTCCTTCTTGCCCTGGACCGCCAACCGCTCCTGCTTCTTCTCCAGGTACGTCGAGTAGTTGCCCTCGTAGGGGAAGGCCCGGCCGCGGTCGAGCTCGAGGATCCATTGCGCGACGTTGTCCAGGAAGTAGCGGTCGTGGGTCACGGCCAGCACGGCCCCGGCGTACCGGGCGAGGTGCTTTTCCAGCCAGTCGACGCTCTCGGCGTCCAGGTGGTTGGTGGGCTCGTCGAGCAGCAGCAGGTCGGGGGCCTCGAGCAGCAGCTTGCACAGGGCCACCCGGCGGCGCTCCCCGCCGGACAGCACGCTCACGTCCGCCTCGGCGGGCGGGCAGCGCAGCGCGTCCATCGCCTGCTCGATCTGGCTGTCAAGCTCCCAGGCGTTGGCCGCGTCGATGGCGTCGAGCAGGGGAGCCTGCTCGGCCAGAATCGACTCGTAGTCGGCGTCCGGCGCGCCCATCTTCTCGTTGAGCTCCTCGTAGCGCACGAGGACGTCCCGGATGGCCTTGACGCCCTCCTCGACGTTCTCCCGCACGGTCCGGGTCTCATCCAGCGGCGGCTCCTGCTGCAGCATGCCGACGCTGAATCCTGGGCTCAGCTTGGCGTCGCCGTTCGAGACCTGCTCCAGGCCCGCCATGATCTTGAGCACCGTCGACTTGCCGGCGCCGTTCGGCCCGACCACGCCGATCTTGGCGCCGGGGAAGAACGACAGGGTGACGTCGTCAAGGATCACCTTGTCGCCGTGGGCCTTGCGGACCTTGTTCATCGCGTATGCGAACTGCGCCATTGCCTCAGCCTACGGCGGCGTGGGCCCGGTGCCGGGCGGAGCCTCAGGCCGCCAGCGGACGAGCCGCGTGCCCGACACCACTGCCAGGCAGGCCAGTGGTGGCGTCCGAGTCACCTGCAGCGGCCGCCTCCTCGCCCTCGAACACCTCCCCGGTGACGGGATCCGCCCGCGCACCGGCGTCGTCGGTGGGCCGGGTCGTGGCACCGCTGCCCGTCCGCGCCAGCGTCGCGGTACCCCGGGAGAGCTCCAGCCCGACGGCCGTGGCCTCGACCTCCAGGCCCTGCCGCTCGACGCCGTCCTCGCCCTTCCAGGAGCGCGTCGCCAGCCGACCGGTGACCACGACCTTGTCGCCGGTGTGCAGGGACGCCGTGACGTTCTCGGCCAGGCTGCGCCAGCAGGTGACGCCGAACCACAGGGTCTGGCCGTCGGACCATTCGCCGGTGCTCTTGTCCAGGCGGCGCGGGGTGGCGGCCAGCCGGAAATCGGCTACGAAGGCACCGCTGGCAACGTTGCGCAGCTTGGGCACGCGGGCGACGTTGCCGACGATGGTGATCAGGGGCTCGTGCACGGGGACCTCCGAGGGGCGTGGCCGGCGGTCCACCCGCCGGGCTCGTCCACAGTCCCGCCGAGCTGCACGTCTGCGCAGCACCGGCCTGCTGGCTGTGGACCGGGGCGAGCGCCTGTGGACAAGGCGCGGCGCGCTGCAGTACAGCAGGGTGCCGGCCCGCAGGACCCGCTGCAGAGGCCCGAGCAGGCGGGGGGCTCACGGTGGGACCGCAACACCAGCGGCCTGCCAGTTCGAGGCCGGGTCGCCGGTTCTGCAGCAGAGCCTCGGTGCACGTCCGGCCCCTGTTTCGTCCTCACCGCCGGTCGTCGCCAGGAGCAGCCCACCGCCCTGAAGCCCTTGGATGCCTCCCGGGTACCTGATCAGGCACACTCGATGAGCAGGAGCAGCAAGGTCACACCGGTGCGGGTACGGGCCGGTGTGCCCCAAGCCCCGGCGCCCGTAGCTCAGAGGATAGAGCGGGGATCTTCTAAGTCCACGGCCGCAGGTTCGAATCCTGCCGGGCGCGCCAAGTCAAGATCACGACCACCAACATCTGCGGCTCGGACCTGCACATGTAGGAGGGCCGCACCTTCGTGGAGGAGGGCAAGATCCCCGGCCTGCGGCACATGCCGAAACTGCACCGGCGGTCGGACGTCCTTCTGCCTGCGCACCAACCCCAAGGAGGGTATGGACGGAGCGGCCTACGGCTACGCCGAGATGGGGCCGTACGACGGCGGACGGGCTGAGTTCCTGCGCATCTCCTACGCCGACTTCAACCTGCTGCACCTGCCGCAGGGCACCGAGCACGAGACCGACTTCACGATGCTCTCCGACATCTTCCCGATCGGCTTCCACGGAGCCGTGCTCGCAGAGGTCGGCATAGGAGACCGCGTTGTCGTGTACGGCGCCGGCCCGGTCGGACTGATGGCGGCGCACCGCGCCTTCCTGCTCGGCGCCTCCCAGGTGTTCGTCGTGGACAAGGTCCCCGACCGTCTCAAGCTGGCCCAGGCGTACGGCGCGACAGCGATCGACTTCTCGCAGGGCGACCCGATCGAGCAGATCATGGACGCGCCCGACGGCAACGGCGTCCACTGCGGCGTGGAGGCCGTGGGCTACCAGGCCCACGACGCGACCGGCGAGGAGCACCCGGAGCTCGTCCTGGACGGGCTGGTCAACGTCGTCCGTGCCGCGGGGACCATCGGCGTGGTGGGTGTCTACCAAGGGCCAGCGCATGGGTACCGGCCAGGCGCCGGTCAAGCGGTACAACCGCCAGCTGCGCGACCTGATCATCACTGGCGTGGCAAAGCCCGGCAAGATCGTGAGCCACGAGGTCGGACTCGACGAGGCGGTGGACGCCTACGACAAGTTCGACTGTCGGGTGGACGGCTGCACCAAGGTGCTCCTGCACGCGTAGCCAGCAGGCGAGATCAGCGGCGCGCCGGGTCTCGGTCCGGCGCGACCGCTGCTGCCTGCAGGAGTGTCAGGAAGCGGCCTGCAGGGCCCAGCCCCGATCGCGGACGTTGCGGAACAGCCCCAGCCCGAGCCGCGCCCGAAGCCGGCACAGCTGAACGTCGACACGGCGCGACCGCGACGTGTCCCCCCAGCAGACCCAGTGCAGTTGCTCGCGGCTCCACACCTTGCGGGGCGCGGCCAGGAACAGGGCGAGCAGCTCGACCTGGCGCGGCGACAGCTGCACCGTCTCGCCGCCGAGGGTCACGACATAGGCCTCGAGGTCGACGGTGAGGTCACCGACGGCCAGTGGGGCCGTGAGCGGCGCACCGGCCTCCGCGGCGCGGGTGCTGAACTCCGCCGGCGAGGTGCCCACGGCGCGCAGCAGTGCGGGTCGGCGCTCCGCTGAGGTGGGCGTCGCGATGTGCTGGGCCCGGGTGTGCCCGGTCCTTGCAGGTTGGGTCACGGGGTCCTCCGGGGTGTCCGTGGGCGTACCGATGACGCTAAGCAGCCAGCGTTTCCGGCAGGCGACCCCTGTGTTCCCGAGATGTTGCGGTCGACGCACGTCGCGCCGGGCGCGGGCGCCCACTCCCGTAGGCTGGGCCGGTGACCGACCGGTTGGTGTGGATCGACTGTGAGATGACCGGGCTCGACCTCGGCTCGGACCTGCTCGTCGAGGTCGCGGCGGTGGTGACCGACAGCGAGCTGAACGTCCTCGGCGAGGGCATCGACATCGTCATCGGGGCGAGCCCCGAGCAGCTGTCGCGGATGCCACCGGTCGTGGAGGAGATGCACCGCACCAGTGGCCTGACACAGCAGATCCTGGACTCGTCCGTCACGCTCGAGCAGGCCGAGCAGCAGGTGCTGTCGTGGTTGGGGCAGTACGTCGACGACGCCCGCAAGGCGCCCCTGTGCGGCAACTCCATCGCCACCGACCGCGGGTTTCTCGCCCGCGACATGCCAGCTCTGGACGCCTTCCTGCACTACCGCATGGTCGACGTCAGCTCGGTCAAGGAGCTGGCCCGCCGGTGGTACCCGAGGGCCTACCACAACAGCCCGAAGAAGGCCGGCGGCCACCGCGCGCTGGCCGACATCCTCGAGTCGGTGCAGGAGCTGCGGTACTACCGCGCGACCGTCTTCGTCCCCCAGCCCGGCCCGACCTCGGAGCAGGCGACGGCCGCCGCCGCCGCGCTGGTGACCCCGGCCGGGACGGACCGCTAGACTCCCCCATCGCACCGTGGTGGGTGTAGCTCAGTTGGCAGAGCACCGGGTTGTGGTCCCGGTTGTCGCGGGTTCGACCCCCGTCACTCACCCCAATTCATGCGCGCAGCCCGACCCCGTCGCACGGGATCGGCCCCGGCGGCGGAAGCCCCAGGCGCAGTACGGAGCGGCCGCCCGGCACCGGCGGGCGGTGACCCGGGCGAAAGCTGTCCTGACCCGGGTGACCACCTCCGGTGGCGATCCAGCCGGGCCGCGGTCGGCGTCCGGCGGTGGTCACGGGACGAGGATCCCGCGGCCGCGAAGGCGGCCGCCGTTCAGATCGTCCATCGCCGTGTTGACCTCCTCCAGAGGGTAGGTCTGGGAGTGCAGGGTGACCTTGCCCTGGGCGGTCAGGGCCATCAGCTCGACGAGGTCGTTGTAGCTGCCGACGAGGTTCCCGATGAAGCTGATCTCGGTCAGGATGATCTGCATCGTCGGCACCTCCAGGGTGCCCCCGTAGCCGACGACGAAGAAGAAGCCCTTGCGCCGCAGCAGGTCCACGCCCCACTTCTCTGCGCCGCCCTCCCCCACGAAGTCCATGACGACATGGGCACCCTTGCCGTCGGTCAGCTCGAGCACCTTCGCGACCTGGTTGCCGTCGACGAGCACCGTGTGGTCCGCGCCCCAGGTCTCGGCCAGCGCGAGCGCGTCCGGATTGGCGTCCAGGACCACGATCGTGGCCGGCACCATGGCCTTGAGGCACTGGATGCCGATGTGCCCGAGCCCACCGGCTCCGATGACCACGCACGTCGTGCCCGCGTAGAGCAGCGGCACGGCCTTCTTGATGGCGTGGTACGCCGTGAGGCCTGCGTCGGCCAGCGGCGCCACGTCGGCGGGCTCCAAGGAGTCGTCGATCTTGATGACCGACCGTACTCCGGTTTTGAGGTACTCCGCGAACCCACCCGCAGCGAACAGCCCGGGGAACACCGAGGTGTCACAGTGGACGTCGTCGCCGTCGCGGCAGGCGCGGCACAGCCCGCAGGTGATCAGGGGGTGCAGGATGACCTTGTCGCCGACCTTCACGTTGGTGACGGCGTCCCCGACCTGCTCGACCCAGCCGGCGTTCTCGTGCCCCGGCGAGTACGGCAGCGCCAGCCCGGCCTCCTTCTGGGCGGCGTCGAACTGGCCCTCCCAGATGTGCAGGTCGGTCCGGCACAGCCCTGCCGCACCCACCTTCACGATGACGTCGAACGGCGCGGTGATCGACGGTTCCGGCACCTCCTCCACCTTCAGCGGCGCGTGGAACTCATGCAGTCGGGCTGCCTTCACCGGGACTCCTCAGGGGTGGGCGGGCGTTGGCCCTGCACTGCCCCCGGCTCAGGGGGAGCAGTGCAGCGCTGGTCAAAACGCGCGCCGGGCATGCCCCAGGCGCGGAAGAAGTCACCGGTTGCCCGGCACAGGCTGACGTTGACCTCGTTGCCGGCAGCGATCAGCGAGGTCCCGACGTTCGCGGCGCGGGCGGAGGCCCGGGCGGTGGCCTCTGCCGGTAGAAGCAGCGGCTCGTCCAGGCCGGGGTGACCGCGGGAGGCCATCCGTTGCAGCAGTGCCGTCCGCAGCTCGTACGACAGGAAGCTCATCCGCCGCGGGCCGCCCTCGGCCGGCTGATAGGACACCGCGAGCGGCTCGGCGCGCAGGTCAGGCATCAACTCGCCGGAGGCGTTCAGCGACCCGGCGTCGCGCAGCCGGACGCTGAGCAGCTCCGCCTCCGTCGCGCCGCTGCCGATGACGGCGAGCAGCAGCAGCCGGGTGTCGCCGTCGGTGTGCCGGCCCGGCATCGGTGGCGTCACCGACGGGCGCGAGCTGACCGGTCGCCAGGGCACCTCGACGCCCGAGGCGGTCCACCACAGCTTGGGCCCGAAGGCGAGCGAGGCGAGTTGGCTGCCTGCCAAGCCGTCGTGGCGCAGGGCCAACTGGTCCAGCGAGGCCGATGCGACCCCGGGGTCCAGCCGGCCCTCGCGGAGCAGGGCCCCGAGGTCCCCGCCCGCGATCTCCCTGGCGAACCGGCCCAGGGTGCCCGCGGCCGCCCGCACCCAAGGGGCTGGGTCCCGGCACGAGCGGATGAGCAGCTGGGTCATGCTCCGCACCGAGGGTTCCTCCAGCAAGGACCCCTCCCGCCGACCGGTCAGCATCGCGGCGGCCTCCCCATCGAGCCTGTCGAGGTCGGTCACAACCACGACGGGACGGGCCCGACAGGTCCGTCGTTAACCTGCGCCGAGATGTCGGTGGCGATGAAGTGGTCCCGGATGTCGACGCGGCAGGAGCTCACGCCGTCGAGTGCCTCCACGCGACGGCGCACCTCCTTGCCGATGTCGACCGCGAACCGCGACGGGCACAACGGCGACGTGAGGTGGTAGCGCACGATCGCGCCGCCGTGCTCGTCCACCTCGACCTCGTCGATCAACTCGAGCTCACCCAGCGTCAGCCGGATCTCGGGGTCCGGAACGCTCCCGGCCGCCGCTCGTACGGCCGGGTCCACGACTGACACGGCTTGCTCCACCTGGGGGGCAGGGACGACCGGTGGGGTCATCGACTGCTGCTGGCCAGGCCGGTCTCGACCTCCGCGTCCTCGCCGGCGGTGTGCTCGGGGATCGAGGAGATGCGCTGCTCACGACGCACGTCGAGCTCGTCACCCTTGAGCTGCTCGAGCTTGGCCTTCGTATCGATGTCGTAGAGCCGGGCGATGTTGCCGCCGATGATCTTCTCTTTGGCCTCGTCGGTGAGCGATACGCCGTACTCGTCCTCGATGTCGGCCGGCAGCTGGAAGGCCATCAGGTCGTCGAGCTGCCAGTGCGGGTACCAGATCGGGAAGTCGGTGCCGTAGATGATGCGATCCGGACCGAGCCAGAACAGCAGGTTCGCCATGATGTTGGCGAAGTACCGCGGGCGGTTGTGCACGAAGGCCAGCGCCACGGCCAGAGAGGCGTAGACGTTGGGGCTCCGGGTCGCCAACCAGCAGAAGTCGTCGATCCGCGGCAGCCCGCAGTGGTCGACGATGAAGTTGAGCTCCGGGTAGAGCGTGGAGGGCTCGTCGATGTCGCGGACGTCGAATCTGTCCAGCGCCAGGGGCTCGACGGCCGGGCCCTTGTGGAAGTGCATGTTGGTGATGCCGAGCTCGATGCACCGCTCGTACAGCGGGAACACCATCGGGTCGTTGGCGCGCCAGCCTCGTGACTCACCGCGCCACTCGGCGGTGTACCACTTGAAACCCTTCATGCCCATCTCGACCTGCTTGTCGACCTGCTCGAGCGCATCTGGTGCCCGCGGGTCGATCCCGCCCAGACCGATCAGCCGGTCCGGCGCGCGCTTGATCATCTCGGCGTTGCGGGCCGGGTTGGTGAAGCCGGTGTGGTAGAAGTCGCCCAGCACCTGGGTGGACAGGATCGACATGTCGGCGTCGCCCTGCACGAACATCGTCTCGAGGTACCAGTCCGGGTCGACCTTCCGGAAGGTCTTCTCGTAGTCCATCGTCCACTTGGGCTCGGCAGTCGGGTTGAAGCCGGTCTGGAAGGCGTAGAAGGACTCGATGAAGACCTCGCCGTACTTGTTCTTGCAGTTCTCCGCGCTCGCGTCCCAGAACCCGGTGTGCGCGTCCATCACGAACTTGCCGTTCTTCATAGGAACTCCCGGTCTGCCAAGCACTGTCCAGGGACCCCAGCGGCCCTTGGTCTGATCCAACGGGTGCCGTCCGAACCGGGCAACCACCCCGTTTCCGCGATCCTGAAAAGTGGGCTGGACCTGGCAGCCCGAGGCGACGCTGGCTGAGCCGGCACGAGGTCCGCGGCCGACTCAGGTCGCCAGGTCGGCGAGATCGACGTCCAGGGCGCAGCAGACGCCCAGAGTCGCGGCCTCGATGTCCTGTTCGGTGCCTTCAGCGACGGCTCGGAGCAGGGCGTAGGTGACCTCAGCCAGCGGTGCGAGGATCACCCGCCCCACGGCCGCGAACCCCTCACGGTCCAGGAACGCGAAGCCGGCCGAGGCCGCGGCTGCCCGCGGCACGACGTAAGACGCCGCAGCCGCCTCGCCACCGGCGTGAAGCCCCTGGAGCGCCTCGTCCAGCGCCCCCATGGCGCCCTGCCACACCACCTGCGGGTCCTCCGACGACAGCCACTCGGGTGCGGGCGGCGGCTGGTCGGACCCCTGCGGATCCGTGGCGTTCGTGCCCTCGCTCATGGCGTACTCCCCGACTGACTCCCGACGGGCTGGTGCGCCCGTACGTCAATGAACGGGGCTGCCGCGGCTGCCGCAGCCCTCGGTGCGAACCTCACGCCACCGGAATCCCGGAGGGCCGCACCATGCCCTCGGCGAGATCGCCGAAGCCGGGCGCCATAATGGCGCCGGCCTGTCCCACGACCTCCTCGGCGACCAGCACTTCGGTCGTCAGCACCAGCGCCGCGATGGAGGCGGCGCTGCGCAAGGCTGAGCGCGTGACCTTGGCGGGGTCGATGACGCCCTCCTCGAGCAGCCGCCCGTACTCCCCGGTCAGGGCGTTGAGCCCCCAGCCGACCTCGGCGGCCCGCACCTTCGCGACGACCTCGTCGCCGTCGAACCCGGCGTTCCAGGCGATGCAGCGCAGCGGTTCAGCCAGGGAATCGCGCACGATGGCGAAGCCGATCGCGATGTCACCGGTCTTGTCCAGCCCCTCCAGAACATGCGCCGCGTGGACCAGCGCCGTCCCGCCACCAGGGACGATGCCCTCCTCCACCGCGGCGCGCGTCGCCGAGAGCGCGTCGTCGACCCGGTGCTGCTTCTCGGTCAGCTCGACGGTCGTCGCCGCGCCGACCCGGATGACGGCGACGCCGCCGGAGAGCTTGGCGAGACGGTCCTGGATGCGGTCCTTGTCCCGGTCCAGCTCGGACCGCTCGTACTCGGTCTTGAGCTGGGCGATCCGCTTGCTGATCTCCTCGGGCGTGCCAGCTCCATCGATGATCGTCGTGCTGCTCTCGGTCACCGTGACCCGGTGGGCCCGGCCGAGCGCCTCCAGCGGCATCTCCTCGAGGGTGAGTCCGGCGTCGGCTGTGACGACCCGGCCCGCCGTGAGGGTCGCGATGTCCTCGAGCTCGGCGAGCCGGCGGTGGCCGAAGCCGGGAGCAGTCACGGCCACTGAGGAGAAGGTCCCGTGCACCGTGTTGGTGACCAGCATCCCGAGTGCGCCGCCGTCAACGTTCTCGGCGATGATCAGGAGCGGCCGGCGCGCCTTCATCACCTTCTCCAGCAGCGGCATCAGCGACTGGACCTGCGTGATCTTGTGTGGTGTCAGCAGGATGTAGACGTCCTCGTAGACCGCCTCCATCCGGCCCTGGTCGGTGACCATGTACGGCGAGATGTACCCGCGGTCGAACTGCAGCCCCTCGACGAAGTCGAGCTCGAGGTCGACCGTCGGGGACTCCTCGACCGTCACGATCCCCTCGCGGCCGACCCGGTGCATGGCCTCGGCGATGACATCGCCGATGGCCGCGTCGTTGTTGGCCGAGATACCCGCGACGTGCGCGAGCTGCTGCTTGGTGGTGATGGCCTCGGCCTGCCGGCGGATCTCGGCGCCGACCAGCTCGACGGCCTGCTCGATGCCGCGCTTGAGCTGCACCGGGTTGGCCCCGGCCTCGACCGCCCGCATGCCCCGCGACACCATCTCCTGGGCCAGGACCGTCGCCGTCGTCGTGCCGTCGCCGGCCACCTCGTTGGTCTTGGTCGCCACCTCCTTGACCAGCTGGGCGCCCATGTTGTCGAACGGGTCGGACAGGTGGATCTCGCGGGCGATGGTCACGCCGTCATTGGTGATGGTCGGCGGCCCGGTCAGCTTCTCCAGCACGACGTTGCGGCCCTTGGGCCCGAGCGTCACCTTGACCGCACTGGCCAGCACGTCCACACCGGTCTCCAGGTGCCGGCGTGCTGCCGGCCCCAGTCGGAACACCTTCGCCATGCGAGTTTCTCCTTATTTATCTCCGAGCCAGCACCTGCTGCGGAATGCCTGGGACGGTCCGGTCCGTGGTGCTACGGCCGGACCGCCCCGGACGGGTCAGGTGCTCAGCTCACCTCGACGAGGTCGAACCCGATGTACTCGGCCGCGTCCTCGGGGTTCGCGAACAGCAGCACACGGTCGTCCAGGTGGACCATCCGGCCGTAGTGCGTCGACATGACCTCCTCGAAGGCCGACTCGTCGAACTCGATGCCGGTCGCCTCGGACAGCTCGTCGTAGTCGAAATCGAGCTTGTTCTTGCCGTCGACACGGATCATCGCCGGCAGGACCCGGATCATCACGCCTTCCTTCTGCGACATCACCTCGGCGACGACCTGGCCGGTCTGGTTGTTCATCAGCGTGACGCCGCACTCGTTCGAGCGGCTCCGGTCGGCCGCGCCGAACGCCGGGGTGTCGGTGGTGGTCATGCCTGCAGCTCCTTGGTCTCGAGTCCGAGCTCGGTCAGCAGCGCCTGAGTGCGCTCGACCGCATTGCCCAACGACGTGTCAAAGGTGACGACCCGCTCGGTGGGCTGCGACCAGATCGGCTGCAGCAGCCGGACCGCCGCCAGCACCTCCGGCACGAACTCGTCCAACCATCCATTAATCGTCGCGACGTTGGCTGCGCCGTACTCGGCGTCGCCGACCAGCATCGCGACCATCGCCTTGGTGTAGCGCAGGTCGCGCACGTAGTCGTTCTCCCCCGCGCCAATGATCGTCGGGGTGACGTAGTCGCCGTTGAGCGCCGCGAGCTGCTGTACGAAGCCGCTGCGGAACGTCTCGCCGACGAGCGGCTCGAACACCAGGTTGGTGAGCAGCACCGCCTTCGCCCAGTCCTCGATCCCGGTCAGTCCCTCGACCGTCGCCCGGATCCCCTGCCACACCGGGTCGCTCTTCCAGACCTCCAGGTGCGCGGAGCCGTCGAAGGACTCCAGCTGGTCATCGATCTCCAGGTTGTACAGCACCAGGTCCTGGGCGAAGCGCAGACGGTGGATGGAGTTCACGCAGATGGCGTTGTTGAGCATGTTCGTCGGCGCGTTGCGCTGCGCCGGCACGAACAGGTGCATCCCGAGGCCCTGCTCGATGTGCATCCACGCGCCGACGTGCTGCGCGACGACCTTGGTCCACGAGGCGTTCCACAGCGCGTACGCCCCGGCCTTCTTGGCGTGTTCGAGGTTCGCCGCGATCTGCCGCTCAACGTTGGCGTTGTTGCGGAAGATCGTCTGCTCCCACTCCTCGTTGGGGTCGCGGAACTCGTGCCAGTCCGAGGACTTGAGGGCCGTCCAGTCCTTGGGGTATCCACCGGGGCCGTCCGCGAAGCCGTACAGCCAGCCCTGCGTCAGGTGGCGCTCAGGGTCCACCTGCACGTCGAAGGTGACGTCCTCGTAGGTGGTCGCCCGCATCTTCGCCGGGGTGAAGTAGTTGTAACTCCGGCTGGTGGAGCTGGGGAACTCCAGCGCACCTGCCTCGGAGTCGGTGAAGACGGTCTTCGGAACGCTGCGCACGGTCGGCGCCTTGGTCCTGCTTGCCACTGTGTGTCCCTCCTGACGCCTCGCGCGACGGTCGCGCTACGGCCACTGCTGCGTGCTGACTTGCCTGGCCGTCCGGTTGCTACTCGTCCGCGCCCGCGGTCGTCGTGAACTTGTCGAAGAAGATCCGCTTCTCGTCGGCCCCCTTCGCAACCAGCACGCTGATCGCGGCGTCGATCATGGGTGGGGGGCCGCAGAGGTAGAGGTCCGCGTCGGCGAGGTCGCCCTCGTGGGCGTCAAGGACGTCAGTGATGAAGCCGGTCTGGCCGGACCAGCCGCTGTCCGCGGGCTCGTCGGACAGCGCCGGCACGTACGTCAGTCCAGGCAGGCGCTTGCCCAGCTCCGCGAGCTCGTCGAGGTGGAACAGGTCGGACTCGGTCCGGGCGCCGTAGTAGTACGTCGCGGGACGCTCCACGCCCTGCTCGGCCATCGCGGTGAGCAGGCCGATGATCGGCGCCATCCCGGCGCCCCCACCGACGAACACCAGCCGGGAGGCCGACTCGCGCAGGACGAAGGTGCCGTACGGGCCCTTCACGTCCAGCTCCTCGCCGGCCTTCATGCCCTCGGCGAGCAGACCGGAGAAGTGGCCACCGGGGTAGCACTTGATGAAGAACTCGAGCCGGTCGTCGGTGCTGGTCGTGTTCGCCATCGAAAAGGATCGGTGCGTCGAGGTCCCGGGGATCGTGATGTCGACGTACTGGCCGGGCAGGAAGGCCATCTCGCGTGGCTCGACCAGGCTCAGCACCAGCCGACGGATGTCGTGGGTGAGCGGCTCGTTGGTCAGCACGGTGGTCTTCAGCGACTGGATCGGGATGCCGGACTTCAGCATCTCCTCGTCGTAGTTGATGAGCTCGATCTGCAGGTCGCTGTAGGCGTGCGTCCGGCACAGCAGGACGTAGCCCTCTTCGGACTCGTAGTCCGCCAGCGCGAAGGTCGAGTACTTCTCCATATCGATGTCGCCCTCGATGAGGAACGACTTGCACGCCGAGCACTGACCTTCCTTGCACCCGTGCATGAGCATGACGCCCTGCCGGAACGCTCCGTCCAGGACCGTCTCGTCCTCCTCGACCTCGATCTCCAGGCCTACGGGGTCGAACTGCACCTTGTGGGTCTTGCTCACCTGCCCCGCCTCTCCTCGCACCTGGATGACGACGTCCTGGAGCCGTACACGTCCCTGGCCGCCGCTCGCAGCGGCGACCAGGGACGACGGTGTCTCGCTAGACCTTCACGGCCTTGGCGGGGCGGCCGGCCGGGCCACCGCGCCGGTACTCGTCGATGTGCGCGACCCGCTCCTCGGGCGACATCTTGTTCAGCGCCACGTTCGGGCTGCCAAGGCTGATGCCCTTCACGTCATCCAGCGTCCAGAGCTTCTTCGGCTGGTCGAGGTCCAGGTGCGGCTGCGGGACGAGCGTCTTGCCGTCGTCCCGCACGTAGCCCAGGTCGGACATGATGTCCTTGAGGTCCATCCCGTCGTAGGCGGTCTCCCACTCGCGCTTGCCGGTCAAGCGGCCCATGGCCGGCGTCGGGCGACCCTCGTACTCCGGACGGAACGCCGTGATGTCGGTCCAGGCGCAGGTCTCGGAGCAGTACGTCCGGGCTTGACCGTCCACCTCCTCCATGACGACGTCCTCACGGATGAGGCAGGGCACCATGCAGGTCCAGCACCGGTGGGGGTACTGGTAGTCGACGTCCTCGAAGGCGATGGGCTTGTGGCTGTTGGGGTACTTCAGCCGGTTGTAGTTCTCCCACCACTTGCCGTACTTGTTGTACCAACCCGGGTACTTGTACTCGAACCACTCGAAGTCGTCGTCGGTCATGCCGTCGATCCGCCAGTAGTTGGCGAACCAGCCGGTGGCGAAGAACTGCGCCGTCTCGTGGACGTAGCCCTTGTTCCAGATCCGGTTCCACGCCTCCTCGACGAGGTCGTGCGGGATCACCAGGCCGTACTTCTCCAGCGGGATCAGGTAGCTGCGGTAGTAGTCGTCGTAGATCCAGCGACGCCACATCTCCGCGTAGCTCTCACGGTCCTTGCGGCGATCCTTGGTGCCGTACTCGATGAACGTGCCGATGGCGGCGTCCACCACGCAGTGGTTGTTCCACCAGGCGTAGCGCAGGTCGCGCTCGAGCAGCGGCCGGTTGCGCTCGTCGGCCAGGGCCATGAGCAGGATCGAGTACCCGTTGCTGATGTGTCGGGACTCGTCGGACTGGACCGAGTGGAACACCGTCGGCAGCAGGTAGTCGCCGTTGGCGGCGGCCTCGGACGGCATGGCCACGAACAGCGTGTTCGTGAAGGCCGTCTCGGCCACGATCGTGAGGTAGACGTTCGCCGCGGTGATGGCGTCGCCGGTGATGAAGCCCTCACCGAACTGACGCCCAATGGTGCCGGCGTAGCAGTTGGCGAAGGCCTTCTCGCTGATGTCGAACCCGGCGGGGTCGATGTAGTGGTTCATGTACAGCCGCTTGAGGTTCATCTGGATCGTCGAGTGACGGACCTCGTCGATCATCTGCACGGCCAGCCCGTTGTGGACCTCGGGGTTCGGGACCGCCCCGATGGCCAGGGGCATTGCCCGCGCCGCCGAGATCTCCGGGAACGGGATGATGGACAGGAAGAGCTTCTGCCACTCCATCCAGCGCTGCTCGACCTGGCGGAACATGTTGCCGCGGATCGCGCCGTCCATCGCGCCGAAGACGCGGTTGTCCTTCTCCTCCTCCATCGGGAAGTAGGAGCGCAGGATCTGCTTCAGCGGATCCTTCTTCGGCGCCTTCTCGAACGTGTAGTCGGTGGCGTACTTCTGGTTGGGAGTGACGTACGTCGGCTCCCAGGACAATTCCTTGATCTTCTCATGCGCCCTTGTCAGGCTTTGTCGGCTCACCCTGCTCCTCCGAGCTCTCGCTGATGCGTCGTTCAGGACCCACCGCGCCAGTCAGGCGACGAGCGGCACCCGGTGTGCGGACTACGTTGGCTCCCGGGCCCCCTCCCCACAAGCCATCCCTTTCCGCCGAGCGGGAAACTCGGTCGCAACGCGATTTCTCGCCAGGCGGAATGCGGCGCCAGCGGGAGGGTTCGGGGCGAGGCACGCTGACGACCTTGCCCGATCGCGAATCAGGAGGAGTGGCGGTATGCCGGTGGGGTCGTGCGACAGCGGGCAGCTGGACGCGTGTGTGGCCAGCCTGGACGCGGTCATCGCCGAGCTCGAGGACGACCTGGTACGCCGCGCCATCGTGCACCTGCAGACGCTGCGGGAGGCCCTTCGCTCTGCTGCCGGCCACAGCAGTGAGGGCGCGGCCGTCTGCTGACCGGGGCGGAGCCGACGCTCCGGCGAGGGCGCCACCGGCGCGTGAGCAGGTGCCCTACTTCGACGGCTGGCGCAGCACCGCTGCGTCGAAGCCCACGGCCTCGAGCTGCGCGGCCTCGGCGATCAGCCGGCTCGCCTGAGCTGCCCCTTGGCGCACGATGCGCTCGAGGCGGAGCTGCCGCTCCTCGAACTGCGCAGCCGGCACCGATACCGCGACCGTGCCGACCACCCGGCCCGTCGGATCGCTGACCGGCGCAGCAAGGCAGGCGAACTTCAGCTGCAGCTCCTCGACCTCGGCGACCACGCCGCGCACGCGCGCAATGTCCAGCTCCGCCTCGAGCTCCCACCGATCCGTGACCGTCATGGGGGTCAACTGCTGCATGCCGTGCACGGCCAGATAGGACCGGCGAGCACCTGGCGACAGCGTCGAGAGCATGACCTTGCCGAAGGCCGTGGCGTGAGCCGACTCGGCGAACCCCACGTCGAGCATGTCGATCCGCGGACAGCTCGGGGAGTCGACCACGTGCACCAGCACGATGTCGGTGTCGCGGAAGCTGGCGAAGTACGCGGCGGCTTCGGCGCGCTCGTGCACCAGGGCCACCGCAGAGGCGATGCCAGGCGCCACATCCAGCTTGATGCGCAGCTGCTGGTAGAGCTTGGGGATCTTGTAACCGATCCCGAAGCCGTGCTTGTCGTCCAGCCGGACGAGGTAGCCCTCGTTCACCAACGTGTTGATCAGGTGGTAGGTCGTCGACAGCTTGAGGCCGGCGCGGCGCGCGACCGCTTTGGCCGTCACCCCCTCCTCGGCGCAGGACACGACATCAAGCACCCGCAGGGCCCGCTGCACCGAGCCCAGCAGCCCCCGCTCGCGGTCTGTCGTGGCATCTGAGACGCTCAACGTGCGCCCTTCCTTGCTCAGGTCCACGCATCCGGGACGGGTCATGCCCGGACTGCATCAGCCTGCCTTAACGTGACCTGAACCACAAGCAGGGTTGGCGTGTCGACGCCCTCAGGACGAGGACGGACCGGCTCCCCAGGTGAGCGTCACGCTGTGCTGCGGCTGCAGCGTAAGCAGGTCCTGCCCGCTCTGGAAGGCGTTCGGCGGCGCGGTCATGGGCTCGACCCCCAGACCGCGCCGTCGTTGCGCCGGAGCCAGGGTGTCCCCGGTGAAGATCTCCAGGTAGTCGTAGCCGGCACCGGCCCACAGCTGCACCCCCGTACCGTCGGGACGCCTCAGCCGCACGACCGCGCGACCCTCGCCGTCTCGTGCCAGGTCCGTGTAGGACTCGTCGAGCTTCAGGTCACCGATGAAGCGGGGGCTCCGGAAGTCATGAGTGCTGCCCTCGGCGGCCTTCGGGCGCAGCGGCAGCCCACGGTCGTCCGTCGGGAGCCAGGTGTCGCCGGGCACCAGGAGTTCGCAGTCGTCGACCAGGCCGCTTCCCGCCGACAGGTAGGGATGGGCGCCGGCCGCGAAGGGACACGGCGCCGAGCCCAGGTTCGTCCCCGTCGTCTCCACGATGAGTCCGCTCTCGCCGAGGGTGTAGCGCAGGTCGCAACGCAGCACGAAGGGCCAGCCCGTCTGCGCGTGCAGCACGTATCGCAGGTGCACCGTGCTCGGGGCGCGCTCCACCAGCTCCCAGTTCGCCCACCGGGTCAACCCGTGGATGGCGTTGTGCCGCTCCGGCTCGGTCAGCGGCAGCTGCTGGTCCTCGCCCGCCCAGGTGTAGCGGCCGTCCTCGAGCCGGTTCGGCCACGGCAGCAGCGTCTGCCCGCGCGCCCCGTCGCACATGCGGTCCTGCTCGAAACCGTCGAGGACGGCCACGGAACCGATCTCGTAGCTGCGCAGGCCGCCGCCCACCTCGGTGACCACGGCCTGCTGGGCACCGTGCCGCAGCTCGAACTGCTGCCCCGACGGGTACGTCATCCGGTGCTCCTCATCTGGGTGCCAGGTCGGCTACGGGCGGCGCACCCATGCAGCACGTGCGGGCACGGTCCAGGGCAGCGGAGCATGGCACGAGACAACGGACGGCCGTGGGGCGAGCCGCCCGTCCGCAGCAGGGGGCACGCAAGGATGGCCCGGACACCGGACACGTACGACTACGAGGGGCGCCATCGTGCTGCTGCCACACCTGCCACTCCTGGTCTCCCTGCTGGTCTTCCTCGTCTGCGCGCTCGCCATCTGGGTAGCGGGCATCGCGTTGTCGAACTACACCGACGTACTGTCCGACCGCCTGCACCTCGGAGCGGCACTGGGCGGCTTGATCCTGCTCGCCGTGGCCACCAACCTGCCCGAGATCGCCATCACCGTCGCAGCGTCGGTGAACGGGCAGGTCGACGTCGCCGTCAGCAACATCCTCGGTGGCATCGCCATCCAGACAGTCGTCCTCGTGGCCCTGGATGCCTTCGGGGTGCGGGTACGGCGACCGCTGACCTACCAGGCGGCGAGCCTGTCGCTGGTGCTCGAGGGAGCGGTCGTGGTGGCCGTGCTGGTCGCCGTCGTGATGGGCGCTCAGCTCCCCAAGGGCGACGTCGCCTTCCGGCTGAGCCCCGATGTCGTCGGGATCGCCCTGATCTGGGTCGCCGGGCTTGTCCTGACCCAGCGGGCCGGCAAGCAGCTGCCGTGGAAGGACAACGGCAACACGCCGGATGCGCAGCCCGAGCCGCGCGGCCACTCCGCGAAGAAGCGGGCGGCCGAGATGTCCCAGAAGGGCGTGAGCACCGCCAAGGCGCTCGCCGTCTTCGGCGCCGCTGCCGTCGTGACGCTGGTCGCCGGTGCGCTGCTCGAGGACAGCGGCAGCCAGGCCGCCAACTCCGTCGGACTGTCCGGCGTCCTGTTCGTGCGACGGTCCTGGCGGCCGCGACCTCGCTTCCGGAGCTGTCGACCGGCCTCACCGCGACCCGGCAGGGCGACTACCAACTCGCGTTCGGCGACATCTTCGGCGGCAACGCCTTCCTGCCGGTGCTGTTCCTGCTGGCGACCGTGGTGGGTGGCAAGGCCATCCTGCCCAACGCGCACCACAGCGACCTCTACCTGACGGCGCTCGCCGCCCTGCTCACGGTGGTCTACATGGGCGGCCTGCTGTTCCGGCCCGCCAAGGAGCACGCGCGGCTGGGCCTGGACAGCATCGCCGTGCTCGTCCTGTACCTGCTCGGAGTTGTCGGTCTCGCCTTCCTGCCGAGCTGAGGCAGCTCAGACGGCTGCCGCGCGACGGACCAGCCGCGGGAGCAGGACCATCCCCACCGCCGCAGCAGCCACGACCAGCATCCCCCCCTCGGGCGACGTCGCGTCGACGAGGCCGCCGGCCACCGCCGTACCCAGGCCGACGCTGACGTTGAACGCCGCGTTGACCCAGGCGGTTGCCTCGGTGCTACCGACCGGCGCGGCGGCGTCGGCCACCAGGTAGGAGCAGACCAGGGCCGGCGCGATACACAGTCCGGCCAGGACCAGGCCGCCGACCAGCAGCGCGAAGACCGAGCTGCCGAGCGCTGTCAGTGCGACCAGCCCCGATGCCACGCAGACCAGCCAGCGGGCCTGCGCCCTCGGGCTGCCGGGGAGCCCGCGACTGCCGTACAGCAGGCCGCCGACCACGCTGCCCGTGGACACGGCGGCAGCCGGTACGCCGGCCAACGAGGTACCCGCCACGGCTAGAGCTGCTGCCACTGAGGCGATCTCGACGCCACCCAGGAGCAGGCCGAGACCGGCGACCGGCGACAGGCCGACCAGGAAGTGCGGGTCGCGCAGGAGTGCCGGCGCAGCATGTGCCGGAGCACTCGGGGGCATCCGACGGGTCGGCAGGAACCGATGCCCAACGCTGCCACGACGAGGACAGCGGCGAGCGCCGGGACGAGCGTCGACGCTCCTGACGTGGAGGCGGCCGCCGCCGCGACAAGGGGTCCGAGGACGAAGAGCACGTCCTCGCCGACCGAGTCGAGGGAGTAGGCGCGGCGCAAGACGTCCGGGTCACCGCCGGACAGCTCCCGCCAGGCGGCCCGCATCAGGGGACCGACCGGCGGCGGTGTGCAACCGGCCAGCAGCGCGAGACCGAGCACCACGACCAGCGGTCCGCCTGCCAGCAGGTCCAGTCCGGTGACCGCCAGGAAGAGTCCAAGGGCCAGGGCGACGAGGACGCGACGCGCACCCAGCCGGTCGACCAACCGGGCTCGCGCCGGGCCGAGGAAGCCGGGGATGCTGAAGACGGCGAGGGTCACGCCGGCGTCGGCGTAGGAGCCCCGCCGTCCGGCGACGAGCAACAGCAGCACCAGAGGCAGCGCGCCGTAGACGAGCCGGGCAAGGTTGACCCACAGGAACAGCGGCAGCGCGCCGGGCCGCCTGAGCAGCGCGACGTAGCCGCGGTCGGCGGCAGACATGGAACGTTCCTCCGAAGAGCTCGACAGCGAGAAGAGGCGCGGGCGGCTGCAGCCGCAGGCCCGGTCTCACGGAGGAGTGGAGGTCACGTCGCGCAGGATAGGGCGCGGCGCCGGTCAGCGGGTGAACGGGCCGGGCGACCGCCGTGAGGGTCGGGTGACGTCCCGGGCAGCGCGCAGTCATGGGGCGCGTCCCGACCCTCAGCGGTCAGAGGCACCCAGGTGGCCGGACACGCAGGACGGTCGGGCTCAGTACATCGGGACCGGGCGCGGCGGGCCGTGAGGACCCGGCGGTCAGGACCAGTCAGTGACGAGCGGGGTGTCCACACCGACCTCGCCGACCTTGCGCGACCCGCCCGGGGCGCCGAGCGGCGCGTCCCGTCCGGGCAGCAGCTCGAGGAAGAACGACGTGTTGTCCGCGACGAACGCCTGGTTGTCCTCGGCCACCCGCCGGTCCTGGGTGATGGCCTCGACCGGGCAGACGGGCTCGCACGCGCCGCAGTCGATGCACTCCCTGGGGTTGATGTAGCTCTTGCGCTTGCCCTCGTAGATGCAGTCGACCGGGCACTCCTCGACGCACGCCTTGTCGTTGACGTCGATGCACGGGCTGGCGATCACGTACGGCACAGGGGGATTCTCCTTACGCGGCGGGGACGGGGACCGGCGGGGTGTCGGTCGAGTGGCCGGGGAACAGCTGCGCCTGCGGATCGAGGTCGACGGCGGCGTTGTTGACGGCGGTGGCGACCTCGCCGAACCCGACGCTGATGAGGCGCACTTTGCCGTCGTACTCCACGAGGTCTCCGGCGGCGTAGACGCCGGACAGGTTCGTCCGCATCCGCGAGTCGACCACGACGTGCCGGTTGTCGTGCAGGTCCAGGCCCCACTCGCGCACCGGCCCCAGGTCGGCCAGGAAGCCCAGGGCCGCGACCAGGCGCTGGCAGGGCAGCACCCGCGGGCCGTCCTCGCCCTTGACGACGATCTCGACGGCGTCCACGGCGTCCGCCCCCAGGACCGCCGTCACCTCGGCGTCGACCAGCACCGTCGCGGAGCAGGCGAGTACGGCGGCCACGGTGCCCTTGTGGGCCCGAAAGGCCTTGCGCCGGTGCACCACGGTGACCGTCCGGGCGATGCGCTGCAGCGCCAGGGCCCAGTCGCACGCGCTGTCCCCGCCGCCGACGATGACCACATCGCGGTCCTGGCAGTCCGCCAGCGACGGCACGAAGTAGGCCAGGCCGCGCCCGAGGAACTCCTCGCCCGTCGGCAGCGGGCGCGGGGTGAACGTACCGATGCCGCCAGTGAGGACCACCGCACCGCAGCGCACCGAGCCCCCGAGGTCGGTCCCGACCTCCCAGCGACCGTCACCGCTCCGGGTCAACGTCGTCGCCGACTCCCCCAGCAGGTACGTCGGGGCGTACTGCGACGCCTGGTCGAGCAGGCCGGTCACCAGGTCGCGGCCCCGGACGGCCGGAAGCCCGGCCACGTCGTAGATCGGCTTCTCGGGGTACATGGCGGTGATCTGGCCGCCCGGCTCGGGCAACGAGTCCAGCACCGCCGTGCGCAGCCCACGCACGCCGGCGTAGTACGCGCCGTACAGCCCGACGGGTCCTGCCCCGACGAGCAGCAGGTCGACCTCGAGGGTGCTCACAGGTCAGACCCGGCTGGTGTCGAACGCGGCCCTGGTACCCGAGCCGAAGCGGCGCAGCGCACCGTCCGGACCGCTGGCGTTGGGGCGGATGAAGATCCAGTTCTGCCAGGCGGTGAGGCGACCGAACACCTTGGTCTCGACGGTCTCCGGCCCGACGAAGCGGTGGTTGGCCTCCATACCGGTGAGCGCGTCCGGGGACAGCGCGGCCCGCTCCTCCAGGGCGAGCCGCAGCTCGTCGTCCCAGTCCAGGTCGTCCGGGGTCGCGGTCACCAGGCCGGCCTCGTCCGCGGCGGCTGCGTCGAGCGCCTCGCCGACCCGGTCCTGCACGGCGGCGAGGGCGTCGGCGCGGCCGTAGAAGCGCGACTCCAGCCGGCTCAGGCCGTTGCCCATCGGGTAGCGCCCGAGGTTGGCGGCACCGACCTGCAGTACAGCGGGCGCCGCGTCCGCATCGACGTCCTCGAAGACGCCGTCCAGCATGTACTGCCGGTCGCAGGCCAGAGCCAGCTCGAGCAGCGTGCCGACGAAGCAACTGCCCGGCTCGACGAGAGCGAACAGGCTCCGGCTGGTGACGTCGAGCCGCTTCAGGGTGCGCTTGAGGTACTGCGTGACCTCGTTGACGAACCAGTCGTCGGCGAGCTCACCCAATTGGGCGTCATGGGCTAGGACGAGGTCGGCGTCGCCCTCGGTGCGCCACACCCAGGTGCCGAGCTCGAGCTCGTTCGCCCGCAGGCGCAGGACGAGGTCGTCGAGCTCGCGGGCCAGCGCCAACGGCCAGTAGTCGACGCCCTGGGCCAGCACCCCGGCGGCATCGGCCGGAGGCGGCTGCGACGGTCCGCGCACGGTGATGTCGACCCTGCGTCCGTCGCGGTCGAAGCGCGCGCTGACCGTGCTGTAGTCCAGGCCGTCCTCGCTCTCCCTGCGGTCCACCGGCCTGAGGTGGACACCGGTCGCCTCGTCCGGGCGGGTGGAGCGCGCCACCGCGACGGCGGCGCGGACGGACACGGCCTCGGCGAAGCGGCTGAGCGGCACGCTCTCGTCGACCAGGCCCCACTTCACGGCTGTCTCACCGCGAATGCCCTCGTTCCTCGTCGCGAACACATCCGCACGGTCCTTGCGCACCAGTCGCTTGTCGACCAGCCGGGTCAGACCACCGGTGCCGGGCAGGACGCCGAGCAGGGGCACCTCGGGCAGACTGACCGCCGACGATCCGTCATCCACCAGGACGATCTCGGCACAGGCCAGGGCCATCTCGTAGCCGCCACCGGCCGCCGTGCCGTTGAGCGCGGCGATCCAGGTCTGCCCGGAGGTGGCGCTCGCGTCCTCGATGCCGTTGCGCGTCTCGTTGGTGAACTTGCAGAAGTTCACCTTCCAGGCGTGCGAGCTCTGCGCCAGCATCTTGATGTTGGCTCCCGCGCAGAACATCCGGTCCAGGCCACCGGTGACCACGACCGCCTTGACCGTCGGGTGCTCGAACCGCAGGCGCTGCACCGCGTCGTACAGCTCGATGTCGACCCCGAGGTCGTAGCTGTTCATCTTCAGCTCGTAGCCCGGGACCAGGCCGCCCTGCTCATCGACCTGCAGCGTCATCGTCGCCACCGCGCCGTCGACGGACAGCCGCCAGTGCCGGTAGCGGTCCGGTGCGGTGTCGAAGTCCACCCGCGTACGGGCCGGGGCCTCGCTGGGGTGCCCCACCCCTGCCTTCGTGCCGTCCGCAGCGAGCAGCGACATCGGGCACCCCTTCCTCATGGGAACGTTCGTCAACACACTACAGACACGATGCTCGACGTCAAGAGGATGTAGCAGGACGACCGGGACGTCACCCCTGCAGGCCGGCGTAGACGGTCAACGCATTGCCCCCCAGGACCAGGCCGGCCACCTCCTCGCTCAGCCCCAGACCGGCGACGGCCCGCGCGTTGTCCGCCTGACCGGGCACCCCGGGCCAGTCGGTACCGAAGATCCACCTGCGGGCCAGGCGTTGCAGGTCGTACCGCGCGTAGTACTCCGGCAGGCGCGTGGGGGGCAGTCCGGACAGCTCGAGCCAGACGGTGTCGCGCGACAGGGCGAGAAAGGCCGCCGCGTCATACCACCAGCCCCGTCCGCCGTGCGCGAGCACCACGTGCAGGTCAGGGAAGTCGCGCAGGACCGCGTCGAGCAGCAGCGGGTCGGCGTAGGCGTTCGTCGAGCCCGGGAAGCTGCTCGTGCCGCAGTGCACGACCAGCGGCACGCGCCGCTCGACCAGCACGGAGTACGCCGGGTAGAGCGCGGCGTCGTCGCAGCGGAAACCGCCGTGCACCGGGTGCAGCTTCAGCGCCGCGGCACCGAGGTCGAGCTGGCGCTCCAGCTCGCGGGCGATCGGGAAGTGCAGGTGGGGGTTGACGTTGGCGACCGGCCGGAAGCGCCGGGGGTTGTGCTCGACGAGCGGCAGCAGGTCGTCGAACTGCTGATAGCCGGTCGTCTTGGGGCTGTACTCGCAGAACAGCAGGGCGACATCCACGCCCTGCTCGGCGAACAGCGCGTTGAGCGCCTCCGGCCGGGGCGTGCCCTCGGGCGTCCAGACCTGCTCCAGCACACCGGTCGCGCCGAACTGGCGCGCCCAGGCGGCCCAGGCGGGCGCCACCGACGGCAGGACGGGGACATGGACGTGCGCGTCGACGAGCAGGCGGCCATCGAGCACTAGAGCGACGCCACCGGGGTCTCGGACGCCACCGAAGGCCCCGGAGGCGCGTCGAGCAGGTCGCTGCCGGCCTGCTCGCGCAGCCGGAAGCGCTGCACCTTTCCGGTGGCCGTCTTGGGCAGCTCTGCCACCACCACGACGGCGCGCGGGCGCTTGAAGGCCGCCAGCCCCTCACGGCACCAGCCGACGAGCTGGTCCCCGTCGAGCTGGGCTCCTGACCTCGCGACCACGAAGGCCACCGGCTTGTCGAGCTCGTTGCTGTCGGCTACGCCGACGACGGCCGCCTCCGCGACGTCGGGGTGCTGCAGCAGCCGCTCCTCGACCTCGGCAGGGGACACCCAGATGCCGCCGGCCTTGAGCAGGTCGCTCGCCCGGCCCAGGCAGGTGTAGTAGCCGTCGGGCGAGCGCACGTAGGTGTCGCCGGTGCGGACCCACTCTCCCTGGAAGACCTGGCGGCTGGCGTCGGTGCGGCACCAGTACCCGGTCGCCATGGACTCCCCGCGCACGAACAGCGCTCCGGGTTCGCCGTCCGGCACGAGCTGACCCGCCTCGTCGCGCACCTGCAGCTCATACCCCGGCACGACGTTGCCCGAGGTCCCGGCCCGGACGGCGCCCTGGCGATTGGACAGGAAGATGTGCAGGGCCTCGGTGGAGCCGATGCCGTCCAGCACGTCCACCCCGAACCGCTCGGTGAACCGCCGGTAGAGGCTGGCCGGCAGCGCCTCACCCGCCGAGGCGCACAGCCGCACGGAGCGGAACGTGTCGTCCGGGAGGTCGGCGGCCAGCAAGGCGGCGTAGAAGGTGGGGCCGGCGAAGAACAGCGTGGGCTCGTCCTCGCGCAGCCGCGACAGGACGAGCTGCGGCGAGGGCCGATGCGACGACAGGACGCTCGTCGCGCCCACGGACAGGGGGAACAGCAGGGAGTTCCCGATGCCGTAGGCGAAGAACATCTTGGCTACGGAGAAGAAGACGTCCTGCGGCGTGACCTGCAGGACGTCGCGGGCGTAGGTGTCGCAGACCGCCCGGAGGTTGGCGTGCCGGTGCATCGCGCCCTTGGGTGTACCCGTCGTGCCGGAGGTGTAGAGCCACAGGGCCGGGAAGTCGGCGCCGATCGGGGCGACCGGCTCACCCCGCGCCCCGCCGGCCGCCAACAGCGCCGACCAGGCGGTCACGGCCAGGTGGGGCGGGACCTGCACCTGCGCCTCGTCCACGACGACCACGTGCTCGAGCTCGGTCGCGGCGGCCACGGCGACGGTGACCGCCGGGCCGAACTCCGGCGTGACCACCAGCACCCGCGCACCGGAGTCCTGGACGATCTTGGCCAGTTCCGGTCCGGTGAGCATCGTGGACAGCGGTACGGCGACGGCGCCGTACCGCAGCGCGCCGAGGATGCCGACCGCGAGCTCGAGCCGGTCGGAGCAGACGAACACGACGCGGTCGCCGCGCCGGACCGACAGCCCGCGCAGACCGCCGGCGAAGGCCTGCGACAACTCCTGCAGCTCGGCGTAGCTGGTGCTCGTGCCTTGGCTGCGCACGGCCGTGCGTCCCCCGTCGCCGCTGTCCACGTGCCGGTCGACCAGGTGGTAGGCCGCGTTGACGTGCTCGCTCATAGGACCGTTCGACTCCGTCCGGACAGGCATGCGGCACGTGTCCACCGCCAGCAAAAAACTACGCGAGCACAGCGTGCCGTCAAGAGGTCGTAGAGCATCCGCGAACCGCTCTGTGGTGCAATCCCCGCATGGCGCAGGCGGGGCCGACGGGTCGCAGACGGGAGTCGGGCGCGGCCAGCGCGCGCTCCCTGCTGCTCACGGTGCTGGGCGAGTTCGTCCTGCCGCACGGGGGCGCCTCCTGGACCGGCGCGCTCGTCGCCGCGCTCGCGCAGGTGGGCGTGGAGGAGAAGGCCGCCCGCCAAGCGCTGTCGCGTACCGCCGCCGAGCACCTGCTGGTGTCCGAACGTGCCGGTCGGCGGGTCCGTTGGCACCTGACACCCGGGGGCACCCGCCTGCTCGCCGAGGGGACCGACCGCATCTACGGCTTCGGTCGCAGCGTGCAGGACTGGGACGGCGCATGGCTGGTACTCGCCGTCAGTGTCCCGGAGGCTCAGCGTCAGCTCCGGCACAGCCTGCGTACCCGCCTCACCTGGGCCGGCCTCGGGTCGCCGCTGCCGGGTCTGTGGGTCACCCCGGACGTCTCGAAGGAGAAGGAGGTCGCTGCCGCCGTGGAGGCGCTCGGCGTCGTGGCCTTCTCCTTCACCGGCCCCTTCGGGCAGGTCGGCGACCAGCAGCGGATCGTGGCGGAGTCCTGGAGCCTGGACGACGTCCGGCAGCGCTATGACCGCTTCCTCACCGCCTTCGCCGGCACCATGATCGGGAGCCCGGCCGAGGCCTTCTCCTCGCAGGTGCGTCTGGTCCAGCAGTGGCGGCGCTTCCCGTTCCTGGACCCGGGTCTGCCCCGCGAGCTGTTGCCGGCGACCTGGCCGGGGCCGGCGGCGGCCGAGCTGTTCCACCGCCGGCACGACCGCTGGCACGCCAGGGCGCAGGAGCACTGGGCCGGGCTCCTGTCCGCGGCCGAGCGGCGCGCCTGACCTGGACCGGCCCCCCGCGTACGACGGTCAGTCGAAGCGGACGTAGTCGAACTCGACGGCCTGGTCGTTGATGCCCTGCGACGGCGGGGCGATCCAGCCCGCGAACTCCCCCGGCTCGTAGACGGCGACCATGAGGTCGGCCACGGCCTGCCGATCCTGGGGACCCGGAACCCAGTCCGCGAGCTCGGCGTCGAACGCCTCCTTGGTCAAGACCTCGCCGTGCGGGCTCACCGAGGCGCCGGAGTAGGTGCCGACCTTGCGGAAGAAGCCCTCGTGCGGCAGGTACAGCCGGTCGAGCAGACCCGCGTCCTCGAGCGCCTGGTTCCAGCGACGGACCCCGTTCTCGCAGTCGGCGACGTACTCATCGCGCAGGTCCAGGTTCAACGCGTTCAGTAGGGGCACCGTCTTCTCGATGAGCGTGCCGTCCTCGATCGTCTGCATGGTGCGCTCCTGCCCCAGCAGGACGTGGTCGTCCTTGCGGCGGGTCTCACCCCAGCGGCCCTTCAGCCCCGAGGTGTAGTAGTTACCGGCGTTGGAGGACTGCTCGGAGCCGAACAGGTCCATCGAGACGGCGAACTGGAAGTTCAGGTACTTCTGGATGACCGACAGCGGGATCCCGCCGTGGGCGAAGACGTCCGCAGTGTCGTGCTCCTTCATGAGCGCCGCGGTCCGCTCGACCACGCGCTGCACGCCGGTGGTGCCGACGAACATGTGGTGCGCCTCCTCCTTCAGCATGAACTCGCAGGTGCGCGCCAGCGGGTCGAAGGCGGACTCCTTCAGCGTCCCGAGCTGGTACTTGCCGTCCCGGTCGGTGAAGTAGGTGAACATGAAGAACTGCAGCCAGTCGGTGGTCTCCTCGTTGAACGCACCGAGGATGCGCGGGCTGTCGGCGTCGCCGGAGTTGCGCTTGAGCAGCTGCTCGGCCTCCTGCCGGCCCTCCCGCCCGAAGTAGGCGTGCAGCAGGTAGACCATCGCCCACAGGTGCCGGCCCTCCTCGACGTTGACCTGGAACAGGTTCCGCATGTCGTACAGCGATGGGGCGCTCGCGCCGAGGATCCGCTGCTGCTCGACCGAGGCCGGCTCGGTGTCGCCCTGCACCGTGATCAGGCGCATCAGGTCGGCGCGGTACTCCCCGGGCACCGTCTGCCAGGCGAGCTCGCCCTTGTGCTGACCGAAGGCGACCCGCCGCTCGGGGTCGCGCTCGGCCAGGAAGATGCCCCAGCGGTAGTCCTCCATGGGCACGTGGTCGTAGTGCGCCCAGCCGTCGCGGCCGACGGAGATGGCCGTGCGCAGGTACACGTCGTGGGTCGGTACGGCCGGCCCCAGCTGCTTCCACCAGTCGATGAACTTGGGCTGCCACCCCTCGAGCGCCCGCTGCAGGCGGCGGTCGGTCGCCAGGTCGACGTTGTTGGGGATCTTCTCGGAGTAGTCGATCGGGCTCGTCGGGCCCGTCGGCTCCGGTGCGGACCCGGTCTGGCTGCCCGCCTGCTCGGTCACGCTCATCTGGTCTCCTCGTCGTCCTACGTTCGACATGACTCTCGTCACGAGTCTGTAGCACTTTAAGCCGAGGCGCAAGGCCGCTCCGGATATCGCATGGGCTCATCCGCGCAGGGCACCAGGTCTGCGCCGGCCGCAGGTCACCCGCAGGCAACGGGGTGAGTCGGGCTTGCCCGCCCATGACCACAGGCGCGAGGGTGCGCAGATGCCGCTGTTCAGCTTCGAAGGCCGCGCGCCAAGGGTCCATCCCCGCGCCTGGATTGCTCCCACTGCCACGCTCGTCGGCGACGTGACCGTCGAGGCCGACGCCTCGATCTGGTATGGCGCCGTGCTGCGTGCGGACTTCGGCGCGATCGTCGTGTGCGAGGGAGCGAACGTGCAGGACGGCAGCGTGCTGCACGGCGGCACCGACCCGGTCACCGAGATCGGCCCGGGTGCCACCGTCGGCCACCTGTGCGTGGTGCACGGCGCGGTCATCGGTGCACAGGCGCTGATCGGCAACGGCGCCGTGGTCCAGGACGACGCCCGCATCGGTGACCGGGCGCTCGTGGCCGCCGGCAGCACCGTGACGCCGGGCACCGTCATCGCCGCCGAGACGGTCGCCACCGGTACGCCGGCCCGGGTGCGCGGCCCGCTGGAGGGCGGCGCGAGGTGGTGGGTGGACAACAACCCCGAGGCCTACCAGGAGCTCGCGCGGCGGCACCGCGACGGGATCGCGCCGGTACCCCTGCCGTGAGTCTGCGGACCTAGGTGGTTCGGGGATGCCCGCTCGGGCGCTCCCGATCTAGGCTCGTCTGCATGACACGCGTCGGCCTGATCGGCTCCGCACCCGGCCTCGCGAACTACCTCGCGCGCTGCGGCCTCGACGTCGTCCCCGGACTTGCAGACCAGGCAGCCGCGGTCGTCGTCGTCGGCAGCACCGACCTACCCGAGGACCTCGAGGACGCGCTGCTGGTCCGCGCAGCCGCCGGCACGCCCGTGCTGCTGATCGGCCCGAGCATGAGCACCGCCTGCACCGACGCGGCCGGGCTGGTGCCCGGCCGGGTGACCCCGGTGCACGAGGTCCGGGTGCGACCCGGTCGGGACGCCGGCGACCTCACCGCCCGCCTGGGTGGCGATCTGGTCGTCACCGACCGGTGGGCGCTGCAGGACAAGATCGCTGACGACGTCGAGGTGCTGCTGACCGCGAACGTGGCCTTCTCCGACCACCCGGTGGCGACGTGGCGCCCGGCGACCGGCGTGGCCGTCCTGACCGTCGGCAGCACACCGTCGACGTACGCCGACCCGCTGTGGCACCGCATCGTCCACCGGGTCCTGCGTCGCATCACCGGTGCGGAAGACGGCGCGGCCGTGCGCCTCGGGATCCTCGGCTACGGCGCGATCGGCCACGAGCACACCGCAGCGATCGCCGTGACCGAGGGGCTGGAGCTGGCCGCCGTCTGCGATCCCGACCCCCGGCGGCTCGAGGCCGCGCGCGAGCTCGCCCCGGAAGTACGCGGGCACGTCCGCGGCGAGGCGTTGCTCGCCGACGACGCCGTCGACCTGATCATCGTGTCCACCCCCCCGAACACGCACGCCGAGTGGACGCTGCGGGCCCTGGAGGCCGGCAAGTCGGTCGTCGTCGAGAAACCGTTCTGCCTGACCGTGGCCGAGGCCGACCGGCAGATCGCGGCAGCAAAGGAGCGTGGGCTGACCCTTGCGGTCTACCAGAACCGGCGGTGGGACAGCGACTACCTCGCTCTCAAGCAGGTGCTGCGCAGCGGTCAGATCGGCGAGGTCTTCCACTACGAGAGCTTTGTCGGCGGTTACGGCCACCCGTGCAACTACTGGCACTCCGACGAGCAGGTGTCCGGCGGCGCGATCTACGACTGGGGCAGCCACTACCTGGACTGGGTGCTGGACCTGTTCGACCAGGAGGTCGAGTGGGTCTCGGGCACGACGCACAAGCGCGTCTGGCACGACGTCACCAACGCCGACCACAGCCGCGTGCTCGTGCACTTCATCGACGGCGTCGAGGCCGAGTTCACCCACTCCGACCTGGCCGCAGCGGCCAAGCCGAAGTTCTACGTCCTCGGTACGTACGGCGGCGTCATCGGCGACTGGCGCGAGGAGAAGGTCGTCGCGCGCTCCCGCATCGGCACGCTGCTGGAGGACCGGCTGGCGGTGTCCGACAGCCCCGCGGACCTACGGGTGCTGCTGCCGAACGGGCAGGGCCGCACCCATGAGACGCGGCTCGCGATCCCGCCCTCGCCGCCACAGCCGTTCCACCGCCAGCTCGCCGACAAGGTCCTGTCCGGTGAGCCGATGGACGTCACCCCCGAGGGCAGCCGGCGCAACATCGCCGTGATGCAGGCGGCCACGGCCTCCGCGGAGCAGGGCGGGCGGCCGGTACCGCTGCCCACCTCATGATCTTGGTGCCTTCGTGACCCTGCGTTGGGGCTTCCTCGGCGCCGGGACGATCGCGCGGGAGGCACTGGCTCCGGCCGTGCACGCCGCCGACGGCGCCGTCCTGCAGCACGCGGGAGCCCGCGACCTCGCCCGCGCCACCGGCCTGTCGCCGCGACGTGCCAGTAACTCCTACGGGGCGGTGCTCGCCGACCCGGACGTCGACGCGGTCTACGTGGCCCTGTCGAACGAGGCGCACCTGCCGTGGACGCTGGCCGCGCTGGAGGCGGGCAAGCACGTGCTGTGCGAGAAGCCGCTGGGGCTCACCGCGCAGGAGGTCCAGCAGATGGACCGGGCGGCCGCGGCGGCGGGCCGGCTGGTCGTGGAGGCCAGCTGGTACCGCTGGCACCCGCGGGTGCGCCTCGCGCAGCAGCGCCTGGCCGAGATCGGTCCGGTCGCGCACGTCACCGCCGGCTTCACCTTCGACGGGGTTCCCGAGGGCAACTACCGCCTCGACCCGGCGCTCGGCGGAGGCGCCCTGTATGACGTCGGCTGCTACGCCGTGAGCGCCTGCCTGTGGGCGGTCGGCCTGGGTCTGCCCGACGAGGTGACCGCCCGGTCGGCGTACGCCGGGAGCGGGGTCGACCTCGACACCCGCGCGATCCTGTCGTGGGACACCGGCGTCGAGGCCGAGGTGCACGCGGGGATCACCGGCGCCGAGGGCCAGTGGCTCGTCCTCACCGGCGAGCGCGGCGAGATCGAACTGCGCGACGCGCCGTACAGCTCCTGGAAGCGCGAGACCGAGCTGTGGGTGTCCGACGGCTCCGGCACCGAACGCGTGGCTGTCCCCGCCGTCGACGCCTACCAGCTGATGGTCCAGGAGGTGTCCGCCGTCCTGTCCGGTGGGCCGGGCTGGGTGCTGCCGCTGGCCGAGAGCCTGCAGACCGCGACCGTCCTGGACGCCGCCCGGGCCAGCGCGGCCCGGGATGGCGCACCGGTGCGCCCGGCCGGCTGAGCCGCTGGGTTGTCGCTGCGGCCGGCCGGCGGCTCGGTGAGCCGGCTAGCGGGACCGGCGAAGGCGCTGGCGGCGCAGCTCCTGGATCGGCCGGTCGTCCAGCGGCGGCAGAGCCGAGCCGAGCGCACGGGTCAGCAGCAGGTCGGCCAGCGCCGGGTTCTGCGCCAGCACCGGACCGTGCAGGTAGGTGCTGACCACCCGGTCCTGGATCGCACCCTCGGAGCCGGTGCCGTCGTTGCCAACCCCCTGCTGTACGGCAGCCAGCGGCTGGGCGCCCGGGCCGAGAGTGCTTCCACCACCGTGGTTCTCGAAGCCGATGAGCATCGGCAGGTCGAGCGCGGGGGCCGGCGCGGCAACCACGTCGCCCACGGCGCGTACGGCGCGGCGCTCGGTCGTGACGTCCAGCAGTCCGAGGCCCTCGTGCTGCGGACCGCCGGGCGAGCGGAACCAGGTGCCGCACACCTGCATCCCGGCGCAGACCGCGAACACGTGCGCCCCGCGTCCGGCGGCGTCGACGAGCCCGGACCGGCGCAGCGCGTCGAGCGCGAGCAGCTGCGCCTCATCTTCGCCGCCGCCGAGCACGTAGAGGTCGCAGTCGGTCGGGAGCACGTCGCCCAGCGACACGGTCACCACCTCCTGCGGCAGGTCCCGCCAGGCGAGCCGGCGCTCCAGGACGAGCACGTTCCCGCCGTCGCCGTACGTGCCGAGCAGCTCGGGGTAGACCGACGCGATCCGAAGGGCGGAGGCGCTCATGCGGTGAGCCGGGCGCGGGCGCGCACGAAGGCGGTGTAGTTGGCCACGAGATCGCACGGCCCGGGCGGCACGCTGTCGCAGGCGCGCAGCACATCGAGCTCCACCGTGTGCTCGACGCCCGCGTAGTGCAGCCGGACGGCGAGGTCGTGCGCCCGCTCGCCGGCCACCACGACGCGGCGTCCGCGCAGCTGCTCGTACGGGACGTCCCACAGCCAGCTCGGGTCGTGCCCGTCCGCGGACTGCGCGTTGATCGACAGCACCACGGGCGCGTCGTCCTGACCGACGAGGTCCAGCGCCTCTAACCAGCCCGCCGGGTTCTTGGCGAGCAGCAGGCGCACGTCGTGCTGCCCGCGGGCTACCTGCAGGTAGCGGCCCTGGACGTCGGTGACGGTGCCAACCTGCTCGAGCGCGACCTCGACCGGCACGCCGAGCTGGTGAGCCGCCGCGACGGCGGTCACCGCGTTCGCCAGGTTGGCCCGACCCGGCAGTCGCAGGTCCAGGGGGTGGCGCTCGCCAGACGCGCCGACCAGCTCAGCACCGACCAGAGACCACGTCGGCTCCGGCCGGCGTAGCCCGCAGACGTCGCAGTGCCAGGCCTCGAGCCGCCCGTCCCACGCGGCGTGGCAACGGGGGCAGAACGCCGAGTCACTGCGCCAGGGCTGACCGACCAGGATCCAGACCACGCCGTCGCCGTCGGGCCGTGCCCCGAGCACCGCGGCGACCACGAGCGGGTCGTCGGCGTTCGCCACGACCGTGGTCCGGGGCGCGCGGGTGAGCGCCGCAGACCAGCGGATGACGTGGGAGGCGACCTCGCTGTTGCGGTCCATCTGGTCCCGGCTGAGGTTGAGCAGCACCACCAGCACGGCCTCGGTGGCCACCAGCGCCGCGGGCAGCGCGACCTCATCGACCTCCAGCACGGCGATCTGCGCCTCGCGCGCCGACGGGGGCAGCAGCGAACTCACCAGGCCGCTGACGAGGTTGGCGCCGTCGCTGTTGCTGACCACCCGGGCGGTGCTCGACACCGCTGCGGTCAGCAGCCGGGTCGTCGTCGTCTTGCCGTTGGTCCCCGAGAGCAGCACCACGTCGTACGGCGCGGCAAGGCGGTGCAGCGCATCCGGGACGAGCAGGAGCGCGACCCGGCCGGGGACGGTCTTGCCGGCGCCCTTCCCGACGCGGCGGGACACCTCCCCGGCCGCCCGGGCGACCGCGAACGCGGCGCGCGACGGTGCTGTGGAGCGGGCCACGCTACCTCCGTGCTCGACCCGGAGCGAGTCTCCGGGTCGGCCAGTCTGGCAGGCCGCGGCCGGGTCTAGCGCTGACCCGCCCGCGAGACCTGGACCATCTCGTGCTTGTCGACGACCTTGATGCGCGCCCGGCCGTGCGGCTCACCCAGGGACCGCTCGTGGCCGTCGAGCAGGTGCCATCCGTCCCAGGTCGTGTACGCCACGCCGCGCTGCTCCAGGAACTCCGTCACGGCGTCGAGCGCCGGCTCGGCGGCCGTCGGGCCGGTCGGCAGGTCCTCGAGCAGGCTCTTGACCGTCTCGATCGCGTCGCCCTTGGTGTGCCCGATCAGGCCGACCGGTCCGCGCTTGACCCATCCGTTGACGTACACGCCGGTCAGGTGCTCGCCCTCGATGTCCAGTACCCGGCCGGCGGCATGCGGGACGACGTAGTTGCGGGCATCCCACGGCAGACCCGGCAGCTCGCTGGAGCGGTAGCCCACGCAGCGGTACACGGCCTGCACCGGCCAGTTGTGGAACTCGCCGGTACCCCGGACGCTGCCGTCCCCGGTGTACGCGGTCCGCTCGGTCCGGAACCCCTCGACCCGACCGTGCCCGGTCACCTCGACGGGGGACTCGAAGAAGTGCAGGAACAGCTTGCGTGGCCGGTCGCCGAGCCCGTTCTCCGACGTACGCAGGGCGTACCGCTCGAGCTCACGGACCACGAGCTTGGTCTGGTTGTCGGCATTGAGGGCGGCCACGCTCCCCTGGTCGTACTCGATGTCCTCGGGGTTGACGATGACCTCGACGTTCGGGCTGTGGTCGAGCTCGCGCAGCTCCAGGGGGGTGAACTTGGCCTGGGCCGGCCCGCGCCGGGCGAACACGTGAACCTCCTGCACCGGGGAGGCCTGCAGGCCGGCTTGGACGTTCGCCGGGATCTCGGTGACGAGCAGCTCGTCGACGGTCTTGGACAGGATCCGGGAGACGTCCAGGCCCACGTTGCCGGCCCCGACCACCGCAATCGAGCGCGCCTCCAGCGGCCAGCTGCGCGGCACGTCGGGATGCCCGTCGTACCAGGAGACGAAGTCGGCGCCGCCGAAGCTGCCCGGCAGGTCGATGCCCGGGATGTCGAGGTCCCGGTCCTTCTCGGCGCCGGTCGTGAAGACCACCGCGTCGTAGAAGCGCTGCAGGTCCTCGAGCTTGACGTCCACGCCGTACTCGACGTTGCCGAGCAGCCGGACCTGCGGCTTGTCCATCACCTGGTGCAGCGCGGTGATGATCCCCTTGATCCGCGGGTGGTCAGGGGCAACCCCGTACCGGATCAGGCCGAACGGTGCGGGCTGGCGCTCGAACAGGTCGACCGACACGTCCTTCCCGGACTTCATGAGCACGTCTGCGACGTAGATGCCCGCGGGACCGGCGCCGACCACGGCGACGCGGACCGTCCGGCCCTCGATGGGCACGCCCGACATGCTCTGCTCCTCGCTGCTGCTGGCCGACGGTGCTCCTGCCGTGAACGTGAACGCCTCGGTCGTCCTGGGCGATACCCGACGAGCTGTGAACTCCACCACGGACCCGGTGCTGCGAACCGCCTGGGGCCCGGGCACGAGAGCTCGGCGTGCTCCCGCACGCGCGGCGGTCCAGGTCAGGGACAAGCAGTGACGGCGAGCTCGGCCCAGGTCCGCTTGCCGAGCCGGTCCGGTTCGACGCCCCAACGGTCGGACAGTGCCTCGACCAGCCACAAGCCGCGCCCGGACTCGGCCTTGAGGTCCGGCTGGCGGACGACGGGGCGACCCGGGCTGTTCTCGCACAACTCGATCCGCACGTAGCGCGCGGTCATCGCCAGGCGCAGCAGCATGGTTCCGGTGGCGCCGTGCCGCACGGCGTTGCCGGCCAGCTCCCCGATGACCAGCTCGACGTCGTCGCGTGCGGTCTCGCTCAGGCGCCAGGATCCGCAGACGCGGTGCCCGAGCCGACGCGCCACCCGGACCGAGCTGGCCTGGACCGCCAATGCCCGCTCGAAGGGGGCCCGGACGCTGTCGGGCAGCACAGCGCCAACTCCGTCCGCGTTGCGTCCACTGGGGGGCACCTGCGGCTTATGCCCAGGTTTTACGGCTTCCTACCCACGGGGCTGGAAGGGCGTTGAGCGCAGCACGAGAGTAGGACTGTCGGAGCAGGCTGGTAGCAACAACGCCGTGACCGACTACCAGCGCTCGCGGATCTACGCGGCGGAGCACACGTGGGCCCTGCGGCTCGACGCGGCTCGTCGGGGGGCCCGCTCGGCCACGGTCGCCGGCAGCTCCCTTCTGCTGCCGCAGGAGCTGTTGTTCGGCACGCTGGCCGCCGCCCAGAAGTACGCGGACGCGCGGCTCGACGGGTGGGACCTGCCGCCGGTCGTGCTGCGCGTGCGGCGCGGGCAGGCCAAGGCGCACTGGGAGGCGGGCGAGCCGGCCGTCATCGCCCTGCCCGTCCCCGCGCACGGTGAGCGGTGGGCGATGCGGGAGGCCGTGCTGCTGCACGAGCTGGCGCACCACGCCGCCGCGGGCCTGGACGGCGAGGTGGGCCACGGCCCCGCCTTCCCGGCCCGCCTGCTGCAGCTCGTGCAGCAGGCCCTGGGCGAGCAAGCCGCTTTCGCGCTGCGCGTGGATTACGCCGAACACCGCGTGCAGGTCTGCGCGAAGGGCGTGCCGGGGTGAGCGAGGAGCGTGCCCTGGACCGCATCGGCAAGCTCCTGGCCCAGGCCGAGGGCACCGACAACGAGCACGAGGCCGACGCCTTCGTGACGCGCGCCCAGGAGCTCGCGACGTCCTACGCCGTCGATTTAGAGCTTGCGCGGGCCCGGCAGTCCGCCCGCCGCCTGCGGGGCCCGGTCACCGCCGAGCTCGTCCAGCGCCAGCTGGCCGTGGGCGCGCACGGACGGCGCGGCAACCGCCAGCTCGTGCTGCTGTACCTGGTGGTCGCCGAGGCCAATGACGTCCTGGTCAACGTCGCGCACAACAGCACCTTCGTCCTGGGCTTCGGTTACCCCGACGACCTGGACGTCGTCGAACAGCTCTGGGCGTCTCTGGCCACCCAGATGGCCACGGCCGCGGGCCGTCGGTTGCGTCGTGGAGAGCACCGGGCCGAGGGCGTCCCGGCGATCTCGTGGCGGCTGTCGTTCTACGACGGCTGGGTCGCCGCCGTGCGGGGCCGTCTGCGCGACGCCCGCGAGCGGGCGCTGGCCAGCAGCTCGGAGCCGGGGGGGCGGTCCGGGGAGCTCGTGCTGCGGGCCAAGGGCGAGCGTGTCCGGGAGTTCCATGACCAGGCGTCGCAGGCTCGCGGCTCCTGGCGCGGGGCCCATGCCTCCCACCAGCACAGCGGCCGGGCCTTCACCGCGGGCGAGCGGGACGGGCGTGCGGCGCGGCTCGGGGAGCCGTCCCTGGACCGACGCCACTCCCTCGGGGCCGGCCCGCAGTCGGGCTGAACGGCTTACTCTGACGCCGTGGTCCTTCTCGTGCTGGGCGTCCTGCTCCTGCTGTTCGTCGTGCTTCCGCTGCTCGGCTTCGCGCTGCACGTCGTCGTCACGGCGGTCTTCATCGGCCTGCTGGTCGGCGGCCTCGGCCGACTGGTCGTGCCCGGTCGACAGTCCGTCGGCCTGTTGGTGACCATGGCGCTGGGCCTGGCCGGCGCCTTCCTCGGCACGCTGCTCGCTCGCGGATTTCACCTGCACTCCCTCGGCCGCTTCCTGCTCGAGGTCGCCGCCGCCGCGGCGCTGGTCGCCGTCGTCAGCGGTCGCGGCCGGTCCCTGCGGCGCGGATGAGGCGCCGGGCGCAGCGCCAGGAACCGGCGACGATGCCACGCACCGCTGCCAGAGCGGGCATAATGACGCCGCGACGCCTGGTCGCGCGAAGGCCGTCCGAGGTGACCGTGTCCCCGCTCCGCACCCCCCGCTCCGCCCAGGACGACGCCGGCCTGGCCCGAGTTCCCCTGGTCATCACGGTGGCGCTGTTCGTCGTGGTCGGCGTCGGCAGCGCGTTCGCCTTCACCGGGCCGAGCAGCACCCAGGCTGCCCCGCGGGCCCCGGCCGGGGTGAGTGCGGCGCCCACGCCGTCGGCACCCCCCGTCGTCGTGGCCGTGAACAGCACCTCGCGTTCCTCGGTCGCGTGGTCACGACCGATCACCCTGTCCGTCACGGACGGCATCGTGCGCGCGATGCGGGCCACCGGCCCGGACGGCGCGCTGGCGGGCACGCTGAGCCCGACCGGATGGACGAGCACCGGCCGGCTGGTGCCGTCCTCAACCTACCGGCTGATGGCTACGGTGGTGGACAGCCGCGGCACCAGCAGGTCAGTGGCGAGGACGGTCACGACGAACCCGCCGGACAAGATCCTTCGCGTGACGCTGTCCCCTGACCTGCGCACGGTCGGGGTCGGCACCCCCATCATCGCCCAGTTCAATCACCCGGTTAGCGGGGCGGCCGCCCGGGCCGAGGTCCTGGAGCGGCTGAAGGTCACCGCGAGCCCGGCGGTGGCAGGTGCCTGGCGCTGGATCAACAGCTACGAGGCGCACTACCGCGGGCCGGAGTACTGGGCGACCGGCACGAAGGTCTCCGTCAAGGCCGACCTCTACCGCCTGCAGCTGCCCGGCACCGGGACATGGGGAGCGGAGGGCGTACACACCGCCGACTTCAGGGTCGGCGACGCGCTCGTCAGCACCGTCGACGTGACCGCGCACACGATGACGGTCACCAAGAACGGGGCGGTACTGCGCACGCTGCCCGTCTCGACCGGCCGCGACAAGTACCCGACCAAGGGCGGCGTCCACATCGTGCTGGAGCTCCAGAGGGAGCAGACCTTCGACAGCTCGACGGTCGGCATCCCGACCGCCAGCCCGGACGGCTACTTCGAGAAGCTGCCCTACAGCGTCCGGATCTCCAACGGCGGGGCCTTCGTGCACGCCAACCCCGCTACCGTACGCTTCCAGGGCGTGCAGAACGTCAGCCACGGCTGCGTCAACCTCTCACTATCCGACGCGGCGTGGTACTTCTCGGTCGCCCACCGCGGGGACGTCGTGGACATCGTGAACGCCGCCGTCCCGCCGGTGCTGGCCGACCCCGGCATGCAGGACTGGAACATGCCCTTCAGCCAGTGGGAGCAGGGCAACCTGTAGGAGCCGCGCCTTGCGCTCGCTCAGGTCGTACGGCGACGCAGACGGATCGGGCCCTTGGCGCTGGACCCGTCGATGACGCGGCCGCCCTGGACGATGTCGATCTCACCGGCGGCGACGAGCCTGCGGGCGGCGGCGCGGGCCGGTTCCATGAGAGCGCGCCAGGCCTCCGGGTCGACCTGGCGCGCGGCTTCCGACGGGCAGATCGTGGCACCCCCCGCCCTCCCGGCCAGCAGCGCGAGCACGCTGGCCTCCAGCGCGTTGTCCGTCGTGGTCCTGGGTCGCGACCGGCAGGCCGCTGAGCAGTAGCGGACCGATTCCCAGTCCCGGGCCCACTTCTTGCGCCAGGTGATCTCACGGCCGCAGGAGGCGCAGGACTTGCTGGGCACGCTCACGGCGACAGTCTCGCGCCCGCAGACGCGCGGGTCGACCTGAGCGGGACGCCCCGGGACCCGAGCGACCCGCCGCTGCCCACGTACCGGTTCAGGCGGCATCCGCACCGTGCTTCCTGCGCCCTGTGATGGGGTAGGCGGCCACGAACAGGAGGCCCTGATGAAGGTGCTACTCGTCGCGCCGCCGGGCGCGGGCAAGGGAACGCAGGCCGTGGTGATTGCAGATCACTTCGACATCCCCCACATCGCCACAGGTGACCTGCTACGCGACCACGTCGCGCGGGGGACCGAGCTCGGGGCGCAGGTCCAGCAGTTCCTGGACCGCGGTGAGCTCGTCCCCGACGAGGTCGTCCTGAGCATGGTCCGGGAGGCGTTGGAGGCGGCCAAGGGTCGGGGGTACGTCCTCGACGGGGTTCCCCGCACCATGGATCAGGCGCGGGCGCTGTACGAGATCGCCGTCGAGCTGGACCTGACTGCGGACGTCGCCCTCCACCTGCAGGTGGAGAACGCCGAGCTGGTCCGGCGGCTGCTGGCGCGGGCCGCCGAGCAGGGCAGGTCCGATGACAGCGAGGACGTGATCAGGCGCCGGCTCGCGCTCTACTACGACGTGACCCACCCCATCCTGGACTGGTACGGCGAGCGCGGGATCCTGGTCACCGTCGACGCGATGCGCCCGGCGGACCAGGTCGGGGCACAGCTCGTCACCGCCCTGGAGGTCATGCGGCAGATGATCGAGCCGAACCCGGACGCTGCTCGCCAACCGGTGGACCTGACCGGGCTCGACAGTGCGTTCGGGGCGCCCTCCCGGTAGTGCTCGCCCGAACGGGCGGCGTGTCAGGGCGCACAGGCGATTCCCCCTGGCGCTCGACCCTACGGTCGCGTAACCTACGGTCTAGTAACCGACGTAGACGTCTGGAGGCCGCCGTGCCGCTCGCGACCCGCCTGCTCGACCGCGCCGCCTCCGTCAGCGCTGCGCTCACGACCCCGTTCCTTCCGGACGACTACCTCGGTTTGGTCAACCCGCTCTGGTCGGCGCGCGAGCTGCGCGGGCGCGTCGAGGCCGTCCTGCCCGAGGCCGCCGGAGCGGTCACGCTGGTCCTGCGGCCGGGTCGGTCCTGGACGGGGCACACCGCCGGGCAGTACGTCGGGGTCGGGGTCGAGATCGACGGCGTGCGCCACTGGCGCTCCTACTCCCTGACCGGCCCGGCGCGGCCCGACGGCTGCCTCACCGTCACCGTGAAGGCGCTGGGCCTAATAAGCACGCACCTGGTGCAGCGCACGGCGGTCGGGACGCACCTGCACCTGCGGGCCCCGGACGGCGTGTTCACCTTCCCCGCCACCCCGACCCGGCGTGCCCTGTTCCTGACCGCAGGAAGCGGGGTCACGCCCGCCATGGGCATACTGCGGGCGCTCGCCCAGCGCGGCGCACTGCCCGAGATCATGCACGTACACAGCGCGCCCACCCGCGAGGAGGTCATCTTCGGTGCCGAGCTGCGGGACCTCGCGGCGCGCCACGCGTCGTACGCGCTGCACGAGGTCCACACCGAGAGCGACGGGCGGCTGGCGATGGCTGACCTGGACCGGTGGGTGCCGGACTGGCGCGACCGGGAGACCTGGGTCTGCGGTCCCGCGGGACTGCTGAACGCCGTTGAGCAGCACTGGGCCGATGCCGGACTCGCTCATCTTCTGCATCTCGAGCGGTTCGCGCCCACGCTCGTCGGGAACGCTGCCAGAGGTGCCGCGACCTTCCCGCGCAGCGGGGTCACCACGGACGTCCCTGGCACACTGCTCGACGCCGGCGAGGCCGCGGGCGTGCTCATGCCCAGCGGCTGCCGGATGGGCATCTGCTACGGCTGCGTGGTCCCGCTGCTGCAAGGGCAGGTGCGCGACCTGCGTACCGGCGCCGTGCACGGCGAGCCCGGCGACCTCGTGCAGACCTGCATCTCGGCCCCGGCCGGCAACTGCTCGATCGACCTCTGACCTTGTGACCACTGACCCTTCGAAGAAGGAGATCCGCATGACCACGGCCACCCGAACGAACACCCCGGTCGCCGCCGGCGCCGATGCGCTCTCGCACCTGAGCGAGCAGGACGTCGAGGCGATCGGCGTCGAGCTCGACGCCATCCGCGAACAGGTCCTCGCCTCCCGGGGCGCCGACGACGCGGCCTACATCCGCAAGGTCGTGAAGATCCACCGCTACCTCGAGAGCGGCGGCCGTATCACCCTGCTCGCCTCGATCCTGCCGCCCGCGTGGCTGGCCGGCACGGCCATGCTCTCGACCGCCAAGGTCTTGGAGAACATGGAGCTCGGCCACAACATCCTGCACGGCCAGTGGGACTGGATGCGCGACCCGGAGATCCACTCGACGACCTGGGACTGGGACAACGCCACCCCCGCCGAGGACTGGAAGCACAGCCACAACTACATGCACCACACTTTCACCAACATCATCGGCAAGGACCGCGACCTGGGCTACAGCGTCATGCGGCTGTCCGAGGACCAGGAGTGGAAGCCCTACCACCTCACGCAGCTCGGGATCAACGGCCTGCTGTCGATGTTCTTCCAGTACGGCATCGCGATCTACGACATCGAGCTGGAGAAGGTCCTCACGGGCGAGATGCCGGTCCGCGAGGCCGGGTCGCGCCTCGGCAAGCTGTGGAAGAAGGTCCGTCCTCAGCTGGTCAAGGACTACGTCATGTGGCCGCTGCTGTCCGGCCCGTCCGCGCTCACCACCCTGGCCGCCAACGCCACCTCCAACCTGGCGCGCAACGTCTGGACCCACACGGTCATCTTCTGCGGCCACTTCCCGGACGGCGTCAGCCAGTTCACCGAGGACCAGCTCGAGGGCGAGACCCGCGGCGGCTGGTACGTCCGGCAGCTGCTCGGCTCAGCCAACCTCGAGGGCAGCGAGCTGTTCCACGTCATGACCGGCCGGCTGTCCTACCAGATCGAGCACCACCTGTTCCCGGACCTGCCGAGCAACCGGTACGGCGAGATCGCCCCGCGCGTACGTGCGCTGTGCGAGAAGCACGACCTGCCGTACACCTCCGGCACGCTCACCCACCAGTACGGCACGGTGCTCAAGCGCATCGCGAGGCTCTCGCTGCCGACGGCGCAGACAGCCCCCTCGGCGGTCGCTGCAGGTCCGGTCGCCGTGAGCGACGCGGCCTAAGCGCACCGGCCGCGGCCCGCACCGCCGCCGCCCGCACCGCCGTCGCCGCCCGCTTTCGCGCTGCCGCCCGCTTTCGCGCTGATCAAGGCGAAAGGCCAATGATCGCCAGGATGATCATGGGCCTTTTGCCTTGATCGGCAACGGAAAGGGCGGTGGCAGCGGAAAGGGTGGCAGCGGGCGGGCGGCGGTCAGGGGAGCAGCAACAGCTTGCCTGTGGTGCGGCGGCCGGCCAGGTCGGCGTGAGCCGTGGCGGCCTCGGCCAGCGGATAGGTCCCACCGATGCGTACGTCGAGTTCACCGGGCGCCACCCACGCGAACAGTTCGTCGGTCCGGCTCAGCAGCTCCTCGCGGGTCGCGATGTAGCTGCCCATCGTCGGGCGGGTGAGATAGAGCGACCCGGCACCGGCGAGCCGGGCGGTGTCGAACGCTGAGACGGGACCGCTCGCGGCGCCGTACAGGACCATGAGGCCGCGCAGGCGCAGACAGCGCAGCCCGTCGTCGAAGGTGCTGGCGCCGACGCCGTCGTACACGACTGCCGCGCCCGAGCCGTCGCTGGCGCCTCGGACAGCGTCGACGAACCCGTCGCACGCCGCCGCGACATCCGCGCCGGCCTGCCGGGCGAGCTCGGCCTTGTCACGGGTCGATGTGGTCGCGATCACCGTGCCACCGCGCCGCTTCACCAGCTGCGTCAGCAGCAGCCCGACCCCGCCGGCAGCCGCGTGCACGACCACGACGTCACCGGGCTGGACCGGGTACGTGCTGTGGCTCAGGTAGTGGGCCGTGATGCCTTGCAGCATCACCGCCGCCGCCGTCTGCAGCTCGACGCCGGCCGGCACCGGCACTGCGCGCTCGGCCGGTACCAGAACCTGCTCGGCGTAGCTGCCCGGCACCCCTGCCCACGCGACCCGATCGCCGACATCGACGCCGTGGACGTCCGGACCGACCTGCGCGACGGTGCCCGCGCCCTCGCCGCCGGGTACGAAGGGCAGGTCACCGGCGTACGGCCGGGTGCCCTGCCGCCCGTAGAGGTCCATGTAGTTGACACCCGCAGCAGCCAGCTCGACGAGCAGCTGCCCCGCAGCAGGCTCGGGCCGGTCGCGGTCCCGCACCTGCAAGACCTCCGGTCCGCCGTACTCCTCCACGACCACAGCCCGCACGCCGTCCTCCTGCTCCCCGTTGCTCAGCACGCCGTTGACAGCAGCATCTACCAGCCGCACGCGCACCGTGTGCGGCAGGGCCTGGCGCTTGCGTTCGATGTCGACCGGAGACTCCCGCTGGCGCTGCTTCCCAGCTGTACGTCGCTGAGCGCGCCACAGCCGCGCTCGAGCCCCGGCGAGGTGTCCTCACCCGCACGAGCCTGCTCAGAAGGGGCCACAAGCGGCATAGTCCGTACAGGCTCCCGACCGAGGAGCTCCAAGGAGACCCCTATATGCGTCGTCATCCTCTCGTCCTGGCTCTGCTCGCCACCGCCAGCGCGGCTGTCGTCCCGAGCCTGGCTCCCGCCGCCTCCGCCGCGCAGTCCACGACAGGCGCGGCTCACAGCAGCAAGGCCGTGTGCGCGCAAGTCGCCACCGGTTACGCCCACTGCGACGCCCATGTCGTCACCAAGGGCGACGGCGTCACGCCGAACGCCACCACGACCTACACGTCCGGCTACGCGCCGGCAGACCTGGTCAAGGCGTACAGCATCCCGACGTCCACCACGACGAGAACGATCGCCATCGTTGACGCGTACGCCAGTCCGAGCGCTGCGTCGGACCTGGCCAAATACCGGGGGCAGTTCGGTCTCGGCACCGCCACCCTCACCCAGGTCAACCAGAGCGGCGGCTCGACGCTGCCGGGCGGTGACACCGGCTGGGGCCAGGAGGAGGCGCTCGACCTGGACATGGCCTCCGCCGCCTGCCCGAGCTGCTCGATCCTCTACGTCGGCGCGAACAGCGCCTCCTTCGCTGACCTGAGCGCGGCGGTCAAGACCGCGGCCGCCAAGGGCGCGAAGGTGATCAGCAACTCCTACGGCGGCAGCGAGTACTCCGGCGAGGTCAGTGCGCAGGCGGCCTACAACCACCCCGGCGTCGCGGTGACGGTCAGCTCCGGTGACAGCGGCTACGGCGCGCAGTTCCCCGCCTCCTCCCAGTACGTCGTCGACGTCGGCGGCACCGCGCTCAACCGGTCCAGCACGGCCCGCGGCTTCACCGAGACCGCCTGGTCCGGCGGCGGCAGCGGCTGCTCGGCGTACGTCAGCAAGCCCACCTGGCAGCACGACCCCGGCTGCGCCCGCCGCATGGGCTCTGACGTCGCAGCCGTGGCCGACCCCAACACCGGCGTGGCCGTCTATGACAGCTACGGCTCCACCGGCGGCGCGAACTGGCTCGTGTTCGGCGGCACCAGCGTCGCCGCTCCCCTGGTCGGCGGCATGTACGCCGTCGCCGGCGTGACGACCGCCTACCCCGCGGCCACGCTCTACACCGCGGGCACCTCGCTGTTCGACGTCGTCAGCGGCAGCAACGGCCGCTGCAACTCCAAGCCGTCGTACTTCTGCACCGCCGGTACCGGCTACGACGGCCCGACCGGCAACGGCACCCCGAACGGCACCGCCGCCCTGCACTAGCGCCCGGCCCGCGAGGCGTCCATCCGTACCGGGTGGGCGCCTCGCGGCGTCTCCACCGGCCGGCGTGCCAGGCTCAACCCGTGCAGGGGACCTGGGTCGGCGAGGGCGAGCCGGTCGTGCTGCTGCACGGCCAGCCCGGCAGCGGCGAGGACTGGACCCTGGTCCTGCCCCACCTGGCCGGGCTCCGGGTGCTCGCACCGACCCGACCCGGGTACGACGGCACGCCTGCGCGCGACTTCGCCGGCAACGCCCGGGCTCTCGTTGACCTGCTCGACGAGACCGGCGTCGAGCGGGCCGTCGTCGCTGGCCACTCGTGGGGCGGCGGTGTCGCCCTGCAGCTGGCCCTCGACGCGCCGGAGCGGGTCAAGGCCCTGTGCCTGCTCGGCTCGGTCGGCAGCGCGAGCGCGCTGACCCGGACGGACCGGCTCATGGCCGCGCCCGGCGTACGGCACGCCTCCGCGGCCTTCATGCAGGGCGCCGGCTCCCGGATGGCCCGGGTGATTGCCTCCTCGGCCGGGAGCCGGCTCGACGACGTGCGCCATGCGGCCCTGCGGGTCACCCTCCGGGACTGGTCCAAAGGCCGGGCATGGCAGGCCTACGCCGACGAGCAGGCGTTCTTCGTCCGGGACGCAGCCGAGCTGGCCAACCATCTCCCGAAGATGCACGCCCCTGCGGTCGTGGTGGTGGGACTCCGCGACCGCACCGTCCCCGCGACCGACGGCCGAGCTCTGGCGGCGCAGCTGCCCGATGCGGTGCTGCACGAGCTGGACTGCGGGCACCTGATGCCGCTGGAGGCTCCCAAGGGAGTCGCCACCGCCGTACGGCTGGCGGTGTCGCTCGGGCCTGCTACAACCGACCGTCCCGCACCCGGGCGGTGACCTGCCGCTCGGCCACAAAGGACAGGAACGGCACCGTGCCCGCGAGCGCGACGAGCACGATCCACAGCAGAGGCATCCGCCGTCGAAACGCCAGGTTCGCGATCGACAGCAGCAGCAGCACGTACAGGTAGCCGTGGGCCGTGCCGAGCACGACCTCGAGCCCCTTGTGGCCGGCGAGCTGCAGCGGGACCGCGACGAGCACGAGGACCGCGAGCAGCCCACCGACGACGTAGGCCATGACGCGGTAGGCCTTTAGCGCGCCGTCGGTCCGGGGGCGGACGGTGGTGGTCACCGGCGGCCGAGGTGGAGCTCGGCGAGATAGGCGTTGTACGCGGCGAGCTCGGGATCCTCTTCGGCGCTCACCGGCACCGGTTCCGGGAAGGCATCGTCGGGCGCCGGGACGAGGTCGTCGTCGTGGACGGGCCCGCGCAGGTCGTCGCGCAGGTACCAGCCCCAGCACAGCACCACGAAGCCCGCGAACAGGCTCCACTCGATGACATAGCTCCAGTTCAGGACGCTGTGCCGCGACAGCGCCCGCCCCAGCTGCCAGCGCGCGGCGACCAGGCAGCCCGCGACGAGCAGCAGGGCCAGCACGTGCCGCGCCAGCCAACGAGGGGTCACCAGCAGCCGGAGCACGCCCAGAGCGTACGTCGCAGCGACGGAGCGAGCCGGGCGGAAGCGGGCGTACGGCTCAGTCGTCGAGGTAGTCGCGCAAGCTGGCCGAGCGCGACGGGTGGCGCAGCTTGGACAGCGTCTTGCCCTCGATCTGGCGGATGCGCTCGCGGGTCAGGTTGAAGTCCTTGCCGATGTCGTCCAGGGTGCGCGGCTGGCCGTCGACCAGGCCGTAGCGCATCTCCATGACCCGGCGCTCGCGGTCGGTCAGGCTCGCCAGCACCGCCGACAGCTCCTCGCGCATGAGCAGGAACGCGGCCGCCTCACCAGGCATGACGGCGTGCTCGTCCTCGATGAAGTCGCCCAGGCTGGCGTCGCTGTCCTCGCCGATGAGCGCATCCAGGGAGGCCGGGTCGCGGTTGTAGGAGCGGATCTCCTCGACCCGCTCCGGCGTGAGGTCGACCTCGACGGCGATCTCGGCGGCGGTGGGCTTGCGTCCGAGCTGGACCACTAGGTCGCGCTCGACGCGGCGGATCTTGTTGACCTGCTCGACCATGTGGACGGGCAGCCGGATGGTGCGGGCCTGGTCGGCCATCGCCCGGGTCAGCGCCTGCCGGATCCACCAGGTGGCGTAGGTCGAGAACTTGAAGCCCTTGGTGTAGTCGAACTTCTCGACCGCCCGGATGAGCCCGAGATTGCCCTCCTGGATGAGGTCGGTCAGGCCCATGCCACGGCCGGCGTACTTCTTGGCCACGGAGACGACCAGCCGCAGGTTGGCCTCCAGCATGTGCTGCTTGGCGCGCTCCCCCTGGCGTACGACGGTCTGCAGGTCGACCCGCATCGTCGGGCTGATCCGGCCGCCTGCGGTGAGCCGCTCCGCGGCGAACAAGCCGGCCTCCATGGCCCTGGCCAGCTCGACCTCCTGCTCCGCAGTCAGCAGCGGCACGCGACCTATCTGGTTCAGGTAGAGCCGCAGGACATCGACCGACAGCGTGGCGCCGGCCTCGATCTCGGCGGCTTCCTCCTCGGCGACCTCTTCGGCCGTCGGCTCGTCGACCGTCTCCCCCTCGGCCAGGACGGGCGCGGGAGCGCCCGCGAGGGCCTCCCCCTCGAGCGCCGCGACCTCCGGGTCGGCCAGGTCGGCCGGCGTCGGCTCGGCGGCCAGGGCGGCGCCGGGGTCGGACGGAGCGCTCGTACCCGACGGCGACGCCGGACCAGAGGCAGCCGGACCCGACGGAGCCTGCGCCTTGGCGGACTTCTTCGGGGCGACCTTGGCCTTGCGCGGGGCTCGGCCCGTTGCGGCGGCGGGCGCCGAGGCCGGGTCGACCTGCTCAGGTGCGGCAGAGCTCATGCTCGGGTGCTCTCCTCGACGACGCGCCCGGCTCGGGCGATCGGTGTTGGGGGTGGGCACCATTGTCGCACCGTCGGCCGTCGGCATGGGTGGCACGACCGGACGCCCCCTTCCCACGCGCTGGTGATCCCGGCTTGTCTAGGCGTGGACCGCCCCGGTCCCTTCCCTGGTGGCGCAGGTGTCGGGTGCGGGTCGCGCCGCTGGGTAGGGCGGTCCCGACACGGTCCCCGTCCTCAGGAGCACACATGAGCGAGCAGTCGAGCACCCCGGCCACCGATGCCGGCAGCACGAAGGCGGCCGGCGACGGCGTCAGCGACACCGAGCTCACCGAGCAGGTCGGCAAACAGACCGACAGCGACCTCAAGGTCGAGGGCACCTTCGAGCGCGAGGGCGACGGCGCGGCCAGCGACACCGAGGCTGCGAAGGCGACCGGCGACGAGCTGGCCTAGCTGTCTGGCGCCCGGCGACGAGCTTGCCCAGCCCGCTGACGGCCGGTCGGCCGGCGGTCGGTCGGCTGGTGGCTGGTGGCTGGTGGCTGGTGGCTGGTGGCTGGTGGCTGGTGCTACAACCCGAGGCGCTTGGCGATGACCTCGTTCATGATCTCGTCCGTACCGCCGCCGATCCGCAGGATGCGGCTGTCGCGATAGTGCCGTTCGACCTCGCTCTCGCGCATGTACCCGAGCCCACCGAACAGCTGAACGGCTGCGTCCACCACATGGTCGCAGGCTGAGCAGGCGGTGTTCTTCGCCATCGACACCTCGGTCACCGCGTCACCGGTGTCGAGCCACGCGTCGTACGCCGCTCGGGTGCACGTCCGCCCGAGCCAGACCTGGCGGGCCATCTCCGCGATCTTGTGGCGCACGACCTGACGGCTCCACAGCGGACGACCGAACGTCTCGCGGTCGTGGACCCACTGCAGGGTCAGGTCCAGGCAGCGCTGGGCGGTGGCGTAGGCCTGGACGGCCAGGGCCAGCCGTTCGGACTGGAACTGCTGCAGGATCAGCGCAAAGCCCTGGCCCTCCTGGCCGACCAGGTTGCTCGCCGGCACGCGGACCTCGTCGAAGGCAAGCTCCGCGGTGTCGCTGCAGCGCCAGCCCATCTTGTCCAGCGGCGGGCTGACGCTGAACCCCGGCAGGCCCTTATCGATCACCAGCAGGCTGATCCCGCCGTACCCCTCACCGCCGGTACGGACGGCGGTGGTCACGAAGTCGGCTCGTACCCCGCTGGTGATGTAGGTCTTGGCGCCCGTGACCAGGTAGTCCTCGCCGTCCCGGACCGCGCGGGTGCGCAATCGGGCGACGTCGCTGCCGCCCCCCGGTTCGGTGACGGCCAGCGCGCCGATGCGCTGCCCGGCCAGTGTCGGCCGCACATACCGGTCGATGAGCTCAGGGCTGCCCACTCGCACGATGTGCGGCAACGCGATGCCGTGCGTGTACAGGCTCGCCACCACGCCGCCGGACCCGCCGCCCTGCAGCAGCTCCTCGGTGATGATCGCCGCGTCGATGCTGTCGCCGCCGCTGCCGCCGACCTGCTCGGGGAAACCGACACCGAGCAGCCCCGCCGCTGCGAACGTGACATGCAGCTCGCGCGGGAGCAGCCCGTCGCGCTCCCACGTCCCGACGTACGGCGCCACCTCCTTCGCGACCACGCTGCGGGCGAGCTCACGCAGGGCCCGGCGCTCGGAGGTGCCCCAGCGGCTCACGCGTTCGGCCTCACGGTCATCCCGCCTCCCGGTCATCAAGCCTCACGGTCATCCCGCCTCACGGTCGCCCCGCCTCACAGTCGCCCGAGACCGAGGCGTGGTACGGGCAGGTGAACGCAGGCTAACCTGCTGATCGTGACCGCCGCCGCACCGCGACGCGAACTGTTGCTGGGGGCCGCCGCCGACCTGTTCGCCGCCCGCGGGTACCACGCCGTGGGAATCGACGACATCGGCTCCGCCGCCGGCATATCCGGCCCAGGCGTCTACCGCCACTTCTCCTCCAAGCAGGCGCTGCTGGAGTCGCTGTGCGACCGGGCCATGACCCGGATGCTCTCCGGCGCGCAGGACCTGTCGAGCTCCCGGGACGCGCTCGGGGGTCTGGTCGACCTGCACGTGGCCTTCGCCGTCGGTCAGCGCGCCCTGCTCGGCGTCTGGGCACGCGAGCAGCGTGCGCTGTCCGACGACGTACGCCGGTCCTTGCGGCAGCGGCAGCGCTCCTACGAGCAGGTCTGGCGCGAGGTGGTGGCGCCCCTGCGCGCCGACCTGAGCCCCGCCGAGGTCTCGGTCGCGGTGACCTCGACGCTCGCGCTGCTCAATTCGACCGCACTCGTTGAGACGACCGTGCCGGCGCGCCGGCTCGCGACGCTGCTGCGGCGGATGGCCTTGTCCGCCCTGCTGTCTCGACGGACCCCGAGCCACCGCGCCTGACGCCAACTCGGGTGGGAGCGGACCCGCCGCACCGTCGCGGGAGCGGCGCACCGACGGTGAGCGGCGCTGCCTCTTGAACCGGTGCCGGCAGCAGCACAACAGCAGGTCGGTGAAGCCAGCAGCCGCGGGTGCACGCTCACGACCACGACCCGCCCCGGCTTCCCGGACCACCGACCTGCTGTTGTGCCGCCCCTGCCAAGCCAACGGGCCCTCACGCACGAACGACGCAGCCAACCCCGGCTGTTTCGGGAGCCAGGACTGATGTCGCCGCGGGCCGGGACCGCTCAGAGGGCGACCGGGCCGCGGCCCTCGTGGCCGCCGACGGCGAAGTGGGAGATGTCCACGATGATGAACAGCCCGGCCGCCCGGAAGGTCAGCGCGCCTTCCGGCGAGGTCCCCGTGCACGACACAAACAGCTTGCGCCCCTCGCGTCGGTCGACCCGAGCACGAACGTCGTACGGCACTCCGACGAGAACCGGCTGCAGGTAGTCGATCTCGAGCCGGCGGGTGACGCCGGGCTCGCGGGCCACGATCAGCAGGTAGCCCAGGACGTCGTCGGCGAGCGCGGCAACGGTGCCACCGTGGGCGATGCCTGGCGCACCGCTGTGGCGCTCGGAGAAGGTGTACGACGCGACGACCTCCGAGCCTTCGAGCTGCGCGACCAGGTGCAGGCCCGCCTCGGCCTCGGGCCCGCACCCGAAGCAGGTCGGGTAGTGCGGCGGCAGCCCGGGACCCTGCCGGCCTTTACCGGCTCGCAGGGCGGTCGCGTACTCCTCAACCCCCATTAAACCCCGAGCGAGCGGCCGATGATCTCCTTCATGATCTCCGTCGTCCCCCCGTAGATGGTCTGCACACGCGAGTCGAGGTAGGCCTTGGCCACGGGGTACTCCAGCATGTAGCCGTAGCCGCCGTGCAGCTGAACGCAGGCGTCGACGACCCGCTTCTGCAGCTCGGTCGTCCACCACTTGGCCATGGCGGCGTCCTTGACGTCGAACCGGCCGGCGTTGTGCTCGAGCACCGCGCGGTCGAGGTAGGTCTCGGCGATGCACAGCTCGGTCTCGAGCTCGGCCAGGACGAAGCGGTTGTGCTGGAAGCTGCCGATCGCCTTGCCGAAGGCTTTGCGCTGCTTGCAGTACTCGATGGTCAGGTCGAGCACATAGCGGGCAGCCGCGACCGCGACCACCGCGATCGACAGGCGCTCCTGCGGCAGCGCGTTCATCAGGTGGACGAAGCCGCCGCCCTCGGTGCCGACCAGGTTCGCCGCCGGTACGCGGACCTCGTCGAAGAACAGCTCGGCGGTGTCCTGCGCCTTCATCCCGATCTTGTCCAGGTTGCGGCCGCGCTCGAAACCCGGCATGCCGCGCTCGACCGCCAGCAGCGAGAAGCCGCGCGCACCGGCCTCGGGGGCGGTGCGCGCGACCGTGAGGACGAGGTCGGCGTTGATGCCGTTCGTGATGAAGGTCTTGGACCCCGACAGCACCCAGTCGCTGCCGTCCCGGCGCGCTACGGCCCGCAGCCCCTGCAGGTCCGACCCCGCGCCAGGCTCCGACATCGCGATGGCCGTGATCATCTCGCCGCTGACGAAGGGCGGCAGCCAGCGGTCCTTCTGCTCCTCGGTCGCGAGGTTGAGCAGGTAGGGCGCGACCACGTCGTTGTGCAGCGTGAAGCCGACGCCGCTGGCACCGGCTCGGGTGAGCTCCTCGCCGATGACGCAGTTGTAGCGGAAGTCCGTGACGCCGCCCCCGCCGTACTGCTCCGGGACGTCGGTGCCGAGCAGGCCCTGCTTGCCGGCCTCGAGCCACAGGCCGCGGTCAACGATGCCGGCCTTCTCCCACTCGGCGTGGAAGGGCGTGATTTGCTTGGCGACGAAGCTGCGGACGCTGTCGCGGAAGGCGTCGTGCTCCGCCTCGTAGAGGTTGCGCTGCATGCCAGCGAAGTTAGCCGTGGTTCACAGCAGGGTCAACGCGGCGCTAGGGTGCGCCGCGTGACCGTGCTGCCCGACCGCGTGGACCTGCGCAGCCCGGACGCGCAGGCCAACAGCGAAGCGATGCTGGGGCAGCTGGCCCTGGTCGAGCAGCAGCTGGACGCGGCCCGCGCCGGGGGCGGCCAGAAGTACGTTGACCGGCATCGCGCGCGCGGAAAGCTGCTGGCGCGCGAGCGGATCGAACTGCTGCTCGACCGGGACGCGCCGTTCCTGGAGCTGATGCCGGTCGCGGCGTACGGCTCGAGCTTCCCGGTCGGCGCGAGCGTGGTGACCGGCATCGGGCTCGTGGAGGGCGTCGAGGTCCTGGTCATCGCGAACGACCCGACGGTGCGCGGCGGCGCGAGCAACCCGTACAGCAGCAAGAAGGTCGGGCGGGCGATGGAGATCGCGCGCGAAAACCGTCTGCCGCTGGTCAATCTCGTCGAGTCCGGGGGCGCCGACCTGCCGACGCAGGCCGAGATCTTCATCCCCGGCGGGGCGATGTTCCGCAACCTCACCCAGATGTCGGCGGCGGGCATCCCGACGATCGCACTGGTCTTCGGCAACTCGACGGCCGGCGGGGCGTACGTGCCGGGCATGAGCGACTACGTCGTGCTGGTGAAGCAGCGGGCCAAGGTCTTCCTCGGTGGTCCGCCACTGGTGAAAATGGCGACCGGCGAGGACAGTGACGAAGAGTCGCTCGGCGGCGCCGAGATGCATGCGCGCACAAGCGGTCTCGCTGACCAGCTGGCCGAAGACGAGTACGACGCGATCCGCCTCGGCCGCGACATCGTCAAGCGCCTGAACCTGCCGCAGCAGACGGTTCCCGCGTCAGTCCCACCGAGGTACGACGAGCAGGGCCTGCTCGCGCTCGCCTCCACCGACCTGCGGGTGCCCTTCGACCCACGGGACGTCTTGGCGCGTGTGGTCGACGACAGCGACATCGACGAGTTCAAGCCGCTGTACGGGACGTCGCTGGTCACCGCCTGGGCCCGCATCCACGGCTACCCGGTCGGGGTGCTGGCCAACGCGCGCGGCGTGCTGTTCAGCGAGGAGTCCGAGAAGGCAGCCCAGTTCATCCAGCTGGCCAACAGCTCGAACACGCCGCTGGTCTTCCTGCAGAACACCACCGGCTACATGGTCGGCAAGACCTACGAGCAGGACGGCATCATCAAGGACGGCGCCAAGATGATCAACGCCGTCAGCAACTCGACGGTCCCCCACCTCACGCTCGTGATCGGCGCGTCCTACGGCGCCGGCAACTACGGCATGTGCGGCCGGGCGTTCGGGCCGCGCTTGCTGTTCTCCTGGCCGCACGCGAAGTCCGCGGTCATGGGTCCGGCGCAGCTCGCCGGTGTGCTGTCCCTCATCGGCCGCCAGTCCGCGGCGTCCCGGGGCCAGGCGTACGACGAGGACGCGGACGCGCAGATGCGGGCCCTGGTCGAGGCGCAGATCGAGGCGGAGTCCCTGGCACTGGCCAACTCTGGGCGCGTCTACGACGACGGCATCATCGACCCGCGCGACACCCGGACCGTGCTGGGCATCTGCCTCTCGGTCGTCCACCGGACCGAGCCCCGCGGCGTGCGCGGCGGCTTCGGCGTCTTCCGGATGTGACGGCGGTGCGCACCCTGCTCGTGGCCAACCGGGGCGAGATCGCCCGGCGGGTCTTCCGTACTGCCCGCAGCATGGGCATCTCGACCGTCGCGGTCTTCTCCGATGCCGACGCCGATGCGCCCCATGTGCGGGAGGCCGACGCCGCCGTACGGCTGCCGGGGTCCGCGCCCGCCGACACCTACTTGCGCGGCGACCTGGTCGTCGAGGCTGCTCTGCGCGCAGGCGCCGACGCAGTGCACCCCGGGTACGGCTTCCTGTCCGAGGATGCCGGGTTCGCCCGGGCGGTCGTGGCCGCCAGCCTGACCTGGGTGGGGCCGCCCCCCGAGGCCGTCGAGGCGATGGGCAGCAAGCTCGAGGCCAAGGCGCTCATGGCCGCGGCCGGCGTGCCGTGCCTGCCCGGGTCCGCCGACCCGGAGGTAGCGGTCCGCGAGGTCGGCTTTCCCCTGCTGGTCAAAGCTTCTGCTGGCGGCGGCGGCCGGGGCATGCGGATCGTGCGTAGTGCGGCCGAGCTCGGGGCCGCCGTCGACAGCGCCAGCGCCGAGGCGGCGTCCGCGTTCGGCGACGGGACGGTCTTCCTGGAGCGGTACGTCGAGCGGCCCCGGCACGTCGAGGTGCAGGTGGTCGCCGACACCCATGGCGCCGTGGTCGCCCTGTTCGAGCGTGACTGCTCGGTGCAGCGGCGGCACCAGAAGGTGGTCGAGGAGGCGCCTGCCCCCGGGGTCGACGAGGCCCTGCGCGCCCGGCTGCTCGCCGCCGCCGTCGCGGCCACGCGCGCCGTCGAGTACGCCGGCGTCGGTACCGTGGAGTTCGTGCTGGAGCGCTCCGGCGCGTTCTTCTTCCTGGAGATGAACACCCGGCTGCAGGTGGAGCACCCGGTCACCGAGCTCGTCACCGGGCTGGACCTCGTCCGCCTGCAGCTGCTCGTCGCCGACGGCGACCCACTGCCTGCAGAGGTATCCGCGGCGCGGCTGACCGGCCACGCGGTCGAGGCGCGGCTGTACGCCGAGGACGCCGGCAACGGCTTCCTGCCGCAGACGGGGACGCTGACCCGCTTCGAGGTGCCCGGCGACGTCCGCGTCGACAGCGCGGTCGAGACCGGCTCTGTCGTCGGCGTCCACTACGACGCGCTGCTCGCCAAGGTCGTGGCGCACGCCCCCAGCCGGGAGGAGGCGAGCGCCAAGCTCGCCGACGCCCTGGCCCGTGCCCGGCTGCACGGTGTCACCACCAACCGCGACCTGCTCGTACGTCTGCTGCGCTCGGAGGCGTGGCTGGCCGGCGACGTCGACACCGGCTTGCTCGAGCGCCACGGGGGGCCGTCGGCGCTCGGCGCGCCGCCTGGACCCGAGGTGCACCGGGTCCACTGCGTCGCTGCCGCGCTGGCCTCGTCGGCCTCCCGGCAGGGCCGCTTCCCGGCCGGTTGGCGCAACGTGCCCAGCCAGCTGCACACCGCGTCGTACGACGGGGTGGTCGTGTCCTACGCATACCGGCGCGAGGGCCTGGTGGTGGTCGTGGACGGCGCCCCGCTGGACGTCCACCTGTGGTCCGCAACGGCCGACCGGGTGGACCTGTCGGTCGACGGTGTACGACGCTCGTACCTGGTCGACGGGACGCACGTCGACTCATCGCTCGGCTACACGGCCCTCGTCGAGGATGAGCGCTTTCCCTTGCCGGGAGGTCCTCTCGCCGCCGGCTCGTTGGTCTCCCCCATGCCGGGCACGGTGTTGCGGGTAGCGGTGAGGCAGGGGCAGGTGGTCGGCGCCGGGGACGTGCTGCTCGTGCTCGAGGCGATGAAGATGGAGCACGGCGTGCGCGCGCCCTCCGACGGCACCGTGACCGAGTTGCTCGTCGAGGCCGGTCAGCAGGTCGACGCCGGCGCCGTACTGGCGGTCGTGAAGATCGTCGTGCCCGATCCGGTCGGCGGTTGAGCGCGCCCCACCCCCGAAACCGACACGACGATCTTCACGACCACGTGCACCACAGCAGGAGCGCAACGCCGCGCCGAGCGGGTCGGCGCCGTGTCGGGTCGAGCTCTGCCTACCGAGCGCACGCAGCGCCGAGCCGGTCAGCGGCCGGCAGCCCCGGCCTGCTCGACGGTCAGCTCGCCGTCGGCGTACTGCTTGCGCAGGACCTTCTTGTCGAACTTGCCGACGCTGGTCTTGGGCACCTCGTCGATGAATGCCCAGCGCTCGGGCAGCCACCACTTCGCGACCTTGGTGCCCAGGTGCTCCGACAGCTCGGCCGGCGTGGCAGTGGCCTCGGCGCGCAGCACGACGCAGGCCAGCGGCCGCTCGTCCCACCGCTCGTCCGGTACCGCGACGACGGCGGCCTCGAGCACGGCGGGGTGACCCATGAGGGCGTTCTCCAGGTCGACCGAGCTGATCCACTCACCGCCGGACTTGATGACATCCTTGCTGCGGTCGGTGATCTGCATGAACCCGTCCGGCGTGACGGAGGCGACGTCCCCGGTCCGCAACCAGCCGTCGGCGAACTTCTCCGGGTCCGGGTCGAGGTAGTACGAGCCGGTGACCCAGGGCCCGCGGACCTGCATCTCCCCCACCGATTCGCCGTCCCACGGCAGCTCACTGCCGTCCTCGCCGATGAGCCGCAGCTCGACGCCGCAGGAGATGCGGCCGGTCCTTGCCCGGTACTCCCAGGCGTCTGCCGGTGCTCCTTTCGGCGGGTGCGCCACCGCCGCGAGCGGTGACGTCTCGGTCATCCCCCAGGCCTGGATGATCCGCATGCCGTGCCGCTGCTCGAAGGCCTGCATGAGCGAAAGCGGTACGGCAGAGCCGCCGCAGACGACCAGGCGCAGCGAGGACAGGTCGGTCTCGTGCTCGTCGACGTAGGACAGCAGGTCGTTCCAGATCGTGGGTACGGCGCCGGCGACGGTCGGGTGCAGCTCGCTGATCATGCGGGCCAGCGGCTCGGCCTGCAGGAAGCGGCCGGGCATGACGAAGTCCGTGCCCGCCAGCCAGCCGGAGTAGGGCAGCCCCCACGCGCCGGCGTGGAACATCGGAACCACCGGCAGGACCGAGTCGTGCTCGGACAGCGCGAAGGTGTTACCGCCGCCGCTGGCCATGGAGTGCAGGTAGATCGAGCGGTGGCTGTAGACGACGCCCTTCGGGCTGCCCGTCGTCCCGCTCGTGTAGCACATGGCCGCCGCCGACCGCTCGTCCACCTCAGGCCAGTCGTAGCTCGGCGAGGCCGCTGCGAGCAGATGCTCGTAGTCGTGCACGGGCTTGCCGAGCCCGCTGGTGTCGCCCTCGCCGATCAGCACGTACGCCTCGACCGTCGTCAGGTCGGCGGCGACCTTGGCCAGCAGCGGCAGCACCGAGGCGTCGACGATGATCACCTTGTCCTGGGCGTGCCCGATGACGTACGCCAGTTGCTCCGGGAACAGCCGCAGGTTCAGCGTGTGCAGTACCGCCCCCATGGACGGCACGCCGAGGTAGGCCTCGAGGTGCTCCTGGGTGTTCCACGAGAACGTGCCGACGCGGTCACCCGGCCCCACTCCCAGGTCCCGCAACGCGCCGGCCAGCCGGGCCGCGCGCTCGCCCACCTCGGCGTAGGTCGCCTCGCGCACGCGCTCGCCCTCGTAGGTCCGCACCACGCTCGCCGCAAACACCCGTTCGCTGTGCCTGAGCAGCCCGGTGATCGTCAGGGCGCCGTCCTGCATCGTGCTGGTCAGCTCGGTCACGCGATCATCCTCCAGGTGGGGCTGTGTCACCGAGCAACCTGCCCCACCTGGGCCGAAGGCTCAAGTGCCGGCGCCGTACCGTGACCGGGCAGGTCCGCCCAGCAGCGAAGGAGCGCGTGTGAGCCAGTGGCGACGGTGCGACCGATGTCGCAAGGTCACGCCCACCGACCAGTACGACGGCGACGCAGCGACGTGCCGCGCCTGCCTCACCGGGCCGGTTCCGAAGGTGCGGGCAGCGCGCACCTCCGGCGTCAGGACGGTCCGGCCGGCGCGGAGCACCTCGGCCGAGCCTGCTGCCCCGCGCCGGCCCCTGGTCGGCGTCGCCGGCAGCGGCGACCTGGAGGTACGGGAGCGCCGGGCACGCCGCACCGCGCTTGACGCGCTGGCCGAGAACCACGGGCAGGAGTTCGACCTGCTGCTGCAGGCCGCCCGGCGTACCGAGGGGTTGCGCGGGTAGCCGTCCTGCGTTTCCTGGTAGCGTCCCGGGCTGCACGACCACCGGCGCCGTTAGCTCAATTGGCAGAGCAGCGGACTCTTAATCCGCGGGTTCGGGGTTCAAGTCCCTGACGGCGCACCCCGCTGACCTGGCCTTTCACCTTCGATGGTGAGGGGCCGGCGTCGTTTCCGGACCTGGTGGGACCGATGTGGGCGAGCGTGTTCGCCGCCCTGTTCGTCGCCAGCCTCGTCGCGGGCAGCGCGCTGGCCGGCGGAACCTTCCCGTCCCCGTTCGACCACGACTCCGTGATCCAGGCGTACTTCGACGGACACCGAGACGCCGTCCGGGTCGGCGCGGTGCTCCAGTTCGGGGCCGCTGTCCCGCTGGCGATCTTCGCGGCCGCCGTTCACGCCCGCCTGGACCAGCTGGGCATCCGGGTCGCCGGCGCGACCATCGCACTCACCGGCGGCCTGTTGGCCCGGGAGCAAAGCTGCCGTTCACCCTCACCCCACGTGCCGCTCACCAGCCCGAGGCACAGTGAGCGACCCCGAGCGGGTGGAAGCGGTATGGCGGGAGGTCGAGGCGGCAGGGGACCCCGCGCTGGCTGTGCTGGCGGATCTCACCGCCCCGACCCCCAGCGTGACCACCTGAGGCGGCACGCAACTGCCTGGACGCGCGTCGCAGGCGCAGGCGCCTGTCCCCTGGAGCGCCGCGAGGGTCAAGGCGGCCGCAACGCCGCCGATAAAGAGAAGATGAATCGACGGGGACAGTGACGCGGCGCCAGGCCGCAGTGCGGTCCAGTGCTGTGGCCCTGGGCGCACACGGCAGCAGCCGCCCGCCTGTCTGGCGGAGGGCCCTGACGGCGTTGATGTGGCTGCTGCTGGCCGCTTACGTCCTCGGGCTCGCCGCCCACGGGCACGGCTTCGAGCCCGTCGTGGACGGGTGGTTGGGCGAGCTCACACAGCTGGTGCCCGCCGGCGTCTGCTGGGCGGCTGTGCCCGGGGCAGGGTCGCGTCGCCGGGAGCTGGTCTGCCTCGCCGTCGCTATGAGCGCCTTCGCCATCGGGAACGCGGTGTTCATCGTGGCCGCCTCCCGGCAGGCGGTCCTGCCCTTCCCTTCCATCGCGGACGTCGGCTACCTGTGCTTCTACCCGCTCGCCCTGGCCGCGATCGTGCTCGCCGTGCACCGTGAACACCGGACGCTGCGAGGCGCAGTGTGGCTGGACAGCCTGCTCGGTGGTCTGGCCGCGACGGCGGTGCTGGCACTCGCGCTCGCGCCGGTGTTTGCGCAGGCCTCCGGGAGCCCGCTGGAGGTCGGCGTTGCGCTGGCCTACCCGATCTTCGACCTGCTCCTGGTCGGCGCCGTCGTCGGCGTGGCAGCGCTGCGGGGGCGTCGGACGCAGCAGCACTGGTTCCCGATGCTCGGCGGTCTGCTGCTGTTCGCGACTGCGGACGTCGTCTACGCGCTGCGCGTCTCGCATGGCACCTACGTCATCGGGACGCCGCTCGACGCACTGTGGGCGGTAGGCATGGCAGTGTTCAGCGGCTGGGCGGTGACTCGCGGTGGCCGCCCCGACGCGAAGGAGCAGCCGGTCGCGCTGGTCGTGCCGGCGGTCGCCAGCCTGGCGGGACTGTCGGTGCTGGTCGCAGCCAGCCGCACCCAGGTGTCACTGCTCGCCGTCTGCCTGGCGACCTTCACGCTCGGCGCCACCGCGGCGCGTACGCAGTTGGCCTTTCGTCAATTGCGCCGCCTGGCCGACCTGCGGCGGCAGGCGACGACCGATGATCTGACCGGTCTGCCGAACCGGCGCGCATTCTACGCCGAGGTCCAAGGACAGCTGGCCGGAGCAAGCGGGCAGCAGGCCCTCCTGCTCCTGGACTTGGACAAATTCAAAGAGGTGAACGACAGCCTCGGGCACCACGTCGGGGACCGGCTCCTGGTGCAGGTGGGGGCGCGGCTGGCCGGGCAGCTGCGCAGCACGGACGTGCTCGCCCGCTTCGGTGGCGACGAGTTCGCCGTCCTGCTTCGAGACGCCGGGCGGGACCAGGCCGAGGCGGTCGCGGTCAAGCTGCGTGCAGCCCTGTCGGAGCCGTTCACGCTGGAGGGCATCGCGCTGCGTACCGACGTCAGCATCGGCGTGGCGCTCGCTCCCGAGCACGGCGACGACCTGACCGTGCTGCTGCGTCGAGCGGACATCGCGATGTACAAGGCCAAGCGCGGGCGGGACGGCCACCGGGTCTACACCGGCGCTGACGACGGAGCCGGGGACGGGCGGCTGCGCACGCTGCAGGAGCTGCGTACGGCGCTCTCGGACGACCAGCTGGTGCTGCACTACCAACCCAAGGTCGACCTCGACACGGGCCGGGTTGGCAGCGTGGAGGCGCTGGTGCGCTGGGCGCATCCCACCAGGGGCCTGCTCTACCCAGACAGCTTCCTGTCCCTGATCGAGGACGCAGGACTCATGCGCCCCTTGACCCAGACGGTGCTGTGCCAGGCCCTCGACCAGGCGGCCCTGTGGCATGCGCAGGGCCGTCCGCTGACCGTTGCGGTGAACCTGTCCGCCAGCTCGTTGGTCGACACCGACCTGCCGGAGCAGGTGTCGGCGATGCTCGCCGACCGCCGGCTGCCGGGTGCCGCACTGCAGCTGGAGATCACCGAGGAATTCCTCATGGCGGACCGGGACCGGGCCCGCGACATCCTGCGCCGTCTGCGCGAGCTCGGGATCCAGATCGCCGTCGATGACTTCGGTACCGGCTACAGCTCCCTGGCCTACCTGCGTGAGCTCCCGATCGACGAGCTCAAGCTGGACCGGTCCTTCGTCTTCCCGATGGCCCACGACGCCCGGGCCGCCGCCCTGGTGGTCTCCACCATCGGCCTCGCGCACAGCCTGGGATTGCGCATGGTCGCCGAGGGCGTCGAGGATGCGGTGGCGCTGACCGAGCTGACCCGCCACGGCTGCGACCAGGCCCAGGGCTACTACCTGTCCCAGCCGGTCCCCGCCGCCGAACTGGACTCCTGGCTCGACCAGCGGGGCGCCAGCTCCCCACAGACCGCCGCCCCGCTCGTCGAGCTCGTCCCGTAGGTCGTCCTTCTGGGGGCCACCCGGCGACTCCTCCACGTGGATCACCGGAAGCGTCCTGGAGTTGGCTGGCGGATCTGTCCGGCGCTGAACCTCCGGCCGGCCGCCGAGGTCAGGCACGGCCGGTGGTGGGCGCGAGCAGGTGGGCCGGCGGCCGACCCCTAGGTTCACATAGCGGACGGCCGCGGCCTGCGGCGCTTGCGGGCACGGCGCTGGGTGTTCGGGCACGGACAACCGCAGGAGGAGAGGAGTTCCTATGGAGGGGCTGAACGAGGACGAGCGCGCGATCGTGCTGATGGTGCGCGAGTTCGTCGACCGCGACGTCAAGCCGGTGGCCCGGGAGCTGGACCACACCAACACCTACCCCGAGAAGCTCATCGAGCAGATGAAGAAGCTCGGGGTCTTCGGCCTGGCCATCGGTGCACCATGGGGCGAGGCGCGCGTGAGCACGCCGTGCTACGCCCTGGTCACCGAGGAGCTGTCCCGCGGCTGGATGAGCCTGGCAGGGGCGATGGGCGGCCACACCGTCGTCGCCAAGCTCCTCCAGGACTACGGCACGCAGGAGCAGAAGGACACCTACCTGCCGCGCATGGCCACCGGGGAGCTGCGGGCCACGATGGCGCTCACCGAACCAGGCGGCGGCTCGGATCTGCAGGCGATGCGTACCACCGCCACCCGCACCGGGGACCAGTACGTCCTGAATGGCTCCAAGACGTGGATCACCAACGCGCGCACCTCGGGCGTCCTGGCGCTGCTGTGCAAGACCGACCCGTCCGCGACTCCGCCGCACAAGGGGATCAGCATCCTGCTGGTCGAGAAGGGCCCTGGCT
>JAABUZ0100000625.1_pt1 | contig 83612 bp, 79 predicted proteins | sample 5562091 | NCBI WGS metagenome assembly JAABUZ01 (sample SAMN12813069, study PRJNA571459) | rock metagenome | isolation source: Antarctica rocks | place: Antarctica: Victoria Land, Linnaeus Terrace sud | collected 2015-12-21
GCATCTACCGGATGCCCTTCGGCTGTGGTTGAACAGGTCCCTAGACAAGACCAATTCTCCAGCAGCACAAGGGCATCTGGCCTTTGCGACCCGCCCGTCAACCCAAGCGGAACGGTGGATCCGGGCTAAGCGGTCCCGCTCCATGCGCAGCACCAGTAGCTCGCCAGCGAGCCCGAGCTTCGCGTTCCTTGCTCCTTGATCAGGGTGCACGGGCTGGCGATTAGCTCCGAAGCTAGTGGTGCCGCGGCCCCCTGAGCCCGGCGCCGCCGGCATGGGTACCTGCTTGAGTCCTCCCGGACCCAAGGGCGGCGGCGGACCAGCTGTCGGGGTTGGGGCGGGAGTAACACCGAGGTAGGTGAGCACGGTGGCTGGCGGCGCCCAGTCCATCAGCTGCCACTGGAAGTGCACGGGGTGTTCACGCTGGTTGTCGTGAGCCAGGTACCCCAACGTCCCGAGGTACGTATAAGGCGTAGTGGCTTTCGTGCGCAGGAACAGGTGGATCACGTCGGTGCGGTCGTCGTGGCTGATGAACTCCTGGATCATCGCGTCGGCTAGCGCCTGGCGCGGTTGCGACTGCCAGGTCAGGACGCCGTCCTCGGTAATCGACTCGTCGAAGTCGTGGTCCCCCTGGCTCTGGCCGAAGGTGACCAGGAAGACGAAGCTCCCAGGCCGGTCCGGCATACGGACGATTCCCCATAATCCCCAGCTGCCCGCCTGCGGGGTGAAAGTCGTCTCCGGCGAGAAGCTGTCGTGCACTTCCTGCCGCGTGTACTGCTTCCAGAGCTCCAAGGCGGGCATGGCGCGAGGCTAGATGGTCGACCGGCGGGCCATCTAGGCTTAGCGACCCGGGTTCCAATGAGGACCGCTCTGCTCTGCACGCCTTCTGACTGGTCCTAATAAGTGGCCCCCGCGCCGGTGTCCAAGCGTCCGCTCACGCCGCTGGGCGAGCACCGCCTCGTCGCCTAGCCTGCGGGCCTCCTAGCGGGCCTCAGCTCCGACTTGGGTTGCGGAGGAGTACCCACCTACTTGGTCGCTCTGAGTCGGGCTTGGCGCTCAGCATCCGGGTCGAACGCGCCTGTGCCCGCACGTCTGGTACCCCCGTGCCCAACCCGCGGCCCAATTCCTCGCGTCCGGGCGCCCCGCCGGGGCCCCCAAAACGTGTCAGCGAACCGGAGCGGCGCTGATGGCGATCAGGGCGCCCCTCGCAGTCGGATCACCGGCGGAGCGGCGGTTGGAGGCAGGACCGGGCCACTTGCCAATTGTCTCTGCCGTGCTAACTACTTGCGTCCTAGGGGTACGTAGCACAGCTCGAAGACCTCCTCGCAGGTCACGACCCGCTCCTTCGCCGGGATGGCGCCCGCCAAGCAGTTCAGCAGGGTGGTCTTGCCCGCCTGGGTCCCGCCGGCGACGATCACGTTTAGGCCGGCCACGATCGCCGCCTCCAGGAAGCGGGCTGCCTGGTCCGTCACCGTTCCGAGCAGGACGAGCTCGTCGAGCGTATTCGCTCAGCACGAACTTTCGGATGTTCACCGACCAGTGCCGCCGGGTGATGTCTGGAATGACAACATGCAGCCGGCTGCCGTCCGGCAGCATCGCGTCGACGAACGGGGTGCTCAGATCCACCCGTCGCCCGGTCGTCTTGAGCATCTTCTCCACCAGGTCGCGTACCTGCGCCTCACCCAGGATCGTCGTGGTCAGCTCCGAACGCCCCCGCCGGGCCACGAAGACCCGGCCCGGCTCGTTGATCCACACCTCCTCGACCGTTGGGTCGTCCAGGTGACGCTGCAACGGCCCGAAACCGGCCACCGCGTCGTACACCGACCGGGCCGCCTGACCGACGTTGACCAGCTGCGGCAGCGCTGAGGTCAGCGAACGCTCGTCGTAGTCCGCGACGACCTCATCGACCAGCAGACGGACCTGGACCTGGTCGGCGAACGGGTCGATGCCACGACGACGCACGAGCTCACGGACCTCGAGCTCCACCGTGTCGACCGCGCCCACCACGTCCTCCTCAGCAGCGGCCCAGGCTAGACGTGACGGTTCGATTCGGCCACGGTCCATTCCTCACCTGTGGACAGACCACCGCAGGGTGGCCCGGCCTTGCCGCTCCCGCTTGCGGTCCGGGCCCGACGGTCGAAACCCATGTCGCGCGACTGCTGGCAACGCGACGCGCACCAGGCTGTCCGCACGACCCAGACCTCGGTCGCGAGCTCGGCGTCGCGCTCGGCTCCGCCGGCCTATCAGGCCGCCGATCGGCGATGCGCCGAGCCGCTGGCTGGGGTAGGGCCGGTTCGTGACCGGAGCTGAGGACGCGCGTGCGGCGGCTGCCGAGCACGCCGTGTTGAGTCAGCACGTCCGCGCAGTGTGGGGCGTGCCGGGGACCGCACTGGGCGTTGTCGGCTGGCCCGCCAACCCGTCGGACCGGCTGTTCGTGCGGTGGAACTACTGGTGGCAGGCTCAGTTGCTCGACTGTCTGGTCGATGCCCAGCACCGGTCGCCCAGTGCGCTCCGGCGATGGCAGATCAGCGCGCTCACCCGCGGCCACCGGCTGCGCAACGCTGGGGTGTGGACCAACAACTACCACGATGACATGGCCTGGCTGGGGCTGTCCTGTCTGCGCGCCGCCGGCGTCGGCGTGGACCGCCGGCCCGCGGTGACTGCCCTGGCCGGCGCGTTGGCGGCGGCTGCCGACGCAGCGCCCGGCACCGGCATCAACTGGCGGCGCGGCGACAGCTACCGCAACACCCCGGCCAACGGCCCGACCGGCCTGCTGCTGGCGCGGCTGGGCGACCTGCCGCGGGCCCAGGCGCTGGCCGATTGGCTGCACACCGAGCTACTGGACGACGGCAGCGGTCTGGTCCTGGACGGGGTCCGTGACGGCCACCCACCGGACCGGGCGGTCTACAGCTACTGCCAGGGCGTCGTGCTCGGGCTCGAGACCGAACTGGCGAACCGCACCGGCCATCGGCGGCACACCAGCCGAGCGTGCCGGCTGACTGCGGCCGTCGCGGAGCAGCTGGCCCCCGACGGCGTACTGGCAGGCTGCGGAACCGGTGACGGAGGGCTGTTCGCGGGCATCACCGCCCGCTACCTCACCGTCGTCGCCCACCACCTTCCCGGCAGGTCAGCGCAGTCCCGGCGCGCCAGGGCCACCGCCGCCGAGCTGGTGCGCCATTCCGCGCGAGCCGCCTGGGACCACCGCACCGAGCGCGGCGGCGTCCCGCGCTTCGGTACCGACTGGTCCGACGCCGACGAACCACCGGCGGACCTATCGGTCCAACTCTCGGCCTGGATGCTCCTGGAAGCCGCCGCCACCCTCACCCCGCGCCCGATCCGATGAGAAGGGACGCGGGCAGCAAGGAGTCGGTGGGTGGCTGCTACCCGAGGACCTGAGCACTGTTCAGGTCTGCACGAACGCCGGCCCTTGGTACGACGAGGGTCCAGCGCACGAGGGACTGGGGCCGGTCCGACCCACACTTGACTGTTTCCAGAAAGAAGCCCACACTTTAGACTTGCCCACGCCGACAGACTTCGAGCACTCGCTACGCGGGGCTTCCCTGCGAGTGACACGTCCCCGGCTGGCGGTCCTGGCCGCGGTGAACGAGCACCCGCACGCAGACACAGACACGATCATCCGGGTCGTGCGCGAGGGGCTCGGTGCGGTGTCCCACCAGGCCGTGTACGACGTCCTGCGTGCGCTGACTGCCGCGGGGCTGGTACGGCGCATCGAGCCGTCGGGCTCCGTCGCACGCTATGAGTCGCGGGTCGCCGACAACCACCACCACGTCGCGTGCCGAGGGTGCGGTGCCATCGCCGACGTCGACTGCGCCGTCGATGCCACGCCCTGTCTGACCGCCTCTGACGACCACGGTTTCTCGATCGATGAGGCCGAGGTCATCTACTGGGGCCGGTGCCCCAGCTGCTCGACTGCACACGCCTCCTGACCATCCCCTGACCCGAAACGTCCCGGAAGGACCCCCGTGCCTGAACACGATGCCGTCGTAGGAGACATGCAGTCGCCCGAGAGCGAGGCCCGCTGTCCGGTCGCGACCGCGCGCCCGAACCACCCGACTGAGGGCGCGGGCAACCGCGACTGGTGGCCCAACCAGCTCAACCTGAAGATCCTGCGCAAGCACCCCGCCGTCGCCAACCCCATGGGCGAGGGCTTCGACTACGCCGCTGCGTTCACAACGCTCGACCTCGACGCCCTGACCCGCGACGTCGACGAGCTCATGACGACGTCCCAGGACTGGTGGCCGGCCGACTACGGCCACTACGGCCCGTTCTTCATCCGGATGGCGTGGCACAGCGCCGGCACCTACCGCACGAGCGACGGCCGCGGGGGCGCCGGGGCAGGCATGCAGCGCTTCGCGCCCCTCAACAGCTGGCCCGACAACGCCAACCTCGACAAGGCCCGCCGGCTGCTCTGGCCGGTCAAGAAGAAGTACGGCCATTCACTCTCGTGGGCCGACCTGATCGTCTTCACCGGCAACCGGGCCCTGGAGACGATGGGCTTCACCACGTTCGGCTTCGCCGGCGGTCGCGTCGATGTCTGGGAGCCCGACGAGGACGTCTACTGGGGCCCGGAGGACACCTGGCTCGGCGACGAGCGCTACACCGGCGACCGGCAGCTCGAGGGACCGCTGGCCGCGGTCCAGATGGGTCTGATCTACGTGAACCCGGAGGGGCCGAATGGCGAGCCGAATCCGCTCGCCTCGGCCCGCGACATCCGCGAGACGTTCGCCCGCATGGCGATGAACGACGAGGAGACGGTCGCGCTGTGCGCGGGCGGCCACACGTTCGGCAAGACCCACGGTGCAGCCGACCCGAACAACTACGTCGGCCCCGAGCCCGAGGGTGCGCCCCTACAGGAGCAGGGGTTGGGCTGGCGGAACAGCTTCGGCAGCGGCAAGGGCGCAGACACGATCACCAGCGGGCTCGAGGGTGCGTGGACGCCTACGCCGATCACCTGGGACAACAGCTACTTCGAGACCTTGTTCGGCTACGAGTGGGAGCTCGTCACGAGCCCGGCGGGTGCACAGCAGTGGGCGCCCAAGGGTGGCGCCGGGGCGGACGCAGTGCCCGCCGCGCACAACAGTTCGCGTCGGGTCGCCCCGTTCATGGCGACGACGGACATCGCGCTGCGGGTCGATCCGGTCTACGAGCAGATCTCACGCCGCTTCTACGAGCACCCCGAGGAGTTCGCGGACGCCTTCGCCCGAGCGTGGTTCAAACTGACGCACCGCGACATGGGTCCCGTCGCGCGCTACCTCGGGTCGCTGGTCCCGACGGAGACACTGCTGTGGCAGGACCCCGTGCCCGAGGTGACCCACGAGCTGGTCGACGTTGAGGACGCCGCCGCCCTCAAGGCCAAGATTCTCGCCACGGGGCTGTCGGTCTCCCAGCTGGTCTCCAGCGCCTGGGCAGCAGCGTCGACGTTCCGCGGCAGCGACAAGCGCGGCGGCGCCAATGGGGGCCGCCTGCGCCTGGAGCCCCAGAGCGCTTGGGAGGTCAACAATCCTGACGAGCTGGCGACGGTGCTGCGCGCGCTGGAGGGCGTGCAGGAGGCCTTCAACGTGTCCCAGACTGGCCGAAAGCAGATCTCCTTCGCCGACCTGATCGTGCTCGGTGGCTGCGCGGCGGTCGAGCAGGCGGCCAAGAACGCCGGCCACCGCGTCGAGGTCCCGTTCACCCCTGGACGCACGGACGCCTTGCAGGAGCAGACCGACGTAGAGGCCTTCGCCCCGCTCGAGCCCAGCGCGGACGGCTTCCGCAACTACCTCGGCAAGGGCCATCGGCTGCCGGCTGAGTACCTGCTGATCGACCGGGCGAACCTGCTGACCCTGAGCGCCCCTGAGATGACCGTCCTCGTCGGCGGCCTGCGCGTCCTGGGCGCGAACCACCAGCAGTCCCCGCTGGGTGTCCTCACGCACCGACCCGAGTCGCTGACCAACGACTTCTTCGTGAACCTGCTCGACCTGGGCATCGTCTGGAAGGCGACGTCCGAGGACGAGCAGACCTTCGAGGGTCGTCAGGCCGCCACCGGTGAGCTCACGTGGACCAGCAGCCGCATCGACCTCGTGTTCGGCTCGAACTCCGAGCTGCGCGCGCTCTCGGAGGTCTACGCCAGCGACGACGCCCAGGAGAAGTTCGTGTGCGACTTCGTCGCGGCCTGGGACAAGGTCATGAACCTCGATCGCTTCGACCTGGCTTGATCCAGGCCGCCCAGGTCGGCCCCCGTGAGCCGACCTGGGCGTTTTCGGCCCTGTGGGTTACCTGGCGTCGGGGCGGGGCTCGATCCACGCCAGGTACACGGCTCTGCCTCGTGAGGTCGGTGCCTGTTGCACGAGGAAGTCTGCGGTGAACTCGGTGCCGTCCGCGCGCAGTACCGGCAGCGTGAGCGGGACGTCCAGCACGTGCGAGGCGCCGGTGCTCAGGTGGCGCGTGAAGCCGGCGACGTGCGCCTCACGCAACCGATGCGGGATCAGCGTCACGACGCGGCGGCCGACGAGCTCTTCGACGGCCCAACCGAGTGCGTCAGCGAGCGACCGGCTGACCGCGACGATCCGGTTGGCGTCGTCGGCGGCGACGACGCCTCGCGGTGAATCGTGAACGGCCGCGACGTCCCAGTCGCCCAGGTTCGGCTCGTGGTCGAAGGCGGCAAGGGTGAATCGCTCCTGATCGGTGCCCGGCCAGCGCTTCGGCGGTACGCCGGCGAGCTGAGCCGTGATCTGCTCGCACGCCCAGTCGCGGATCGCAGTGATTTCCGGCAGTCCGGGTCGAACGAGCAGCAAGCCGGTCTCTGCGAGTCGCTCGGCGGTGTCGAGAGTGTCCTGCAGAGCGGTGAAGTCACGTCCGAGCGCGGTCGGCACCTGCAGCTCGAGGTCGAGCGGCCCGGGGACGTCCGGTAGCGGGCTCGGATGCCCCGTGGGCAGGACCGGCCGCGCCGTTCCCGACTGTTGGGCGTGCTCGACCGCGGCGATGACGGCGGTCGAGATGGTCGCGCGGGCACGGTCTGACGCCGGCACGTCGACGTCGCGTCCGGCAACATCATGTTCGGCGAGGTAGAGGACCAGTTCGCGGGTCAGTGCGTCGTGGTGCTGGCGGGCGGCGAGCCACAGCGTCGGTGGCAGCCCGAGCAGCCGTACGGACAGCACGGTGTGGCCTGTGTCCGGCGGTGGTGCCGCGCCAAGGAGCTCGACGAGGTCCCAATCGGCGTTGTCCCAGGCTGCGAGCAGGTCGTCGTCGCTCTGCTGCGCCGGCGCCCCTGCGATGGTGAACCACACGGTCTTGCCGTCGGGCCCAATGTCTGCAATGCCGTGCTCGGCCGTCACCGCGGCGACCAAGGCCATCCCTCGGCCGGTCGTGGCCTGCTCGTTGTAGTCGCGCTGCAGCGGCAGCAGCGGGCTGAAGTCGCGGACCTGCACCCGGGCGGCGGCGGCGAAGACCTCGATCGTCAGCTCGAGGTCGGTGTGCGCGTGCAGGACGACATTGCTGACGACCTCCGTGCACGCCAGCTCGGCAGCCTCAACCCACTCGCTGCGGCCCGCAGTGGTGAGCACCTCACGCACGGCCCGTCGGGCAGCAGCCGCACTGACCGGGTCTCCCGGCAGGTTCAGGTGGCGTCGGACCTGCGCCGTCGGGATGCCGGACGTTGACATCATCGACCCAGCCGCGAGCGGACCACGGACTTAGCATGCCTCACCGTGACATCGCGGAAAATAGCGGGCATCTCCCGTCGGCTCTCGCACACCGAGATCGCGCAGCAACTCTCGGCGGTTGAGAGGCTGCGGTGCAGACGCAGGCGCCCAGCTTGCTGATGAAGGAGGCGCTGCGCGACCGGACAGCCTGCTGCGCCGGCAGCGACGCGGTGGGGTCAGCCGTACTGCTTCACACCGGCATGTACCTGGACCGTCAGTCGACCCTGTGCGGTCAGCAGGTCTAGGTGCGCACCGGTCTCCAGGACGGCGAGCATGGCGTTGAAGTCGTCGAGCTCGGCCCACCGCAGCTGCCTTCGGGTCCACCGCAGGGCTGCCGCGACGTCGGCGGCAGTGCCACTCCCAGCTGCGGCCGCTTCGGCCTCGTCCAGCCGGCGACCGTGGTGGGCGATCAGCTCGTCGACCCGCGCGTGCACGCTGGCAGCGACGGGCCCGTGAGCCGGCAGCAGTAGCGCGTCCGGTCGCGTACGTACCAGCGCGAGGCTGCGCAGGAAGTCGGCCAGCGGCTGCTCGGCCAGCGCTGCCTGGAAGCCGATCGACGGCGTGATCGTCGGCAGCACGTGGTCGCCGGCAAACAGAAGCCGTGCCGCCAGGTCGTGGAAGACCAGGTGACCGGAGGTGTGACCCGGGGTTTCCACGGCCTCCAGCACCCGCCCACCCGGCAACGGGTAGTCCCCGGCGGTCAGCCACTCATCCGGTGGCTCCCAGTCAGCCAGGTCGACCTTGGAGTCCGAGATGGCCACCTCGAGCCGATCGGCCAAGCCGGCCGCGCCGGAGGCCCGCAAGGCGGCGACCTGCTCGCTCTGCGGCGACCGATCGGCAGAGCGCAGCACCTCCAGGCTGGGCCGCTCGCCGACCCCCAGGCCGACCCGCGCACCGGTCTCGCGCCGAACCGCGACGGCCTGGGTGTAGTGGTCGCGGTGCACGTGCGTGACCAGGAACCGGCGCAGGTCACCGAGGCCGGCGCCCAGCGTGGCAAGGGCCCGCGCGAGCAGCGCACGCGCGCCGGGCAGCGCCCAACCGCCGTCCACCGCGACCAACCCGTCGGCGGTCTCCAGGACGTAGACGTTGACCGCCCGCAAGCCGTCATTGGGCAGCGGCAGCGGGATGCGGTGCACGCCCTCGGCAACCGGAAAGGCACCAGCCTCTGTCCACGCATGTCCAGCGGTCACCACCGCTGTCTAGCAACTACCGCTGTCCCCCTGGCCACCGACCGGGAAGTGTCGACCTTCAGCCCGCGAGACCGAGTACAGGATGGTCGGCCGCCGAGTCCCACAACGCGCGGAGCCTACATTCGGCGTCCCGTTCTGCACGGTCGCGGGCCAGAAGGGACAGACGCCACGGCTATCCCCTGGCCCCCGCCGGCTGTCGGGGCGGGCTGGAAGCGGGCCAGCCCGGACTGTCGCCCCCGCCGCGCTCCACCACAAGGCTCTGCCGCTCTGGGACGATGGCTCATGGACTCGAACGTGGCGTGTCGGCGTCGCGCGCTGCCGTTGTGCTGATCTCCCCGGCGCTGGACCCGAGCCCGGCGCCCCCCGGCGGCCGGCACCTTCGCCTGAGGATCGGCCCGCGGCGACGCCTGGTCGACCCCGCGTGCGTCGTCCTGCTCGTCGCGCTGGTTGCCGGTATCGAGGTCGCAGTGCGGCACGCCGCACTGCGGCCGCTCTGGTACGACGAGCTCTGGCGGGCCCACTACCTCAGCGTGCCGGTCCGGGACTTCTGGGCCGAGATCCGCCTCGCGAACGCGCCGACAGCGCTGGGCTGGGCGGTTCTGTCCCGAGGCGCCGCCGAGCTGCTGGGCTGGCACGCGTGGGTGCTTCGGCTCCCGCAGCTGGTCACGCTGCCGCTGCTCGCCGCCGGGACGTACGCACTGACCCGCCGCTTCACGGGGGGCCCGACGGCGCTCGCGGCGGGGGCGTTGCTCGGCGTCTCGGGCACGATCGTGGACCTGGGCTCGCAGTTCAAGCCCTACACGATCGAGGCGATCTGCGCGATCGGCGTGCTCGCCCTGTGGCTGTCCTGCCCGGCCGGCGCGGGGACCAGCTCGGGACGGCTGGGCCGCCGTACGCTCGCCGGCGCGCTCACCGTCTTCACGGTCCCGCTCGCCTTCCTCATCGGACCGCTCGCGCTGGCCGATGTCCTGCTCGTCCGCGGCGACCGGCGGACCCGGCTTCGAACGGCGCTCGAGGCGGCCCCGGCGGTGCTGCTCACGGCCGCGCATGCGCTGCTGTTCGTGGCGCGCCAGTCGCGCCAGCGCAGGAGCCATTACTGGGACAAGCACTTCCTCGCCGGCCGAGGGGTGATCGGCGGTCTGCGGTTCGTCCGCGACCAGATCGTCACTCTGGCCGGCTCGGCGCCCCCCGGCGTGGACCGGACCGACGTCAACCTGGTGCACACCGGCACCGACGGCGGCGCGGTCGAGACCTGGGTACTTGCGCCGGCCTTCGCCGTCGCCTTCGTGCTAGGGGCCGTCGTGCTCCTACGCCGGTACGACGGCCGCGTAGTGCTGTTCGCGCTGGTGGGGGCCGAGGCGGTGGAGCTCGCCGCCAGCGCCCTGCGGTACTGGCCGTTCGGGCCGACCCGAGCCAACCTGTTCCTGGTACCGCTGCTCACGCTCGTGCCGGCGGTGGGGATCAGCGCTCTGGTCGCACGGGCGAGGCGCTCCCTGCTGCTCGCGCCGGCCGCGCTGGTGCTCGCGCTGGTGGCGGTCGTGTCCCTGGTCTCCGCGGCGTCCTCGACGCAGGAGCTGTTCCGGCACCAGCGCGACCTTCGGCTGATCGACCAGATCGGGGCCGCCACCGACGCCGCTCGTCGGCTGGCGCGACCAGGGGACCTCCTCGTGGTGGCCGGGGAGTTCGTGCGTCCCGCCTGGCTCTACACCATGCAGGTCCGGGCCGACGGGCCGACCGGGCTGCGGCCTATCCCGCTGTCCGAGACGATGTTCGTCGCCCACGACGGCCTGGCCGCCCAGCGGACCGCCCTCGCCACGCGAACGGCGTCCTCGCGGCAGGTGCTGCTGTTCGCGCTCGACCTCGACGAGGACGTGATAAGGCCCGAGCTCGCCCGGCTGCGCTCCGCCGGCTACTGCCCCGTGAGCAGCCAGCACTTTCCGGCAACGGGTCGGCTCACGGTCCTGAGGGCCTGTCCAGCCGCCTGATGTGCGACAGCGGCCGCGGCGCGCCGCGCACCGTCAGACGGTCTGCGACTCGCTCGTGGCCGCGTCGCGCATGAAGGCAAGGATGCTCTCCTGCTCAGCGGTCGCCCCTCGGGGCGCCGCAGGCGTGATGCCGGCCTTGTTGGAGATGAGGGGGATGTCCGGCTCCCCGTCCTCGGCGACCTTGGCCATCGCCCACCGGGAGAACCCCCGGCCCTCGACGTCGCGGGCGTCGAGCAGGGAGACCGAGTCGTGTCGGGAGTCCCGCTCGATGCGTGCGAACAACCGCCGCACGACCGCCTCCTCGCCCTCCAGTGCCTGGACGAACCACTCGCCCCTGACCAGAAGGGCGCCGGTGATGTCGCTGTCCTTGTTGTTCGACCGGGCGGTGCTGAACAGGTCACCCAGGGCCACCTTGCGGCGGTCGGCGGGAATCTTGTCCCGGCTGCGGTAGATCAAGCGGAAGGTCGCCTCGGAGGCCGGTTCAGGCGCCGTACCGTTCATGCGGTTCTCCCGTTGATCGAGCGGGCGTCAAGAGCCACAGCAGACGCGCACCCGCGGAGCACTGTCAAGCGGCCGCAGCGGCTCCTACGGCGCGTACCGCCCAGCGGCTCCGATCTGCACCACCACGCTGAAAAGGAAGTCATCGTCGGCATGGGTGAACAGGGGATGCAACGCCCAGCCGAGCCACTCACCCGGAGGCGAGAGCCTGCAGCAGCGACCGCTCGTCGTCGTCGGACAGCCCTGCCTGCCGGCTGCGCTCGGGGCCACGGGTCAGCTCCCAGGCAAGGACGTCCGCGAGGGTGTCCCTCAGGGGGCGGGTCACGAGCCCGGCCGCTCGAGCCGCGCTGCTGTCGCGGGCGTTGAAGCCGGCGTACTGCGGTGTCGGCAGCCACAGGGGCAGGGAGCGCTCCCCCATCCACGGCTCGACCCCGTGCTCCACCAGCCACTCCTGACTGGCCGCGGCCACCGGCCCCACGTGGCCGGCGACTGTGCGTGCGACCGCGAGATGCTCTGCCAGCGAGACGGTCTGACCCATGACGTTGAAGATCCCGCTTCGCCCGCATCGACCGCTCTCGATGATCCACGCCGCGAGGTCCCGTACGTCGATGACCTGGGTCGCCAGGTCCGGGACGTCCGGCACCAAGACCCTGCCGGCCGGCCCCACCGGGCGCGCGAAACGCAGCGGCCAGTAGCCCGAGCGGTCAAAGACGTCACCCGGACCGCCGATCAGCCCGACCCGGGCAATCAGCGATCGGCTGGCACCGAAGGCGGCGAGCACGTGCTGCTCGCAGGCCACCTTGGCCTGGCCGTAGGTCTCCATGTCCTGCATGACGTCGCCGGCGAGCGCCGGCAGCAGCGCCGATGACTCGTCGGCGCCGACTGCACTGTGGCCGGCGTACACGTTCCCGGAGGAGATGAAGACATAGGAGCTGCTCCGGGGGGCGAGCGCCGTGACGGCGTGTCTGACCTGCCCGGGCTGCCGCGACACGTCGACGACGACGTCCCACTGCTCGCGGACCACCTCGTCGTAGGCCCGCGGCCGGTCCCGATCGGCGCGCATGAAGGTGCCGCCGGCCGGCACCGGCCCGGAGGAGCCCCGAGCCAGGCAGATGACCTGGTGCCCGCGCTCCAAGGCGGTGGTCGCGACGCAGCCGCCGAGCCAGGCCGTGCCGCCGAGGACGAGAAGGCGCATGCCTTCGAGCAGACCCCGCGCGCCACCCGAGGGCAACGGCGGTTCGCCCAGGGCGCAGCGGGCGCCCGGTCAGGCAGCGCTCACGGCGCCGCGGAGGTCACGCTGTCCCGCGTGAGATCCCCCGCCTGCGGTACGCCGAGCAGCGCCAGCGCGGTCTCGACCTCGGCGAGCATCAGCCGCAGCACGCGCTCGGCGCCCGCAGCTCCGTCCACCGCGAGCCCCCACAGCAGCGGCCGGCCCACGAGCACCGCCCTGGCCCCCAGGGCAAGTGCGGTCACGACGTCCACACCGCGTCGTACGCCGCCGTCCACCAGCACGTCCACCTCGGCACCGACCTCGTCCACGATCTGTGGCAGCACCCGCGCCGTCGGCAGCGCGCGGTCGAGCTGGCGGCCGCCGTGGTTGCTCACCACGACCCCGGCGCAACCGATCTCCACTGCCCGGCGGGCATCGCGCGGATCGAGCACGCCCTTGGCCAGCAGCGACACCGGGCACGAAGCCGCCAGCTCCTCCACGTCGCTCCAGGTCAGCGCGGCCAGCGGCACCTGGCCGGAGGACGCGATCGTGGTCGAGCCGGGCGACGGCGCCCACGGATGGCGCAGCTCCAGGTCCCGGACGCCGATGACGGGGAAATCGACCGTGAGCAGCACCGCGGTGAAGCCGGCGTCCACGGCCTCGGCGATCTGGCGCCGGGCGCCCCGCACACCGTCCCGGACGTAGAGCTGGAACCAGCGACGCGACTGTGGAACCTGCGCCGCGAGGGCGGCCGGCGTCGTGGACGCCGAGGTCGACAGCGTGTACGTCGTCCCGGTCGCTGCGGCTGCCGCTGCCAGGCCGCCCTCGCCCGACGGGTGCACGCCCACCTGGAAGGCCATCGGCGCCGCGATCACCGGATGCGGCAGGCGCTCCCCGAGCACGGTCACCGAGGGGTCGACGGCGCTGACGTCCACCAGCACCCGCGGCCGCAGCGCCCACTCGGCCCAGCCCGACGCGTTCCCGCGCAGCGTGAGCTCGTCGCCTGCGCCACCGGCGTAGTACGCCCACGCACCTGGGTCCAGGACCCCCCGGGCCGCCTCGGCGTACTCAGTGATCGTCAGGGTGTTGACGGGCGCGCCCGCGAGGGGCCGGGCGTCAACGGTGCGGGCGCGGTCCACCCTGCCGGTCTACCACGGCGACCCGATGACCGGCAGGCCGACGGGCCCGGCACCACGTGGTGCCGAGCCCGTCGCGCGGACTGCTCTAGCAGGCGTTGCCCGACGCACCGGAGAAGCCCGGCTTGCCCTTGCTGTCCCCACCCACGGCGGGCGTGCCGCCCCCTTCGCCGGCGACCGGCATGGCCGGCGTGCTGACGATCAGGCCCTCGATGTGCGCTGGCGGCTGGTAGCCGGTGCCGCCCTCGACGCGAGACCAGTGGCCGTCGTCCACGGTGACCTCGGCGATCTCGAAGGTCGTGCGGTAGGGGCCGAACTCCACGTGGTTGTTCACCGCGTAGAGCGCCTGCGGCGCGCACAGGAACAGCGCGAGGGCCTGCTCCTTAACGTAGGCGTCGATCCGCTCCGCGACTTCCACGAGGCGGTCCCCGTCCAGCTGCACCTTCATCTCGTCGTACAGCGCGTCGAAGCCCTCGTCGAGCGGACCGGCCCGGAAGGCGCCGTCCCGGCCGAAGAACTCCCGGTGCACAGCAGCCGGAGGTGCCTCGCTGGAAAGATCGAACCAGCCGAACAGCAGCACGTCCCACGGCTGGCCGAGCTTGTTCTCCACCAGACGCCGGGCTCCTGCGGGCATGTTGGCATCCGGGACGACGATGAGCTCGACGTCGATCCCGAGGGCCGCCTGCAGGTCCGCGACGACGAGCTCGCCGATGCCGGCGAAGTTCTCCCCGGCGGCGACCCTGAGCGGTCGGCCCGCCGGCCAGCCGCTGTCGGCGATCAGCTGACGCGCCCGCTCCGGCTCGTGCGGGAACGGCTGGGCGCCCGCGGGCAGACCGCTGCACCACGGCGGGGTCATCGCCGGGATGACGGTGCCGTAGCCGTTCAGCCCCTTGGCGACGACCTTCGCCCGGTCGATGGCGACATTGATCGCCGTACGCACCTGAGCGCTGTCCAGCGGTACGTCGGTCTGGCCGCGGTTGATGATCCCGACGAGCACCCGGTTGGCGTCGAAGGCGATGAGCTTGGCGTGCTCGGAAGCCAGCACCCGCTCGGCGTCCGCCGGCGACACCTCGGTGACGATGTCGACCTCGCCGTCACCGTCCAGGCAGAGGTCGAGGGCACGCTCGGGCGACAGGTCGTTGCGGAAGACCGCCCGCTCGACGTGCGGACCCCGTTCCACGTTCCAGTGGTCGGGATTGGCCTCCAGGACCAGCTGCGGGCTGCGCTGCTCGGTCTCGATGAGGTGGGAGCAGGAGAAGGGATCGCTGGACATCAACACGGTGCGGGTCGTGATCGAGGACTCACCCTGGACCAGGGTGAAGGGGCCGGTTCCCCAGGGACCGGCCTCGTCGATCACTCACCAGTGACCGTCGCCGCTGCCGAACTTCTTGTAGCCGAACCCGGGGCCGTTCGGTCCCCAGAAGTCCATGCTCGCGATGTGGAAGCCGCGCATCTTGCCGATCGCCAGGCCGTCGGGGCCTGGGAAGTGGAAGACGATGGTCAGCTCGTCGACGACCTCGGCGACGCACTCCGGCGGGAAGTTCAACCACGTTCCCGGCGGGTGCGGGGCGATCCACTTCTGCATCTCGTCGAAGTTGACCTTGACGTGTTCGGCCGTGAACGCCTCGCCGTTCTGGAACCGCACGTCGGCGCGCAGCTTGAGCTGCAGCGTCCGGTCGTCCAGCCACTCGTTGGACTCGGCCAGGGCGAAGACGACGCGGCCGTCCTGGTCGGTGCGGATGGGCTCCTCCATCGTGTTCCAGGTGATGAAGAGCCAGTTCAGCGGCGAGGGGTCGACGACGTTGATCGTGCCCTGCGGGGTGATCCTCCCTTCGCGGCGCGTCGGGGCGTCCTGCACGGTGGTCATGCTGCCTCCCGGAGGGTCGGCGGTCGTTGCCGACGAGCGTCGGCACCGCCCGGCCCCGCCGGCGGGACCAGCTGACGGATGCGCGGCCTGGGTAGGTACGCGACTCGCCTCCGACGGATCAGGGCCAGGAGGACCCGGAGGCTACGCATCTGTGAGGTTCGCCACAACCCTCCGCGTCCCGGACCGCTGTCGGACTGGCGCCTTCGTGCGGCGGCTCAGGAGGTGCCGGCGGCCCGCAGATCCCGGCGCAGCTCCGGCGGCAGGGCGAACAGCAGGCTCTCCTCGGCCGCCGTCACCTCCTGGACATCGCAGTAACCCCGTTCGGCCAGCCAGCCGAGCACCCCCTCGACCAGCAGCTCAGGGACCGAGGCGCCGCTGGTGAGCCCGACCGAGCTGACGCTGTCGAGCCAGCGCTCGTCGATCTCGCTCGCGTCGTCGACGAGATGGCTCGCGCCGGCACCGGCGTCGAGGGCGACCTCAACCAGGCGTACCGAGTTGGAGGAGTTCCGCGACCCGACGACGAGCAGCAGGTCGCTCAGGGCCGCGATCTGCTTCACCGCGACCTGGCGGTTCTGCGTCGCGTAGCAGATGTCCGCCGACGGCGGTCCGGCGAGCATCGGGAAGCGCTCGCGCAACGCGTCCACGGTCACGTTCGTCTCATCGACGGACAGCGTCGTCTGCGACAGGTACGCCACCCTGGCGGGATCGCGGACCTCGACCGCCTCGGCCTCCTTGACCCCGTCGACCAGGTGCATGTGCTCCGGCGCCTGACCGGTCGTGCCGACCACCTCTTCATGGCCCTCATGGCCGATGAGCACGATGTCGAAGTCCTCCGCCGCGAAGCGGCGGGCCTCCATGTGCACCTTGGTCACCAGCGGACAGGTCGCATCGATCGTCTTGAGCTGACGCCGAGCGGCCTCGGCATGCACGCCGGGTGCGACGCCGTGCGCGGAGAACACGACCGTCGCGCCCTCCGGGACCTCGTCGGTCTCCTCGACGAAGACCGCGCCGAGGGACTCCAGCGATCGCACGACATGGGCGTTGTGCACGATCTGCTTGCGGACGTAGACCGGCGGCCCGTACAGCTGCAGCGCCTTCTCGACGGTGATCACGGCCCGGTCCACACCCGCGCAGTAGCCACGCGGCTTGGCCACCACGACGCGCTTGCCGGTCGCCTGCGCGGAGCTCGTCATGCTGCCCATCCTATGTCCTGGGAGCTCCCCAGCCCGGTGACGATGATCTCCCCGCGTGTGGACCCAGCGCCTCGGGGGACACCTCCGGCGACCCGACCACTGCCGGAGGAGCCTGTCGTGCCCAGCCCAGTCCCGAACCCTGTCGCCGCCGCCATCGGGATCGTGCCCACCGTCGTCGCGCATGCCCGTCGCCTGCCCGGCAAGGCCGTGCAGTTGCCGGTGTTCGCGGTCTCCTCCGCCCTGACCGCGCTGGACACGGTCCGGCGGGAGTACGGCGACCTGGCCGAGCGCGGCGAGCAGCTGCTGGCCCGGCTGCGCGGCACGCCGCTGGAGGAGTTCGAGGACATCGTGCAGGACGTGGCAGCGCACTCGCCCTTCGCCGGCGTGTACGACGAGGTGGTGGAGCCGCTCGACGTAGCGAGCACGATCGGCGCCACGGTCGCCGGGACCGCTGCGCGGGCCGGGGGGCGGGTCGAGGACGCGGCGGACGCCGTCGTGGGCACCGCCCAGGACGCTGCCCGGGCTGGAGCGGCCGCCGGCGCGAAGACCACCGCGGCGGCCGGTGCCGGCAGCAACGCAAGTGCCCTTCCGGCGCACGACACCCTCATGGACGCGCAGGCCCCGAAGGGTGCGGCCACGGCGAAGGCGACCGAGCCCGACAGCACCCGCATCGACAGCGCCGCGACGCCGGACGTGGTCGAGATGGCCGACGCCGTGGCTGCGTTCAGCGATGTGCCCGAGGTCGGCTCGCACGACGAACTACCGCTGCCGGACTACGACCACATGACCCTTGGCTCCCTGCGGGGACGGCTCCGCAGCCTCGATGTCGCCCAGCTCGTCCAGCTGCGCGACTACGAGAAGGCCCACGCCGACCGGCTGCCGGTCATCACGATGCTGGACAACCGGATCGCCAAGCTCGCCACCGACGCCTCGGCCATGCCTTCGCCGGGGGCAGCCGGCGCCCGGACCGCGCCCAGCGACGCGAGCCGCAGCAAGGTCGGCGGACCGTCGGCGGCCAAGACCGGCGGCGCGCCGCGTACCAAGGTCCGCACGACCTGAGGCCGCCACAACCGCAGTACGGTCCGCGGCCGACAGGCCCTGCCCACCTACGACGGCATTAGCATCGCTCGGCATGGGCGCGCCCAGCTCCGCCGAGACCGCCCTGCCGGTACGCACCGTCGCCCGGCACCTTGCCGACTGGGTGGGACGCCTGGGTCGCGTCTGGGTCGAGGGCCAGGTGACCGAGCTGAACCGGGGGCGCGGCACCGTCTACCTGACCCTGCGCGATCCGGTGGCGGACGTCAGCCTCCGGGTAACCTGCCGGGCCGCCGTGTGCACCGCCGTGGTGCCCCCCCTGCAGGAGGGTGCCCGGGTCGTCGTGCACGCCAAGCCCGATTTCTACCTCGCTCGTGGCACGCTGTCCCTGGATGCCACCGAGATCCGGCCCGTCGGGGTCGGCGAGTTGCTGGCCCGGCTCGAGCGGCTGAGGGTGCTGCTCGGCCAGGAGGGCCTGTTCGCGGCGGAACGCAAGCGGCCGCTGCCGTTCCTGCCGGGCGTCGTGGGACTGGTGACGGGCCGGGCGAGTGCCGCCGAGCGCGACGTCCTGGAGAACGCCCGCCGACGCTGGCCCGCCGTGCGCTTCGAGGTGCGGAACGTCGCCGTACAGGGCCATCTCGCGGTTGAGCAGTGCATCGGGGCGCTGCGTGCGCTCGACGGGACGGTCGCCGTCATCGTGGTGGCCCGCGGCGGGGGCAGCGTGGAGGACCTGCTCCCGTTCAGCGACGAGGCACTGCTGCGGGCGGTCGCGGCCTGTCGTACGCCGGTGGTCAGCGCGATCGGCCACGAGCCGGATAGTCCGCTGCTCGATCTCGTCGCCGACGTGCGCTGCTCGACGCCGACCGACGCGGGCAAGCGGGTCGTGCCCGACGTCCGCGAGGAGGCCGCCCGTGTCCTGCTCCTGCGCGACCGGGCTCGCCGGGTCGTGGTCACGACGATCAACCGCGAGCGGCAGCGGCTCGTCCAGGCGAGGTCACGCCCGGTGCTCGCCCACCCCGCTCGCCTGGTGTCGGAGCGGCGGCGGGAGGTGCTGGACCTGCGCGAACGGGCTCGCCGCTGCGCCACCGCGGGGCACGACCGCGCGCAGCAGGATCTGCAGCACACCCGGGCCCGGGTGGTCGCGCTCAGCCCCCAGGCCACTCTCGATCGCGGCTACGCGGTGGTCCAGACGCCGGACGGCTCGGTCGTCCGAGACCCGGCCGACGTCGTCCTGGGCGAAGCGCTGCGAGTGCGCCTGGCCGCCGGCGAGCTCCGCGTCACCACGACCTGACCGGAGTTCGCTACCTCATGCCGAGTCCGCGGCCATCCCCGGTCGCGACCCCGGTGCGGTCCACGCCATCGTGGCCCCACCCAGCACCCGGAACCCGAACTCCTCGTACAGCGGCTGACCGTCCGGCGTCGCCCGCAGGTCGACCCGTGCCACGCCCAGCTGCCCGAACCAGCCCATGAGAGCGCCGACGACCAGCCGCCCGTGCCCCTTTCGGCGCGCGCCGGGTTCGGTGCTCATCGACGCGATGTGCCCACGCCGGCCGTCGAGCTGATACGGCGACGGCAGGTGCTCCTCCAGCCATCCGGCACCTGCACTGACCACCGCGCCCTCCTCCTCGACGACGTACGCCACAAAGGTGCTGGTACCCAGCCGCCGGCGGAAGTCCGAGCGGCACCGCGCCTCCCATTCGGGGGTGGTCACGTCTCCCATCGCCCGGTGCATCGTCGCGCGCAGCCGGGTAAGGTCGGCAGCGTCCGCGGGGCCGGCCCGCCGTAGGGTCGCCATGTGACCGATGGTGCCAGCCCCAGTTATGAGCAGGCCCGCGACGAGCTCGTCGACGTCGTACGGCGGTTGGAGGTCGGTGGCGCGACGCTGGAGGAGTCACTTGGGCTGTGGGAGCGCGGGGAGGAGCTCGCCCGGGTCTGCCAAGACTGGCTGGACGGTGCCAAGGCCAGGCTCGACGCGGCGCTCGCCGACCGCGATACGCCCGGATTAGCCGACGGCTAGCCGCGGGACAGGCTGGCGGCCAACGTGGTCAGCTCGGGCAGTGTCGCGCTCGCGCGGGGACCGCCGACCACCACGCTGACGTGGCCGAAGACGCGGGTCAGGGACTCGTGACCGGCGTCGCTGCGCCGGTGCTGCCAGGAAAGCCCGCCCACCGGGACGTCACCGACGACCGCGCCCTTGTCGGACTGCGCCAGCAGGAACGGCTCGGCCGGACCGGTGCCCTCGATCACCTCGGCGTACTGGTGCGCGGCGGTGTTGAGCCCCACGCGCAGCACCCCGCCGTCGAGCGCCGACACGGTCGGCACGTCGCCGGGCGGTGGCGTGCGCGGCAGCGGCGCTCCCGGCGCGAGCCGCAGAAAGTCCTGCAGCTGCTCGGTCGTGTCCACCCGGCGCACCTTCTTGATGTCGCTGGAGGAGGGCTGGGCGAAGAACCACACGACCGCCACGATGGCCAGGATCAAGCCCAGCGAGCGAACCATGTCCCCGACCGACTCGCGGCCGCGCTTGCGCTTGCCCGACGCGGGGGCCTGCGCCTGAGCCGTCGTCGTCACGTCCCCAGTGTCGGTCATCAGCGGCCCGCGAGCACGTCCTGCATCGCCTCGAGCACACCCAGCGCCTCGTCCAGGGAGTTGTAGAAGTGCGGCGACACCCGGATCCCGACCCCCGGCCGGTGGTCGACGACGAAGCCCCGCCGGTGCAGCTCGTCGTGCACCCGCGTCGCCTCGCCGGGATCGATCGTCACGTGGCCGCCACGCCGGGCCGGGTCCTGCGGCGAACGGACCGTGAAGCCCCGCTCGAGCGCCGACTCCAGCAGGGGCTGCGTCATCGACACCGAACGCTCCCGCACCGCCGCCATCCCGATCTCCACCAGCGCCTCGTACGCCGGAGCTGCCGCGTACGCCGCAGGTACGCCCGGGGTGCCGCCGGTGAAGCGCGCGATCCCTTCGGCGTAGGCGTTCTCGGGGTGGAAGCCGAACGGCTCGGCCTGGCCGAACCAGCCGGTCGTCACCGGTTCGAGCCGCGCGCTGACCTCCGGCGCCGCGTACAGCCAGCCGTTTCCCGGGCCGCCGCACAGGTACTTCACCGACCCGCCCACGTACAGGTCGACGCCGAGATCCACGACGTCCACGGGCACGGTGCCGGCCGCCTGGTACCCGTCCACCAGGACCAGAGCCCCGACGGAATGGGCCTTCTCGATCAGGGGGCGCACATCGACCAGCGTCGAGGTGCGAAACAGCACGTGCGAGCACTCCACGAGCAAGGTGCGCTCGTCGATCGCTGCGACCATCGCCTCCAGGTCGAGCTCGATCCCGTCCGGCCGGCCGGGTAGGACCACGGCCTCGCCCCCGAGCCGCTCGATCTGCGACCAGGTGTGCAGGCTGCCGGGCCACTCCAGGCTGCTCGTCACGACCCGGTTGCGCGCGCCGCGCCAATTCAGCGCGCTGACGACGTCGCCCAGCAGATCGGCGACGTTCTGCCGCATGACCGTGGTGCCGGCCGGCGCGCCCACCAGGCTGCCGACGAGGTCGGCCACGCGGCGTACCTCGGGCGCCCAGTCCTCCCAGGCGACCACCCCGCGCTCGGCCCAGAGCGCGGCGTAGGCGGCGAGCCGCTCGGGAGTGGCCCGGTGCATCGCCCCGAGGGTGTGGCTGGCCAGGTAGGTGCGCCGGGCCAGGACCGGGTAGTCGGCCCGGCGCTCGAGCAGCTCGTCGTGCCGGGTCATCGGTCCTCCCAGACCGGGTACGAGGTGGCGGCTGCCACGAGCAGCGGCCCGGTGTCGACCGTGACCAGCGACTCGGCGATCGGGCGGTCCGGCCACTGGCAGCCCACGATCATCGAGCCCTCGCCGGGCAGCGGCCAGAGCCAGTAGTCGCAGCGCCAGGCCAGCGGCCCGGACGAGGTGGACTGCATCGTGAGGACCGCCGCCGTACCGGCTCGCTCGAGCGGTGGTGCGTCCCGGGTCCCGGTCGTGGCGCGCGTCCCGTCCGGGAGGACCACGCCGAGCCGGAAGCGCCCGGGGCTGCGGCTGAACTCCTGCAGCGACCAGTCGAGGTCCTCGCGACGCTGCTCGTCCGCGAACAGCACGACCGAGGACAGCAGCAGCCCGTCGGAGTAGGCGGTGATGCCGCGGACGGAGACAGTGACGTCGGGGCTGCGAGCCACGCGGAAGGAGACATCGCCAGAACCCCGACCTCGTCCTGCGCGGGGCCTGCGTGTGGCTGGCGGTGCCTGCGGTGGTTCTGCCAGTCGGCGCCACTGCGGGGCGGCTGACTGGGCTGCTCGTCGAACAGCCTCACGTCGCGATCCTGGCTATGAGGGCCAGTACGTCGGCGGCGAGCTGCTGGCTGGTCCGCTCGTCCTCGCACACCGCAACCTCATGACCGGCCTCGCTGACGACGGTGGTGAGCACCAGCACGAGGGCGTCTGCCCAAGGCTGCGCGTCGTCAGCGCACAGCAGCACCGCATTGCGCCCGGTCCAGTCGCGGTAGCGGCGCCGGGCGACCAGCTCGAAACCGGGCGGCCCGCCACCGGCCAGGAACATCCGGGCCAGGTCGCGTTCGGCCCAGCACCCGGACAGGTAGGCGCGCGAACCCGCGACGAACAACAGGACCGGCTCGGTCTCCCCCGCCGCCCGGGCGGCCCTGACCGCGGTCGCCGCCCGCGCCTCCTGTCGCTGCTGGTAGTCCTCGAACAGCGCCAGGTAGAGCTCGGCCTTGCCACCGAAGTGGTGGTAGAGGCTGCCGACGCTCGCCCCGGCCCGGGCGACGACCTCGGCGATGCTCGCCTCGGTGAACCCACTCGCTGAGAACACCTCACGGGCCGCGGCCAGCAACGACGCGCGGGTCGCCGCGGCCCGGCCGCTCCGCGACGCCGGGAACGGGTCCGAGGTCCCGGGGTCCGGCGTCGCGCGGTCACCTGTCGCCAGGTCACTGGTCGCGAGGTCACGGGTCGCAAGGTCACGGGTCACGAGGTCACGACAGCTGGTGGAACGGGATGCGGCGGTGGTCGGTGACCACGCCGATGGTCGACCACTCGTCGGCCCCGAGCCGGGCCAGCGGCCGGAGCAGGTCGACGGCTGGCCGCCCGTCGCGCAGGACCGCCTCGTCGACCGCGACGTGCACCACCTGGCCGAACACGACGGTGCAGTCGCCGAACGCCCGAGTGCCGACGAGTCGGCACTCGAGGTTGACCGGCGACTCGGCGACCCGGGGGGGCGTGACCAGCCAGCTGCTCTCCCGGGTGAGCCCGACCGCGTCGTACTCGCTGGTGTCCGGCGGATAGTCGGTGCCGGTCCGGTTGACCTGCTCGAGCAGCGGCTCGGAGCACAGCGCCACGACGAACTCGCCGGTCGCGAGGGCGTTGCGCAGGGAGTCCTTGGCGCCGACGGAGGTGAACTGCACGACCGGTGGGTCGATCCCGGCGATCGTGAAGAACGAGTGCGGCGCCAGGTTGTCCACGCCCTCGGCCGAGGTCGTCGACACCCAGGCGATCGGCCGGGGTACGACGACGCTGTTGAGCAGTGGGTAGACGGCGCTCCCGAGCTCGGCAGGGTCGTAGTCGCGGCGCGGCACCACGGCAGCCTCTCATCCCGCCGCCGGGGCTGGTGCGCACCCGACCCGACCGCAGGCTGATGTCTCGCTCGGCCTGCACGACAGCAGGTCGGCGCAAGCCCGCCGCCCCCGTCCGCGCGTGCGGAGGCTCCCGAGCTGCGCCGGCGCCCTCGCCACCTTGCTGTTGTGCCGGTCGTGATGCAAGACCTGCCGCTCCTGCACGGTTGCTGACGTCATGACGGTGACCTGGTGAACGGTGTCCGCGCCGATAGGCTGCGCCGCATGACGAGCCCTGACGTACCTGACGCGCTGTCGGTCGGCCGAGAGGCCCCGGACCGCAACATCTCCCTGGAGCTGGTGCGGGTTACCGAGGCAGCGGCCATGGCGGCCGGCCGCTGGGTCGGGCGCGGCGACAAGATCGGTGGAGACGGCGCCGCGGTGGACGCGATGCGCCAGCTCATCGGCACCGTCTCGATGAAAGGCGTCGTCGTCATCGGCGAGGGCGAGAAGGACGAGGCGCCGATGCTGTTCAACGGCGAGGAGGTCGGCGACGGCCTCGGGCCGGAGGCCGATGTGGCGGTCGACCCGATCGACGGCACCACCCTGATGGCCAAGGGGATGCCCAACGCCATCGCGGTCATGGCGGTGGCCGAGCGAGGCACGATGTACGACCCGTCGGCCGTGTTCTACATGGAGAAGCTGGTCACGGGGGCCGCCGCCGCGGACCTCGTCGACATCAGCGCGCCGGCCAGGTACAACATCGAGGCGGTCGCGAAAGCCAAGGGCTGCCACAACGAGGACGTCACGGTCTGCATCCTGGACCGGCCCCGCCACGACGACCTCGTTCGACAGGTGCGCGAGGCCGGCGCCCGCATCACGTTCATCACCGACGGCGACGTCGCGGGCGCGGTCATGGCGGCCACCGAGGGCACGGGCGTCGACCTGCTGCTCGGCATCGGCGGGACGCCCGAGGGGATCATCACCGCCTGCGCCGTGAAGTGCCTCGGCGGCGTCATCCAGGGCAAGCTCTGGCCGCAGAAGGAGAGCGAGTTCGTCAACGCCGCCGCCGCCGGCCTGGACCTCGACGCCGTCCTGTCGACCGACGACCTGGTCCGCAGCGACAACGTCTTCTTCGTGGCGACCGGCATCACCGACGGCGAGCTCGTCCACGGGGTGCGCTACAAGGGCGGCGGCGCGACCACGGAGTCGCTGGTCATGCGCAGCAAGAGCGGCACGATCCGTCGGGTGTCCAGCGAGCACCGCCTGTCCAAGCTCAGCGCCTACAGCTCCATCGACTTCGAGCACGCGCACTAGTCGTGCGGATCGCCACCTGGAACGTCAACTCGATCGCGGCGCGCCTGCCCCGCCTGCTGCCGTGGCTGGAGGAGTCGGCGCCCGACGTCGTCGCGCTGCAGGAGACCAAGTGCGCCGACAGTGCCTTTCCCTACGCCGATCTGGCGGCCCTGGGGTACGACGCGGCACATGCCGGCGACGGGCGCTGGAACGGCGTCGCGGTGCTGAGCCGGATCGGCCTGGACGACGTCGACCTCGTGCACGAGGGCCATCCCGAACCGCGGCTCGCCAGCGCCAGGTGCGGGCCGCTGCACGTGACCAGCGTGTACGTCCCGAACGGCCGAGCCCTGGACGACCCGCACTACGCGTACAAGCTGGACTGGTTCGCGGCCCTGCGGCGACGTCTCGATCGCTACGACCCGACCCGGCCGGTAGCCGTGCTGGGGGACTTCAACGTGGCGCTGGCCGACCGCGACGTGTGGGACCGGGCGGCCTTTGCCGGTTCGACGCACGTGACCGAGGCCGAGCGCGACGCCGTACGCGCGCTGCTCACCTGGGGACTGGTCGACGTGCAGGCGCGGCCGGGCAAGGGCGACGTGCCCTTCACCTACTGGGACTACCGCGCCGGGATGATGCACAAGAACCTCGGCATGCGCATCGACTACGTGCTTGCCACGCCGAGCGTCCTCGTGCGCGACGCGTACGTCGATCGGGAGGCCCGCAAGGGCAAGGGTCCCTCCGACCACGCGCCCGTCGTGGTGGACGTGGACATCGCCTGAGGCGGTGCCGAGCGAGGACCCGGGTGCGGCCCGAGCCCGACGTCGTGGTCCGAGGCGGATGACACCGGCCCGAGGCAGCCGTAGGTTTCGCGCCATGATGAAACTGACAGCGCTGTACACCCCGCCGGCCGACCCCGCCGCCTTCGAACAGCACTACACCTCGGTGCACATGCCGCTGGTCGATGCCATCCCCGGCCTCATCCGCCAGGAGACCGCCCGGACGGTCGGCAGCCCGGACGGCAGCGCCGCCGCGTTCTACCGGCAGGCGGACCTGTACTTCGCCGACATGGCCGCCCTCGGGGCCGGGTTCGCCTCCGAACAGGGCAAGAAGACGGCGGCCGACGCGACCGACCTGGCCGAGCGCACCGGCTGCGTGCTGTCGATGATGATCAGCGAGCTCGACGGGTAGCCCCGGCCGAGGGTCGGGCAGGATGTGCTCATGAGCCAGACGCGCATCGAGCACGACAGCATGGGCGACGTCCGCGTCCCCGCCGAGGCCAAGTGGCGGGCGCAGACGCAGCGGGCCGTGGACAACTTCCCGATCAGCGGTCAGCGTCTCGAACGCGCCCACATCGAGGCGCTGGCGCGGATCAAGGCGGCGGCCGCGATCGTCAACGCGCGGCTCGGTGTGCTGCCGCAGGAGGTGGCCGAGGCCATCGCCGCGGCGGCCGAGGAGGTCGTCGACGGTCGGTGGGACGCGGAGTTCCCGATCGACGTCTTCCAGACCGGCTCGGGCACGAGCAGCAACATGAACACCAACGAGGTGCTGGCGACCCTGGCCTCCGCGCGCCTCGGCGCCCCCGTGCACCCCAACGACCACGTCAACGCGTCACAGTCGAGCAACGACGTCTTCCCCAGCAGCATCCACATCGCGGCGACCAGCGCCGTGCTCAACGACCTCGTGCCCGCCTTGGAGCACCTGGCTGCCGCCCTGAGCCGCAAGCGCGAGCAGTTCGCAACGGTCGTCAAGAGCGGCCGGACGCACCTCATGGACGCCACCCCCGTGACGCTCGGGCAGGAGTTCGGCGGGTACGCCACCCAGGTGTCCTACGGCGTCGAGCGGTTGCACTCCTGCCTGCCCCGGCTCGCCGAGCTCCCTCTCGGGGGTACGGCTGTCGGCACCGGCATCAACACGCCGCCCGGGTTCTCCGCAGCCGTCATCGCCGAGGTCGCCGCGGCGACCGGCTTGCCGCTGACCGAGGCGCGCAACCACTTCGAGGCCCAGGGCGCACGGGACGCGCTGGTGGAAGCCAGCGGTCAGCTGCGCACCATCGCCGTCGGGCTGTACAAGGTGAGCAACGACCTGCGGTGGATGGGATCCGGGCCGCGCGCCGGGCTCGGCGAGATTCGACTGCCCGACCTGCAGCCCGGCTCGTCGATCATGCCTGGCAAGGTCAACCCGGTACTGCCCGAGGCCGTCTGCCAGGTCGTGGCGCAGGTTGTCGGCAACGACGCGGCCATCGCCTTCGGCGGCGCGTCCGGCAGCTTCGAGCTCAACGTCATGCTGCCGGTGCTGGCCCGCAACCTGCTCGAGTCGATCCGCCTACTCGCCAACGTCACCCGGCTGCTGGCCGACCGGTGCATCGACGGCATCGAGGCCGACGTCGAGCGCTGCCGCGAGCTCGCCGAGAGCTCGCCCTCGATCGTGACGCCCCTCAACCGCTACCTCGGCTACGAGGCCGCCGCGAAGGTCGCCAAGCAGTCCCTCGCCGAGCGCACCACGATCCGCCAGGTCGTCCTGGACAGCGGGTACGTCGAGCGCGGGGAGCTCACGCTGGAGCAGCTCGACGCGGCTCTGGACGTGCTGTCGATGACCCGTCCCCCACAGGCCTGACCGGGCGTCCACAACCCCTCAACGAGCCCTGCGCCCGAGCGGCCGGGTCGCCAGGCTGTGGTCATGACTGGGGACAGGAGGCACCATGACCGCCGTGACCACGTTGCCGTTCGGCCGGCCGCTGACCCGCGCAGACCTCGAGGACCTGCCCGATGACGGGCACCGCTACGAGCTCATCGACGGGGTCCTGCTGGTGAGCCCGGGGCCGCAGCTGCCGCACCAGGACATGGTCGGCAACCTCTACCTGCTGCTGCGGGCTGGCTGCCCCGCGCATCTCAAGGTCGTCCTGGCGCCGTTCGCCGTCGCGCTGTCGGACGACACCGAGGTCCAGCCCGACCTGCTGGTGGCGCAGCGGACGCAGTTCACCCGCAAGGACCTGTCGGGACCCCCGCTTCTCGCGGTGGAGGTGCTGTCGCCGAGCACCCGCCGGTTCGACCTGCTGCTCAAGCGCGACCGGCTGCAGGCCGCCGGTGTCACCTCGTACTGGCTGGTCGACCCCGACGGGCCCTCGGTCACCGTCCTGGAGCTGCGCGGCGGCACGTACGTCGAGGTGGCCCGGGCCGTGGGGGCGCAGCCCTGCGAGGTGCAGCTGCCCTACCCGGTGCGGATGGTGCCCCAGGACCTGCTCGACGACTGAGGCCGAGCGTCAGTCCTTGTCGTAGTTCGCGAGCGCCCGCAGGGACAGCCCGGTGAGGATGGCGCCCGAGGCCAGGATCACGGCGAAGCACTCGATCAGCTTGCTCGCCACGAAACCGTCGAGCACGAGCGAACGCAGACCTTCGATGATGTAGCTCACCGGGTTGTACCGGGCCAGGGTCCGCAACGGCTCGGAGAGCAGCTCGAAGGGCACGAAGTTCGGGGTGAGGAACAGCAGCGGGAAGAAGATGATGAAACTGGCGTTGGTGGTCTGCACGTTGCGCGTCTTGAGGGCGATCGTCTGACCGATCCCGGCGTAGGCCACGCCGAACAGCGCGGCGAGCAGCACGATGAGCACGGCGCCCAGCGGCCCGCTCTTGATGCGCATGCCGAACGCCAGTCCGAGCAGCAGGACCAGCGTCGAGGACAGCAAGCCCCGCACGAAGTCCGCGGCGAGCCGGGCCAGGACGATCGAGGTACGCCGGATGGGCGCGACCAGCAGCTTGTCGAAGTAGCCGAGGTCGATGTCGGTGACCAGCGCGAGCCCGCTGGTGGCGGTGGCCACGGCGAAGGCGAGCGACACCGGCACCTGGAACGCGACGTAGCTCTGACCCTTGAGGAACGGGGTCCGGCTGGTGAAGGTCTTCGACACCTGCCCGAGGTTGACGGCCAGGAAGAACAGCGGGATGAACAGCCCCGGCAGGGTCGCCGCCGGGAGCTTGATGATCTCCTTCACCGCCCGCCGGCTCAGCAGCAGGATCTCGTTCACGCGTCCACTCCATCCAGGTTGCGGCCAGTGGCCTGCAGGAACACGTCGTCCAGGGTGGGTCGGCTGATCGAGATCGCACCCACCTCGACGGTCGCCTCGTCGAGGGCGCGCACGATGGCCGGCACCGCGGCAGCGCCGTTGGTGACGTAGACCGCGACGCCCGCCTCGTTGTCGGTGACGTGGTCGACCCCGCGCAGCCCCTCGACCGCCGCGCGCAGCTCCTGCTTGTTGCCACCGGCCGGCCCCAGGCCGATCGTCACCACGTCCGCGCCCATCTGGCGCTTCAGCCCGTCCGGTGTTCCCTCGGCGACCAGCCGGCCACCGTCGATGATCGCCAACCGCTCGCACAGCTGGTCGGCCTCCTCGAGGTACTGCGTCGTGAGGAACACCGTCGTGCCGGTCGCGTTGATCCGCCGGACCTCGTCCCAGACCGTGATCCGGCTCGTGACGTCGAGCCCCGTCGTCGGCTCGTCGAGGAACAGCACCTCGGGCTCGTGGACCAACGCACTGGCCAGGTCCAGACGTCGCTTCATGCCGCCGCTGTAGGTCTTGACGCGCCGGTCCGCCGCATCGGACAGGCCCACAAGGGCGAGCAGCTCAGCGGCCCGGTCGCGGGGCTTAGGCACGCGGTAGAGCCCGGCCTGCAGCTCCAGCAGCTCCCGACCGCTCTGCAGGGGGTCCAGGCCGATCTCCTGCAGCGCCACCCCGATCTTTCGGCGCACGGCCGCGGGCTCGCGGGCCACGTCGTGGCCCGCCACGGTCGCGCTGCCACCCGACGGGGACAGCAGCGTGCACAGCATCCGCACCGTGGTCGTCTTGCCCGCACCATTCGGGCCGAGGAAGCCGAAGACCTCACCCGGCCGCACCTCGAGGTCCACCCCGGCCACGGCATCGGCGCCTGCGAAAGACCGCCGCAGCTGCTGCGCACTGATCGCGAGCTCGTCCATGCGCGGCACCCTAGCGAGGGCCTGCGACAACAACGCGGGGCGAACCGCTGTCGCCCCGTTACAGCGGCAGGTCCTCGAGCATCTCGGTCACCAGCGCCGCGATCGGGGAGCGCTCGGATCTGGTCAGCGTCACGTGGGCGAACAGCGGGTGGCCCTTAAGGGCCTCGATGACCGCGGCCACGCCGTCGTGCCGGCCCACCCGCAGGTTGTCGCGCTGGGCGACATCGTGGGTCAGCACGACCCGCGAGCCCTGGCCGAGGCGCGACAACACGGTCAGCAGCACCCCGCGCTCCAGCGACTGCGCCTCGTCGACGATCACGAAGGCGTCGTGCAACGAGCGGCCGCGGATGTGGGTCAGGGGCAGCACCTCGAGCAGGCCGCGGGCCAGGACCTCCTCGACCACCTCCGCGGACACCAATGCGCCCAGGGTGTCGAACACCGCCTGCGCCCAGGGGCCCATCTTCTCGGAGGCGTCACCCGGCAGGTAGCCGAGGTCCTGCCCGCCCACGGCATAAAGGGGCCGGAAGACCACGACCTTCTTCTGCGTACGCCGCTCCAGCACGGCCTCGAGCCCTGCGCATAGGGCCAGCGCCGACTTCCCTGTGCCGGCCCGGCCGCCGAGGGAGACGATGCCGATCTCGGGGTCGAGCAGCAGGTCCAGGGCGATGCGCTGCTCGGCCGAGCGGCCGTGCAGCCCGAACACGTCCCGATCGCTGCGGACCAGCCGAACGCTCTTGTCCGGGGCGACGCGGCCCAGTCCCGAGCTGCGCGGGGACAGCAGCACCAGCCCGGTGTGCGTGGGCAGCTCGCGCGCCTCGGGCAGCTCGAGCCGACCGCCGGCGTACAGGGTGTCGAGGTCCTCGGCAGCGACCTCCAGCTCGGCCATCCCCGTGTGGCCGCTGCTGACGGCGAGCTCGGCGCGGTACTCCTGGGCGGTCAGTCCGATCGCCGCCGCCTTGACGCGCAGCGGCAGGTCCTTGCTGACCAGGACGACGTCGTTGCCCTCGGCGGCGAGATTGGCTGCGACGCAGAGGATGCGCGTGTCGTTGTCGCTGCCGCGCAGACCGGCCGGAAGCAACTCGGTGCACGAGTGGTTGAGCTCGACGCGCACCGTTCCGCGGCCCACCGGCAGCGGCCGGTCCAGCCGGCCGAACTCGATCCGCAGGTCGTCGAGCACGCGCAGCGCCTGCCGGGCGAACCAGCCCAGCTCGGGATGGTCGCGCTTGCCCTCGAGCTCGCTGACCACGACCAGAGGCAGTACGACCTCGTGCTCGTCGAAGCGGCCCATGGCGCCCGGGTCGGACAACAGCACGGAGGTGTCGAGCACGTACGTCGTCAGGCTCATCGCGGTACCCCTTGCAGGAGGGCGGAACCGGGACCGGGCCCGTCGGGACAGAGCCGGGTGCCGGCCCTGTTCCGCACGCGTGCGCGCACGACAACCTGCACGAGGCCTCCCGCACGGCCGAGCGGAGGTGCCGACCGCTTCGCCCAGTGTGCGACGCGCCCGACGCCGTAGGCCCGCGACACGCGGGGCGGACGGGTGAACAGCAGGTCGCCTACGCGACGAGCAGCTGCCGTACCGCGTCGGCGATTTCACTTACCGCCGCGTCCGCCGCGTCGACGGTGCCACCCGCACCGAGGAACCCGTGCACCAGCCCGCTGTACTGCCGGTGCCAGACCGGCACCCCTGCAGCGGCGAGCCGCCGCGCGTAGTCGTCGCCGTCATCGCGCAGCACGTCGTACCCGGCCGTGGCCACGACGGCGGGCGCGAGCCCGGCGAGGTCGGGAGCGGCGGCGGGTGAGAGCAGCGGGTCGCCGAGCTCGGCGGTGGCGGCGTACTGCGTCCAGTACCAGCGCATCTCCTGCGCGCTCATCCCGTAGCCCTGGGCGTTCTGGTCGTAGGACGGCGAGCTCGCCTGGGCATCGAGCGCCGGGTAGACGAGCAGCTGCGCGGCGAGCGGGCGCCCCTCGGCCCGCAGGACCAGCGCGACCGCCGCGGCGAGGCCACCCCCGGCGGAGTCCCCGCCGACGCCGACGCAGGCGAACTCCTGCGACCCGGCCCACCGCACCGCCGTGAGGCAGTCCTGCAGCGCAGCCGGGTACGGGTGCTCCGGTGCGAGCCGGTAGTCCACCGCCAGCACGGCGATACCCGCGCGGTGGCACAGCGCCCGGGCGACGCCCTCGTGAGAGTCCAGGCCGCCGACGATCCACCCGCCGCCATGCAGGTAGACCAGCACCGGGGGTCGCTGGACGCCCTCGGGGCGGTGCAGCCGGCAGGGGACGCCGTCGGTGAGCAGGTCCTGCGAGCTCCCGACCGGCTCGGGCACCCACCCCTCACCGCGCCGGGTGGCGACCAGGGCGGCGTACGCCGTGCGGAGCTGCGCGGGCGTCTGAGAGCCGACCTCGACCGGCGGCGGCAGCAGTGTCAGCAGGGCGGCCACCTGCGGGTCCAGGCTCATGCGGGGATGTTGCCACGGGACGGGCGTGGCCGCCGCGGGGCCGCGCCGCTCGCCGTCAGATGGCTGCTTGCCGTCCGCGGCCGCTTGGCCATCAGCTGCCGTAGCGGCGGGTCCGGGCGGCGTAGGCCCGCAGGGCCCGCAGGAAGTCCACCCGCCGGAAGTCCGGCCAGTACGCATCGCAGAAGTAGAACTCGCTGTGTGCGCTCTGCCAGAGCATGAAGCCGGACAGCCGCTGCTCGCCGCTGGTGCGGATCAGCAGGTCGGGATCGGGTTGGCCGCTGGTGTAGAGGTGCTCGGCGATGTGGTCGGGGTCCAGGAACTCGGCAACCTGCTCCAGGGTGGCGCCGGTCGCGGCGTGTGCCTGCAGCAGAGCCCTCACGGCGTCGGCGATCTCGCGCCTACCGCCGTACGCCACGGCGATGTTGACCATGACGCCCGGGCGGCCTGCGGTGCGCTCGGCCGACTCCTTGAGCAGGCGCGCGGTCGGGGCGGGCAGCATGTCCAGAGCGCCGACGATGTTCAGCGTCCACCGGTTCTGCGGTCCGGCCAGGTCGCCGACGACGACCTCGATGATGCGCAGCAGCGGGGCGAGCTCGGCGTCCGGGCGGGCCAGGTTGTCGGTGGACAGCAGCCACAGCGTCACGACCTCCACGCCGGCCTCGTCGCACCAGCCCAGCAGGTCCACGATCTTGTCAGCGCCGCGTTGGTGGCCGTCGTTGACGCTGGCCGCGCCGGTAGCCCGGGCCCAGCGCCGGTTCCCGTCCAGCATGACACCGACGTGCCGGGGCACGGGCGCGCTCGATCGGGACAGCGACGCGGCCAGGCGCCGCTCGTACCCGGCGTAGACCAGGTCCCGAAGACCCAACCCGACACCTCCTGGAATGCGGTTGCCTCCGGAGCCTATCCGCCCGCTCACCCCACCGGGCGGCTGAGCACCGACGCGTCCTCGCCATCGCCGTACGTCGCGCCAACCCCTGCGAACTCGTGCACGAGGTCCTCCAGGAAGCTCAGCAGCTCGTCGCTTGTGAGCACCGCCCGGGTCCCCGTACCGCCGGACCCCCAGGCCTGCAGGACCGCGAGGCAGCGCACCGCCCAGCACGCGTCGACCCAGGTCCGCTCGACCTCGAGGGTGACCCGGAGCTCCCCCACGGTGGTCAGGTCGTCCGGATCGCGGGCGCGGAAGCAGAACAGCTCGCGGTCGCGCGGCAGGTAGGGCTCCAGCTCCGCCCAGCAGCCGTCCGGGTCCTGCCCCCTGTCGCGGGCCCAGGCGCGCAGCCCGGCCTCCACGCTGCTGTCGGGGAACTCGTCGTCGCCGGCCCGCGCGGCTCGCAGTCTGGCCGTGGTGGAGGCCAGGAAGTAGCCGCACCGCTCTCCGACCTCGCCGAAGGCGGTGGCGTCGCGCTCGAGCCGCAGCGTGACCTCGTACGGCACGCCGTCCCGGTCCTGCACGGGGACGGGCAGGACGGACAGCACCGAACCGTCCGCACATCTCACCTGCGCCATGGCCGTGATCCTTTCGCTGACCGGCAGACATGGCAACGCAGAGCCCGGCCCCGATATGCCGGGACCGGGCTCCGGCGGACGAGGGGCCAGGTCAGGCCGAAAGGCGCGCCACGAGCTTGCTGTGCTCCTCGGTCAGCGCTGCGGGCAGGTGCTCGCCGAACTGGGCGAAGAACTCCGGGATCAGCCCGGCCTCCTGCTTCCAGATCTCGGTGTCCACGCTGAGCAGCAGGTCGAGGTCCTTGGCCGGGACGTCGAGGCCGTCGAGGTCCAGCGACTCGCGGGTCGGCAGGACACCGATCGGGCTCTGGACACCGTCCGCCGTGCCCTCGATGCGCTCGACGATCCACTTCAGCACGCGGGAGTTCTCGCCGAAGCCAGGCCAGAGCCACGTGCCCTCGGCGTCCTTGCGGAACCAGTTGACGTAGAAGATCTTCGGCAGCTTCTCCGGCGAGGTGGCCTTGCCGATCTCCAGCCAGTGGCCGAAGTAGTCGCCCATGTTGTAGCCGCAGAACGGCAGCATCGCGAAGGGGTCGCGGCGAAGCTGGCCGATGGCGCCGGCGGCGGCCGCAGTCGTCTCGGAGGACACGGTGCTGCCCAGGAACACGCCGTGCTGCCAGTCGAAGGACTCGGTCACCAGCGGTACGGCAGTGGCGCGGCGCCCGCCGAACAGGATCGCGTCTATCGCGACCCCCTTCGGGTCCTCCCACTCCGGCGCGATCGTCGGGCACTGGCCGGCCGGTGTGGTGAAGCGGGCGTTGGGGTGGGCGGCCGGGGTCTCCGACTCCGGCGTCCAGTCGTTGCCCTTCCAGTCGATCAGGTGCGCGGGGGGCTGCTCAGTCAGGCCCTCCCACCACACGTCGCCGTCGTCGGTCCGCGCGACATTGGTGAAGATCGAGTTTCCGTAGAAGGTCTTGACGGCGTTGGCGTTGGTGTCCTCGCCGGTGCCCGGCGCGACGCCGAAAAACCCCGACTCGGGGTTGATGGCGTGCAGCCGACCGTCCTCGGCGAAGCGCATCCAGCAGATGTCGTCCCCGACGGTCTCGACGGTGTAACCGGCGACGGTGGGCTGCAGCATCGCCAGGTTCGTCTTGCCGCAGGCCGACGGGAAGGCGGCAGCGACGAACCGGGGCTTGCCGCTCGGCGGCGTGAGCTTCAGGATGAGCATGTGCTCGGCCAACCAGCCCTCGTCGCGGGCCATGACCGAAGCGATCCGCAGGGCGAAGCACTTCTTGCCCAGCAGCGCGTTCCCGCCGTACCCGGAACCAAAGCTCCAGATCTCGCGGGTCTCGGGGTAGTGGACGATGTACTTGGTCTGGTTGTACGGCCAGGGCACGTCCTGCTCGCCCTCGGCCAGCGGCGCGCCGACGGTGTGCACCGCGGGGACGAAGAAGCCGTCTGTCCCGATCTGCTCGAGGGCAGCAGTGCCCATCCGGGTCATCAGCTTCATGCTCGTCACGACGTACGCCGAGTCGGTGATCTCCACGCCCAGCTGGCTGATCGGGCTGCCCAGCGGCCCCATGCAGAACGGGACGACGTACATGGTGCGCCCGCGCATGCACCCGTCGAACAGTGGCTGCAGCGTGGCCCGCATCTCCTCGGGGGCCATCCAGTTGTTGGTCGGACCAGCGTCGGACTCCTGCTCGGAGCAGATGAAGGTGCGGTCCTCGACCCGAGCCACGTCGGTGGGGTCGGAAGCGGCGTAGAAGCTGTTCGGCCGCTTGGCCTCGTCGAGCCGGGTGAAGGTGCCGCTGTCGACGAGCAACCCGGTCAGCCGCTCCCACTCCTGGTCACTGCCGTCGCACCACTCGACCGCGTCGGGCCGCGTCAACGCCGCCACCTCGCGCACCCAGGCAACGAGCCTGGCGTTGTCAGTGGGAGCGTGCTCGAGCCCAGGAGTCTGGGAAACGGTGGTCATGGGATCCTCTCCATCGAGGGTGACCCGCACGTCAACACGGGGTATGGGAGTGTCCCGCTCCTCTACCCATACGCGACAGGGACTCACCCTGTGACATCCGGCACCAGCCACCGACCTGGAGTCACATGAGCGAGACCACGCACGAGCCGCTGTCGGAAAGCCTGCACCACCGCGTCGACTCGGCCATCGACCGCGCCGCCGAGCTGCTCAAGCCCCGCCTGAGGGGCGTGCTGCACGAGGCAGCCTTCGCGATCTCGCTCGTCACCGGCACGGCGCTGATCAGCCTGGCGCCGGACGGGCTCGCAACCTTGTCCGCGAGCGTGTACGCCGCCAGCGTGGTCCTGCTGTTCGGCACGTCGGCCGCCTACCACCGCGGCCGTTGGTCCCCGCGGGCACACGCGGTCATGATGCGGCTCGACCACTCGATGATCTTCGTGCTGATCGCCGGCTCGTACACGCCGTTCTGCCTCCTGCTGCTGCGCGGAACCTCTCGCGACGTCGTCTTCGGCTTGGTCTGGGCCGGCGCGGTCGCCGGGGTCGTCGTCCGGAACGCCGTCCGGCAGCCTCCGCGCTGGATCTTCACCGGCCTGTACCTCGCGCTGGGCTGGACGGCCGTCGGGGTCCTCCCCCAGATCCTGTCCACGGGCGGCGTGGCGGTGCTCGTGCTGCTGCTCGCGGGGGGCGCCTTCTACAGCGCCGGGGCGGTGGTCTACGCCCTGCGGCGACCCGATCCGTCGCCCGCCTGGTTCGGCTTCCACGAGGTGTTCCATGCCTGCACCCTGGCGGCCTTCGTCTGCCACTACGTCGCGGTCAGCCTCATCGTCCTGTCCGGCTGAGCCCCTCCCCTGGGGGCGACCCGTTGTGGGTGACCTTCCCCGGAGCGACCCTTCCCCCCCGCGCGCCCTTTCCACCGGGCGCCCCTTCCCCGGCGATCATGCAGGTGGTAGTCGCCAGCCACGCTCAGCGGGCGTACCGCACCTGCATGAGCATCACGAGGAAGAGCCTGGGTCAGACGGCAGTGACCGGGCCCTGCTCACGGACCTTCTCCACGGCCTGCATCGCCTCGCGCAGTTCCGCGAGCCAGCTGTCGGCGTTGCGGCCGACCAGCTTGACGCACCAGGCGACAGCCTCGGCGCGGCTCCGGGCAACACCGCTGTCGACCAAGGTGTCGAGCACCTGACGTTCGGGCTGCCGCAGCCGGGTCATCACCGGCACCGACAGGTGCGTGAACAGTTGCCGGGTGCCGCCGACCTTGACCCCCCAGGCGACCTTGCGTCCGAACCGGTGCTCGGCCTCCCGGGCAATCTGGATGCGCTCCTCCCGCGTGTCCTCGCGCCAGCGAGTCGCGCGGCCCGCCTCGGCGGCCGCGACATCGGCCTCGGCGCCCCCGGTCGTCGCTTCTCCCGTCGCCGGGGCCGAGGCGGTCACGAGGACCGTCACCTCGTCCCGATCGACGGCGATCTCGGGAGTACCCCAGCTGTCCGGGAGCCGACCGGCGAACCAGCCCGTCACCCCGTCGGCTGTAGGGACGTGCCCCTCCCGGTCCCTGGCGCCGTGCGGGCCGCCCCGACCTCGTGCTCCCCGGTGACCGGGGCCTTCGGGCGACTGCCGCCCGTACTTCTCGTGTGGGTGCCTCATGGCGACCCTCCTCTTCTCGGCTGCACGTACATGATTACACAGCAACGAGGCACCGTGAAGCATTCCCGACTGCCACCCGCTGCCCGTACTGCGGACGGTCCCGCTGCTGCCGGTGCTGCGGACGGTCCCGCTGCTGCCCCGCTGCCCGCACCGCGGACGGTCCCGCGACCCACTGCCGCTGCTGCAAACAGAGGCGCGGTCCGCTGCCGCTTCTGCCGCTGCTGCTGCGAACAGTCCCGCTGCCGACGGCCGCCTGCCGGATCGGCACTGCTGCCCGCACTCCCGCGCCGATCAAGGCGAATAGCCCATGATCATCCAGGTGATCATGGGCACACCGCCTTGATCGGCGAGTGGGTGGCGGGTTCGAGGGTCCGAGGTCGATCGGTCGGTCGGTCGGTCGGTCGGTCGGTCGGTCGGTCGGGTCGCGGAGCGGGCCGGGTCAGGTGGGCAGGACGGGCAGGACGGGCAGGACGGGCACAGCGTCGGGTCAGGTGGGCAGGACGACGCCGAGCTGCTCGCACAGCCGCGTGGCGTCGGTGGTCGGCGCCTCGCAGACCATCGACCGGCAGACGTACGCCGAACCGGGTGGCCGGCCCTGCGCCAACGGACCGTTGACGGCGAGTACGGCACCGGGCGAAGTGGCCAGCCGCGCGACCGCGAGCAGGTCCGGCCGGTCGAGTACGACAACCTCCGCCGGACCGGCGAGGAGCGCCTCCCCGACCGCGCAGGCCCAGCCGGCGAAGCGCGCATGCCGGCTGAACAGCGGGGCGAGGGTCACGAGGCAGTCCTCGGCGGCGCTGCGGTGCCGGTCCGACCCGGTCAGAGCGGCGTAGGACAGTAGGGCGCCTGCCGCCGCCGCCGCACCGGAGGGCGCAGGACCATCGGTCGGGTCCTGCGGTCGGCGTACCAGCTGCTCGGCGTCGTCGGCGGTGTCGAAGAACCCACCGCTGCCGTCAGGGAACTGCGTCAGGATCACCTCGAGCAGGGCGTGCGCACCTCGCAGTTGTTCGAGGTCCCCTGTCGCCTGGTAGAGCGCGAGCAACCCCTCCGCCACGTCGGCGTAGTCCTCGAGGACCCCGGCATGGGCCCCCACGACCCCAGCCCTGGAGACCCGGCGCAACCGGCCGTCCACCCAGTGCAGCGTCCGGACCAGGTCGGCGCAGGCCGCGGCGGCCTCGACGAGGTCCGGCCGGTCGAACAGCACGCCGGCGTCGGCGAGCGCGGCGACGGCCAGGCCGTTCCACGCCGCGACCACCTTGTCGTCCCGGCCGGGCTGCGGACGGGAGCCGCGGGCCTCGAGCAGACGGGCGCAGACCGAGGCATAGCGGCCCAGGTCCGCAGGCTCCCCCGGCCGTTGCAGCACCGACGCGCCCTTCTCGAAGGTCCCGGTCGCCGTCACCTCGAACTGCTCCGCGGCCCACGCGCCCTCCTCCGCGCCGAGCACCTCGATGAGCTCGCGCGGCGTCCACACGTAGGTCAGGCCCTCCTCGCCGTCGGTGTCGGCGTCCAGGGCGCTGGCGAACCCGCCCTGCGGCGTACGCAGGTCCCGTACCAGGAAGTCGGCGGTCTCCAGCGCCACCCGTCGGGCACAGGCATCCCCGCTCCCGCGCCACCAGTGCGTGTACACCCGCAGGAGCAACGCGTTGTCGTACAGCATCTTCTCGAAGTGCGGCACCACCCACTGCCCGTCGACGCTGTAGCGCGCGAAACCGCCGCCGAGCTGGTCGTACATCCCGCCGCCGGCCATCGCCCGGCAGGTGTGCGCGACCTGGCTGAGCCCCCCGCCCGTGCGGGCGTGCCGCCGCAGCAGGAACTCCAACACCATCGACGGCGGGAACTTCGGTGCCGAGCCATAACCTCCCGCCACTGCGTCGTACGACGCGGCAAGGCCCTTCGCCGCACTGTCCAGCAGGGCCGCCGACACCTGCTCGCGACCGGTGCTGACCGGACGGTCCAGCCGGCGTACGACATCGGCCCCGGCCGCCTCGACCTCGTCCCGCTTGTCGGCCCACGCAGCGCTTACCGACGCCAGCACCTCACCGAAGCCGGGCATCCCCTGCCGCCGCTCCTTCGGCCAGTACGTGCCGCAGAAGAACGGCTCCCCCTTGGCCGTCAGGAAGCTGGTCATCGGCCAGCCGCCGTGCCCGGTCATCGCCTGCACGGCCTCCATGTAGACCGCGTCGACGTCCGGGCGCTCCTCACGGTCGACCTTGACGTTGACGTAGTGCTCGTTCATATACGCCGCCGTCGCCTCGTCCTCGAACGACTCGTGCGCCATGACGTGGCACCAGTGGCAGGCGGCGTAGCCGATCGACAGCAGCACCGGGACGCCTCGGCGCTCGGCCTCCGCGAAGGCCTCGGGCCCCCACTCCTGCCAGTCGACCGGGTTGTCCTTGTGCTGCAGCAGGTACGGCGAGGTGGACGCGGCGAGGCGGTTCGGCATGCGCCCATCCTGCCCAGCGGGGGGCGGCCAACCCGCCTGGCCATGAACGCGGCAGCTCAGCGGGCCTCCCGCCACCGCCTACGGCTGCCGGGTCGCGGAGTCTCGTCGGCGACGGCGTACGGCGAGTGCTGCTACACCGGCCAGGACGAAAGCGGCGAGGGCGCCGACTGCAGAGGTCAGGCCTCCGGGGCCAGCTGCGCCGCCCGTGGCGTCGCAGCCTTCGCCACTCCGCCGGCCGCTGGCGCCGCGGGCGCCGCTGTCGGTGCGGGCGGCGTGGCTGACGCCTTGCCCTTGTGGAGAGGGAGGCCGGGTGGGAAGACGAAGCCGGGCGGCGGGGGCACGTGGCCGTACAGCACCTCGGGGTAGGCCGCGGCCGGCGCCGGGTGCTGCTTGGTCGCCTGCAGACGGCGTACGTCCACGAACGCTGCGGCCGTGGACAGGAACGGGTCGTCGTCGGGCAGGTCCAGCGGGCTGGTGGCGAGCATCCGGGTCAGCGCGATCGTGCCGAACCCGAAGTAGTTGTCGTGCTTGGCCAGGTGCGCCTCGGTGGTGCGCACGAGGTGTTGCACCAACTGGGCGCCGGTCACCGTCGGGTAGCGGCTCTTCACCAGCGCCAGGGCACCGGCGGTGATCGCAGTAGCCGGCGAGGTACCGCTGCGCAGGCCGTCGCTGGACCAGCGGCCGTGGGTGTCGATGCTGCCCGAGTCCACCTGCACACCGGGTGCCGCCACCATCAGGGCGTCGCCGTTGTTCAGGTCCTTCATCAGGTGCCCGATGGCATCGATCGCCGTCACCGACACCACGCCACCGAGCACGGCGGGCAACCCGAGGGTGTTGTCCGGCAGCCGCCCGTAGATCGGGTCGTCCCGGCCACCGATGGCCGCGACCGCGACGACGCCGCGGGCTGCGGCGTACTGAATGTCGGCCGGCCCGAGGCAGCTGCAGGTGAAGGACATGCTGATGATGTCAGCTCCGTCGTCCACTGCGGCGTGGAAGGCTCGCACGACGGAGTCCTGCACGTTACCGAGCTGCGGCCGGGTGATGTGGTCGCAGGTCAACTCCTCCTTCACCCCGGTGTTGATGGCGTAGACGCGCAGCGTCGCGTCGGGGGCGATCCCCCGGACGCCGGTGCCGTCCGGTCGGGTCCCGTGCCCGGAGCCCACGAGCAGCACCGCCATCGACGTACCGTGGAACACGGCACGCCCAGTACCGAAGGGCGAGCTCAGACCATCGCAGTCTGCCCCGCCGGCCTGCACCCGCTGGCCCCGCAGCTCCGCGGCGCCCCGATCCACCGGGCTGTCCAGCAAGGCGACCGTCACGCCCTTGCCCGTCGACAGCCGATGCTCGCGCTCCATGTGCATCTCCTCGTAACACCACGACCCGTCCCGGATCGACGCCGCGGACGGCGGTGACACCGGGGACGGCGCGGCCGACGCCGGCGCCGTACCGGTCAGCAACGCCACCAGCACGACCAGCACTCCCACAGCCAGCCCGGCCGGGCGTCGCGTGGTCCGGCCGGACCGCCCCCTATCGGCGGTGCTCAGCGGCACCGGGACACCTCACTCACCGGCTGGGTGCGCGGCCTGTGAGGGGTGGCGACCGGCACCCGGTCCAGGACGGGCAGCCCCTCGTCGGGCACAGCGATCATTATCGCCGGCTCGACGTACACCGTGCACACCGCGAGGGCCGTGAGCAGCGCGGCCAAGGTCGGCAGGCCGACGCCGGACAGCAGCGCGCCGCCGGTGGAGACCGCGAGCATCAAGGAGACCAGCAGCGCCGGTACGACGAGCAAGTGACAATTTGTCGATGCCTTGAGCCGCGAGGGCTGATCGACGCACAGCCACCCGCCGCCCGCTCCTGCCGCTACGTCGACGACGCCCGCCGGACCGCACACGCCCAGTCGCAGCAGCGGTGCCTCGGTCTCCGCCAGCCTCACCCGTCCGGGCCCCTCTCCAACGGCCCATGAAGGGCGCCCTGTGCTCCTACTATGACTGGAGATCATGCCCTGCGAGGCAGACCCGTCGCAGCGGCCGTCCGGGTAGAGGTGACGGGGCGACGTCCCGGGGGCCCGCGACCTGCCGTCCTCACCCGGTCTGGGCCTGCTCAAGCCCGATCAGTCGACGCTGCTGCGCTTCCGCAGCGCCTACGTCTCGGGTCCGCCCGCGGCCGAGGACAGGCCCCGGACGTCGGCCGTCAGCGGTACGACGGAGGTGCTGCCGTTCCCTCGCCAGGAGCGGCGGCTCCTACCCTGGTCCCGTGCCCGGACCGCTGCAGGTGACACCACGCGTCGTCGTACCCGAGGCGGAGCTGTCCTGGCGTTTCTCCCGCTCGTCCGGGCCGGGCGGTCAGAGCGTGAACACCTCGGACAGCCGCGCGGAGCTGTCGGTCGACGTGGCCTGCGGCGGCTGGTTGGACGAGCACCTGCGCGCCCGAGCCCTCGACCGGCTGGCGCCGAGGCTGGTCGACGGGGTGCTGACCGTGGCGGCCGGCGAGCACCGCAGCCAGCTGCAGAACAGGGAGGCCGCGGAACGCCGGCTGACGCAGCTGCTCCGCGACGCTGTCGCCCCGCCGGCGCCCCCGCGGCGACCGACCCGGCCGACCCGCGGCTCGAAGGAGCGACGCCTCGAGGGCAAGCGACAGCGCTCGCAGCTCAAGCGCGGTCGCCGCGCGGACCCGGAGTGAGACCGCGGAGCGCTGTGGACGAAGCCGGTGGCAGCCAGGACACGGCCAGCGACTCTGGAGAGCTCAGGCTGGCGGATTAGCCGGTCTCGGTCCGGAGCCGCCTGGGTCCCCAGAGGATCCCTTGGAGCCAGGCTCGCCCGCGTCGCCCGGCTCGCCCGACACCTCGCGTCTGCCGGTCGGCGGCGCGGACCGACTCCGGCGGCGGCCCTCGGGCGGCGAGAACTCGCGCGGCAGCCGCCTCAGCCGCTTGTTCATGTTGCGGATAAGAAGGACCGTCGCGGTGCCGATCAGCAGGACGATGAGCAGGCCGATCGGTCCCGCCGAGCCGCCGGTCCCCGCACCCGACGCGAGGATCACGGCCGTACCCCGGCGAACAGATCGTCCTCAGGCAGAGCCGTCTCGACGTGCGAGCGGGCCAGCTGGAAGTCCTCGGTCGGCCAGGCGGACTGCTGCACGTCGATGGGGCAGGCGAACCAGCGGCCGGTGGGGTCGACCTGCGTCGCGTGCGCGATCAGCGCCTGGTCCCGGGTCGCGAACCAGGGCGCGCAGGGCACGCACGTGGTGACCCGGCCCGCATCTGCCGGGTCGTCGACCCACTTCTCGAGCCACTCGCCGTACGGCGACTCGATCCCCCGCTCGGTCATGGCGTGGTGCAGCGCGAGCAGCCGCGGCTTGTGGAAGGTCATGTTGTAGTAGAGCTTGCTCGGCTGCCACGGTTCCCCCGCGTCGGGGAAGCGCTGCGCGTCGCCGGCCGCCGCGAACGCCGCGACCGACACCTCGTGGCACCGGACGTGATCCGGGTGCGGGTAGCCACCCTTCTCGTCGTAGGTCGTCACCACGTGTGGCCGCTCGCGGCGCACCACCTCGACCAGCGCCCGGGTCTGCTCCTTGAGATCACCGAGCCCGAAGCACCCCTTGGGCAGCGGGGGCAGCGGGTCGCCCTCGGGGAGCCCGGAGTCGACGTAGCCCAGGAAGACCTGCCGCACACCGAGGATCTCGCGGGCCTTGTCCATCTCCTGGGCCCGGATCGCGGTGATGTCCGCCAGGACTTCGGGATTGTCCATCGCCGGGTTGAGGATCGACCCGCGCGAGCCGTCGGTCAGCGTCACGACCAGCACGTCCACGTCCTCGGAGGCGTAGCGCGCCATCGTCGCAGCGCCCTTGCTGGACTCGTCGTCGGGATGTGCGTGCACGCACATCAGTCGCAACTGCTCGGGCACCTGGCTCCTCGTGGTCTATTTGCGCGTGCACGTGCACGACCATCTTCCCTCACCCCTTCAACGCGCTGCCTCCTGGAGCCGGATGACCACCCCGAGACGGCCACCCGGGCGGTACGACCAGCGCCGGGGCCTGCCCTCCCGCCCGGTGCTGCTCGCGGCCGGGGGCGTGCTCGGCGCACTGCTGCTCGTCGCGGCGTACGCGGCGTTCGTGCACCTGGCCGGCCGGACCGCGACTGCCGGCGTAGACAGCTACACCGTGGTGTCAGACACCTTGGTGGAGGTGCGCTTCGAGGTCAGCAAGGCGGCGGGCTCGACGACGTACTGCCGGGTACGCGCCCGGGACGCCGGCGGCACCGAGGTCGGAGGGCAGTACGTCCGCGTCGGACCGGCGCCGTCCGGCACCGTCGCGCAGACCTTCCGGCTGCGAACGACCAGCCGGGCCAACACCGGTGAAGTGGACGGCTGCGTGGCGCACGCGCCGTAGCATCGACAGCCCCGCCCCACCGTCCCAGGCAGCACTGGCCTGGGACGCCGCCGTCCCGAGGAGCCACCGTGACCACCCAGCCGCAGACCACCTGGCTGACCCGGGAGGGCTACGACCGGCTCAGCGCCGAGCTGGCCAGCTCCACCGGTGAGCGCCGGGCTGACATCGTGGCCAAGATCGAGGCCGCCCGGGACGAGGGCGACCTGAAGGAGAACGGCGGCTACCACGCGGCCAAGGAGGAGCAGGGCAAGCTCGAGGCCCGGATCCGCCAGCTCACCCAGCTGCTGCGAGACGCCAAGGTCGGCGACGCCCCCACCTCGGCAGGGATCGCCGGACCCGGCATGGTCGTCGAGGTCCGGTACGGCGGGGACGACGAGGTCGAGCGCTTCCTGCTCGGCTCGCGTGAGGACAACACGCACGGCGACCTCGAGGTCTTCAGCGCCCAGTCCCCGATGGGCAAGGCGCTCGAGGGCGCGAAGGTCGGCGACCACGTCAGCTACGCCACCCCGTCGGGCCACACGCTGAGCGTCGAGCTGCTGTCCGCCCTGCCGTACGTCCCGTAGCCGCTCAACCTGCCCGTACCGGCTCAACTGCGCCCCGCCTCCCGCCCCGCGCACCACCACCCGGCTCCTGCCCGGCTCACCAACCGGCTCCTGCCCGGCTGAGGGTCGGGATCCGCCCCATCCCGGACCGCCCGCTGAAGCACAACCCTCCCCTCGACGCAGGCGAGCGCGCACCACCGGCTCAGGGTCGGGATCCGCCCCGTCGGAGACCGCCCGCTGGGGCACAACCCTCCCCTCGACGCAGGCGCACGGGCAGGACAGCTTCTCCCCGTACAGCTGCTGCGCGCAGATGGGCGGCCGTGACGCGCTCCGCGACCTGGCCCGAGCGGCGTTCGTCCAGCGCGGACACGACGACGACCTCCCAGCCCTGCTCGCGGGTCAACTCGTCGCGCATGACGTCACTGCGCCGCTGCTCCACGCCGGCCAGGAAGTGCACCTCGCCCTCGTGTTGCAGTGCGACCCGCGCGGCCTCATCCGCGAGGTCGGGAGCAGACAGCCACTGCCCGGCCTCGTCCGTCACGACCACACCGTGGCGCAGCCCGGTGAAGCCGGCGGCGTGCAGTCGCAGCCGGTGCCGGGTCTCGGCCGGCGAGTCGGCTCGAGGATCGATCAGAGTCACGGCACGGCGAGCCAGGACGACGCCGGGGCGACTGCGCGCCCGGCCGAGCACCTCTTTGAGAGCCTCCGCAGACCAGCGACGGGCAACGACGTCGCCCAAGGCCACGAGATCCTCGAGATCCAGGTGGGCGGCCAGGTCGAGCCAGGTCCGCGGACCGCTCGTGACCGCCATCCCGTCGACCGTCTCCTGTTCAGCAGGGGGAACGACCAGCCGGTGCACGTGCGTGCCAGCGCGCTCGGAGCGAGCGGCGCCCGGGAGCCGGGCGAGGTGAACGCTCTCCTCGCGCCGGACCGGCAGTCCGAGCAGCTCCGCAGCGGTCCAGGCGCAGGCGATGCCGTCGGGGAGCGCGAGCTGAGCCGCGACGACCCGGGCACGCAGATCGACGACCTCGTCGCGCAGGACGTAGAGGTCTCGGCTCAACTGGATGTATCGCCGGCCACGCAACCGCTGCCGAGTAAGACCGGACGAGGAGCCGACGAAAGCATGACGGCACCATCCCCGAACCCGAGAGTGGGGCGCGCGGATCGTCCACAGCCCTCCTGCCCGTCCACAGCCTTCCCGCCGGCGCCCTGCTTGCCGCGGACCGCACGTGTCGCGGTGAGGGCACGGGTCGCGGTGAGGGTCGGGATGCGCCCCAGCAGGCGAGCCGGAGCGGGGCGGTTCCCGACCCTGGACCAGCCGCGCCACAGGGGTCGCGGCCATCAGGGCACGGGTCGCGGTGAGGGTCGGGATGCGCCCCAGCAGGCGAGCCGGAGCGGGGCGGTTCCCGACCCTGGACCTGCGGCGCCGCAGCAGTACCGGCGCCGCAGCAGTACCCGCCTGCCGCGAGCAAGCGCGCCCTCAGGCCGGGGAGACGGCGTACGACGCGGCGCTGAGCTCCTCGAGCACGCTCTCGCTGTGGTCGGCGCCGCGGGTCTCCAGCTGCAGCTCGACCTCGACCTCCTCCAGATGCAGGCCGTGGCCGGTGCGCTGGTGCTCGACGTCGAGCACGTTCGCCCCGCTGGCGGCGAGCACGGCGAGCAGGCGGGCGAGCTCGCCGGGGCGGTCCGGCACGCGTACCCGCAGGGACAGGAACCGACCGTCGGCGATGAGGCCGTGCCGGATGACCTTGGACAGCAGCAGCGGGTCGATGTTGCCACCGGAGAGCACGATCACCACGGGTGGCTCGAAGGCGGTCGGATCGTCCATGACCGCGGCGAGGGCGGCCGCGCCGGCCGGTTCGACGACCAGCTTGGCGCGTTCGAGGGACAGCAGCAAAGCGCGCGACAGGGCATCCTCATCGACCAGGGCCACGGCGTCGACGAGGTCGCGCACGAGCGCGAAGGTGAGCTCGCCGGGCTGTCCCACCGCGATGCCGTCGGCCATCGTGAGCATCGACGGCAGCCGGACCGGCCGGCCGGCGGCGAGCGAGGAGGGGAAGGCGGCCGCACCACTGGCCTGGGCCGCGACGACCCGCACGTCCGGGCACTGGCCCTTCACTGCGACCGCGATGCCCGACACCAACCCGCCGCCGCCGGTGCAGACCACCACCGTGCGCACGTCCGGGCACTGCTCGAGCACCTCGAGCCCCACGGTGCCCTGACCGGCGATGACGTCCGGGTGGTCGAAGGGGTGGATGAGGATCGCGCCGGTCTCGGCCGCGAAGGTGGCCGCCATCGTCAGCGACTCATCGACGGTGCTCCCGGACAGGCGCACACCGGCGCCGTACGCCTTGGTGGCCGCGATCTTGGGCAGCGGTGCGGCGACCGGCATGAACACGGTGCTGCGGCAGCCCAGGAGGGAGGCGGCCAGCGCCACGCCCTGCGCGTGGTTGCCCGCGCTGGCCGCGACGACCCCCCGCGCACGCTCCGCGTCGCTCAGCCGGGCGACCCGCACGTACGCGCCGCGGATCTTGAACGAACCGGTGCGTTGCAGGTTCTCGCACTTGAGCCAGACCGGACCGCCGACCCGGTCGGTCAGCGCGCGCGAGCCCTCCAGCGGCGTGGTCCGCGCGATCCCGTCGAGCAGGACGCGGGCGGCCCGTACGTCCGCGAGGCTGACCAAGGGCACCGTCACGCCCCGGAGTCTGGCAGTGACCAGTACCGGTCACCGGCCAGATGCAGCGCCGCCGCGCCGAGCAGGCCGGCCTCCTGTCCGAGCCGGGCCGGAGCGACGACCAGGTCGGCGAGGAAGCCGAGCCGGGCCCGGGCTGAAAGCTCCTCCCGCAGCGGCCCCCACAGCAGCTCGCCCACCTGCGACAGCCCACCCCCTACCACCACGGCGCGTACGTCGAGCAGCGCGGCCGCCGAGGCAATCCCGCGGCCGAGGGCCCGGCCGGCCCGGTCGAACGCCGCGACCGCCACTGCGTCGCCGGTCCCGGCCAGCGCCGCCAGCGCGGCGGCGTCCGCGGCCGGGCAGCCGCGACGGGCCGACCACTGCACGAGTGCCGGTCCGCGGGCCACCGCCTCCAGGCAGCCCCGCCCGCCACAGGTACAGGCGGGTCCGTCCGGCTCCACCACGACGTGCCCGATGTGCCCGGCGTTGCCGGAGGCACCTGCCACCAGGCGGCCGCCGAGCACCAGGCCTCCGCCGACACCGGTGGACACGACCATCCCGAGCAGGTCGTCGGTCCCCCACCCGCCGCGCCAGTGCTCGGCAACCGCGACGCACACCGCGTCGTTGTGCAACCGCACGGGCACGCCCGCGAAGCGGTGCGCGAGCCAGTCCCGGAGCGGGAACCCCCGCCACGCCGGGATGTTCAGCGGGCTCACCACCCCCGCCGGCCACCGCATCGGACCGCCGCACCCGACGCCCACCCCGTCGTACGCGCCCTCGGCCGCCCCCGGGTAGCGGTCGAGCAGGCCGCTCAAGGCGGCCGTCGGGTCCGCGCCCGTCACTACCCGCTCGACCCGCGACAACTCCCCGCCGGGCGAGACCAGACCCGCGGCGAGCTTGGTGCCCCCGATGTCCAGCGCCAGGATCACCGAGGCTCCGCGACTGCCGCCCCCAGCACCGCCACGAGCCCGGCCACCCCCACGATCCCGGCGCCAGAGCCCTGCATGGCAGACAGTGTGCAGGTCCGGCAGGTGCGACGTAGCGTGGCCAGGGTGACGACGCCCCAGCCCACGACCCTCGGCGCGCTTCGCGACAGCGGCCACCAGCAGACGACCGTCAAGGCCGAGGTCCGCGCCAACCTGCTGGCCCGCCTGGCTGCCGGCGAGGCGACCTTCCCGGGCATCCTCGGCTTCGACGACACCGTGCTGCCGCAGGTCGAGCGCGCCCTGCTCGCCGGCCACGACATCGTCTTGCTGGGCGAGCGCGGCCAGGGCAAGACCCGCCTGGTACGCACCCTGGTGGGGCTGTTGGACGACTGGACCCCGGTCATCGCCGGCTGCGAGATCAACGACCACCCGTACGCCCCGGTCTGCGGTCGCTGCACCCGGTTGGTCGCCATGGAGGGCGAGCGGACGCCGGTGGCCTGGAAGCACCGCAGCGACCGGTACGGCGAGAAGCTCGCCACCCCCGACACCTCCGTCGGTGACCTGATCGGCGACGTCGACCCGATCAAGGTGGCCGAGGGTCGCACGCTCGGGGACCCCGAGACGGTCCATTACGGGCTCGTACCGCGCACCAACCGCGGCATCTTCAGCGTCAACGAGCTGCCCGACCTCGCCGAGCGGATCCAGGTCTCGCTGCTCAACGTGCTGGAGGAGCGCGACATCCAGGTCCGCGGCTACACCCTGCGCCTGCCGCTGGACCTGCTGCTGGTGGCCAGCGCCAACCCCGAGGACTACACCAACCGCGGCCGCATCATCACCCCGCTGAAGGACCGCTTCGGCGCCGAGGTCCGGACCCACTACCCGATCGAGCTGGCCGACGAGTTGGCCGTCATCCGCCAGGAGGCGCAGCTCACCTGGCCGGGGACGAGCGTCGTGCTGCCCGACCACCTGCTCGAGATCGTCGCCCGCTATACACGTCTGGTGCGTGAGTCCCCCCAGGTCGACCAGCGCTCCGGGGTGTCGGCCCGCCTCGCGGTCGCCGGCGCCGAGACGGTCGCCGCCTCCGCCGTACGACGGGCAGCGGTCGTCGGAGAGAGCGTGGCCGTCGCCAGGGTGTGCGACCTGCCGGCGGTCGTGCCGGCCAGCCGGGGAAAGGTCGAGTTCGAGGCCGCCGAGGAGGGTCGGGAGCTCGAGGTGCTCGCGCACCTGCTGCGCAAGGCCACGGCCGAGACCTTCCGCGCGCACCTCGCCGGGCTGGACCTGTCCGGCCTCCAGAGCCGCTTCGACGACGGGGCGACGCTGGAGACCGGGGACCTCGTCCCGGCCGCGCAGCTGCTCGCCGACCTCGGGCCCGTACCGGGCCTGGCCGCTCTGCTCGGCCGCCTCGAGGTGGCGGAGGAGTCACCCGGTCTCGCCGCCGCCGCGCTCGAGTTCGCCCTCGAGGGGCTGCACCTCAACCGCCGGCTGGCAAAGGACGAGGTGGGCGGCCGGACCGTCTACGGCCGCTGATGGACGTCCTCGCGCTGCGCCGCCGGGTGGTCCTGACCGGCCTGCTGTGCACGGCGCTGTTCCTCGCCACCTCGTACACGATCGCGGCGCAGGGCATCGACGACGCCTGGCTGCTCGCGGGTGTCGCGCTGATTTACCTGCTGGTCGCCCGCCCGCTGCTCGCCCCCGTCCGCGAGGCCATGCAGCTGCGCCGACGGCTTGCCTATCAGGCGTTTCTCGACGAGCGGGAGGGGCGCCCGTGAGCCGGCCCTACCGCTACGGCGCCTGGTCCGGTGGCCGGGACCCCCTCGAGCCGCCGTACGACGTGGCCAGTGCCCTCGACGAGATGGGCGAGCGGGTGCTGGCCGGGGAGTCCCCCCGGCAGGCGCTGCGCGACCTGCTGCGGCGCGGCACCGACGGACTGCGCGGATTGGACGACCTACGGCGCAAGGTGGCCAAGCAGCAGCGCGAAGCCCGCAAGAAGGGCCGGCTCGACGGCACGCTCCAGGAGGTCAAGGAGCTGCTCGAGAAGGCCCTGGAGTTGGAGAAGCAGGCGCTGTTCCCGGACCCGTCGGACGCCGCCCGGATGGCCGAGATGGAGCTGGACACGCTGCCGCGCGACACCGCCCGAGCCGTGCAGGAGCTCAAGCCCTACAACTGGCGCAGCCCAGAGGCCCGGGCGGCGTACGAGTCCATCGAGGACCTGCTGCGCCGCGAGGTCCTCGACAGCCAGTTCAAGGGGATGAAGCAGGCGCTGGAGAGCGCCACCCCCGAGGACATGGCCAAGGTCAAGGACATGCTCGCCGATCTCAACTCCATGCTCGAGGCTGACGCGAAGGGCCAGCACACGCAGGAGCAGTTCGAGGACTTCATGGCCAAGCACGGGGAGTTCTTCCCCTCGCAGCCAGGCACTCTCGAGGAGCTCGTCGACGACCTCGCCCGTCGCGCCGCAGCCCAGCAACGGCTGATGGACTCCCTCACCCCGCAGCAGCGGCAGGAGCTCGGCGAGCTCATGGACGGGGCCATGGACCTGGACATGGCCGCGCAGATGGCCCAGCTCGGCGACGCGCTGCGCAGCGCCCGGCCGGACCTGTCCTGGGGGGGCCAGGAGCGCATGCGCGGCGAGCAGGGCATGGGGATGGGCGAGGCCACCAGCGCCCTGGAGGAGCTGGCCGACCTCGATGACCTGGAGGCCGCGCTCGGTCAGGACTACCCCGGTGCCTCGCTGGACGACATCGACGAGGACGCGGTGCAGCGCGCCCTCGGTCGCGGCGCCCTGGACGACGTTCGGGCGCTGCGCCGGATCGAGCGGGAGCTGCACGAGCAGGGCTACCTCACCCGGAACGCGAACGGCCGACTCGAGCTCAGCCCGCGCGCGGTACGCCGGCTGGGGGCGACCGCGCTGCGCAAGGTCTTCGCCGACATCTCCGCGCACGGCCGCGGGTCGCACGACGTCCGGGACGCCGGGGCCGCGGGCGACATCACCGGCAGCTCGCGGCAGTGGGAGTTCGGCGACGAGCAGCCACTGGACGTCGTACGGACCGTCCGCAACGCCGTGCTCCGCTCCTCGCGCCCCGCCTTTGAAACGGGGAGCGGCCGCGCCGCTGTCCGTCTGCACGTGGAGGACTTCGAGGTCGTCGAGACCGAGCGGCGGACCTCGGCGGCCGTCGCCCTGCTGGTCGACCTGTCGTTCTCGATGGAGCTGCGAGGCACCTGGGGCGCCGCCAAGCAGACGGCTCTGGCGCTGCACTCGCTCGTCACCACGAAGTACCCGCAGGACGCCATCGAGATCATCGGGTTCGCCGACTACGCCCAGGTGCTCAAGGCCGAGCAGCTCGCCGGCCTGGAGGCCCAACGCGTGCAGGGCACCAACCTGCAGCACGCCCTGATGCTGGCCGGCCGGTTCCTCGGGCGGCACCCCGACAGCGAAGGGGTCGTGCTGGTGGTCACCGACGGGGAGCCGACCGCGCACCTCACCCGCGACGGCTGGGCCGACTTCTGCTGGCCGCCGCTGCCCGAGACCCTCGAGCTGACGATGGCCGAGGTCGAGCGGGTCACCCGCCGGGGGGCGACGATCAACGTGTTCATGCTCGACGACGAGCCACGGCTGGTCGAGTTCATCGAGCACCTCGCCGAGCGCAACGGCGGCCGGGTGTTCGCGGCCGACCCCTCGCGCCTGGGCGAGTACGTCGTCAGCGACTACCTACGGGCGCGCCGTGGCCGGTCGCGCTGACAGCTGCGGGTCGCGCGGTTCTGTCAGCCCTGCTGGTTAGCCTGCTCCCATGCGTTACGTGGGCTCCTACGCCGTCGTCCTGGCCCTGCACCTGCTGACCGTTGCCTTCGTGGTCGGCCCGCTCGCGGTCACCGCTGTCACCTCTCCGCGCCTGGTCCGAACCGGTGACCTCGAAGGGCTGCAATCGGCGGTGCGCACCACCCGGGTGTACACCGCGGCGACACTGGTCACGGTCCTGCTCGGCAGCGCGCTCGTCGGCCTGTCCGGCACCGGCACCCCGAAGTGGGACATGGGCGACGGGTGGATCCTCGGCTCCTACCTCCTGTGGCTGGTGGCCGTCGTGCTCACCGTCGCGGTTGTCCTGCCGGCTCAGCGCGCTGCTCTGGCCGCGCTCGAGAGCGGCGGCACGGCGGCGACCGGACGCCTCGCGGCCGGGGCGGGGGTGGCCATGCTGTGCTGGGTCGCGATCGTCGTGCTGATGGTGTTCAAGCCCGGCGCGTGATCGAGGTCGTCCGGAGCACCGCTGCCGCGACTGCCGACCTCCGTCGGCGCGTCCTGCGACCCGGGGGCGCCCTGGAGCTGCCCGGCGATGACGATGAGGCCATCGCCTGGTTCGCCGTCGTCGAGCACGGTGCGGTCGTCAGCACGGGCAACGTCCGATCCGACCCGGCGCCCGCGCCCGTCCCGGTGTGCGTTGGGGCGTGGCGGCTGCGCGGCATGGCGACACTGCCCGAGCGGCGCGGCGCGGGCCTCGGCGCGAGCGTGCTCCGGTCGGCCGTTGCGCATGTCGTGAGCTGCGGAGGATCGCTGCTGTGGTGCAACGCCCGCACGCCGGCTCAGCAGTTCTACGAGCGGCAGGGGTTCCTGCCCGTCGGTGACAGGTGGCTGGACCCGGTCATCGGACCGCACGTCCGCATGTGGCGGGACCTGCGCCGACCGACGTAGGAGTCGAGGCGTCGAGACGATCAGACTCCGCGGTGCCGTACGACCGACAGGTAGCTGCCCGTCGCGGCGCCGGCGAGCACACCGACGACGCCGACGACGACGCCGAAGGGCTCCGCGCCGCCCACCCCCCGAAGGCCAGCAGGACGGCGAGCGTGCCCAGCGGCACCAGTGCCGCCCCGGCGGCCAGCGGTGTCGACGCGGCGAAGCCCAGAGCCCGCAGCCGGGTGCCGCTGTAGGCCGCGCTGGCCAACGAAGCGACGGCCAGCAGCAGTGCAACGGCAACGGCGATCGTCGCCCCGAGTCCGGACGACGATCAGGAGGCATCGTGCGACATCGCGCGCCCACGGTCATGTTTGCTGCCCTCGCGGTGTCGGTTCTGCTCGTGGGCTGCTCATCCTCGGACAAGCCGGGCGCCGGGAAGAGTCCGTCTGGGGGAGGCGACGCGTCCACCGTGCCCAGTCAGCAGCCCACCCCTGCCAGCTCGAGCGGTGCGAGTGGCTCAAGCGTCCCGAGCGGCCCCCCGTCCGTCGACCCCTCGGCCAGTCCCCTCGCCCAGGCCGGCCGGGTGCCGTCCCGGGCCTCTCGGTCGCGATCCTGTCCCTCGCCCGCTCCTCGGGCGATACAGTCACGATGGCCTTCCGGGCGACCAACACCGGTAAGGAGAGCCTGAATATCGGATCGTCGTTCATCGACCCGGCGATCTTCAATCCGAACACCGCCAGCGATGCAGGTGGCGTAGCCCTGATCGATGCTCCGAACAACAAGAAGTACCTCGTCCTGCTGGACTCGGCCAAGAACTGCATCTGCAGCAAGCAGCTCGGTAGCACCAGCGTCGACGTCGGTCAGTCCACGGTCCTGTTCGCCGAGTTCCCGGCCCCCGGGCCACGACCAAGACAGTGCAGGTGACGTTCCCGCACTTCCCGACCGTCGACGGCGTGCCGATCTCCGGGGGTGCCTAGTGGACAGGGGAGCCCGCCGGGCATCGGCAGCGGTCGCCGGGGCAGTCCTGCTGGGCACGACGGCCGGGTCGGTGGCTCCCGCGCGAGCGGACGACGCCAGCCGCGTGCTGACCATCATCCGGCGGGTGGTCGACCTCCACGCCGGCAAGGAGGTCAGCAGGACGACCACCTCGGGCAACAAGATCGACATCAACCTCTCGAGCGACGTGCTGTTCGGCTTCGGCAAGGCCGAGCTCTCGTCAGGAGCTCAGCAGACCTTGAAGCTTGCCGCCGACCAGCTCGGCAAGGCCAAGGGCGGCACCGTGCACGTTGACGGCTACACAGACGCCAAGGGCAGCGACGGCGTGAACCAGCCGCTGTCCTCCCAGCGGGCGAAGGCCGTCGCCGATGCGCTGGGCGCTCTGGTGGGGTCCGGCTTCCACTTCCAGGTGGCCGGGCACGGGGCGGCTGACCCGGTGGCCCCGAACACCCTCCCCGACGGGTCCGACAGCCCCATGGGCCGAGCCCTGAACCGCCGGGTGGCCGTCAGCTTCCAGCGCTGAACGGTCGCCGGTCGCGGCCCTGCTCCGCGGCGACCCACAGACGACCCGACGCTCAAGCCGAACTCGGCAGCCGCCGGCGTCATCGCGTACCAGCCGCAGGTCCCCGTCGGCGAAGGTAGGCCGCACCACCGGCGCGGCGAGGCGCGGCCAGCGCGTCCGCACAGCTTCGGCGACAGGTTCGAGGTCATCTGGGCGACCGACGACCTCGACCGCCTTCGGCGTAGCGTCGAGCAGCGGCCCGACGGACGGGGCATCCAGACGTCGGCAGCACCGCCGCAAGCAGGACGTTCTTGCCCAGCGGGTCCGGTAGCTCGGGCAGGCCCAGCGCGAGGACGGTGGTCATCGTGCGACGCTAACGGGTCGGGTCTGCTGCTGGGGCAGTTCTAGGCTCGGCGCGTGCTCCGCCTTGTGCTGACCGCCGTCTTCGTCGTCGGCGTCCTGGCCTACATCGTGACGCGCGCCCGACAGCAGGCGGTGTCGCGCGTCGGGGGGGCCCAACGGACGGTCAGGACCACAGGAACTGTCATGTCCCTGCACACGGGCATCGTCGACCTGCGCGACTTCCAGCCCGATCAGACGCCGCTGGACTTCCCCGTCGTGCGCTTCCAGGACGCCACCGGAGCCCCAGTCACCTTTCAGTCGACCCAGGGCTGGACCCGGGCCCCGAAGGTCGGCCGGACCGTCAAGGTCGCCTACGATCCGGACAACCCGCAGAACGCCCGGCTCGACGGGCATGAATCGCGCTCCTTCAACGTCGCAGCAACGGTCGCTCTGGTCCTGGTCGCGGTCATCGTCGTGATCGGACTGGCCGTCGCCGCGTTCCTCTACCGGGTCGCGCACAGCTGACGCTGCCGTCAGCCGTTGAGCTGGAACGAATCGAAGATCTGCCGGATGTGGCAGGTGTCGACGTCCGCCTGCGACCGCCGATCGTGAAGGCGACCGCCGCACCCGCCTCGGTCAGGTAGTGCACCTCGAACAGGTGCACGGGGGTCGCCTTCCCCGTGCTGTGATCGGCGAGGTCGTAGGTGCGCTCCACGACGATTCCCTGCTTCGTGCCCGCTACGTGTACCTCCTTGTTCTGCAGGATCTTCTGCGTCTTGTCGCCGGTCACGTCCAGCAGCGACCGGACCGCCGTGACCAGGTTCGAGCTGTAGCCGTCCTTGCGAGAGGCAAACCCGTAGCAGTGTAGGCGAAGTGGTAGCCGGGCCCCTGGAAGGTCGCGAAGCCCGGCGGGACGGGTTGGGGGCTGGCCAGCCCGGTGCCGGCGCCACCTCCTGCGCCCCCTCCGCAGCCTGCCGCCAGACTCATGCTTGCCAGCGCGAGCGCCAGGGCGCTCGTGCGACGGGCCCTGCTATTACGGCGACGACGGTTCACGCTCCGGCACTCCTTCCAGGTGACGAAGCCCTGTCCGGGCACCTAGTACGACGCGGAGTTCAAGGTCGAGTCGGTGAACTCCAGGCCACCCTCCAGGGAGAACTTCAAGCCTTCAGCCACACTTCCTCCGGCACCATAGGACGAGCTGTCGGTGTTGTAGGTGACCAGGCTGACATGCGCGCCGTCGCCGCTGCTGAACCGGTCGTACAGCCCACTGACCGCAGCAGCGGTGCTCGTGGAGGCGCCGCTGCCTAGGCCGGCGGGCCGGCGAGCGTCCAGCCGCGTACGGGGTCACCGGCGACCTGCGGGGTCTGCCGGCGGTACGGGCTCTGCTTCAGGGTGACCACCTGCGCGTAGTAGGTCGCGTACCGCAGCGCCTCGCCCATGGTGACGCGCCCGTCGTGATCGGCGTCGGCAGCCAGCTGTGCGGTGCCGATCTGGAAGACGAGCCCCGTCCAGACCGAGGCGTGCCACTGCGGGTACTCGTAGGACTTCTGCGTCTGCCGCGAGCTTGCCGAGACGAGCACCCGGTCGCTGGGCAGATCCTCCAGGAAACCCCCGCCCTCGCATCCGGCGATGTCCATCCACAGGTGCCCCCCGACACGGTGCATCGCCGTGGCGACCTCGCTGTCGGTGACGAAGTCATGATCGACCGGCCAGAGCTTCTCTTGACCGCCCTCCTGCTTGACGTGTCCGGAGAAGTGGAAGTAGCTGAAGGTGCCGGCGGCGCCCTTGCCGGCGAGCCAGTCCAGCCCGGAACGCAGGGCCGAACCGGTGGCCTGGTCCTCGGTCAGGACGCGGATGTGCTGCGGCAACCACCCGTCCTGCAGGAGCTGCGCCGCGACCAGGCGGGCGTCATCGGCGCCGGCCACCGTCGGATGGGTCGGCGCGTGGTAGGCCGACAGCCCGACGACCAGGGCGTAGCGGTCGGCCGGCGCAGCGATGTGCGCGGGGGGCGGGTCGTACTGGGGCCCGGGCGGAGGCCCGAGTGCGCCGTCGGTCACGGCGACGGCTTGCGCCGTGTGCCGCGTCGGGGCAGGAGGGCGCGTCGCCGTGGGCGCAGGCTGCGCCGGGCGAGCGAGCGCCTCCGTCCGGCTCGGCGCGACGCCGGGCGGCGTCAGCAGGCCCGCCCCCAGCACGATGAGCCCGGCCGCCAGCACCACGCAGGCGGCCCAGGCCGTGGCGCCGACAGCCCACGTCGGCGTACGTCGGCGTGTCACCCGTCGATGGTCCGGGGCACCTCGGTCCGGGTCAAGCGCCCCGCTGCTCGCACGGCTCCACCGGCGCCCCGCCCAGCCCGGCCAGCACTCTCACAGTCGGGACAGGGCGCCTTCGAGGTCGGCGACCAGATCCGCTGCGCTCTCGATGCCGACGGACAGCCGGACGAGGTCCGACGGCACCTCAAGCTGGGACCCGGCGGCCGAGGCGTGGGTCATCCGCCCCGGGTGCTCGATCAACGACTCCACGCCGCCGAGGGACTCCCCCAGGGTGAACACCCGCGTGCTCCGGCAGACCTGCAGGGCAGCGGCCTCACCACCGGCCAGCCGGAAGCTCACCATCCCGCCGTACGCACGCATCTGCTTGGTCGCGACCTCGTGGCCGGGGTGCTCGGGCAGCCCGGGGTAGAGCACGCTCGCGACCGCGCCGTGGCGGGTCAGCAGATCCACGACCCTGGCGGCGTTCTCGCAGTGCCGGTCCATCCGCACCCCGAGCGTCTTCGCGCCGCGCAGGACCAGCCAGGCGTCGAAGGGCCCGGGGACCGCTCCCATGGCGTTCTGGGAGTACGCCAGCTGCTCGCCGAGGGCAGCGTCGGCGACCACCAGCGCACCGCCGACGACGTCGCTGTGGCCGCCGAGGTACTTCGTCGTGGAATGCACGACGACGTCCGCGCCGAGCGACAGGGGCTGCTGCAGGTACGGGCTCGCGAAGGTGTTGTCGACGACGAGCAGCGCCCCGGCATCGTGCGCGACGGTCGCCAGCGCGGCGATGTCGGCGATACCGAGCAGCGGATTGGTCGGTGTCTCGCACCACAGGAGCGCCGTCTCCGGCCGTACCGCAGCGCGCACCGCGTCGAGGTCGTCGAGCGGCACCGGCGTGTGCTGCACCCCCCAGCGCGCCACCACGTTGGCGAACAGCCGGTGCGTCCCGCCGTACGCGTCGTCGGGGGTGACGACGTGCGCACCGGGCTGGAGCACGGTGCGCAGCAGGCAGTCCTCGGCGGCGAGCCCGCTGGCGAACGCCAGCCCGGTGCGGCCGCCCTCGAGCGCGGCGAGGCAGCTCTCCAGCGCGGTGCGGGTCGGGTTGCCGCTGCGGCTGTACTCATAGCCCTGGTGCACGCCGACCTCGTGCTGCGCGAATGTAGACGTCTGGTAGATAGGCACCACCACCGCTCCGGTCGTCGGCTCCGGGTCCTGGCCCGCATGGATGGCGAGGGTCTCGAAGCCGAACCCGCCCTCGGCCCACTGCTCGCGGCCGCCGTGCACCTGGCTGCCGAACTCGGTGCTGCCCGCCGCATCGCTCATCCGGCCACCGTACGACGCAGCGCACGGCCGGCCGGCGATGGATCAGCGGTGGGCGAGGAAGCCGAGCAGGTCGCTGCGGGTCACGATGCCCGCCGGCTTGCCGTCGTCGAGCACGAGCAGCGCGGACGCTCCCTCCAGGGCGGCCATCGCGACCGGCAGCGGGGCCCCGGCCCCGACCATCGGCAGCGGCGGGGACATGTGCGCCGACAGCGGCGCGTCCAGGGCGGCCCGGTCGGCGAAGACGGCGTCGAGCAGCCGTCGGTCCAGGACGGCGCCGACCACCTCGGCCGCCATGACCGGGGGCTCGTGCTTGACCACGGGCATCTGCGACACGGCGTACTCGTGCAGGATGGAGATGGCCGAGCCGACCGTCTCCTCCGGGTGCACGTGCACGAGGGCGGGCAGGTCACCGCCCTTGCGGTGCAGCACCTCGCCGACCGTGGCGTGCGCGGACTCCGGGATCAAGAACCCGTAGTCGGCCATCCACTCGTCGTTGAAGATCTTGGACAGGTAGCCCCGGCCGGAGTCCGGCAGCAGGACGACGACCACGTCGTCCTGGGTGAGCTCCTCGGCCAGTCGCAGCGCGGCCGCCACGGCAAGCCCGCAGGAGCCGCCGACCAGCAGCGCCTCCTCGCGGGCGAGGCGTCGGGTGGTGAGGAAGGACTCGCGGTCGCTGATCGCGATGATCCGGTCGACGAAGCTCGGATCGTAGGTCTGCGGCCAGAAGTCCTCCCCGACGCCCTCGACCAGGTACGGCCGGCCCGTGCCGCCGGAGTAGACCGATCCCTCCGGGTCGGCGCCGACGACCTGCACCCGCCCGTCCGACACCTGTTTCAGGTAGCGCCCCGTGCCGCTGATGGTCCCGCCCGTCCCGACGCCGGCGACGAAGTGGGTGACCAGCCCGTCGGTCTGCCGCCACACCTCCGGCCCGGTCGACAGGTAGTGCGCCTCGGGGTTCAGTGGGTTGGCGTACTGGTTGGGGTTCCAGCCGCCGGGGGTCTCCGCGGCCAGGCGCTTGGAGACCGAGTAGTAGGAGTCCGGGGAGCTCGGGTCGACGGCCGAGGGACACACCACGACCTCGGCGCCGTACGCCCGTAGGACCGCGATCTTCTCGGCGCTCATCTTGTCGGGCATGACGAACACGCACCGGTACCCGCGGGCGTTGGCAACCAGCGCCAGGCCCACTCCGGTGTTGCCGCTGGTCGGCTCGACGATCGTGCCGCCCGGCTGCAGCAGGCCGCGCTTCTCGGCGTCGTCCACCATGGCGAGCGCGATCCGGTCCTTGACCGAGCCGCCGGGGTTGAAGTACTCCACCTTGGCGAGCACCTGCGGCGCGAGCCCCGCGGCCAGCCGGTTAAGACGGACCAGCGGCGTGTTGCCCACCAGCTCGATGAGCGAGTCGCTGACCTGCACAGTGATCCTCTCGCGAGCGCCGCGGCGGCTGCCGCTGGTAGGAAGACTACGGTTGATCGTCGTCACCCCGAGGAGGTCCTACCGTGTCCGCCGTCCAGCCCGTGAGGCTCGCCTGGCGTCTGCCGACCGCCGCTGTTCGCTGCGCCGGCGTCCTCGTGAGCGTGCGGCGGGCGGTGCGCGGCCCCCGTCCCGGACAGCCGTCGTGAGGCTTTCCCGGCCGGGCGGCCGGGCCCGCTGGGTTGTCGTCAGGGCCGCGTACGGAGGGGGCGCCGTCGGCACCCTCGGCGCCGCCGGGTACGTGCTGCTGCGGACCGAGGCGCGGCTCGCCCGCCGGGTGATCGGCGTGCCGACCGACACCGCGCCCGTGCCGGACGGGACCTACGGCCGCTACCTCGGGCCGCCGCTGCACCTTGCGGTCCTGGGTGACTCCAGCGCCGCCGGGCTCGGCTGCGACACGCCCGCGCAGACCCCGGGCGCGCTGCTCGCCGGCGGCCTGGCCCGTGACCTCAAGCGGCGCGTGGAGCTCGATGTCGTCGCGATGGTCGGGGCCCGCGCCGCCGACCTGGACACCCAGGTCGCCCGGGCCCTGCGCCGGCCCGTCGAGCTCGCCGTCGTCATGGTCGGCGCCAACGACGTCACGCACCGGGTGAGTCCCGAGGAGTCGGCCCGGGACCTCGGCCGGGCTGTTAAGGCCCTGCGGGCGGCCGGCGCTCAGGCCGTCGTCGGCACCTGCCCCGACCTCGGCACGGTGAAGCCGGTGCTGCAGCCGCTGCGCACCGTTGCCCGCCGCTGGAGCCACCGGCTCGCCCGCGAGCAGGCCGTCGCCGTCGTGGAGAACGGCGGTACCTCCGTCTCGCTCGGCGACCTGCTTGGACCGGAGTTCGCCGAGTCACCGCACCTGTGGAGCCCGGACCGGTTCCACCCCTCGGCGGCCGGCTACCGCCGCGTCGTGGACGCGGTCCTGCCCAGCCTGCTCGAGCTGGCCGGCGTGCAGGTGCCGGTGAGCGTCACCGTCAGCACCGCGGTGCACGACGTCGACGTCGCCGCCGCGGTGGCCTCACGGGAGTCCGGGCTCGTGCTGGAGACCATGCCCGACCGCGAAGGCATCGCCGCCGCCGGCCCCGGCCGGCTCACCCGGCTGGTACGCCGGCTGCCGCTCGTCGGCCGCGGCGAGCCCGACGAACGGGCCGAGGTCGGCCTCACCGCGCCCTGAGCAGCTTGTGGTCGAGGGCACGCCGTCCGGCGTACCTGCCTGGGTTACTGGCGGGTTAACGTTGCCGCCACCATCACCCCGACCCGAGGAGCCCCATGCCCGAGGCAGTGATCGTCTCCACCGCCCGCTCGCCGATCGGTCGCGCCTTCAAGGGCACGCTCACAGGCGTCCGCCCGGACGACCTCGCCACCACGATCGTGCGCGCGGCCCTCGACAAGGTGCCCTCGCTGGACCCGCACGACATCGACGACCTGATGATGGGCTGCGGGCTGCCCGGCGGGGAGCAGGGCTTCAACATCGGCCGGGTCGTCGCGGTGCAGCTGGGCTATGACTTCCTGCCCGGCACAACCATCACGCGGTACTGCTCGAGCTCGCTGCAGACGACCCGGATGGCGGCGCACGCGATCAAGGCCGGCGAAGGAGACGTGTTCATCTCCGCCGGGGTCGAGATGGTCAGCCAGTACGTCAAGGGCAACAGCGACATGATCCCCGACACCGCGAACCCGCTGTTCGACGAGGCCGTCGCCCGTACCGCGAAGACCGCGGAGACCGGTGCGGACAGCTGGAGGGACCCACGTGAGAGCGGCCAGATCCCCGACGTCTACATCGCCATGGGGCAGACCGCCGAGAACCTCGCCCGGCAGCAGGACATCTCGCGCGAGCAGATGGACGAGTTCGCCGCCCGTTCGCAGAACCTCGCCGAGAAGGCGATCGCCAACGGCTTCTTCGAGCGCGAGATCACGCCCGTCACCACCCCCGGCGGCACGGTCATGACCAAGGACGACGGGCCCCGGGCCGGCGTCACCGTCGAGGGCATGGCGGGTCTCAAGCCCGTCTTCCGCCCCGACGGCCGCGTCACCGCCGGCAACGCCTGCCCGCTCAACGACGGAGCCGCTGCCGTCATCGTCATGAGTGACACCAAGGCCGCCGAGCTGGGCCTCACCCCGCTGGCGCGCGTCGTCTCGACCGCCGTGACCGGGCTGTCGCCGGAGATCATGGGCTTGGGACCGGTCGAGGCCGTCCGGCTCGCCCTCAAGCGGGCGGGCAAGACCGTCGGCGACATCGACCTGTTCGAGATCAACGAGGCGTTCGCCGCACAGGTCATCCCGTCCTACCGCGAGCTCGGGATCGACCTCGACACGCTCAACGTCAACGGCGGCGCCATCGCGCTCGGCCACCCGTTCGGCAGCACGGGCGCCCGCATCACCGGCACCCTGATCAACAGCCTGCAGACCCACGACAAGCAGTGGGGCGTCGAGACGATGTGCGTCGGCGGCGGCATGGGCATGGCCATGGTGCTGGAGCGCCTCGGCTAGACCCGCCAGGTCCTACCTCGGCCCGGTCCCTCGAAGGGACCGGGCCGTCGCACGTGGTGGGCCTGCCCCTCAGGATCGCGTCGCCGACGGCGGCGTTTCGCACACGGCCTGACCGCGCTCGAGGGTCGCCGTCCCACCCAGCGAGGGCGGCACCGGCTCACCGAGCAGCTCCTGCCGATGCAGCAGCAGGTGGGCGACCGCGTCCAGGCAGATGCTGTCGTCGGGGGCGTCACGCCACAGGTCGGCGGCCGTGACGGCGAGCTGATCAGCCACCACGAGGTCGACCGCCAGCACCGGCAGCGGGCGGGTCGGCTCGGCCTCAAGGACCGCGCAGGTGTCGGCAAAGGCCTGCGCCAGGTGGCGTACCAGGTCCGCTCGCGTCCCCCAGGGCCCGGCGCCCGCGGCCCAGCGCTGGGCCGTCCACAGTCGCAACCGCTGCACCAGCAGAACGCTCTCCTTGCGCAGCAGTGCGCGCGCCTCAGACACGTCCGGCAGGCTACGTGGACACCCTCCGCCCCGCCCGACACCTGTCTGCTGCGCTGGGAGCCTGTCTGCTGCGCTGGGAACCTGTCCGCCCTTGTACTCACGGAATGACCGGAGGTCGCGCTGCCCACGCTCGGCGCGCCCGATGCTCCTGGAGCCAGACAAGACAGGTTCCTACGCCGCAGAACAGGCACTCGGTACCCGTGGGCTTCGAGCACAACCCGGGCCCCGGGCTTGCTGGACTTACCTGCGGCTGAAGTAGCTCAGCAGGCGCAGCACCTCGAGGTAGAGCCAGACGAGCCCAACCACCAGGCCGAAGCTGATCCGCCACGCCTCCCGGCTGTCGACCCCGGCAGCGACCATGCGGCTGGCCTGGTCGAAGTCCAGGACGAAGGTGAGCGAGCCGATCACGATGAAGGCGATGCTGAACAGGATCGCGATGGGGCCACCGCTGCGCAGGCCGAGGTCGGCCACGTGGAAGGCGTTGAGCAGCACGTTGACGATGAGGAGCGCGAACAGACCGAGAAAGGCGCCGGACACGATCTTGGTGAACCGTGGGGTCGCCCGCAGCCTGCCGCTGGTGTAGCCGAACAAGACGCCGCCGAAGATCGCGGTCGTCACCACTGCCGCCTGCAGGGGCAACCCGGAGTACTGCGTGTCGTAGGCGTGGCTGATCGCGCCGAGCGCCACTCCTTCGGCGACGGCGTAGGCGAGGACCAGCGCCGGGCTGACGGCGCGCTTGAAGATGTTGACCAGCGCCAGGGCGAAGCCGACGAGCACAGCGGCGACGAGCAGGCCCGGGCCGACATCGGCCACCCACGCCGCGGCGCCGGTGACGACGATGACGCCGAGCAGGATGCCGGTCTTGACGACGACGTCGTCCATCGTCAGGCGTTGAGGAGTGTTGTAGATCGCCGAGACGTCCTGCGCCGTCGGGTAGCCGGTGCCGCCCTTGCGCAGGCTCGGGGTGTTGCGGAAGACGGGGTTGCTGGACTGCAGTCCGGCCATCGGGGGCTCTTCTCCTCCGCCCGACCCACGGGCGGGGTCGAGCACCTCGTACAACGGGTGGTGCCGGGCTTCTGTGCCCCCGGTGGGGGTCGAACCCACACTGACGTGGTGTTTAAGACCACGGCCTCTGGCCGGTTGGGCTACGGGGGCAGGCCGCGGAGCGTACGCCGATCTTGGTGATCCCTGGTGGACGCCCCTCCCATCGGTCACACTGCGCGAGTGGACGAACGCGTGACGTACAGGCAGGTGCTGGCCGTCCGCGAGTTCCGGGCCATCGCGGTGTCCCAGGGGCTCAGCATCCTCGGCGACCAGGTCGCGCGAATCGCAGTGGCCCTGCTGGTCTACGCGCGCTCGCACTCCGCGCTGGCCACGGCCGCGACGTACGCCTGCAGCTACCTGCCGGGGCTGCTCGGCGGTCCGTTTCTCTCGGCCCTCGCCGACCGGTACCGGCGTCGCACGATCATGGCCGTCTGCGACGTCGCTCGCACCATCCTAGTGTTGCTGCTCGTCCTGCCGCACGTTCCGCTGCTCGCCGTCTTCATGGTCCTCGTCCTCGTCGAGCTGATGGCGCCACCCTTCAACGCCGCCCGGGCCGGGACCCTGCCCGACGTCCTGCCCGGTGAGCAGTACGTCGTCGGCAACGCCGTGCTCAACGTCGTGTTCCAGGGCGCCCAGGTGCTGGGATTCGTCGCAGGCGGCCTGCTGGTCGCGACCGTCTCGACCCGCGGTGCCCTCGCCGTCGACGCGGCAACGTTCGCGGTCTCGACGCTGACCGTGCTGCTCGGGGTGCATGCCCGGCCCGCTGCCCAGGACGCCGCTTCCCGGGGATCGTTGCTGGGGGACACCGCAGCCGGCGTACGGGCCGTGCGCTCGGAGCCGCTGCTCGTCCGGCTACTGGTGCTTGCCGTGCTCGGGGTCGCCGCCGGTATCGCCCCCGAAGGGCTGGCCGTGCCCGTAGCGAGCGCCCTGCACCACGGGGCGATCGCTGCGGGCGTGCTCACCGCTTGCGTACCGGCCGGCTTCTTGCTCGGCAGCATCGTGGTGCTCCGCGTCCCCGCCGAACGTCGCGTACGCCTGCTGCCGCGACTGGTCGCACTGTCCTGCGTCCCGCTGCTGCTGACTCCGCTGGTGCATTCGCTGCCGGTCGTCGTGCTGCTGTGGCTGCTCGCGGGCACGGGGACGGCGGTTCAGTTGATCGCCAGCGCCGCCTATGTGCAGGCGTGCCCGGCCGAGATCCGCTCCCGTGCCTACGGGCTGGCGGGCACGGCGCTCGTCGGCGTTCAAGGTCTCGCCCTGCTCGTCTCGGGTGCCCTGTCCGAAGCACTCGGCGCGGCCGGAGCGGTGGCCGGGCTGGCGCTGGTGGTCCTGCTCCTGCTGCCGCTCGCCGTACGCGGGACGCGGCCGCGGTTGGCTCCGGTTCAAGTACCTGTCGCCATCGTCCGAGGAGCACAGGGATGACCACGCCGGGGGTAGAGCGACAGCGGGCGCACGTGTGGCCCGTTGTCATCGGTCTGTCCCTGCTCGGCGTGGGAACAGCGGCAACGCTGCTGTCCGGCAGTGCTCCGGGCGTCCTCCACCCGAAGCTCTACCTCCCGTGGTACGTCCTCGTGCCGGTCTACGTGCTGTTCTCGCAGCTAACCGTGGATTTTGAATTTCGCAAGGAAGCACGCAGCATCGAACTGAACCAACTGCCGCTAGCTCTTGGTGTGGTCCTGCTGGGACCGTTGTGGCATCTGCTCGCTCGGCTGGTGGCAGCCGTGATCGATTGCACTGTCGTGCGGCGCCAACCCCCGATGAAGATCGCTTACAACACAGGGTACGCGGCGATTGAGGTGGGCTTGCCCACCGTGGCCGTAAGTCTCCTGGGGCGCTCCACGAGTCCAGGACCAACTTTGTGGATGGCCTTGCTTATCGGCCTTCTCCTTACGGATGCGGTGGGGCACCTAGCCTTCCTTGTGATCCTGCGCAGTCTGGGTGTCCGAACACCCAGAAGCCAAATCCTTGCGCCGCTGGCGTTCGGGGCGCTGAGCACCTCGGTGTTCACGAGCCTCTCGATTGTCGCGGTGACCTCCATCTGGACGACCTCATGGGCGCTGGTCATTATCGCCGTCCTTGGGATCGCCTTGACGTTCGCCTATCGAACCCATCGCAAGTTATTCGCACAGCAGCGCTCCACTGAACAACTCTATGACTTCGTGCGCGAGCTCGGCCCGCTCGATATTGACGGCGCACAGGTCGATGACATCCTGGAGCAAGTGCGTGTGCTGTTGCACGCTGGCACCTTGGACCTCGCCCTCACCGATGGATCCGGTCATGCCTGGCGGCACCTGATGGCATTCGAGGGTGATACGCCGACAGACGTCACATCGCTGGATGAAGTTGCGCATGAGGTCGCCTCCAGTGGGAGTGCGGCAGTCGAGGTCGGGACCGAGGACCGGATGAGCGTTCCGCTGCTGGGGATGCGCGGCATCGTAGGCGCACTCACTGTTCACAACCGCCTGGGCGCCGTCCGCGGCTTCGACATGGGCGATCTGCGCCTGCTCGAAACTGTCGCCGCAGAACTCGCCACCGCGCTCGAGCGAGGTCGGCTCCTCTCCGACTTGGGGCGGGCAGCCACTACCGATCCGCTCACCGGTATGCCGAACCTCGCTGCGGTCACGCATCAAATCGATCTCCTGCTCCAGACGGGCCAGGCCATGGTGGTGGCCGCCGTGGCCGTGGACTCCTTCCGCGAGGTCAACGACACACTCGGGCATCAGGTCGGCGACGACTTGCTGGTCGAGGTGACCCGCAGGCTGCACCTTTCGCACCCCCACGCGATCCTGGGCCGGATCGGCGGCGGACGCTTCGCTGTCGCGGTTCCCGCGACAGACACAGGGGACGATCCGTCGATGTTCGGACTCGGCATCCGCGCCCAGGTCGAGGGGGGCGCCCAGCTCGGGCCCGTCGGCACCCACGTGCGCCTGTCCGTCGGCTGCGTGATGGCACCCGAGCACGGCTCAGACGGGGCGACGCTCGTACGACGAGCCGAAACCGCCATGTACAGCGCGCGGCACGTGCACGGGGGGCCCGTCCTGTGGGAGCCGGCTTACGAGGTGCAGGGGCAACGGCGGCTTGCTGTCGTCATGGCCCTGCGGGAGGCGCTATCAAGTGGTGCTATCGGCGTGGCGTTCCAACCCAAGCTCGACGCCCGCACGGGTTTCGTCACAGGCGTGGAAGCGCTGGCACGCTGGACGCACCCGGCTCTCGGCTCCATCCGCCCGGATGAGTTCATCCCGCTCGCCGAGGCCTCCGGCCTCATGGGTCCGCTGACCAGCACCGTCCTGCGCCAGTCGCTCACCGCCTGCAAGGGCTGGCAGCGCCGCGGCGGTCGCGTCGGGGTCGCGGTCAACGTCAGTGCCGAAACCGTCCTGGACGCCGGCTTCGTCACCGAGGTCGCCGCCCTACTGACGGCCGTCGACATAGCCCCTGACCTGCTGACCATCGAGCTCACGGAGAGCGTGCTCGTGGCCGACCCAGTCCTCGCCAGCGAACGGATCAACGAATTGCGCACCCACGGGGTCAAGCTGTCTGTCGACGACTTCGGGACCGGCTACTCCTCGCTGACCTACTTGAAGGGACTACCGGTCGACGAGGTGAAGATCGACAAGGGCTTTGTCGACGACGTAGTCACTGATGCTGGAGATCGAGCCGTCGTGCGGGCCGTGGTCGATATAGCGCACACGCTCGGGCTGCGCGTCGTGGCAGAAGGCGTCGAGCAGGACGAGCAGCACCTGCTCCTGGTCGAACTCGGTGTGGACGAGATCCAGGGCTACCTACACGCCCGGCCAATGCCAGCACTCGACATGGCCGCATGGCTGCGGCGAAGGGACGTCTCCACGTTGGTGTAGGGCCTCCAAACGTTCCAGGGGCTGGGACCGGGTGTAGCACTACCCAGTCCCAGCCCTTGGACAGGACTGGGTACAACTATCCCCGCCGCGCCGTAAGCAGCGGCTGGTTCGCCTACGGCCAGTTTGCGCGCATTTTGACACCCCTTCGGCTGTGCTCATTGGGCTGTTCGGCTCAACAAGGCAGACCATAGGCAAGCAAGTGGCCTAGCACCAGTACCCGATTGCGGGGGAGTCGCGACATAGCACGCAAAGCGGCGCCGTTTCCCGAAAGATTCACCCGTTCAGCCCCTACAGGACGCCCGCGAGAACGCCGAAGGACTCAGTCCACGCCGGCCAGGTCCGTCGCCCGGCGGAAGACGTCGTCGAGCATCTGCTCGGTCAGGCGGCCCGTGAAGGTGTTCTGCTGGCTGACGTGGAAGCACCCGAGAACGGTGAGCCCGGGCAGCTCCAGCTCGACCCCGTGCCCGAACGCCGGTGCCTTCGTGGGCATCGGGACACCGAGCTTGCGCAGGCAGGACAGGGTCGCGCCCCAGCCGAAGGCGCCGAGCACCACGATGGCCCGAACCGTCGGCAGTACGAAACGAAGCTCGGCGACCAGCCACGGCGCACAGGCGTCACGCTCGGAAGGAGTCGGCTTGTTCGCGGGAGGAGCGCACCGCACCGGCAGGGAGATCCGCGTGTGCAGGAGCTCCTGCCCGTCGTACGCGGTGGTGGAGGTGGGCTGCGTGGCGAGGCCGGCGCGGTGCAGCGCGGCGAACAGCCAGTCGCCGCTGCGGTCACCGGTGAAGATGCGACCGGTGCGGTTTCCGCCGTGGGCAGCGGGTGCGAGGCCGAGCACGAGCACCTTCGGCTGGGTCGCACCCCAACCGGTGACGGGGCGTCCCCAGTAGGTCTCGGCGGCGAAGGACGCCCGCTTGGTCTCAGCGACCTCCTCGCGCCAGGTGACCAGCCGCGGGCAGGCGCGGCACACCGATGCGCGGCCACTCACCTCGGCCAGCGAGGGGGCGCCTGCCGCCAGCCGCTCGACGTCGGCGGCGGTCACCGCGACCGGCGTCGAGGCGCTCGCGCTGTCGGTCGGGAAGCCCGACCCGGGCGGGATCACCTAGGGGGCGCTCGTGCCCTCGCGGCCGTACCGGTCCTCGAGACGGACCACGTCATCCAGCTGTGTCGTCGAGGCCTCGAGCAGCACGCTGTCGACGAGCGCAGTGACGCGGTGCCGTACGCCGGGCCGCAGTCGCACCGACTCCCCCGGCAGGAGCTCCAAGTCCTCGAGAGCACTCTCGTGCAGGCCGATCTCGCACCGGAGCAGACCTGACTGCACGGACAGGACCTCCTCCTTGTGCTCGTGGTACTGCAGCGAGAGCGCATGCCCCGCACGCACGTGGATCGCCTTGCCGCAGAATGCGCCGTCCACCAGCGCGAACAGCTCCTCGTGCCCCCACGGCTTGTCGGTCCTCTGCACCGCGACCACCCAGTCCGCCTTGCCCATCTACGCGCTCCCTGCGATGCCGTCGAGGATGTCCGCCTCGCTGATGGTGATCTCGCGAAGGTCCAACCGGTCCACCACGGTGCGAAGAACGAGCGCGCCCGCCCCGATCACGTCGACGCGCCCGGGGTGCATGACCGGCAGCGCCGCCCGCTCCGCGCGGGTCATGGCCAGCAGGCGGTCGCATGCCTGGCGCACCACTGGCGCCGGAAGGCGCGCGCCGTGGATCGCCTCGGAGTCGTACGACGGCAGCTCGAGCGCTACCGCGGCGACGGTGGTCGAGGAGCCGGCGAGGCACACCGCTGTCCGGGCACGTTCGACGGGCACGACCGCGCGGACCAGCGCCAGCGCGGCGTCGATGTCGGCCTCGGCCGTGGCGATCTGCTCAGCCGCCGGCGGGTCGTCGAGTAGGTGCCGCTCGGTGAGGCGAACGCAGCCGATGTCGACCGAACGGGCGGCGTCGACCTTGGTGGTGCCGAGCACGAACTCGGTGGAGCCGCCGCCGATGTCGACCACCAGAAACGGGCCCGCACGACGGTCCAGGTCGCGGGTCGCGCCCGCGAACGACAGCGCGGCCTCCTCGTCGCCCGTCACCACCTCGGGCTCCACCCCGAGGACCTGCTCGACCATGGCGACGAACTCGGCCCGGTTGCCGGCATCGCGGGTCGCGCTGGTGGCGACCATGCGGAGGCGCTCGACCATCAGCTCGCGGCAGGTCGCCGCGTAGTCCACCAACGCCACCCGGGTCCGCTCGAGGGCAGCTGGAGCGAGGACCCCGGTCCGGTCCACGCCCTCGCCAAGGCGCACGATGCGCATCTCGCGGTGCAGCTCGGCGGCGCCGTCCACGATGAGCAGCCGCACCGAGTTGGTGCCGCAGTCCACCGCCGCGACCCGCGTCACGCCCGCGTCCGCTTGCTGGGCAGCGCACTCGAGTCGGGGTCGACGCAGGGCCCGCGGGCGGCCCAGTCCGGCAGTTGCGCGAGCGCCTCGTCCCCGAACGGGTTGATCCCCGGGCCGACCGCCAGGCTGTGCGCGACCAGCACGTGCAGGCACTTCACCCGTACGGGCATCCCGCCCTGGGCAGGTACGCCGGTGAGCACCTCGTGCGCGTCCCGCCGGCGGACGTAGTCCTGCGCGGCCGCGTCGTATCGCGCCGCCAGGTCCGGGTCGTCGCCCAGTCGGGCGGTCATCTCGCGCATCAACCCACTGGACTCGAGCGTTCCGATCTTCGAAGCGAGCCGCGGGCAGGTGAGGTAGTACAGGGTCGGGAAGGGCGTCCCGTCCTCGAGCCGCGGGCTGGTCTCCACCACGTCCGGCAGTCCGCAGCCGCAGCGGTGGGCCACCGACTGCATCGCCCGAGGCCTGCGGCCGAGCTGCAGGCCCACCGTCGTACGGTCGCGTGCGGCGAGCTCGCTCATTTGAGCAGCGGCGGCGCAGGAGGCGCCGTGGGCCGGGAGTCGGCGGACAGGACGGTGCCCCACACCTGCGAGTACCACGGCGCCTCAGGCCCGCTCGGCGGCCCCGGCGCGGCTCTCTGCGCCGGCTCCGGCGCCGCCGAGGGCGACAGCACGACGTACGCCGTCTCGCCGGGCAGCACGAAGTGCAGGCGCGCCCGGGCCAGCGAGCGGACGTACGCCGGGTCCTGCAGCTGCGCCAGCTGCTTGTCCAGGCCGGCCACCCGGGCCCGTTGCGCCACCTGGGCCGCGCGCACGGCGGCGATGTCGCTGCGCTGGCCGAGGTACTCCCGCAGCGGCAGGGCGGCGCTGAGCACGAGCATGCAGACGACCAGCCCGAGCACCGCGGCGCGGGTCGTCAACGCCGAGCGGACCTCCCGCTCGGGGACGACGGCGCGCGAGGTCACCACCGGCCGTCGGCGACGGACGGGCCCGGGAGGCGTGGACGAAGCCACCGCTAGACGGTGCCCTGCGCGGCGGTGAAGCGGGGGAAGGCACCGGCGCCGGCGTACCGCGCGGCGTCGTCGAGCTCCTCCTCGATGCGCAGCAGCTGGTTGTACTTCGCGACCCGCTCCGATCTCGCCGGGGCGCCGGTCTTGATCTGCCCGCAGTCGGTGGCCACGGCGAGATCGGCGATGGTCGTGTCCTCGGTCTCGCCGGAGCGGTGGCTCAGCATGCAGCGGTAGCCGCTGCGGTGGGCCAGCGCGACCGCGTCGAGGGTCTCGGTCAGCGTGCCGATCTGGTTGACCTTCACGAGCAGCGCGTTGGCGCAGCCCTGGGCGATGCCGTCGGCGAGGCGGGCGGGGTTGGTGACGAACAGGTCGTCCCCGACGACCTGCACCTGCGCACCGAGCAGTGCCGTCATGCGCGCCCAGCCGTCCCAGTCCGCCTCGTCCAGCGGGTCCTCGATCGACACGATCGGGTACGTCGCGACGAGATCCGCGTAGTAGGAGATCATCTCGTCCGCGGTCTTCGTCATGCCCTCGAAGCGGTAGCCGTCGGCGGAGTGGAACTCGCTCGCCGCGACGTCGAGCGCGAGCCCGACGTCACGACCCGGGGTCAGGCCGACCCCCGAGATCGCCTCCAGGATGAGGTCGAGGGCCTCCCGGTTGTTCTGCAGGTCCGGCGCGAAGCCACCCTCGTCGCCGACGGCGGTCGCCAGGCCACGGCCCTTCAGGACCGACTTGAGGGAGTGGTAGACCTCCACGCCCATGCGCAGCGCCTCGGAGAACGTGGCCGCGCCGATCGGGGCGACCATGAACTCCTGGACGTCCACGTTGGTGTCGGCGTGCGCCCCGCCGTTGAGGATGTTCATCATCGGCACCGGCAGGACGTGCGCGTTCGGGCCCCCGACGTAGCGGAATAGCGGGAGCCCGTGGCTGTCCGCGGCCGCTCTGGCCACCGCGAGCGAGACGCCGAGGATCGCGTTCGCCCCGAAGCGCCTCTTGTCCGGCGTGCCGTCGAGGTCGATCAGGGCCTGGTCGATGATGCGCTGCTCGCTGGCCTCGGTGCCGATGAGCTCGGGTGCGATGCCGTCGTTGACGGCCTGGACAGCCTGCAGGACCCCCTTCCCGCCGTACCGCTCGCCGCCGTCCCTGAGCTCGACGGCCTCGTACGCTCCGGTGCTCGCGCCGCTCGGGACGGCGGCCCGGGCAAAGGTGCCGTCGTCCAGCGCCACCTCGACCTCGATGGTGGGGTTGCCACGCGAGTCGAGGATCTCGCGGGCGCCGACGGCCTCGATGGAGGGCACGATTCTCCTGCAGCACTGGAGGGGGATGGTGCGGCTGAGCCTACCGACGGCCGGACGAGCGCCCGCTCAGGCGCGCCACAGCCGGGCGCCCACGCGGACCCGCCCGGTGCCGCTGGTGCCGCTGGTGCCGCTGGTGCTGGCGTACCAGCCACGCGCGCCGTCGCCGAGGGCGGACAGCGCCGCGAGCACCTCCTCGTCGACCGGACCCGGCTCCCGGTCGAGCGCGAAGCGGCTGAACTCCACGCAGGGCGGCGTGGGGGCGACGTCGTACAGCGCGAGAACGCCCCCGTCCTCGGTCTCCAGCAGCAGACGGCCCGACAGCTCGACCGCCTCCGGGGTGTCCAGGAGCACCGACTCGCCCGCGATCCCGTCCACGAGGTGGTCGCCGTACGCCTGGCGCAACCGGTCGTACGCCGTCCTGGTCAGCAGGGACAGGCCGTTGGCGAGCCGTCGGTTGCGGGTCTGCGGGTGGTCGGCGTGGTGCACGTCGAGCACCCGCTCACCGCCGGTCCGGCCGATGCAGCCGCGCGGGTCGATGTCGAGCACCTCGACCTGCAGCAGCGGCGAGGGGTCATACTCGCGGGTCTCCCGCGGCCCCGGCTTGAGCGGCGAGCGCTGCACCTGCAGCCCTACGACGGAGCCGAGCGGGGTCACGGCCGCACAGGTCGCGGCGAGCGCGTGAACAGGTAGGCGCCCAGCGGCAGGCCGGCCAGACCGACCGCGACCTCACCGATCGCATCGTGCAGCCAGAAGGGTCCGCGCTCGCCGACCAGAGCGGGTATGGCGCCCTTGAGCAGGAACGCCACCACGACCGCGACGACGAGGACCAGCAGGAGGCCGCCGATCTGGTCACTGCGGGCGGTGCCGGCCCACCGGGCGGCGTGGACCCCGAGCACCGCGACGGCGAGCAGCACCAGCGACAGGCCCTGTAGCGCGCGCTCGGTCCCGGACCCGGCCGTGGCGCCGTTGGTGCCGCTGAGCAGGCCGAGCACGGCGACCTGGCACAGCGCCGCGCCGACGGCAGCGAAGGCCCCCCGCCGAACGCGGTGCCGACCCGCGGCCCCGGACGGCGCCTCCGGGGCGACGGACGGGCCGCCGGGCCGCTCGGTCACGTCGGACGGGCCCCCGCCCGCCTGCTGCTCGTCCACGCCGGCAGGATCGTCGTCCGGTGGGCTCACGTCCAGCGCTCCGCCCACTCCTGCGGCGTCAGGTCCGCAGGTTCTCGGCCGGCGGCGCGCGCGTCCCGCTCGACCGCGGCCAGGGCGTCGCGGTAGGTCCGGGCCACGGCGCGCAGCGCGGCTTCCGGGTCGACACCGGCCTGCCGGCAGCGGGTGACCAGCGCCCACAGCTCGCCGGGCAACCCGTCGTACGACCTGGGTGGGGCCCCGAGCCTCCCGGCGCGCTTCTGCAGCTTGCTGGCCAGCGACAGCGCGGGCTGGCCGAGGGGTACGCCGTTGGTGACCGAGGTCCGGCCCTTCTCCGCGGCCTTCAGCGAGTCCCAGCTGCCCTCGAGGTCATCCGCCGGGCCGCCCGCGAACACGTGCGGGTGCCGGCGCACCAGCTTGTCGACGAGATCGGCGGCCACGTCGTCGACGGTGAACGGTGCGCTCGGGTGCTCCTGGGCCAGGCGGGCGTGGAAGGCGACCTGCAGCAGCACGTCCCCGAGCTCCTCGCGCATCCCGTCGCCGTCACCGTCCTCCAGCGTCTGCAGGAGCTCGTAGGACTCCTCGACCAGGTACGGCGCCAGCGAGCTGTGCGTCTGCGCGGCGTCCCACGGGCAGCCCCCGGGCGACCGCAGCCGGTCCATGACGGCCACGACGTCGAGCAGCCGGGCGCCGGGCGCGTCGTAGGAGCCGTACACCACCTCGAGGTCGACGCCGGAGCGGACCGCTGGGTCGCCGAGGGTGCGGACGAGCTCGGTGTCCGCCGCGCCGCTGGACAGCCAGACGACCTGGCCGGCGGCCCGGGCCCGGTCGAGCAGCGCACCGGCGTCCCTGGCGCTCACCTCGACGGTGACGCCGGCGGCCTCGAGATGGGCGAGCTGCACGTGCGAGGCGTCGCCCACGAGCGCCGGCCCCTGGTGCAGGACCTGCCACGCCGGCCAGGTCAGCACGCCCGGTGGGGTGCGGGGCGAACAGGCGACCAGGACGAGCCGGCTCACCCGCCGCCGGGGGCGGGGGCCCCGCCGCCGGGGGCCCCGCCACCGGGTGCCGGAGCGCCCCCAGCCCCGCCGGGAATGGGTGTCGGCGTGCTGACGTCGCTGCCGGGGTTCGCCTTCGCTGCGACGACGTCCAAGGCCATGGGGTCCCAGACCCCGAACCGGGGGTTGACCTTGACACCCAGGCGTCGGCTCGTGTCCTGGAGCAGCTTGCCGACCAGGGCACCACTCTGCTGGGCGAGCAGCATCTTTCGCAGTGCGGGCGTGGCCTGCGCCAGGGTGGTCGTCCGGCGCGCGATGACGTGGATGACGTGGTAGCCGAACTGGGTGCGGGCGAGCACGAACGACCCGGGCTTGGCGGCGAAGATGGCGGTTTCGAACGGCTTCGCGAGCGCGCCTCGACCCTGGAAGCCCAGGTCGCCGCCGTTCGCCTTGCTGCCCGTGTCGATGGAGTACCGCTTGGCGAGGGCGGCGAACGGGGCCGGGTGGGCCTTCACGGCCGCCAGGATCGTCTTGGCCTGCGGCAGGGTCGCGACCAGGATGTGCGCCGAGCGCACCTGGTCGTACATCGCGATCTTCTTCGCGTAGGCCTGCTGCAACGCGGCCTGCGGTAGGACGACGCTGGCCGACAGCTTCTCGGCCAGCGCGTCGCGCAGCGCGATGTCGGACAGGGTCTGCCGCAGGTCGGCCGGGGCGACCCCGGCCTTGGCCGCCTCGGCGTTGAGCCGTGCGGTGCCGCCGATCTGCTTGGCGATGGCGGCGGTCGTCGTGTCGACCTGACCGGGGCTGACGCTGACGTGCTCGTTCGCGGCCGCCTTCGCCACGATCATGTGCTCGATGAGGCGCCGCAGCACCGAGCGCTGGTAGGCCGGGCGGTCGGCACCTGCCTGCTGCGCGGCCTGGGGGTCGGCCAGGCCGCGCTGCACGACCTGCTGCAGCTGGGTGTCGGTGACGCGTTGGTCACCGACGACGGCCGCGGCTCCCGAGCGGACGGGGGAGCCGCAGGCGGCCAGGGCGAGCACGGCGGCGCCGGCCACGAGGAGGCGGGCGGGTCTGCGCGTCACGTGCAGGAGGTCCTTTCCGGTGGCGGTCTGAGTCACGGTCGAGGGTCTCACGCGGGTACGGCGACCGGGCCGAGCACGCCCTCGAGCAACTCTGAGCACCAGTCAAGCAGCGCGGTGTCCCGCAGCGGCTGACCGCCGAGGCGCTGCGTCATCGGCTTGGGCACGAGCACCGTGTCGACGCTCTGCTTGACGATCGAGCGCGGGTAGAGCCGCTGCAGCCGCATGACCTGTGACTCCCGCAGCTGCATCGGAGCGAAGCGGATCTGGGTGCCCTGCACGCTAACCTCGGCGAGGCCGTGCCGGGTCGCGGCGATCCGGAACCGGGCAACCGCGAGCAGGTTCTCGACCGGGGTCGGCAGCGGTCCGTAGCGGTCGATGAGCTCCTCGCGCACCGCGGCCAGGGTCGCCTCGTCCCCCGCGCTCGCCAGCTGCCGGTACGCCGACAGGCGCAGCCGCTCCCCCGGCACGTAGGTGTGCGGCAGGTGCGCGTCGATCGGCAGGTCGACCTTGGTGTCGGGAACCGCCGTCTGGTCCTGCTCACCGGGCATGATGCCCCCGCGCTTGAAGTCGCCGACTGCCTCGCCGACGAGGCGCATGTAGAGGTCGAAGCCGACGCTGGCGATGTGCCCGGACTGCTCGCCGCCGAGCAGGTTGCCGGCCCCGCGGATCTCCAGGTCCTTCATCGCGACCGCCATGCCGGCGCCGATCTCGGTGTTCTGCGCGATGGTGGCGAGCCGGTCGTGGGCCAGCTCGGTGAGCGGCTTCTCGGGCGGGTAGGTGAAGTAGGCGTACGCCCGCTCGCGGCCCCGGCCGACGCGGCCCCGGATCTGGTGCAGCTGGGAGAGCCCGAAGGCGTCTGCCTTGTCCACGATCAGGGTGTTGGCGTTCGGGATGTCCAGGCCGCTCTCGACGATCGTCGTGCAGACGAGCACGTCGAAGCTCTTCTCCCAGAAGCCCACCATGACCTGCTCGAGCGTCGTCTCGTCCATCTGCCCGTGCCCGGTCGCGATGCGCGCCTCCGGCACCAGCTCGCCGATCCGCTTGGCCACCCGGTCGATCGACTCGACCCGGTTGTGCAGGAAGAACACTTGTCCCTCGCGCAGCAGCTCCCGCCGGATCGCCGCGCTGATCTGCTTCTCGTCGTACGGCCCGACGAAGGTCAGCACAGGGTGCCGCTCCTCGGGCGGGGTGAGGATCGTCGACATCTCCCGGATTCCCGTGAGGCTCATCTCCAGGGTCCGCGGGATCGGCGTGGCCGACATGGTCAGCACGTCGACCGCCGTGCGCATCTGCTTCAGGAACTCCTTGTGCTCGACCCCGAAGCGCTGCTCCTCGTCGACCACGACCAGGCCGAGGTCCTTGAACTGCACGCTCTTGGACAGCAGTCGGTGGGTGCCGATGACGACGTCGACTGTGCCGTCGCGCATCCCGTCCACGACCTGCTTCTGCTCCTTGTCGGAGTTGAAGCGCGAGGTCGCCCGGACCGTCACCGGGAACTGCGCGAAGCGGTCCCGGAAGGTGTTGTAGTGCTGCTGGACCAGCAGGGTCGTGGGCACCAGGATCGCCACCTGCTTGCTGTCCTGCACAGCCTTGAACGCCGCCCGTACGGCGATCTCGGTCTTGCCGTAGCCGACGTCGCCCGCGATGACCCGGTCCATCGGGGAGGGCTTCTCCATGTCGGCCTTGACCTCCTCGATCGCCGACAGCTGGTCCGGCGTCTCGACGTAGGGAAAGGCGTCTTCGAGCTCGCGCTGCCAGGGGCTGTCCGGGCCGAAGGCATGGCCCGGCGAGGCCATCCGCGCGCTGTAGAGCTGGATGAGGCCGGCTGCGATCTCCTTGACGGCCTTCTTCGCCCGGCCCTTGCGCTTGGCCCAGTCGCCACCGCCGAGCCGGTCCATGCTCGGCGCCTCGCCGCCGACGTACCGGGTGACCTGCTCGAGCTGGTCGGTCGGGACGAACAGCTTGTCGCCCTTGGCGTACTCCAGGATCAGGTACTCGCGGGTCGCGCCGGCCACCGTGCGCTGGACCATCTCGACGTAACGCCCGACGCCGTGCTGCTCGTGCACCACGGGGTCGCCGGGTCGCAGCTGCAGGGGGTCGACGGCGTTGCGGCGCCGCGACGGCATCCGCCTGCTCATGTCCTTGGTCCCGGCGCCGCGCATGCCCGTCAGGTCGGTCTCGGTGAGCACGACGGTCTGCAGCAGCTCGCTGGTGAACCCTGTCTGCAGGCAACCGGTGCTGACGTGGACAACACCCGGTTCGACGGCTGTGTCGAGGTTCTCGTCCAACCGGACGGCGACCTCGGCGCCCTTGAGCACCTCGACCACCCGCTGCGCCGACCCGTGCCCCTCGGTCGTCAGCACGACCCGCCAGCCCTGGCCCAGCCATCGCCGCAGGTCCTCCAGGGCCGCGTCCGTCTCGCCGCGATAGGCCGTCGGCTGCCGGGCCGCCAGCACCACCGCGTCGTCCTCGAGCTCGGCGTCGAGGGTGAACGGCGAGACCGACCACCAGGGCAGCCCGCTCGCCTGCGCGTGCTCACGGACCTCCACCAAGGTCTTGTACGCCGCCGCGCCGAGGTCGACCGGAGCGGCGCCCCCGATCGCGGCCGTGGACCAGCTGGCCTCGAGGAACTCCTGGCTCGTCCGGACCAGGTCGTGCGCGCGGGTCCGCACCCGCTCGGGGTCGCACACCACTACGCAGGTACCGCGGGGCAGCTCGTCGACGAGCAGCTGCAGGTCGTCGACCAGTACCGGTGCCAGCGCCTCCATGCCCTCGACCGGGGTCCCGTCCGCGATCTTGTCGCAGATCTCGGCGAGCTCGGGGTGGCTGGTGACCAGGGCCCTGGCCCGCTCCCGGACCTCGGGGGTGAGCAGCAGCTCGCGGCAGGGGGGCGCCCACAGCCCGTGCGCCGCCGCGCCCACCCCGCCCTGTTCCGGCGCGGGCGCGAGCGAGCGCTGGTCGGCGACCGTGAAGGAGCGGACCTCCTCAACCGTGTCGCCCCAGTACTCCACCCGTACCGGGTGCTCCTCGGTGGGTGGGAAGACATCCAGAATCCCGCCGCGTACGGCGAACTCGCCGCGCTTCTCCACCAGCTCGACGCGCAGGTAGGACAGGTCCACCAGGCGTCGTACGACGTCGTCGAGGGCGAGCTCCTGGCCCGGCACGAGCTGGACGGGCTCGAGCTCGCCGAGCCCCCTGACCTGCGGCTGCAGCAGGCTGCGCACCGGCGCGACCACGATGTCCAGCGGCCCGGTCGAGCGGTCCTCGGCGCTGGGGTGCGCCAGCCGCCGCAGGACCGCGAGCCGCCGTCCGACGGTGTCCGCGCGAGGGCTCAGCCGCTCGTGCGGCAGCGTCTCCCAGCTCGGGTAGAGCGCGATGCGGTCCGGGTCGTGCAGGCTCCCGAGCGCCGCCACCAAGTCCTCGGCCTCGCGGCCGGTGGCGGTGACGGCCAGCACGGTGCGCCCGGCGCGAGCGGCCAGGGCCGCGACCACGAAGGGGCGCAGCCCGGCCGGCGCCGTGAGGTCGACGCCCCCGGCCCGCGCGTCGACGGCGTCGACGGCCCGGCTTAGCGACGGGTCGGTCAGGACGATCTCGAGCAGTCCGCGCAGGGACAAGGAACAGCCTTCCGGGCCATGCAGAACGGCCCCGCGCGGCAGGCCGACGGGGGTGGGATCGTGCGGGCGACGCTCGCGCGCCGCGGCTCCCAGCCTACGTCGCGCCCTCGCCTCCCGCTGATCATGCAGTCGCTGCCCAGGGGCCGAGCCCCCGCCTACGTGATCGGCGTGCCACCGGCGCGCTCGTCAAACGCCCCGATCCGGCACGCCGATCTTGCCCAGACCGCCCGCCTCCTGCTCAGGGGCAGCCCAACTGCATGATCGGCGCCGCAGCTGGACGCTGTCCGTGGTCGCTGTCAGGCGTGGAAGGTGTTCTGGACCGCCTCCAGCGGCTGGACGACCAACGCCTCGATCGCGTCGGCGGCGCGGTCGACGTGGAACGGCAGCTCCTTGCGCTCGGTCGTCGAGAAGTCCTTGAGGACGAAGTCGGCGGGGTCCTGGCGCCCCGGGGGGCGACCGATGCCGAAGCGGGTCCGCAGGTACTCCCGGCTGCCGAGCGAGGAGGTGACCGAGCGCAGGCCGTTGTGCCCGTTGTCGCCGCCGCCGCGCTTGAGGCGCACGACGCCGTAGTCGATGTCGAGCTCGTCGTGCACGATCACGATCCGCTCGACGGGGACCTTGAAGAAGTCGCGCAGGCTGGCCACAGGTCCTCCGGAGAGGTTCATGAAGGACTTCGGCTTGGCGAGCACGACGCGCCGACCGGCCAGGCGGCCCTCGACGACGTCCGCCCGTCCCTTGTGCGCCTTGAACCGCGCGCCCACCCGCTCCGCGAGCTCGTCGAGCACCAGGAAGCCTGCGTTGTGCCGGTTCCCGGCGTACGACGGGCCGGGGTTGCCCAGGCCGACGACGAGCCAGACGTCGTCGGCCACGGCGCAATCCTGTTTCCTGGAGGCCTAGGCCTCGGTGGCGGGGACCTCGTCGCCCTCGCCGGCGGGGGCGCCCTCGCCCTCGCCCTCGGCGTCGGCCGCCTCGGGCTCGGCCTCCGGCTCCTCGGGCGCCAGCTCGGCCGCTGCGGCGTCGAGCTCGGCCTCGAGCTGCTCCTCGGAGATGACGCCGAGGAACTGCACGATGACGTGCTCGGGGTCCTGCACGAGGGTCGAGCCGGCGGGCAGGACGACGTCCTTGGCCGACAGGTGTTTGCCCGCCGCCTTGCCGGCGATGCTGATCTCCACGTGGTCCGGCAGGTTCGTGGCGTCCGCCTCGACGGTCAGCGTCATGGTCTGCTGGTCGACCAGGGTCTCGGGGGCCGCCTCGCCGATGAGCATGATGGGCACCTCGACGGTGACCTTCTCGCCCTTGCGCACCGCGACCAGGTCAAGGTGCTCCAGGGTTCCCCTGATCGGGTCACGTACGACGACCTTGGGCAGCGCCAGAGCGTCGCCGTCCTCGGTCTGCAGGGTGAGCAGCACGTTGGCGTCGTGCTTCAGGGCAAGCATGAGCTCGTGGCCCGGCAGCGACAGGTGGCGCGGCTTGCCGCCGTGGCCGTAGAGGACGGCCGGCACCTTGCCGGCGCGGCGGGTACGGCGGGCCGGGCCCTTGCCGAACTCGGTACGGCTCTCGGCGGCGATGCGGACCTCGGACACGACGGGACTCCTCGATGCGGTGCGACGGTGGTACGGCGAGAGATGCGGCTGTGGTGCGGGGGCCGGCGGTCGGCTGGCGCTGCGGGAGCAGCGACCACCACGGCCCGGGCGCAGCGGTCGAGTCTAGCCGACCGCTCAGGCGTCCCCGTCGAACAGGCTGGTGACCGATCCGTCCTCGAAGACCGCGGTGATGGCGGCAGCGAGCAGCGGCGCGATCGACAGCACGGTGAGCTTGTCGAAGCGCTGGTCCTGCGCCACCGGCAGGGTGTCGGTGATGATCGTCTCGCTGACGCGGCTGCTCTTGAGCCGGTCCAGCGCCGGACCGGACAAGATCCCGTGGGTGGCCGCGATGATGACCTCGACCGCGCCGGCCCCGAACAGCACGTCGGCGGCCTTGGTGATCGTGCCGGCGGTGTCGATCATGTCGTCGATGAGCACGCAGACCCGCCCCTTGACATCACCCACCACGCGGTTCGCGACGACCTGGTTCGGTACGAGCGGGTCACGCGTCTTGTGGATGAAGGCCAGGGGCGCACCACCGAGCCGGTCGGTCCAGCGCTCGGCGACCCGCACCCGGCCGGAGTCCGGCGAGACCACGACGATGTTGGAGGTGTCATACCTGGAGGCCACATGGTCGGCCAGCAGCGGCAGCGCGAACAGGTGGTCGACGGGGCCGTCGAAGAAGCCCTGGATCTGGGCGGTGTGCAGATCGACGGACATCAGCCGGTCGGCGCCGGCGGTCTGGAACAGGTCCGCGATCAGCCGGGCGCTGATCGGCTCGCGGCCGCGGTGCTTCTTGTCCTGGCGTGCGTAGGGGTAGAACGGCATGACCACGGTGATCCGCTTGGCGCTGGCCCGCTTGAGGGCGTCGACCATGAGCAGCTGCTCCATCACCCAGGTGTTCACCGGGGTGGTGTGGCTCTGCATCACGAACGCGTCGCAACCGCGTACGGACTCCTCGAAGCGCACGAAGATCTCGCCGTTGGCGAAGTCGTACGCCGCGGTGGGCACCGGCTCGACGCCGAGCACGGCGGCCACCTCGGTCGCGAGCTCAGGCGCCGCCCGCCCCGTGAACAGCATGAGGTTCTTTCGCCCCTGGATCTGCAGACCACTCATGCGGACTCCCCCTGGGCAGGTCGCTTGCGGGCGACCCAGCCGTCGATGGTGCGCTGCCGGGCCCGACCGACGCCGAGGGCGCCGGCGGGTACGTCCTCGGTGATGGCCGATCCCGCTGCCGTGTACGCACCGTCGTGCACCGCGACGGGCGCCACGAGCGAGTTGTTGCTGCCGATCCGCACGTCGTCGCCGACGACGGTCGGGTGCTTGTGCCGGCCGTCGTAGTTCACCACGATCGTCCCCGCCCCGATGTTGCTGCGCTCGCCCACCGCGGCGTCGCCGACGTACGCCAGGTGCGGCACCTTGCTGCCGTCGCCGATCGTGCTGGCCTTGACCTCCACGAAGGCGCCGGCCTTGGCACCCTGCCCCAGCACCGTTCCCGGTCGCAGGTAGCTGAACGGCCCCACCGTTGCCCCCGGTCCTATCTGGGCCCCCACGCAGTGGCTGCGCACCACGCTCGCGCCCTCGCCGACCGCGCAGTCGACCAGCGTGCTGTCCGGACCGACGGCCGCACCCCGCCGTACGACGGTGTCGCCGTGCAGCTGGACGCCGTACCCGATGGTGGTGTCGGGCTCGAGCACGACGTCGACGTCGACCCACGCCGTCTGCGGGTCGAGGAAGGCGACGCCGGCCCGCTGGTGGGCGAGCACGACGCGGTCCCGCAGCAGGCGCGCGAGCTCGGCGAGCTGCGCCCGGTCGTTGACCCCACGGGTCTCGTCCGGGTCCGTCGCCACCTCGGCCCGGACCCGCAGCCCGGCCGCCCGGTGCAGGCCGACGACATCGGTGAGGTACTGCTCGCCCTGGGCGTTGTCGGTGCCGAGCCGGCCAAGGGCCTCGCGCAGGTGCGCGCCGGCGAAGGCGTAGACGCTGGTGGCGACCTCGTCGATCGCCCTGGTGGCCGGGTCGGCGTCCTTGTGCTCGACCACGCGCTCGACGTCCCCGGCGACATCCCGGACGACCCGGCCGTAGCCGGCGGGGTCGGCGACCCGGGCCGTGAGCAGGGTGATGGCCGCGCCGGCCCGCTCGTGCGCGTCGACAAGGCCGCCGAGCGTTGCGGCCGTCAGCAGGGGCGCGTCGCCGGGCAGGATCACGACGGTCCCGTCGAGGTCCGGAAGCGTGTCCAGGGCCACCCGTACGGCATGGCCGGTGCCGTCCTGCCGCTCCTGGACGACAGCGCGCGCGCCGCCAGGCAACGTCTCGCTGACCTGCTCGCGCCCGTGCCCGACGACGACGAGCAGGTGCTGAGGGTTCAGCGCCTGCGCCGCGGCTGTCACATGGCCGAGCATCGTGCGGCCCCCCAGGGCGTGCAGGACCTTCGGTGTCGCGCTGCGCATCCGCGTGCCCTCGCCGGCAGCCAGGACGATGACCGCGGCGACGCGGCGTGCGGAGCTCACGCGGACTCCTCGGCGGCTGCGGGTGGGCTGCCGGAGACCCCGGCGCGCTGAGTCTACCGGCCCACGCCGCCGTCTCCGACCGCGCAGGATGCCGCGAGGTCGTATCTCGAGCGGCTCCGCCCCCAGGACTCGAACCCGGAACTGAATGCGCCAAAGGCACCCGTGTTGCCAATTACACCAGGGCGGACGGTGTCATCTGCGACCTACCGGGAGAGTCTGCCACCGCACCCCTCTGCGGCGGGTCCGGGAGCGCGGCGACCACCGCCGCCCACGTCGCTGCGATGTGCTGGTAGAGGGCACGGCTCTGCAGCACCCGCACGTCCGACAGACACCCGACCTAGCCCCAATACCGTTCAGTTAGACCCTACGTGGTAGGTCGGTGGGTGTTGGGGTTGGGGCCAGTCGGCGTGGTGGCGGCGTTTGACGTGCCACTTGGGCATCTTGCGCTTGATCACCCTGGGTG
>JAABUZ0100000626.1_pt1 | contig 83610 bp, 28 predicted proteins | sample 5562091 | NCBI WGS metagenome assembly JAABUZ01 (sample SAMN12813069, study PRJNA571459) | rock metagenome | isolation source: Antarctica rocks | place: Antarctica: Victoria Land, Linnaeus Terrace sud | collected 2015-12-21
CAGGAGTGGAGCTTTGAAAGGATTGGGACGGAGGAGGAGAGGGGTGGGGTGGAGAGGGAGGTGGGGGAGTTGAAGGAGATATTGGGGAAGGTGGAGGGGTGGAGGAGGAGGAGGGAGGAGATTGAGAGGGAATTGGCGAGGGTGTGGGTTGTGGAGGAGGAGAAAGGAGATGGGGAAGGGAGGGTGCTGGAGAGGCCAGGGTATGTAAAGGATGCGGGGGATGAGGTTGAGAGGGAAAATGAGGTTGAGGAGATTGAGGGCGGGTAGATGGGGTGGTTGTAGGTTATGTACATAGATATACGCCTGACTACGACTCTAGTCAGGGATTCCCAACACTATTGATATACATGTCCACAATGTAGCGGCGCGAGAAGATGCGACATAGGCCCCGTTAACGACCTGGATCTCTGAAAAATGCCTTCTTGACCGCTGATGCCATTCCGTCCTCTGGCCCCTCCTATACCGTCTACCCATCACGAAACCCGTACGAAAGCTTTCAAAGCGTCAGTCCCACTGCTCCACTATGATCTTTGACATCGGCAGAAACTTACTAGCATCAATCTGCTTCACCTGCGGCAGCGCCAACCTCACTTTATTCCTATACACCGCCGGCCCCCTCAACTGCAGCGGGTTCGCCTCAAAGTAAACCGTCTCCAAACTCCCTATCTCAGCCAGCTCCCTCTCCACCTCCTCAAAGCTATCGATCAGGTTACTGGACGCCCACAGCTCCTCTAGATTTGCGAGATGGGAGAGGTTTTCGAGGTGGGCGATCTTATTATTGGAGATGTCGAGGACGCGGAGGTTGGGGTTGGAGGCGAGGGAGGTGGGGGATATGCTGGTGAGGATGTTGTGCGAGATGTAGAGTTCTTCGAGGGAGGGGAGGGAGGTGAGGTTGGAGATGGAGGGGAGGCGGTTGGATTGGATGGAGAGGATTTTGAGGGCGGGGAGGTGGGAGAGGTCCTGTGTGATGGAGTCAGGACAGGGGAAGGGTGGTTGGGAGTGGGAGGGGGTTGGAGAGGGGTGGAGGACCTTGAGCTCGGTGATCTTGTTCTTGCCGAGCCAGAGTTCTTCGAGGGATGTAAGAGATTCCAGGTTCTCAATTTCCTAAGAAACGCTTCAATGACAAACACGTGTATATGCCGTGGCTATAAGCACTGGGCTTACTCGTATTTTGTTTGCAGCGAGCTCCAGGTTTCGGAGCTTGTCTAAGCCTTCTAAGCCCTCGATCTTGGTGATCTTGTTCTGGACGAAGTAAATGTCGGTCAGCTTCTTCAGATGGTTGACATTCTTGACATGCTTGATATTGTTGAAGCTCAGGTCGAGACTTGTAAGCTCCCTGAAAGCTTCGAGACCTTTGATGTGCGATATCAGATTGTCATAGAGGTCGAGCTCTTGTAATCGCGAGCCAAAGTTCTCGGGGAAATTGATGTGGGAGATTGCGTTTTGGCGCAGGCAAAGTTTCTATGGGTCCTCTATCAACCTTCATTCTCTATAAAACGGCGCCCTCCGTACCTCTATCTCTTGAAAGCGTTCGAGGCGTAGCGCAGGTATGGATGAAATGCGGCGGTGCACAAGGTCAATCTCCTGTTGAAGTATCAGACCAGCATGGATCTACAGCTCAGAGCTCGCATTAGGTGAGATACATCAGTGTCTGGCTCATAGTCGTCCAATAGATCTACCAGAGCATTTTGTTAGCAATGAGATTGGAAAAGTAGGTTCAGACCTACCATCGTCGGCGTTGATCTGCTCTACGGGCGGAGCATCCTCGTCCGAGTACTCTGGATCCGACAGTATCTCCGCATTGACAACTTCTGCCCTTCTTTCAACGCGAAGCTTGCCGTCCCAACCATTGCTATCTGGAGGAGTAATGCAGTTGGTTGATGGAGGAGGGTTGGCAGAGTCATCGATGTTTACATTTCTGGTTTCGTCGGTCATATTCACGGGTGCTGAAGCTTTGAAATCGGTATCGTAAGAGAAGCTGCACCAGCGGAGTCAGGGATGTCCATCTGAGGCCTGAGATGCCCCGCTTGGAGCTTCCAGTTGCGTCACTCGCTAATGATAAGATCAGGGCCAGTGGTGATCTACAACGCTAACGCAGATCACCCCCGACGATCATCTTCAAGCAGACCTCTGTAGACATGAAAACAATGAGGATGTGCATATCATTCTCTGAGCACACTTGATAGTGATGATGTAGAATCATGGAAATGCCGGCATGAAGTCCACACAACCACTGAGCCACATCAAAAGCTTGCCTTGCCTTGCTGTAGCACAAAGTATGAGAGTGCAGGCTACCTCCCAATGTTCCCATAGTCAATCGTCCAACCTTGGTCAGGCCTCGCATCCTCGCCCTCACGAATACCGGGTAGCCAAAACACGATCGACCTCTCTCTTATTTCACCTCCTCCACCACGCTTCTGATTCTCCCAAAGATAGTAGTCGACACCAAATTTCTCGTTATCCAGCTCCATGAACCCATGGTGGCTACGGCTGTGCACAAGTATTAGCTTCTCTTCGTTTCCTTTGTTTCCGTCTCGGTCAAGGCTTGTCATACGTGCGAGAGTAGAGAATATAGCGGCCTCTGCCCTTTCGGTGGAAGCAGTAGCGGCATTCCTGGTGGGTGTTCTCATTGGCGTATCCGCATTTGTCGCAGCCCCATGGGCGAGCAATAGCTAGTGGCATTTCGAAGGTCTTTGATCGCTTTTCCAGAATCATTAGCTTCATGTATTGGGGGTCAGGTCCGTAGGATATCTTACTGCAGGCTCTGCTGTTGTGTTCTTTGATTCGTATGAGACTAGGGCAAGAATTGACCAGCCAAGTGATGGGGGTAGTTTGTGAGCGCGTGGGCTCAGTCGAGCTATATTGTGATTATTGGATACTATACGCAAGTGTTGTCAGGCTCCCAAAGCTACATCCCGCATACACCCTTTCACAAATCTTTGACTTTATTCGCGATGACGCATGCGAGCAAACAGATTTTTTCCCATCTAGAAGATCTGCTTAGCCGAACATACGAGGAAGGTTGTATGCGTTCTCGATATCACAGCACCCCTCAGCTATACAAGCAGTCCCTATATCTAAACACATAACAACCCGCAGCGAGTCATCAGCCACAGATGCAAGTCAGACTCTTTTCTCAATCGCACACTCCCCCAGCACCCGTTCTCCAAATTGCTCCCCTTTCCACCCCCTTGTCATACCCCAAAGTAAATATCCCCATTCCCCTCAGCATCGCCCTTCAACAAAAGACTCAGCCCCCAGCAAGATATTCCGCCAAACGATAGCGTCTGCAACCCCCACACCTCCTATGCCGACACCTCCTACATCGCCTCATAAGATAGCCATTCAAGGAAGTCCGCCCAGAGACCGAGGGGCAGCGGCAGCACCACCACGAACATGTTGCGCCCACGTTTTGGAAGGAGGGCATAGGGTTATTGGAGGGGAGTAATGGACGCTGACGGGGCAGGGGTTGTTTGTAGATGGTGTGTGATGATTAGAATGTTGTGGTTGGTGTACTTTGAGTATGCATGATGGTTTTGGGGGACAGAGGATGGTGGAGAGTGGAGTGGGAAGTGCGGTTTTCAGTAGATACTCATGTGAAGGGAGTGCGTCAGGTAGGGGGTGTGAAGGATGGTATGGCTGACGAAGGATGGCTCGTGCGAGTCATTTTTGGCTTGGTGAGTCTATCGTCGGCCGTATCTTCACTGTTCGTGCATGACTGAGAAAGAGTTGACTCAATGATGCAACGCGTTGGCGAGGGTAGGGTCCGCCAGTCAAGGGGTATTGCTAAACCCGTGAACCCATGTTATGTAGAATCTACACAGTCAGAAGACTCTGCAAATAACTGAAGGAAGAAACAAGAATAGCCTCTTCAGCAGAACGACCATCCGACCGTGTTTCCTAAACAACCCCACGATGAAAACATTCCCTTTTCCCACCCTCGACTCAGAAATTAAACAACCCATCCTCTTCCATCTTCATCTCCCCCAATCCCTCCAACCCCCAATCCACCTCCTGATGGCCTCCAAACAGTACCGCCGAATCAAAAGCCCCATCGCCATTCCAGTTCCCTGCCTGTCCCAACATAGCACCTCCATTATCCCCTACTGCAAAGACCCCGTCCCCGTTATGCGTAGCAGGATTTTCTAGGCTGTGCCCCTGTTGTTGCGCCGGAGCTGCACGTGGCCGCGGCGTTCCAATACTCTCCAAGCGACAACGTGAGCATTTGGTATGCCCACAGGGGCATTTCTTGTTCGTGTCATGGTGCCAGGCTTTGAGGCCGTGGGCATCGCAGACGTGGCACCACCAGCCTGGAGCCATCTTGGGGGTGCGATATAAGACTGTGGAGGAGGAGCGCCTCAGATTTTCTGGGAGACTTAGGCGGCGGATGTGAAGCTTGTTCTGGTTTTGAGGTTGCCAAGTGGGAGAAAGGTGGGAAGGTTGATGGAGAAGGCAAGCTAGAAGGTTTAGGGGGTTGATATATACGGTAGAGGACCTGGCGATGTGGTATTGGACGGTGGGAGCAAAGCCAGATGGCCATGTTTTCTGAGATACTTCATCGCCACATCACGGAAGCAAATCACGCTTGGCAGATATGCGACGATATTGTATTTGTCAGGCATCGAGAAGATGGAGATCTGGCTCTGCTGTGTCGATAGATCTGACCCATAAACACGGAGGAATTGAAATCCGCAGGGAACTTGATCCGAACAATACAACATCAGAACGAAAAGACTTTCGCAGAAAGGAGGCAAACACAAACTTTTGTACTAGAGAGGAGAGAGATTGTAGGAAAGACTATCGATACCTTACCAACCGTGTACATCGACGATACACAGCCATGCCGGCAAAATGACACCTGATCGTGTTTTCGGAGCATCAGATCTGCGCAGGAAATCTGGCTGCCTATATCAACTGGTTGCTGTTTGCTTTTGATCACGAGTTCGCAAACACAGGGCAAAGATCTACTCAGCCCCAAGAGCTTGATCACATCATCACTTACAATCAGATGAACAGCACGCGAATTATACATAGAGTACTATGACGTTATTGACGGAGCAAACGGTAGGGACAAAATGCATGATTCGGATAGTCCTGGCAAGAGCTATGCATCAATCGTACGTCAATGTCAGCGAGTATGACCAGCATCAAGAGGGGGAACAATCACACCTCCGCGATCAGCCTTTCCTAACGAGAAATGTACCGTTTCGAGAGGACTGTCCTTGCCATGGTCCAAGCTATCTACTTAGATGACGAAGAACACGCAACTCCATTCACAAGTCGTCGGCTGGCGCTGGATGCTTTACACCACCTAAGGTAGCTCGAAGGACATCCGTGCCCGATCCGTTCGACCATTGTTTCTTGGCCGAAATATTCCATAACTCGACAGGCTGCTCCCGGTATCATTCTCCTTGCAGAAAGTTGCTGCTCGAAGATAGCCGTAGGTCTGAGCCGAAGTTTAGCCTTGACTATCCTTGCTTCCCATTTCCTCTTCCAAGATTGCAATCTTCGTTGCCTATAGCCTATGGCACACCATAGGTAAGTGCATTAATTTATTTTAGACTTTTGGTCTTCAAGAACTTTAGTTTTTCCGTTTTCTGTAAGTTCTTTAAACTATTAGTTTACTTAGTTATATTTACAATCTATGCTATAATTAAAAGTACAAAAATAGTTATTAAATTACAATTTCTTTAATTCTCTTAATAATTGATTCAAACGTAGAATTATAAGAGTTGTAGAAAACTTCTTCGAACGCAATATTAATATCTATAAATCTATTATATATATATAATATAAAGTTGTTAATCTTAATAGCAATACAACAAATTTGCAAGTCTTTCTTAACAATTTTGTAAAAATATTAAACTTAAGTAGAAAGAGTAATAACAAACAAATATATATATATAGATTAAAAGAGCATTAGTTTTTCTAATATATATCTTTTCTTCTAGTCTCGATTTATTAAATTAACTATTTATAATTCTATAATATTAATTGTACAAAAAACTTCTATTTATTACAAAGATATTAACAATTAAGAGCAATTGTTATTTACAAAATACAAAGTATCTTTATAGATTTCTCTCGAAATTAAAAGATTGCAATAGTAGTAATCTAGTTAAATATTTAATATTAAGCAAAAAAAACTAAGAAAGATATAATCTTTCTAATATATAAACTTATAGCTTTTTTATATAGATTTAATCTATTAATTTAATTATCTTTAAATTTGTAATATTAATTGTATAAAAAACTTCTATCTATTGCAAAAATATTAACTTTTTGTAGATCTTAATAACTACAAATTAAAAGTCTTCTAAATATAATTTTTCTAAATTCTTAATATTAAAGACAAAGAAATAATAGAAAACAATAGCAAATACAATATTATTATTTTACTCTAACAAATACAATATTATTATTTTACTCTAATAAATACAATATTATTATTTTATTCTAATATTTATTCGACTTTATTAATATTAATGCAATTATTATTAAAATATTTATATTAATAACTAGTATTCTCTTTTTCTCTTTTTAAATATTATTATATTTTTTGACATTGTAGTTATTGCTATAGATAATTAGCTCTTGTAATCTATTTATAGTTTTATATATTTGTTAACAACTAACAACAAATATTAATAGATATTTTGTTAATATTTATAATACTTTTGTAAATTTTAAATTTTGCTAATAAAGTTTATTTATAATCTAATTTAAGAAAGCTTTGCTTTTGTTTTTACTTTATAGATTGTAATTTTTGTTTCAATCGAACAAATTTTATTGTTCTAATTAGTGTGATCGTTAGATTAGGTCGAACATTTTTTTCTTAACTTAATTCATTCTCTTGGGCCTCGTAGGATTGAGTCAAGATTAAGGCGCGAACTCGATCTTAGAATTAAGTTTTGTCGAGTTAATGCCAAGATTCTAAGCTAACTTCGTCGAGTTAGCATTTGCTTATCTTATCTTATCTTATCTTATCTTATCTTTGCGCTAGTTCGATCGAGCTAGCGTAGAGTCCACGCTAATCGTATATAGTTAGCGTGGACTCTTGCGCTAGTTCGATCGAATTAGCGCGTCACGTGATCGAATGAATCGAGTTAAACATTTGACGCGCATTCTTCGTTCGTCCCACCCTATTAGGCTAGGAAATTTGCCTAACCCTAGGGTTAGAATTGGGCGAGTTAACTCGATCGAGTTGAAATCCAACCTAACGATCACACTATTTATAATATTATTATAGAAATGTTTTGATTAAAATAGCATAATTTAGAAATTAAATAAAATATACAAGTACTTAGATTTGCGTAATATAATTATATGTTTTATATTTAATCTATATATCGACAACATTTAATAATAAATAAAAGATTAAGTCGAAATTTAATTCCAAGTAGCAAACTTGTATTTTTGCAAAAAAACAATCTAATAAAGTTCGACTTAATATATATTAATAAAAATTAATTAAGTTACAAAGTTAAAGTAAGTAAAGAAAACTACAAATTTTCTAAAAATTCTAAACTATCTAATATAGCAAGAGAATTGCTAAAGTATATATTACAAATATATAACAATTAAAAGTATCTATTTTAAAAAAAGAAAATAGCTAAGATTTTATCTAAATATTAATTATAGAATTACATTTTTTTTTAAATTAAACAAACAGTTTATATTTAAATCTATATATTTTTTATTCGAAAAAAAAACTAAAAATATTTTGCAAATATCTAACAAAAAATAAAAAAAAAGAATTTATTGTAAAATTCTAATTATAGATAAAATATTCGATTCTTTTTGTATTTAAAAAGAACAATTTTTTTTGTCTATATATTAATTATTGAAAGCTAAACAATATTATAATAAAAAATTGATATCTACTATTTAATATTAGCAAGCTTCAAAATTAATTATTCGAAACAAAATATTTTATTAAACTAAATTTACAAAAAACATACAATTAGATTAAAATAAAAATAGAGAAAAAATAAAAAACAAATTTTTGTACACAATATAAATTATACAAATATACAATAATATTGTTCGAATTTACAAATATTTCGACAATATATTAGAAAATAATTAATAATATATTACAACAATATCTAAATCAATTTGTTATAATATACTTAAATAATATTATAATTTACTTAAATATCTTAAAAGAATATATAAATTATATTTTTAAAATATTGAAATATCTAAATAGAAGAAATTTATATCTTAAATTAAAGAAATACAAGTTTTATTAAAAAGAAGTTAACTTTCTTAAATTTGTTATTAGACAATATAAAATATATATAAATTTCGAAATATTACAAGCAATTAGAGAATAAAATTATTTATTAATATTAAAAAGATTTAATTCTTTTTAGATTTTATAAATTATAACAAGAAATTTATTAAAAATTACTTTGCTAATATAATATTATTAACAAATTTTACAAAAAAGAAAACACTACAAATATAGAAATTAATAGAAAAGAAATTATTTTAGAATCTTAAATTAAAATACTTAAAGAAATTAGTATTAAAAATATATAATTTATAATTGTTAAGCAAAATTGAAATCGATATATTAGATCTAGTTATCAATATATATTTTAATTAAGAGTATAAAGATATATAATATTTAGTAGTATATTTTTTGAAAAAACTCTTGTTAGTCGAACAAAATTATAATATTTATAATAAAAAGCTATTTGCTATTGTAATTTTTCTAAAATTATAAAAAGTACATATCGAAGAATTATTAAAGCTTACAATTTTTACAAATTATATGTTTTTTTGTACTTTATTACTATTAAACAACTTAACAAAAAACAAATACAATAATTAGAATAATTCGAACAATACAAGTTTAAGATATAATATATATTAGACAAAAATAATAGCAAAATAAACGCATTTAATAGAAGAAATAATTATATAGAAATAAAGAAATTGTTCAATTATAATATTTTTAAGATTAACAAAAATAAATTACTATTAACAAAAATAAATTACTATTAACAAACAAGTATAAACTAAATACTATTTTATAAATACTTAGAAACAATAAAGAAGAATTTTTAATAAAAAAAGGATTTTTTTAGATATTTATCGACAAAATTAATAAATATATAAAAAAATATTATAATAGATTACTACAAAAGCACTCGAAAGTAATTAATTTTTTTTAGCTTTTATATTAATATTGTTAATTTTTTTAAATAAGATAAGTTGTTAAGATATATATTAAACAATATCTTAGTTATTAGTAGAACAAATATAATATATATACAAGCTATAACAAAATTTAATATTAAAAACTATCTAAATTGCTATAAAATAAAGTTACAATAAATTTTATTATTAAATTGCTTAAATCGACAAATTTGACAATTAAGAATAGATATAATTTAATACTAATAATAGTTGAACAAATTTATTAAGTACTTATATATTATTATATGCAAAGAAAAGTTTATAGCAAAACAACTAAAATATATTCTATTAAATTGACTTATATAATATTATAATATATTTAAAAACTAATTAGTAACAAAGACAAGCTTTTTATATTTAACTATTAAAAAATATTTCTATCGATATTAGAAATAAGACTTCGAATATTTACTATCTATTATTTAATTATAAATCGTTAAATAGAGCAAACGAATTAGAGTTTAAAGCAATATCTAAAATATTATATTAACAATATTTATAGCAATTGAGTATTACTTTTATCTATAATACAACTAATACTTAATATAAAGATTTCGAATATTATTAAAATAATTTTATTCTTTGTTAACTATAACAAAGAATTTAATCTCTTCGAAAAAGAGTAAAAGTATCTATTAGTTTAATTAACTATCGAAAAAATAGCAATACTAAAAAAAATATATAATAATATCTTAGAAATACAAAAAAAGTTAATTAAATATTAGAACAAAAAACAAAAAACAAAATCTTAATCAAAAAAGAAAAATAAAATATATCTTTTTACAAAAAAATTTAAAACAAGAAAGTTAAGTAAGAAATTAAATTATATTAAAGTCGAATTATTTCTTGTTAAAAAGACAAAAAAATTAATTAATTACAAACTTGACTTATTTAAAAATATTAAAATATTTTTAGTATTTTATATCTTATTATTAAAATTAGCAAATTTAATTATATTTTTATAGAATATATTTTATTTCTATTTACAAAAAGAGAAACAATATAAGATTAAGAAAATTCTACAATAAAAAGATCAAAATATTTTATTAAGTAAAAAGTATATTTTATTTTCAAAAATATATAAAAATTATTTAAGAATCTAAAGAAGTACTTTGACAAGCTACAACAATTTTGTTAGCAACAAAATTATTTATAAGAATCGACAAAGTATTAGAAGACAAAAGAGTAAACAATAAAAAATCGATAATAATATTAAATAAAATTTCGAATATCTCTTTAATATACTTGATCTCTTTTCTGTTCTTTTTAATCTTTAGAATATTTTTTAACTTTATATTATCTATATTTTTTTAACAATAAAATTAGTATTTTTTATTTTGTCTTTTGCGCAATTCCTAAACTTAGTTTTGTTATTTTATTATTTAGTTTTTTAGTTTTCTAAATAGCTTTATTTATTTTCTAATAGTTAGAAGTCAAATTATATTTTCAATTCTTTCGATAACACTTTTTACATTTAAGATATTTCTTATTTATTTAACAAGATATATTAAATAAGATGTAGACTTGACAAAAATGCATTGTAAAAATAATATATTTATAGCAACAATTAACAACGAAATTGCAATATTATTTAGTAATTAGTTTAATTAATATAGTAAGAAAGAATAAATAGTTTCGAAACATAAATTCTTAGGAGAGAAAATAGTATTATAAGTTGTGTGCTAATAGATACTATTTGTCGCGTATTGCTTTTTACAAAATAATTAGAAAGAAAAAATCTATCGATAGAATTAAAATAATTAAGAAGACTTAACTCTTAAATATCTTAAATATCTTAAATCTTAAATAATAGAAAAATATATAACTTTCGAACGTAATTCTTTTGTAAATTGTATTTAATTTATTTTAAGTCTTAACTTATTGTTACAACTATTAAGTTGCAATTTATTGTTATTAAGTAATTGCTTGTATTGTCTAAAGATATCTACAAATTTCTTCGATAGCATAATTTTTTTTAATATCTCTTATAAAAGTATTAGTGTAACAAAATTTTAAAATCTAAAAACTCTATATAAGATTTTTCGAATTAATATTAGCACAATTTTACAATTGTTAATCTATATATTTTGCGATTTAAAAAAACTCTTTAATCAAGAGTTTTAATATAACAATATTCTATTGTTATATTTAAGCTATTATATCGAAATTCTTGTTGTAAACAATTTGTATTCTACAAAATATTTAATAACTCGAATAATAATAAAGCTTTAAATACTAGTTCGATGTTTTTTGTTTTTTAGAAGCAAAAACAAAGAAAATCTATAAAAATATATTTATTAGCTTGTAATATCTATTGTTATCTTTTAATATTAAAATACAATATTGATTTATATTGCAAACTCGAATTATCGAATTTAAAAGATAGCAAAGATAACAAAGCTAACAACTTAAATATCTAAAATTAATTTAAATTTATTTTATAAAGAAGTATAAGAAAACACAAATTTAAATTATTATATATAAAAGAGAATTAAAATTGAATATTACAATAGCTTAAAAATATTATTAAGTAGAAGAGTTTTTTAAAATTTGAATACTTTGTAAGTTGCAAAGTTCGAATATATTGTAATAATAATTAATTTCTTTTTAATCTAGTATTTACTTTTTTCTTTATTTATATTGTATATTAAAATTATTTTTAAGTATTAATTTGCAAATTAAGAATACAATTAAAGCAACAATATATCTCTTTAATAATATCTAATTTATTTAGAATATTGTCGAGAGAGAAGCTATTCGAGAGAGCTAACTAAAAAAAATATTGCTAAAGAGAGCAAAAAGATAACAATATAAGCAAAACAAATATATAATATAGAATATACAATTGAATAAACTTAGTTGATTAAATCTAATTATTATATCTATATCTATAGAGACAAGCTTCGATATATAGCAACTATATATCATAAGATTAGATTCTATATCTTTATACTATATAATAAAAGATATAATCTTAGTAGTTAAGATACATTTTTTGTTAATATTCGCATTTGATAAATCTAACTTTAATTCTAGATGTATCTAGATTTGTTATAACAAAAGTCGCAATTTTTTGTTACTAATATTTGAACTTTGTGCAAAATCAAGATTAGAACTAATAAATCTTGTATTATTTGCAAGAATCTAGAAATTTAAGTTAAGCTTTGCGAGAGACAATCTTAGTATTTCTTAATATTGCGTTCGTAAATGCGTCTATTTTGTATAATAATTATAGTTTGTCTACGTAAGATGCGCATACGTTCTCTTAATTTATTAGATTTGTTTCAAAAGTAAAGTTTGTTTAAATCGACAAAATTTGATATTTAAAGCAAGAAACATAATAATTTGACGTAATTGTGCAATTAGCGAGCAATTGCAAATATTTGTGCGCATTGCAAATATTAAAACTTTACGCGTTAAGACGTAGTTTAACTCAATTAAGATTTTGCAACTTTGTCGAATATAAAGAAAACAAAACAAGCTCTTTAAGTAGATTTTGTCTCAATAATACTAATTTAAGTACGCAAGATAATTAGATTTGTAAAATTTGCAAGATTTTAAGAGAATCTTGATTTATTAAGCTCGATCTATCTTTCGAAACGCGAATAAAATTTCAAAGAATTTGTTTTTAATTGCATTTTCTTGATTTTAATAATAAAAAGAATTAAAAATTAAGAGTTTAAATGCTTTAATAATTATTACTTTTTTAATTTTAAAATAGCTATAATTGTTTCAACAATTAAAATATAAATTGTACAGAAATATATTATATTAAGTTATTATTAAAAGAGTTTTGTAGTCTTTTATTACTAATTAAGAACTAAAAAAGTATATAAATTCTTTAAAAATTGCAATTGTATATTAGAGAAACTTTTAACAATTTGTATCAAAAATAAGTATTTAATTATAGCTATAATACTTTAATAGTTAATCTAATTCTAAAGAAATTTACAATAATATTTTAATAACTAATCTAGTAATAATTTTAATATATTTATATAAGCGACAACAACAATATCTTAAATTTATTTGTTAATTATAAAATATTCTTTTTTTGCAATTTTGTTTGTTTAATTTTCTTTTTCTTTTTCTTTTTCTTTATTATTTTTATTTGTTTCAACTTTGATTTTTTCTTAAAAATAGCATCTACTTAGATTGATCGTCGATTCAATATTTAATTTTAACTTTGAAATTGAATTGAATTGTTTAAAAATTAAATGAAATCGAATCGCTTAAAGAAGCTAGTAGCTTATTGTTATAACAAGTTTAACTTAGTCGAAAAATTACTATTTTAAGCAATTCGATTTTTAAAAAAAATCGAAAAGTTAAATCTTGACGCTCTTATGTAATATTTTCGATTTCTCGCGATTAATCTATATCTACTTGTAGCTATAATTTAAATTTAATTAATTCTTAAACTTTTTAGATAAATTTTGTTATTAAATAGAGCATTTAACTTAGATATTAAGTCGAGAAAGTTATTAATATTGTTAATACTAAAAAAGAATTAGCAATTTAATTGATTATTAATTTAGTATCTTAGCAATAGTAGATTGTTATCTACTTAATTAGAAATTGCGATTTTCAAAATTTTTAATTTCGATAACTTTATAGTTAGAAACTAATTAATTGTTGTTTCGATAATTTAAGACAAAAATTTAAATAAAAAGAGATTTAATTTTGTCTAATTTTTATTAAAAGAGATATACTTTTTTAGTCTATAATTATATATAAAAAGATATAAAATATAGCTCGAGATTGAAATTAATTTGCCAAAATTAAAGTATTTCGATATAAAAAAACTACAATAGTAAATAATCAATATTGTATTTTTATTATGTTAACTATTTTAAACTTATTAATTAATATATATCTTTTTTTTAAGAGATTTGTTAAGTAGTTATAATTGTTTAAAACTTTACTTAATAAATGATTTTTTATAACAAATAATTTATATAAGTATTGTAGATAATAGAGTTGTTATAAATTTATTTATAAATTTGTTAATATTATATAGAAAAAGACTTTATTTTATAAAGAGTATTTGCTATATTTATTATAAATAGAAAGCTTAATACAATAATTTATTAAAAAACTAAAATAGAAATTACAAATAATATTTTTTAACTAAATTTCGATACTTTAATTGTTTATATATTCGAATATCTAATTTCTTTCTCTCTCTTATATATATAATACAAAATTATTATTATTAGTATAACAATTTTAATTATTATATAGAATTAAGATCTAATCGACAATAATATATTGTTGCAAAAATAATGAAAATTAAATACAACTTAAGAGTTTTAATACTTAAGTAGTTTACAATTAGATATATAACAAATTATTATTTATTAAAATTAAACAAAAATAAATTTTTTTAACTAAATTTTTTACTCTTTTTATTTTATTTTTTGTAATAGAAAAGTTATAATTAATTTTTTTATTACAAATACAAAGAAGATTAAAGATAGAAAATAAACAAACAAATATTTAACTAATAGCAAAATCGAAGAATGCAAAATATAAAAAAATTAAATTTAAACAAAAAAAAGATAATGCAATTAATAAAAAAGTTGTCGAACGCAAAAATTAAGATTTTAAAATTTAAAATTGCTCTATTAAATCTTGTTGTTAAATACAATATTTAAAAAATATTTTTATTCGATTTCAAGATATTTACAAGTAATAAAATTAACAACTTAAATATGCAAAATCGAGTTGCATTAATTTAAAATTAAAGTATAAAAAAACAAAGAATAAAAAATAAGAAATATTTAAACAAATTAAATTATTGCAATATAAAATAAAGTAAATATCGAAAAAATTCGACAAGTTTAAGCAAAAGTACTTATTATATATTAAGATAAAATTTAATTTAATTAATTTATAGTTAAAAATTAACAAAGTCGAAAAACAACTATATAGAAAAAATTAATGTAATCGTTAAATCGAATCGAACACTTTTTTTTCAATTTAATTTATTCTCTTAAATTTCGTAGAATTAAGTTAGAATTAAGATGCGAATCTAACTTTAAAGTTAAGTTTCGTTAAGTTAATATCAAGAATTTAAGCTAACTTTGTCGTGTTAGCATTCGCTTATTTTATTTTATTTTATTTATGCGCTAACTTAATTAAATTAGAGCAAAATTTATGTTAATCGCATATAATTAGTGCGTTACGTAATGTTACGTAATCGAATAAGTTGAATTAAATGTTTAACGCGCATTTTTCGTTTATTTTACTTTGTTAAGTTAGAAAATTTGCCTAATCTTAGAATCAAAATTAAACGAGTTAATTTAATTGAGTTGAAATTCGATTCGACGATTACGCTAAAAAAAATAAAAAGCTAGAAACAATAATTTTTTTTTATATTTGATTTAACATTTCTAAGAATCTATGCAAGAATTATATACTTTTACGATTTTTAAATTTAATTAATTACAAATAAACAAACAACATTAGCGTTTATTTGTTTAATTATAATTGATTAGAATTTGCGATTGTTATTTCGTTCATAATAAGTTGTTATAACAACGCTACGTCTTTGTCTTCTATATCGTAATATTTATAATATAAGAAAATTCTTTAAACAAAAACTTTATAAATCTAAGAAGAATTTAAACATTGTTAACGATATTATTGTCTAAAATTGACATAACAATTTAATAGTTAAAATTATGCGCATTATTGCGACGATTAATTTGATTTCGTCTAGCAATTGTTATAGATTCGTAATATTAATTTCTTATTACATCTATTTTTTTTTTATCGTTATTTAAAACAAATTAACAAAATATATTTAATTGTTATACGTCTTTAATTGTAATCGCGAATTCTTATTATAATTTTAAATACTTATTGTTTGCACAACAATTAATTAAAATTAATTTTGTTTATTTTTAGTTATATTACAAGTGCATTATATAATTTGAAATAATTATTTAATAATTGTATATATTTATGCGTAATTCTAAATGCGAGCTTATAATACTTTGCGTCGTTCTTGTTTCTTAATTATTTTAATTATTATTTCTTTTAAGTTTTATTCTAAATAAGTGTCTCTTTAATAAAGAGCTCGTTTAGCATTTAATTTGCGAGAAATAAACATTACTTGTGCGTTTTATTAGCAACTTCGTTTGCAATCTTGTTATCTTTTATATTTTTATGCTTTAAAATTTAATAAAGTTTTAATATAATGTTGCGACGTCGCATTGCATTATATATTCTTTGCGTTCTTCTAAAACGTATTTAATTTAATGTTGATTTAATTTAATGTTAATTTAATTTTTTTTATAATCTTTAGTAAAGTTTAATTATTAAAATACATTTTGTAAATTTGTTTTCGCAAGTTAGTAAACGTCTCGCAATGCTTTATTAATTTTTCGATTATTTTTATAAGTTTCTCGAGTTCGTCGTAATGCGTAAGCGTTATTTCGACGTTTTTTAATTGCTTTTCAATTCTTTAATTTGCTTTTATTAAGATAACGATAATGTCTTTATCGCAATTGTTTTTATCAAAATACGTTTTTTTAATATTGATTAAACTTGTTCGCGTCGTACTTTTTCTTAATTATTTTTTTGTTATACGCAATAATTATTTTAGAGAATTTTATTTATAAGACAATTATATAAGATTGCTATTACAATATTGTTGTTAATTTAAATTTTATTCGCATTTATCTTTTCTTAAGTTACAAAAATATTATTTTAAATTTTAAATTTTGTTCTCTTTTTAATGTTAAGTTGTTGCATATGTGCAATATTGTTGCATTTATTATTTTGCTCAACTTTTGTACATTTATAATAGTTATTAATCTTTATATTAGTTTTTCGAAATACATATTAATAAAAAATACGTTAATTTTTATTTATAAGACTTTTGTAAACGTTGTTTTGTAAATATTTATAATATGTCGAAGCATGCAATTCTATATTAATTGCAATTTTGAAATAATTTCTTTTTTTAAATTTTTGATATTTTTAAACGTATATTATACGACGACATTATAAGTTATTATTAACTTTTCGATAATAATATACTTGCGCTTATCTATTTTTAACAAAGTGTTAAATATTGAACTTTCTATTATTGACGCGCTTTTATGTTTAATTATCAACTTAATTTCTATCTAATGCAAATAAGCTCTTTATTTTAACTTTAAATTTAATTTAATTTTTAATACTTTAATATTTGATTTAACAATTATCTTGTACTTTGTTAACGTTATATCGACGCTTATGTCGAATTTTTTTAAAGTTCGCGAAAAATAAATTAATTTGTGTTTTTTTTTCGCGAACTTGAATTTGTAACTTTGTGCTTATTGCTTGCATTTATTGTATATTTAACTTAATATTTTACAATTACGTTTAATCGATTTTTTATACATTAATATATTAACGTTGTTTATAAAACTTATAACGCTAACTCGCAATTTAATATTATTATATATTTTTAACAAATTCGCATTGTAAAACAAATATAAAAAAAAATTGCGATATATTTATGTTTGTATTGCGCTTCTTTATTGTGTAGTTATTTATAATTAAGATAATACAACGTTTCTCAACAAAATTCTCTATTTATTTGAGCAAACAAATAGAAATTCGTTTTTTCTTTATATTGTAAAGCAATTAAATGTACGATATATTGTTAAATGCGTTTAATATATCAAGATTAAATAAGAATATTACTTTTTTCTTTTGATTGCTTTATATTATGTAAATCTTTTTTGTAATTAATTGCAATGTTGTGTCAATTAAACATTATCTTTTAATTTATATTTATATATTTAATAGAGTGTTATGCGTCTTTACGACATAACAAAGACGCTTTAATATTATTAATTCTAGTATTTTACTTAATATATTTAATAATGCGATAAGTTTAAAGAATAACAACTTAAAGTAATTCTTTTTTCTTAATTTGCGCAACATCATTGTAATCGTCTTTTTAAAATAAAACAATTGCGTTTTTTTTAAATATATTTATTAAATAGAAATTTTACTTAAGATAAGACGATGCAAATTAATTGTCACAACGCATAATTAATTATATCGTTAGTTTTTAATGTTTTGTTAGAAGTTATCTTGTGCATTGCTTTTATTACTTTGTGCTTACGATATTATTTTGTTATCTTTTATAAAAATTAAATAAAAGAATTTGTTCAAGTTATTTATTAAAATTATAAACAAAGAAAAAAAATTAAATTAAAACATTATTTCAATTTTGTTCTTTATTATCGTTGCGATGCTTGTATTAATTTGTAATAATAATATAGTAAATTTAATTAACATTTTTGTTATTATATTTCTAATTTACTTTGCTATTTTAAAGAGACTTTTAATAGTATTTTTCGAAGCTTTTATTTGTTTGCGAAACTTGTCTCGTTTATATCTTTTTAAAATTTTGTTCTTCTTATTGTATGTTTAAATGTATATTGTTTACTTGTTAGAGATGCGACATTATTAACATAATCTTTTAATTTCTTTAATTATCTTTGTGCACTTTGTTATTTATTTGAGTTTAATTTTCTTGTATAATCTTGTTTATAAAATAGAGTCTTCAATAGTTTTTTTTAGAATATCGAACATCTTTGTCGTGTACTTATTAATATTGTCTTTTTTTATTAAATTGTTTAATATTGATTTAAGTAATAAATTTCTTAATGTGTTGTCGAACTTTTTTAAGTTTATAATTTTTTAATTTTATTTAAAACAACGTTGAAATTTCTTTTGCATTCGAAGATTTAGCATCGTTTTTATCAAAAAATAATTAAATAAGTCTTCTATTTTTTCGTTTATATCGCAACATATTAATCGATTTGTTATTTTCTTTGTAACAAATAATAAGTCGATTGTAATTTAAATGTCTTAATAATTTTTTATTATAATTTTTCGAAAGAAAGTTAATATTGCGTCGATTGCGCGCATTATATTTAATAAATTCTTCAAAAACAAATGTTATTTAAAATAGAAAGAATTTACTTAAAAGAAATAATGCAAATTAAAATCTTTTACAATAACATTTTTGTCTTGTATGCGTAAAGTTAACTTTATTGTTAAAAGATTACTTTTGTTAATTATTTTATTATAATTATTTAAGAGCAAATTGTGAAAGTTATAAATATTGACAAAATTATATTTTGTGTTATTATTGTCGAAACATAGTTGTAATATTATTGTTTTTATATTTTTAAAATATTATGTGCTATGTTAATTATTGCTATTAATGTGTTTGTTAACGTAAAAACATATTTTTTCGTCGTTATTTACGAACGTAAAGTTTGCGCATTTTGAATTGTATATTTTTGTCTTAACGTAATGTCGTTACAACTCTTGTATTATTAATATATTGTAATTTTGTATCTTATTCTTTTAAAGTAATGCGATTATTATTTTATTTTTTAATTTGTAAATGTTATATTGTTATATTCTAAGCTTATTTTGTGTCTTTATTAAAATTGCTTTGTATAATTCTTAATATTAATGTTTATCAAATTTTGTATTTCTTGTATAAAAGATATATTCTATAATAATATTGTTATTATTTTATTGTTATCTTGTCTTATTAAAGTAAACTAACTACTTAATAATTTATTAAAGCGTCTTTTCTTAATTAATTGTTAAATTATGCTCTTTTTTGTTGTTATAAGAGTGTTTGCATGCGATTTGCTTACGTCGAGCAATTAATTGTTGTTGTCTTGCATTTTGTTCTCTTCTTTAACGTTTAATTAAATATTGTTGCGTTTTTAAGAATTACTAGAATAATTGTTGTTTTGTTTGTTCTTGTTGTTTTAACAATATAATACAATAACTTTGTCTTTATTGTTTCTTTTATTTTTTGTTTTTTGTTCTATCCTTTAAAACACTTAAAATCGAATACTTTGTAAGTACTTTTGCAAACGTTGCATTTTTATTTTAATAAATTTAATTAATACAAGTATTAATCGAAACAATAATCTCGCGCATAATAAACGTATTGTTGCTTGTTTTTGCATTTGTATATTAAGTAATTATATTCTTAACATTTTATGCATTGCTTTATTTTGCAACTCGTATTATAATATTTTGCTATTTTAATATTTAACTTATAAATTACGTTAAATTAAATTAACTTGTTTGTTGTTTTTGCGCAATTTATTTATATTATAATAAAGACGTATTTTTTCTTGTAGCTCTTTCTTGTAAATTAAGTTATTTTATTAATTTTTAATTCTTAATATATAATTTTACATAATTTTTTTATTGTTTTTGTCTTTTTTTTTATATTTTTAAACATACTTTATATTTTAATGTTGTATATTATTATTTCTGCGCGTTTACGACATAAAATTGTCGCGATAAATATGTTTTTAATTTAGAAATTATTTGATTTTAAAATTTTCTTGTTGCATTTGCTATTAACTTTAAAGACTATTATTCTTTTAAAATATTTTATCTTTTGTATATCTTTTTGCGCATTTAGTGTGTTAACAATATTTAAATTACGCGTTAATGCAATTATTTTTGTTGCGCTTATCTTATGTATTTTTTCGTCTTTTTCTTTTTCTTAATTTACGTTATTAACTTTATCTCTTTAATTAATCGTTGCTTTAAGAATGCTTATTTAACATTTATTTTAATTATTGTTTGTGCAACTAATAACGAGCTCTATATTATGATCGCTTATATGTTTGCATCTTGTATGTCTTTTTTAATTCTTTTTACTTTTTTTAATTAATTTATCGTCTTCTTTAGTTTTTTTAACACGAAAATTATATCAATTCGTTTATTTTTCGCGAAGAATTCGTTAAATTTGCGCATAAACTTCTTGACAAAAATGCATTACTTAATTAATGTTGTTATCGAAATTATTTTGAATGCGTTTTTTCTTTTAAATTTATAGAGCTTCTTGATTTTTATTATTTTCGCGATAATCTTTATCGCACTTTGTAATAAATCGCGTTAAGACACATTAAATGCGTCTTAATTACTTGTTGACGTTGCGTCGATTACGTTTATTTGATTTTAACAATCAAAATAAATCGTAAACGTTATTTTTAATAAAATTTTCTCTCTTGTTTAATGTGATCGTCGAATTAAATTTTAATTAAATTAATTGTCGAGTCAAATTATAATATTACTTCTTTAATTCGACTTGACGTCAAGATTAAATTGCGACGATTTTTTGAAATCGAATCGCTCAAAGTAGTTTAATGCGTTTCGCGCTAAACTACTTATAGTAATCGATTAAACTACTTTAAGCGATTCGATTCTTCGAAATTTTTTTGACTTAAATCTTAGCATTTGTACGTGACATTTTCGAGTTAGCGCGACTAGTCTAACTTCTACTTAATCGAGTTAACTCGTCCAATTTTAACTCTAAAATTAGACAAATTTTCTAGCTTAACAAGATGAAATAAGCGAAGAATGCGCGTCAAGTGTTTAACTTGATTTATTCGATCACATGACGTCACGTGATGCGCTAATCATATATAATTAGCGTGAATCTTGCGCTAGCTTAATTGAATTAACATGAATTTTGCGCTAGCTTAATCAAGTTAACGCATAAATAAAATAAAATAAAATAAGCGAATGTTAATGCGACAAAGTTAGCTTAAGTTCTTAACATTAACTCGATAAAATTCGATTCTAAAGTCGAATTCGCGCTTTAACTTTGACTCAATTCTACGAAACTTAAGAGAGTGAATCGAATTAAAAAAAAATGTTCGATCTAATTTAACGATCACACTAATTCGATTTCAACTTTAAAATCAAATTGAATCGATAATTTAACTTTAGAAATCAAATTAAAAATTAATTCGATTTCAATTATTTTAAAATTAAATTAAATCGAATCGAATTGATTTTCGATTTTAATATTAGAAATCGAATTAAATTGTCAAGAATGTTAAGAATACTAAAAATAGTATAAATTAAATTTAAATCTAGATTTTTTATTAATTACTAAATAATGCTTAGTAGTAATACATTTATAAAAAGAAATTTCTAATATATTTATTAATTAATTTAAATAGATTAACTATTTCTATTAAACTATTAATTAATTGCTACTAAAAATAATTAAATTTACTAAAAATAATAGTCTTGACAATTCGATTCGATTTTTCGATTCGATTTTTAATTTAACTTTTAAAATTGAATTGAATTGTTAATTTCAATTTTAGAAATCGAATTGTCAAGATTTTTAATTCGATTATTTTTTTTAAATCGAACTTAATTTCTTAAATCAACGCAATTAGTTTAGTGTCATAAAGATCGCTTTTTTAAATTATCGATAAATTTAAATTATATTTATTATTTTATTATATATAGTTCTTGTTTGTTTTGCTTCTATTTTTATTACGCAAAAAGCAATAAATTAAATAGTATATATTGTCTAAATAAACTTTTATTAATATATATTACTTGTTTTTGTCTATTAAAATTAGAATTTTAAGATTTGAAATTATTATATACTTTAAAATCTATACTTTGTTAATAGTTTTAACAAAAACAAGCTTCTCTCTATATTTAAGTTGTCGAAATTTATTAAAAGTTAATAGATTAAATAGCAAAAAGTTTAATACTTTCTAATCTAAATAATAGATTAATTAATAATTAATAATTTCTAAAAGATTAATAATAAACAACGCAATAACTATTTTTTCTATAGCTTTCTATTAAAGAGAATTGTCTTTGTATTGAAACAATAATATCGATATTTAAATTATCTAAATTTTAAGACAAATTTTTTCAAATAAATTTATTTTTATATTACAATTTAATATCAATATTATTAATATAAAAATTTTAACTGTTATTGTCTTTAATACTATCAATTAATAATAAACTTATATTAGAAATATAACTTGTTATATTCGAGTATTTTATAACGTTATTGCTCTTTGTAACGTAATTGTTATTTAGATTGCTATTATAGTTGCTACTATTGTCAAAGTAGTTTATTTTCGAAATAACAAAAATTAATTATTGTAAAGAGTTAATAATAGATTAAATTAAATTAACTTTTCCAATTATTGTTTATAATATAATAGTAGTTTCAAAAAAAAATGATTAAATTTCGACTTATTATTACTAAGTATAAAATCGATTATATTAAAATATAGACTTTGTTTGTTTATAATATAATAATAGTTTCGAAAAAAAAAGTAATTAGATTTCGACTTATTATTGCTAAGTATAAAATCAACTATATTAAAGTATAGATTTTGTTTGTTTATAATATAATAATAGTTTCAAGAAAAAAAGTAATTAGATTTCGACTTATTATTGCTAAATATAAGATTAACTATATTAGAGTATAGACTTTGTTTATTTATAATAAAACAATAGTTTCGAAAAAGAAAAATGTAGTTGACAAAACTAAATAGCAACTATTATATAAATATTAGTATTATTAAAAATAAGATCAACTATATTAAATTGTAGATTTTATTATATAAAATTTGTTAGATAGTTCGACTATATAAATATTAAAACAAATTAAAAATAATAGATTAATATTAATTACAACAAAATACTTAATAATTAAGAATATATATTAATTTATTAATTTAATTAGTACTTGTATTAATTTTTTGCTCTTATTTAATTGCGCGTTTTGTTATAGTTTTTTAAATCTATTTTATTTACTTAATTGCGCACTCTACTATATATTTTAAATCTTTTTTACTTAATTGCGTATTTTACTTTACTTTTTTAAATTTTTTCCTTTACTTTATTTTGTTTTATAAATGTAATTAAATCTTTATCTCTTAAAGATTTCTAGATATATTTATATATTGCGCTATTTTGCATAATAATCTAGATTTGTTAAAACTTTTTTTCGATGATTTTGTTAAATATATAGTTAAAAAATTTTCAAATATAAATTTCTAAAGACAAAATTTATAACTTTTTTCAAAAAATTAAAACTAAAATAGATTATTTGCGTTTTAGAAATACAAAAGTTTAAAATAAATAAAATCTAAAAATAGTATAATCGTTAAATTGAGTCGAATATTTTTTTTTCAAGTTAATTTTTTCTTTTGAATTTCGTAGAATTGAGTTAGAATTAAGACGCAAACTCGATTTTAAAATCGAATTTCGTCAAATTAATGTTAAGAACTTAAGTTAATTTCGTTGCATTAACATTCGTTTATTTTATCTTATTTTATTTATGCGCTAATTCGATTAAGTTAACATAGAGTTTATGTTAATCGCATATAATTAGCGCGTTACGTGATGTTATGTAATTAAATAAGTCGAATTAAACATTTGATGCGCATTTTTCGTTCGTCTTATTTTGTTAAGCTAGAAAATTTGCCTAATTCTAGAATTAAAATTGAGCGAGTTAATTCGATCGAATTGAAACTCAATTTAACGATTACATTATTTAAGAATACTTAAAGAGTAAAACAATATATTAATTTAAATACAAAAGAAAGACAAATTAATTGCAAGAAAAAAGCAGTTTGATTGCGAAAAAAGAGCAATTTGATTGCAAAAAAAGATAGCAATATAGTAATGCTAAAAATGTATATAATTTAAAGAGAGAGAAGAAGAAGAAGAAAAAGAAGAAGAAGAAAATTATTAAGAAAAAAATTAAGAAGAAGAGAATAATTAAAAAGATAAAAAATAAAAAGATAATTAACAAAAAAATAAAGAAGAAAAAAATAAAGAAGAAAATAAAGAAGAAGATAGAGATAATAACAATAATAATAGTAATAACGATAATAATAGTAATAGCGATAATAACAATAATAATAAAGAGAATAATATAGATATTTAAAATAAAAGGAGAGAGAAAATAAAGACAATAAAAATATTTGTAGATTTACTTAGTGTAATCGTTGAATTAAATCGAACAAATTTTTTTTTGTTTAATTCAAGAATTCGAACAAACTTCTTTGTTTAATTCGAAGCTAAATTAATTAATTGCGCTACGTAAACTAGTTTAAATCAAGTAATTCTTTTTTTGTTTAAAAGTACGCTAAATTCTCTAGAGAACAACTTAATTTTAATAAAATACGTATAAAATACAAGAAAGTTATGAATTTTTTAAAATTTAAGATTTTTTAAAGTTAAGCTTTTTGAGTTCAATTACTTAGCGATTCTCTCGCAAAATTAAACTCGACAATTAGACTAAATTTACTAATTTAGTTCTATCAATATTTGTTCGAGAGATTTTATTTCTATATTAACAATTCTTTGCAATTAGAAATTAACTATTTATTAATTTGCTATATATAAATAAATTAATAATATATTTATTAATTTGAACAAATCGACTTCTTAAAGTACAATTAAAAATAAAAAACTTAACTACAATTTTAACAAAAGAAATAGAAATTATTTCGAGATAATTAGTATAAAACAAAAAAGAAAATTGTTATTTTTTAATCTACTTTATATAATATAGTTTTTATATTTTTTGCAATAATTACAAGAAGTACACAAAGCTAATAGATATAATATTCTTTCGAACAACATTCGCATTTAATAAATTCTAACTTTAGTTCTAAATGTATCTAAATTTGTTATAACAAAAGTCGTAATTTTCTATTATTAATATTTGAACTTTGTGCGAAATCAAGATTAAAGCTCGTAAATCTTGTATCATTTGCGAGAATCTAAAAGTTTAAATCAAGTTTTGTAAGAAACGATTTTGACATTTCTTAATATTGCGTTCGTAAATGCGTTTGTTTTATATAATAATTATGATTTGTTTACGTGAAATGCGCACACATTCTTTTAATTTATTAGATTTGTCTCAAAAGTAAAGTTTGTTCAAATTGACAAAATCTAATATTTAAAGCGAAAAATGTGAAGATTTGACGCAATTGTGCAATTAGCGAGCAATTTCAAACGTTTATGCGCATTGCGAATATCAAAACTTTATGTGTTAAAACTTAGTTTAACTTAATAAAGATTTCGCAACTTTGTCGAACTTTAAAAAAATAAAACGAGCTCTTCGAATAAATTTTGTCTCGACAATATTAATTTGAGTACGTAGAATAAATAAATTTGTAAAATTTGTAAAATTTAGTAAATATTTTGATTTCTATTAGTTCGATTTATCTCTCAAAACGCGAATAAAACAATAAATTTAAATTTGAAAAATTTAAATATTTTAAAAATAAAGAAAGAGACAAAAAGAGATATAATTCTTTAAAATAAATAAAGATATAATATAATTAAGAAGTTATTTTTTATATATATTGCAATATATATATACTAGAATTCTAATATATATTTATTTTTTTATAAATAGATTGCTATTGCTATATTTTTTGCAAATTATATATATTTTTTAATAAATATTATTCGAAATATATAATACAATAAAAGAAATCTCTTTATAAACTTATATAAAATAAAATCTACAATAAAGTTGTCTTTTATAATATATAATTACTTGAAAAATACAAAAAGCAATACTTAAATTATTTAAAATTTTGCTATTTAATATCGAAAAACAATATATAAAATAACGTTAACTATTTATATATACAATTAAATTGCTATTTTCTCTTTCTCTTTTTTTAGAAAGTTAGAGAAGATAAACTACGCTTTTCTTTAATTATATATTGTTATTTGTAAAATTGTAATTTTTAAAAGATTTATTTAATTTTTTTGTTATCTTTATTTATTTAGAATCTCTTATTTATATAATCTACAATACAAAACAAGAAAAAAGAAAAATTAAATTGTTGTTTTTTTATAATTTGATTGCAATTATAAAGTTGAAACAAAGCAAATTAATCTAGTTTTTTCAAAATTGTTTCAAAATTAGTGTTTGACATATTATTAAAATTCGAATTAAGATTATTAATTGCGTTAATATAATTAAATAGTTTCTTTTTATTTTTCGAAATAAATAAAAACTCTTTTGTTGTATATTGTTCGAAAAACAACTTATTAAATAGAAATCGAAATTTACTATTTAATATGCTATTAAATAATTAATCGAATATAATAGTTTTTAAAAATATATAATATCGATAAGATTAAGTCGATACTAATAGATTAATAAAGACAATTGTATTTTTATTTAAATTAATTACGTCAAATTGAATAATTTAATTCGAATCAAGTATTCGATTCGAATCTTAACAATTTATATTAATTCGATTCGAAAGTCTTGACAATTTGATTTTTAAAATTAGAATTAATAATTCGAATCAATTTCTATATTTAAAATCGAAATTTAATTCGAAAAATTAATTCGAATTGTCAAGACTATTATTTTTAGTAAATTTTATTATTTTTAGTAACAATTAATTGATAATTTAATAGAAATAGTTAATTTATTTAACTTAATTAATAAATATATTAGACTATTTCTATATTATGTATTACTAATATGTATTATTTAGAAAATAATTAAAAAAATCTAAATTTAAACTAAATTTATACTATTTTTAGTATTTTTAACATTCTTAACAATTTGATTTAATTTCTAATATTGAAATCGAAAATCAACTTAAGTCAAGTTGAATCAATTTCAAAATAATAGAAATCAAATTAGATTTCAAGTTGATTTTTAATATTAAAATCGATAGATTAAATCGATTTCTAAAGTTGAAATCAAAATTCAATTAAACAATTAGTTTATCTTTATTATATTTGTATTATATACAAATTTGTTTCTTTGTAAACAATACTAAATTTAAAGTAATTGCAAATAATATTTCTACAATTAAATTTTTAAATATAGAATCTATATTGTTATTAATATTTGTTTATAACAAAGAACAAAACAAAAATTTACTAAATAAATAATTAGTTAATTTTTATCTTTAAAAACAATTGCTATATACTTTAGTTTTTGTTTTGCTAATTATATAAATATCGAAAATTAAAATAGATTTATTAAAGAAATCTTTTATTAAATAGCAAATACAAAATAATTATATTACTTTGCTATAAATTTTTAAAGTATTAGCTATATTCTTAAAGTTAATTAAATACTTGTAAGCTTATTTAACAAATTAGTATTTGCAATTTCTATTAATATACAAAATATCATATATTAAAGAGAAAATTGTAACAAATATCTAGTTTAATAATATTAAATATATCGATAATTTAACAATATTTAGAGACTAAAAGACGCAATTGTAATTGTTGTTATATTTAATTTGTTATTCTAAAGCAATTTCTCTTACTAAATAATCTACAAAAACGAAATTAATAATAAAAATGCGTCTATTATTATTTACTACTTTGTTTTAGTATTTGTTTAATAACTAAGAAATATTATAGAGTTTAAATTGTATTAGAAGCAATAGTTACAAAAAAGTTTATAATAGTAATTATAATTGTAAAAAGAAAGTACAGATATAAAGAAAATTTACTAATAAAATAATTATATTAGCGCAAGACAATTATAGTAAATGCAATATTTAGATATTTATTTAATACTAGATATTATTCTTAATAACAATACTTATTGTTAAAAGAATACTACTATATACATTTTATTGTTCGAAAAAGAGTCTATTATTATAGAAAAAGTTACTTAATATTTATAAATAAAGAACAATTCTATAATCTATTCTTTTAAGTTTCTTTTTTTAATTATTTAAACTTTGTTGTATTTATTAAAGATATTAAAGATTTAAACAAATAATTAAAAATAATTGTAAATATTATAATATTAGACTTCGAAATATTAAAACAAATCTTTTATTATAAAAAATATTTTATTTTTTAAGCTTGTAGTATCTATAATCGATTAAAAAGACTAATATTTTAAAAATATTTTTCAATTATTTTGAGTTAAAAAACAATACTATTATAAGCATTTTAAATTTTGCTTTTTTATTTTTTATTGTTGTAGTTTCGATTAAAGTTACTAAATATTTAAATAAACAGTTAAGAGTAATTGTATATATTACAATATGAATATAAAAATATTAGAAGTATTTATACAATACAAAAGAGCTTGTTTCTTTTAAATCTATAGTATTTTAACTTAATATCGAAGATATTAACAATTGTAAATTATAATAAATAATAATTTTTTTACTATTCTATTTAGAATATTTGAAAAAATAAGATTATAACAATAATTTGTACTTTTAATAACAATTAACAAAGCTAGAAGAAAAATAATTAATTGTTCGATATTTTTATACAAGTTAAAAAGTCTTAATTACAAAATTTAAAATAAAAAAGTTAAAAATTTGTTTATATATTACTAAAATCGAATCTTAAATCTTTTTTATTCTTTTTGTTTTAATTTTTTTAAACAAGAAATATAGCTTTTAATTAATACAATTTATTTAAGCAAATAAATTATTTTAACTAGAAATTGTAATTGTTAAGATTTAATAATATTTTATATAATTTAATTGCTCTTAAGATTAATTATTAATTTTCTTTGTATTATTGTTAACAAGTAGTTTAATATTTTTAGTACAAAAAGTAAGTACAAAAATTGAGAGAACAAATTGACTACTAAAATACTAACAATTTTATATAGATATTTAAGATAAATTTAAGATAAATTTTTTTTTGGGCTACTCTAGCTATTAACTTCAAAATACTTTACTTCTTTTATAAGTTTTAACTCTATTAATAAAGATTTAATCTTAATTATTTCAAAATTAAACAATTGTTTTAATTAAAGTATTATAGTTTCTTTAAATCTTAAAAGATACTTTTTATTAAATATTAATTCTTGCTTTTACAATTAATTTAAGATACTTAATAATTATTATAAAATTTCTTTTTTTTGTATAGTTAACAATCTCAAATTCTAATTCTTTAAAATAAGTTGTTAAAACAATATAAACTAGAATAAATATATTTTATATATTGTCTCTAATATTATTGTCTATATAACTATCTAGTTTATTGTCTAGTTTATTATTTGATTTATTGTCTATATTATTGTCTAGTTTATTGTTTATATTATTGTTTAGTTTATTGTTTGTATTATTGTCTAATCTATTATCTATATTATTGTCTAATTTATTTTCTAGTTTATTGTTTACATTATTGTCTAGTCTATTGTTTGTATTATTGTTTAATCTATTGTTTATATTATTGTCTAGTCTATTATTTATATTATTGTTTAGTTTACTATCTAATTTATTGTTTGCTTATATAGTTATTGCAAATATCGAAACGCAAAAAATTAAAAAATTCTAACAATTTAAGAGCTTTGTTAAGATAATATAAGTTAAAAGATTAAGTATCTTTACTATAATCGAAAAATAGTATAGTTGAATTAATATAGATAATTTTAATCGAAATATAAAAAATATATAGTTCGAATCTCTTTAAAACTAGAACTCTTTATAAATATATTTTAAAAAAAAATTCGATAAATATATTTTAGTTCTATAACAATAATAATTTGCAAATATATATTATTATAAGAAATTAATTAATTACAAACTATTTTAGATTAATTTCTAAAACTAATAATACAAGATCTTGTAAATAAATAATTATTAATTATATTTGCATTTGATAAATTCTAACTTTAGTTCTAAATATATCTAGATTTGCTATAACAAAAGTTGCAATTTTTTATTACTAATATTTAAACTTTGTGCAAAATCAAGATTAAAGCTAGTAAATCTTGTATTATTTGCGAGAATCTAGAGATTTAAGTCAAGCTTTGCGAGAAATAATCTTGATATCTTCTAGCATTGCGTTCGTAAATGCGTTTGTTCTATATAATAATTATAGTTTGTCTACGTAAAATGCGCATACGTTCTCTTAATTTATTAGATTTGTTTTAAAAGTAAAGTTTGTTTAAATCGAAAAATTTAATATTTAAAGCAAAAAACATAATAATTTGACGCAATTGTGCAATTAGCGAGCAATTGCAAATATTTGTGCGCATTGCAAATATTAAAACTTTACGCGTTAAGACGTAGTTTAACTCAATTAAGATTTTGCAACTTTGTCAAATATAAAGAAAACAAAACAAGCTCTTTAAGTAGATTTTGTCTCGACAATACTAATTTAAGTACGTAGAGTAATTAGATTCGTAAGATTTGCAAGATCTTAAGAGAATCTTAATTTATCAAGCTCGATTTGTCTCTCGAAACGCGAATATATATAGTAATATAGATTAACAAATAATCAATAACTATATTAATAAATTTTTGAATAGCTAATATATTGTTTAAAATAGACAAAAATAGCGCAGAAACTAGTTACTTTAATATTTGATAAAAATAATATATTAAAAAAGACTTTAATTAAAAAACTCTAATATCTTTGTACTAATAACTTAAGATAATAATTAATAAAGAGAAGAAAAATTGTTTTTATACAATTAATACTATATAATATTGTTGCGTTAATTAAACATTTAATAAAGATATTGCGTTCGAAGAAGTCTTTTACAATTCTTATAATTTTATGTTTGAATTAATTATTAAGAGAATCAAAGAAATTGTAATTTAATAACTATTTTTGTATTTTTGATTACAGTATAGATTGTAGATATAACTAAGTAAATTGGTAGTTTGAAGAATTTACAAAGAACAGAAAGACTAAAGTTCTCGAAGATCAAAAATCTAAAATAAATTAATGCACTTATTGATCTATGATGTTCCATAATAATTATGTCTATATATATGTTACTTAGTGCTCGCTCAATTCTTTTTTATAGCGCCTATGATGTGCTCGATAATTTTAACGCTGCGTCTCAATGGATTTTCCAAGTACGATCGTACGAGAGTATGCGTATTTGATTTTTCGGATAATATGCGAAAAGGTATACATTCTAAAGACTGTTGAAGACAGAAGAGTCTGCACGCTTTGTTGTGGTGTCACCCTGCTGCGGCAAGGACTGGAAAATTGCCTTACAGCACATAAATCGCTCCACCCACAATTGTGAGCGAAGGGCTTATGAATGCATCGAACTCCTCCGAACGACCTTTAGAATAGCTTGAAACCTCCTGGAACGCCCGTCTGGAACAGTCTTGTCGGATCATATCTCTTACTGACATCTTGAAGATTAGCCTTGCTCGCTTCACCATACGAAATGATTGGATCCTGAAAATTTGCGGCATAATTCAGGTACTTCCACCTATTGAATAGGCCTCCGGCTTTCGTAGTTCGCTCAATGTCAGTGAGCAGTGTCTTTGCTACGTTATTGATGAATTCGTCGTCTCCAGGCCGGTTCCAGGTGATTGCCAACAGACACAGGACCAAAGGACCATCTGATGCACTTATACCTAGCGAGTTCCCTTGCATTGCGGCAGGGACTCTTTGAAATATCACGAAGTGCTGGATTCCGTCCACATCCTTAACAGAGTCGATAGTCAAGTTCCAGAGTCCATATACATCAGTCAGTATGCTTGCACTTGGACTGAACACGGTGTTTGCATAGATTCCGCTTGGACTCAAGTCAGCGTCCTGACCTCTTCCATTCCGCTAGTATAGAATAGGCGAGGTCACATACCGAGGGTTTCTGGTCTGCTGCTTCTCTCCTTCTTCCACAAAATCAATAATGTACGAAACCCGCATAGTGTTGCCCAGCTGAGGTTGGATGGCTGTGAAGGGTCGAAAAATTGGTGGCTCGACAATGGGCTCGGTATAATATATCCCGTCCGAGACAATGACGCCTCCTGCCTCTTTAATGTATCCGATAGCCGATATCATCTCCGCCTTTGGATCGAAGTTTCCTGGAGACATGAAATATTCGAATGCCTGTAATTGCTGTGGTATTGTGCTCTCAGGGTATTGTATGAATCCGCCCCAGAATTTGCCTAACGAAAACGTCTGAAAGTCAAACCTCGTCACAATTCCGAAATTGTTAGATCCTCCCTTGAGAGCGGCGAAAAGGTCCGGATTTTGATGCGCGTTGGCGTTGACTATCTGGCCATTTGCGAGGACGACCTCAATGTTCACAATATTGTCGCATGCAAAACCCCGTTCCGGGGAGAGAAAGGAGATACCACCTGATCACTCCATAAGTTATACAACTTAGACTCGGAGTTGAGGGCGCAAGCAGACCTCCGGTTGTCAAACCACCAACTCCTATTCCAGCAACACGGCCTCCGACAACCGTCAGATTCATGGGTTGAAGCATTTTGTAGATGTCATCCCAATTGGAGCCAGCACCAGCGGATGCAATTGTGCGGTCTGGATTCAGACTGACAACATTCATAGCTCTCAAATCGATGGTAATGCCGTCCTCAATGTTTGCTGCGCCGGCGAAAGGTGTGTGGCCTCCACTTCGGATTGCGAATTTTGGTAAGCTCGAATGTTTCGTGCCATGTCCAGATAAGGTCTTGACAATAAGCGCAACATCTGAAGCGCTTGTCGGGCTTATTATGCAAGACGGCGAAAGGCGAGCCTCTTGGAACCAGTACGAGTCTACCGAAGATCTGTACGTGGCATTGCCGGGATATGATACCTTCTCTGGCAGTGCCGATGACAGAGCGGAGCAGCCGACAAGCTTGCCGTGCAATGCTGCAAACGTTGGAGACAGTTCCACGAAGAGCGTCACCAATAATGCGATCTCGAAACGCCACACATAAGGCATGATTTTCAGATAGGAGGCTTGTCCTACAAGGCGAAAGGCCAATGGGGCCAGAAGAGCATCTTTATAGAAGACCGGGAGTAAGCTGTCGGTAATACAGCCGTGAGACAAGGCAAATGCGGCTAAAATGCCGCCGCGCACGGTGTGGATTTAGCCTGGTTGCCTTAATTACTCGTAGGCCCGACATACATTATGCATTCGCGCCGGATGCGAAAGGTCGCAATAAATCGCCAAATTTATAGGAGCACAAATGGTTTCTAGAAGCATAGCGTCCATAATCAATCCAATGAATGCCATGTGAGTATCAATCGGCCACTTGAACAAGCCCCTGCGAATTAACCTTTCGAAACCTACTGGATGCTTTGTCCCAAACAAGGCATGGACTTGTAATCTACAGACATTGTAGGATACTAGAAGTATTTCCTCCCCTCCTTGACTGCGCCTTTCCAAAGCTGACTGCTTTCTGCCCGCGATCGCGTATGTCCTTCGTGTACCTAAGCAGTAGGCTCACACTTGTGAGATCGCTTCCGAAACAAAACTTCTGACGACTCGTAAGGCATCTGGAATGTCTCCCAGAACCACTTGTGTGACGAGAGCTTGTCTTCGAGACAAAAGTCATAGTTTTGGATGAGATGAACGAGAACCATCTTGAGAACTAGAGCGGAGTGCCACCTACCAGGACTGTGCGGTTTGATTATTGTCAGCTTGGGCTTTCCATTTCAGGGTACTCATACGTACCAGACTTTAGACCCCAAGCCCCAGATTGGGAAATCTGTGGAAGCATCAGTGAATGTGGTCCCCCGTACGCTATCGTCCCGCAATCCAGAGGCTGGGGCAGCTGTGCTTTTGACGAAGCGGAGGCCATCGAAGGAATTTGGCTCATGGTAGATTGACTCATTGTGCATAATATCCCAGGCTGAGACGCAAGCTATTTGACCGACGGCGACATGAGGTCCGCCCTTTGAGAATGTGAACGGCTTTAACGCTTTTCGACGAATCGACACTGCAAGGGCAGTTAATGTAAGTAGGCTATAGGCAAAAGCGAGTCCATGCAAAGATCACCCACTTTTGTCCAAAGCATTGGTTCTGACAGACTCTTTGATAAAACTGTCCAGGATCTGCAAGCTGTTGATGCTTCCAGGATCTAAGGTCTGAAGACCGCGGATTTCGCCGCGTATCATCTCGATGTATTCGGGGCGAGCACAGAGTTCGAGGAATACGAAGTGAAGGTTCTATCCAGATCTCAGTGACAGAAGCATCATTCAAGGACAGGACCTTACAATCCACGGTTGATGAGAGGCCGCAAACCATATTCCGAGAGTGGCTTGAATGATTGTGGCGTGGGTCCAATAGCTTGAATCCTTTGAACCTTCGATCATGTTCTGGAAAGAGTTATCTACGAAGCCTCCGGTCAGTATAGCAATTTGCACAGCCGTGGCAAGAGGTCATTGTACTGATTTCAGACCCTCATCTTCCTTCCATCCATCCTGTTCCGGGTCTGCTGCAAGGTGGAGACGATCAAATAAAACGCCAAGAGCATGGCCCTTATTCGTAATCATTGAATACGTGAGGCTAGACTACAGTCAGTACAGAAGCCCAATCAATCAGCTGATATGGATCCCGAACACTTACGATTGCAAAGAATTCGGAATAATCTGTAGCGCACCTGAGTATCGAACAGTATCATGATAGTAACGGGCCATGGCGGCGGAGAAGTCTCGCTCCTCGGCTGGTCTCGCATCAGTATGCCATGAGACTGGGCTCAGATGTTCGTTACGTACAAAGCCGTCTTCCAAAGAAGTAGATTCCCATCATCCCTGTAGCAAAGTCTCGCATTAGAGGAGCGACTTTAATTGCATGCCATTCTGTGATTCTAGTCAATATGAGGTTTATGGTCTGAGAAAATAGTCATTACCATCGGCAGTGACGTGAGGATCAATGTATTCCTTCAGGGTCTTCTGGAGTCTTGTTTCCAGATATGGGTGCAATAAGTTGATCTGTGACGACCCTTTGATTCTTATAGCTCGTGCAAAGAGTCGGTAGCGCAAGCTGATTTGCTCGTTTGGATCGAGTCCAAGAACACTGTGGCTCATAGTGTATTTGAATCCAAAAATCTAGCTCAACTTAGTCGAGATAGCTTTAGGCAAGTAGCGACTGAACCATACATCTGCATAAACAGCTCGTTGCGAAAGCTCGGCAGCTTCGCTAAGCTCTTGCATAGCATCTGGCGATCGTATAATGACAGGCTTAGCTCGTCTGAAAGGGTTATAATATGTTCCAGAACGCTGATCGGAGTTAGATAATTCAGCCAACAGCTCTTGTTAGGAAGCCTACGAAATCTCGGGTAACTCTTGAGATTGTGTGGATCACAGATGTGGCCCTTTGTGACCCTTTGTGGAAAACGAGTGACAGACGTTCTGAAGAATATTGGAAGACCTTGATGACAAAGGTCAGCCGATCATAATTTGCCTGTTGAAAGAGAGGATGATGATTATATACTGGAAGGAAAGCAAGATATGCCTCGAAGGCGACAGCACAAAGAAGAGATACTGCGAAAAGCCATTCCACGAGCTTCCACGAGACCACGGTTGCCCATATAGAATCGTACATGTCCACTTCTTGATAAGGATATTGTGAGACAAGATTCTGAAGTTCACTGAACAGCTAGTAGTAGAGTTTGAAGCAGAGCTTGTTCGGCATACGAAGAAGATATTGAGGACGAACTTGCGCCGGGGTTTCTTAAGGAGTCATCGTAGGAAGGCGCCATCGTATGCAGCAGATCTACCTAGCGTCAAGCCGATGGATTCAAAAAACTGAAGTAGCAATCAACCAGATCATCGCCCGTGCAGCACGTAAAGCTCGACGTTGATTCGACACAAGTAGAATGGTGGGATGCAACCAGAGACTGTGGCATTTTTTCCATTGCCTGCACTGCTTCAACTGACCCCGCTAGCTCGATATAAGGATGGCTTCGAGTTGCAATCTTAATCATGCGCGCAGCTAGAGAAAGCCTGAGATTGTACGGTCGAGAGTGCCAAAGCCCTATCGAGATTGGTGCGCTTCTATTGTGTGTGTGTGGAAACTTGCGATGTTTTTCAAGGCAACAGCTGAACTGCCTCCATATGCAACTTTGCCTCAAATCGCCTTGTAAGACAGGGGCAGTGGAAAAGGTTGTTGTGAAACCAAAATGACGAGCGTCTCCACTCATCCTCCGACCTAGCAGCGCTTGCAAACAGCAAGGCTCCGATTGGGCCGCAACAGTTAGTCCCCGCTTTTGAAGTCGCTTCCTTCCAGGCTCGCCCCGGGCGCCTCGCTCTAACGGCGCTTGCTCACTGAACGATCTTTCGTAACTCGTGTTTGGTTCTGAGTACGCATGCTCCAACAACCCAAGGACAAGCTGACACATCAAAGCAACAGCTTTGCTCTGTAGCGATCGCAGCAGATCACATGAGATCATGGCATCATGCAGGATCCTTCACAATTGTGGTCCACGTATCGATCTGCAACCACGGACCGATCCTGCTGATCCTGCTGGATCAGCACTTGCAGCTGGCTCGATTCTGAGACCCTACTAGCCTTATGCGCCCTTCAGCTCTAGTCTCTCTGAGGGATTTACAGTTGGTGGCCGCAATTGCCTAACGGTCCGCGCCCTGTTTCTGCCTCGTGTGTCATCTTTGGGAGGCTCTTGATGCGACTGTCCGAGCTATCGCGTGGGGATAGGAGGCTCGTGCATCCGTCGCCACGAGATGTGCGAAAGGGACAGAGTCGCGTAGCTGTCAGAGCTTAATCAGCTGATTAATTTGCTTTCCCGAAAGTACCATCTTCGCGTCACCTTTTACAGCTAATCCTCCTAACCGTCACGCTCGTCAGTCCTCGCTTGCCCGATCACCAAGTACAGTGGGCTACCGCTTCATGACCATGGCTCTCAAATCTGTCCTGATCACTGGTTGTAGCGCTGGAGGCATTGGCTCCGCGTTAGTCGAAGCTTTCCAGAAGCAAAACATGCTCGTTTTCGCTACCGCTCGCGACCCTTCTAAAATGAGTCACTTGAAGGAGATTCCTAATGTCAAGCTCCTTACACTTGAACCTACCTCGGTAACCAGCGTACGGGCTGCGGTAGACATTGTGGCCGCTCAGACTGGCGGGACACTCGACTATCTTGTGAACAATGCCGGTCAAACAATCATCATGCCAACTCTGGATTTCGACATCGAGACTGCAAAGGGCATGTACGAGATTAACGTGTGGGGCATGGTCCACGTCACGCAGGCTTTCGCTCCTCTTGTCATTGAAGCTAAGGGCACCATTGCAAACATCAATTCCATCGGTACGCATGTAAATACCCCCTGGATGGGTGAGTTTACCAAACCGACGCCAGTAGCGGTAGCCATGCTGACCGATGCTTTAGGTCTCTATGCAGGCTCTAAAGCAGCTGCAAATGCTATTACTGAAACCCTCCGACTGGAAATGGCACCCTTCGATGTGAAGGTCGTAAATATTGTTACTGGGGCTATAAGCACAAACATACTTTCCAACGGCGTCAATTTCGAACTCCCGCGTACTTCGCGTTACAAGAACATCGAGAAAGAAATCTCGGCTCGTGCGAGGGGCGAAGATGGGACACCGCGAATGGAACCTTCACTCTTTGCAGAGAAGGTCGTAGGAGACATCCTTAGAGGAGCCAACAGGCACATATGGAGGGGTGGATACGCATCCATTGTGCGATACACCTCGTATTGGTTCCCCTTCTCCCTGGCAGTCAGTGAAGCCCGGTCCTGCTCCATCGCATGTATGGGAGATCTACTGATGGCCACTAGGAATACCTGTCTATCAAAGGAACTGGCCTAGATATAATCAAAGTGTAAGGATCTCAAGGCGTCCGTCTTCAATATAGCAGGTAAGAGCACTTCGACTTTATGATTGCTGCATTGCCATCACCAACTCTAGCGTCATGATTGTGGGCCTCTTGCAGTATTTCAAATCCCTTACTTTCGGATACTGGGCCAAAACCTAAGAAGTCTAGGTGCACAGGCGACATTTTCGCTGAAGCTTGCTATAGCTGTTACGTCGTTCTTTAGATATACATTTCGGGTCTTGAGGAGGAAGTGCAGATACTTGTTTCCCATAGGGTCATGATCTCCTTTTAATAAGTGCTTGCATGCCTTTGCACAAAGCTCTGGTCAATATCCTCGAACTGCGTCCTGCTCGCTACTGCTAATACTCTGGTTTATATTGACCTGCAAATGGATGCCGTCCTCTTCCAAGTGGTCTGGGCGCCCGGTGTGGACGTATGATTGCATGGACTTGACCGGTCTCATCACACGGTTGCGCGTCTTGGATCCTGTACGTGCAGCCTCCAAATCAGCGTATGTTGCGCGCGCTCCGTTGCTGCGCGACTGCTCTGAGCTGGAGGATTTGCCGCGGCTGGAGGAAAAGCGTGACAGGATGTTTGAACTCAGCAGACCAAAGCTGGGCAACTGTTGGAGCAGCTTGTTCATTGAAGGCTATAATCACTTCTTAGCGAGATCGCCAAAATTCCGAGGACTTCAGGCCCTACCATGCAACTAGCACTCACACCAACACACATTTCAATCAGACTACAGTCCATTAGCACAAAGACGAAGACGTAAAAGATTGAGTTACCTACGACATCAGGAGGACAGGCATCGTTTCGTAAGTCACGTCTGTCAGGTTATGATCAAGCATCCACTTGTAGTAAATGCTAAGTGAAGACGCGATGCATGCTCTGTACACTTTGTCAGCTGACTGCAGAGAATCACACAAGAAGTAAGATATGTATGGCGTACATTCCACCTGTTAGGAAAATAGCCATTACTCCCATCTTCCTCCTGAATGGAAGCTGGAGTTTTTGCACTGCCGTTATTGGCAAGAGCAAAATGTATACGTCGAGCACAAGGCTCATGCAGGCAATCGGTAAAGTGAGATTAATTGCACCCACATGTCGCGGACTTTGCCCGACCTTCAGCCATGGCTCTCCTGGTGCCGGCACGGTAAACACGAGGGTAGCAATCAACACCGAAGTATAGAAGAGAACGGTCACCGTTGCGCCAACGTAGGAGCTGTATCTGAGCCATTTCATAGGACGGAAAAGGTCGATATAAAGCAGGAAGAAGCTAAGTTTCGCGAATGGCCAGACAATCGTAGTGACCCAATTGCTCATGAATCCTGTCTGCAAAAACTTAGACATATCACTTCCATGAGATTAGAACCGCTTACCACTAAGAAGGCTTTGCTCTCAACATCACCAACTGTCAGATCCCACATATGAGTCCCGAAATGCCCAATAGTGACATCTAGTTGTCTGTTAGAGAGAAAGGACAGCAGCTCCGATTGCATTAACGTACTGAGGACCACAATCGAGAAATATAGTACAGCGCCAATCTTCGAAGTGTACTGAATTAGCAGGGTGTGTTTCAGTGGCTCTTGAGTGTATATCAAAACTGACCGGGGCAATTACACAGGTGTCTACTTATAATGAGTCTGTATACACAAATGGCAAGGTCGCGACTTACAGTCATCAAGGCTTGACCTCCGTACAATTCTGACTTTTGTATATATTCTGACACAAACAAAAGCTAACATGATAACAACGAAGACCGAGCCCACAGAGATAAGGATCGGGCCGCTACTGTACGGATCAACAAAATTGGGCACAATCCCTGGCGGAGGTTTGGCAGCTGGAAGGTTTTCAAGCTGCATTGAATCATTGGTGTTGGCCATATCTAAGGGTTTTTTGAGATATAGAAAGGTTGTAGTCAAAGATCGAGCTCGAGTACTGGAAGATCAAGGAGGGTAAATTAGTATATACTTCTATACGACGCGGCACGGGAAATCTTTCAGGTGAGCCTGCTCAGCAAAGTACATGCTGTGATCTCTCAGGCCTGGCCATGACTGGCATTGCTTGACAGGCTTGAGGCGATCCAGGTGGCATGGTAAAGTCAAGATGGCAAGCCCGGACCCACTCCGCAAACCTTGCTACATTTCAGCTGAACAAACTGCAGGATCCTGCTTGAAAAGCGCTCCAGTCGGAGCAAATGCCTCTCTTGACAAGTGGAACAACCTGCCAAGGATGTGGAGACAGTTTCACGACTACAGTGTGCCTCAAATCCATGCATAAGTGCTGCATATTAGCTCGAACAAAGGGCATGATGTACCTATCTGAGGAAGGCTGTGTTTTTGCCTTGCATGCCCCGCCGCACCGTGCCATGCATAAGGTTTGCCTAGCAGTCAAATTAGGGAGAATGGGCAATCCTACGACGATAGTTTAGGATCGGGGACGAAAGATCTCTCATCAGAGAAGTCCCACTCTACCATCCTCATTCCACAAGCACCCTGTGACAGTATCAACTTAGTCTTACTTCATGGGAGACATATCGTTATCCGGGCTACACTGTTTCCAGAAATGCTCAGTCTCGAGCTCCCATCGCCAGATGCCTTGGTCAGCCAAGTAATGTCCAAGCCTGCAATTGCTATGATTGCAGGAGCATCGGTATTGCTGTTTGCATGGAGGCTCTGGCGGTTCACTATCACACCATATTTCTATCCAGCGGATCCCAGGGAGCTTCCGTACTGGATTCCATGTGAGTCCGATGAATATCTCTATTGTTGTTGTGATTGAATGCAGCTGATCTGTCTGGCTCTAGTTGTAGGTATGGGAGTCCCCACTTAGTCTTCAATGGCCATACCGTATAACTTGCTAAAGGGAAGTCCGTTCCTCGCAGGTCATGCAGTGGGTTTTTTCAGAAATTCCTATAAGGTCTTGGAAAAAGGACGGTAATATCCAATCTTACAAAGTTAACAGCACAGAACCGCGGAGCTAATATGTCTCAGACTGCACTTCCGTAACTCCAAGGAGCCATATTGCATTACGGTTGCAGGACAGAGAATATATATCCTCACATGCCCAGAGGACGTAAAAGACGTTTATAAGCACACGACTTCCATTTCATGGTCACGTTTTGTTCAAGACCTCTACCGATGGATCGGCATCGCGCAACCAAACATCGACAAGCTCTGGTGTGCTCCTACAGACGAAGCCAAAGCCCTCCATCCGCAGCGCAGATTGCCACCAATTCAGATGGTCGAAGAATATCAAATGCATCAATTACTTCCGGGTGGTAAACTAGAGGACGTCGCGAAGATGTTTGTGAAACAACTTGACCGGGCTGTCTGCTGGCAGGGCCTTACCGCAAATTCTCCTTATGTCCTCGAGTCTTCTCCCGAGTCTGTGAAAGTCTTCCTCTTAGGTTGGACCGAACAAGTGTTCATATCGATTACCACGGAGATCTTTTGGGGTAAAAGCATCTGGAAAATCTCTCCCGGCTTGATTGACACTTTCTTGAAATGGGAAAACACAACTTGGAAATACGTATTCCAACTTCCCCGCTTCCTGAGTAAAGATATGTACACAGCCAGAGACCAACTAATCGACGCTTTCACGAATTATTATGGTCAAGCTAATGGGAACAGAGCAGACGCGAATTGGTATGTCAACAAAGCGGAGGCGGAATATCGGGATCTTTCATTCAATGACCACGATCTTGCAAAAGTCAATATGCTGCAACACTGGGCGTAAGCTTAATCTCCCTCATGACGCGCTACAGTGATGATGTAGCTGCCAAAAGCTTCCGTCCCATTCAAAGCTAATCCGTCTCTAGTGTTAATGGGAACATCCACAAGGTGACCTTCTGGGTGTTCGCCTACCTAGCCCACGACGCTGCACTGCTTGAGGCGATCAGGACGGAAACACTTCCCGGGGTGGTCAACGATTCTCCAGATGTACCCTACCTGACCGGACAGTGCCCTCGGTTAGAGGCCTTGTATCTCGAAGTCCTACGCTTAGAGATGTCCAGTTCGTTGATGCGCTATGTCACTGAGCCAACAATGATTGGAGGCAAGTTGCTCCGGGAAGGTAACAATGTCATGGTCCCATACCGTCAGCTACACTACAGCGAAGACATTTGGGGTGAAAACGCTTCGGCATTCGACCCCGAGCGCTTTCTGCGCAAGAAGGGCTTGTCTCGAAGTTCAAGCTTCAGGCCGTTCGGAGGCGGACAACATCTATGTCCCGGCCGCTTTCTTGCGAAACAAGCCGTCTTCACGTTCGTGGCTCTCGCACTGTCGAGGTTCGATGTCAGACTTGACACGGATTCGGGTATGGGCGAAACAGGAGGGGCATCGAAGAATCGCGTGCAGCGCTTCCCAAGGGCTGACGAATCTAAGCCGGGACTCGGCGCTTTGGCACCGGTTGCTGGAGACGGGGTGATATTGCGGCTCAAGCCTCGCACTACGTCAGTGGAGAAGCCGTTGGCACGGTCCTAGTACCTAGCTGCTCCTTTAGTACCTATATGTTAAGATCGTAGTAATGCCGCCACAATCAATACTGCTATCACAGATTCTACGTGTTTATATTACGTCTCTGCTTGCCATATGGAGTGCTTTGTATAGCGAACTCGAAGCTGCCCGTGTGATCTGAAAAGCCTTCTTCTGAAGGACGGTTACGCCTGCGAAGGTACACTGACGTCGATGCAATCACTTCAGCGTCTCCCACCTCGGAAAGGTCCGAGGGAAGGCTAGCCCATCGAACACTCCAAGCTGCCCGGTCGAGCGGCGTTGATCCCCATGCATGGCATGTTTCTACCATTGGAAGGACCGCCGGAGCCAACCATCGTGTGGTCATATCCTTATACTCATATTCAGAACCATCGAAGCGAAACAACGGAAAGCGCCACAAAGGCCCGTACACGAAGGCTTGCAGCACACCACAGTAAACATGCTGCCCCGTGTCTTGCCAAAGCACGCGATAGCACCGAGAGCCTCGATTGGTTGTTAGCATCTCCCGCATGCACGGCAGTTGTCATCTTCGTAATGCCCATGCATGAAATGTACAAAGTAATCAAATCCACCTGGCGAACCAAGGCGACAGGAATTTGAGGGCTCCAAGTCCCGGAGCCTGCTCACCTATACTGACCACAAAGCTACCCATTATCGATGGGCCTGTATCGGAGGCAATAGCAAGATTGGTTAGAGCTGCGTGCTGCATGCAGCAAAAGCTGACGCCAGGATTGGAGTCAGCATTTTCCGGACACTGACAACCCCTACAAGTTGCATTATATGAAATGGAGTGAAGCTTATGTCACTTTGGATAATGCGCAGGGTGGCCGACTCCTACGCTAGATCCTGAATTCGGACCAACCAGTCTGTTGGGTGCGACCTACCGTGCCGAGCGCTTACACACCGGATCATTGCAAACCTAACACCGGAGATCTTAGGTGCGCTTCAAGCCTTCTTGATAATGTGTGTGCCACGAGCTAATGCCTAGACAACCAAGAAGGCACTAAGGTAAAAGGCAATAAGACAACAAAATGTTAAGGCAACAGGGTAATAGGGACAACGCAATAACGGCTGTCATGCATAAAAGCGCCGAAATCTGATTGATCGAGTGAAAGTGAAGACCATGCGAAGGCTGGCCAAGAGGACGACTAATAATACTCCCTTGCCTCACTGCTCAGACCTCCTTTGCAGAATTATGTTTGGTGTCCGACAAGTCCTAACCCTAGAATAAATTCTACATTCAATTCTAACTCTTTATAAACGACGCTACAAGATATAGTGCAATAGCTTCGAACAATTGACAAACGCTATAATAGATAGTATAAACTATCTATAAAAAGTAAACATCAATATTAAAATATAATTTTGCTAGAAAATCTAAGAACAATATTTAATATTTAAGATAAAAATTGATTACAATAATAAATAAATCTTATTTAAACAAAAATATACAATAGTATTTGTAAATATATTTAAGAATAGTTTTATAACTTGTATAAAATAAAGTATTATAATTAAAATAATTGTATTTGCAAATATTATATACGCGCTTATTATATATATTGTATTAATAATTGCTTATATTTTGTCAATACTTGTTAATTAGAAAGTATTAGAAATTGCAAAATTGTTTTATTGTAAAATATTACAAGTTGCAAAATTATTCTATTATAGAGTATTTAAATACAAGTTAAAGTTGCGCAAATGCAATTTTAACTTTAGAAACAATTTTAAAAAAAACAATAATTTTATTTAATTTGTCGACAAGTTCTTTTTTTAGTATTTAATTTTTTAAGAAATTGTAATATGCGTGCGTTATCTAATTAGTTTTAATATAAAAAAACTATAAATAAAAGTTAAATTAAAATATTTAGCAATTTTTTTTTTTTTTAGCAATTGTTTGATACAAGAAATTGTTAAATAGTAAATAATTAAAAATTACAATACTTTAGTTTGTTGAATCGAGAATAACAATAAAAATTGTAACAAGATTTTATTGTTAATATAACTCTAAAATATTATTTTAAAATTTCGAACTTAATTGTAGATTTTTTTTTCGATATATTATTTTATTTTATAAGTATTAATATTAATAATTAATAATTAATATATTAATAATAAACACAAATCGAAATAATCTATTTAGTATAGCTTTTTATAATATTGTTAGTTTATATTATATTTGGCAAATTATCTTAGACTAAATAAAACAAAAAAACAAAACAAAAATTAATAAAAAGAGATTTTAGCAATTCTAAATAAAACAAAAAACAAAATCAAGATTATTAATATTATTGTTAGCAAAATTCTTAATATTATTTGACAAAACAAGTTATAACAAGTAAAGTTAAAGTAAATATACAAAAAATATACAATAAAAATAATTTAAACAAAAAATATAAAAGCTATTAAAATTATTTACGCAAAGTTTTGTAATAAAAAGATAAAAAAAATTAACAAAATTTGCGCTAGCTAAAAAACAGATTTCGACTATCTTTAGCTAGACAACAGCTTTAAATATTAAATTAAATAAATAGTTTTAATAACAATACAATTTTCTTTTATCGAAGCTAGTCTACTTTTTGCTCAAAATATTATAATTTATTTGCAAAAAAAAAAAGAACAAAATTCTATACAAAATATTTTGTTGTTTAATTAATAATTTGTTGTACAACTTATATTGTTACACACAAAAAATTGAGCTTTGCAATACTTCAATATCTTTTGCAGATAAACTAGAAATATTCGAGATAGTCTAAAAAGATCTAGCAATTAACAACTCTTTAAAAATATTAGTAATTTTAGAAAAGAAAATAAGATATAAATTATCAAAATTATTAAAAGCAACAATTGTAGCAACAATAGATAGCAACAAGAAAACAAATAACAATAATACGTCTAATAAAATATTTGTTAAACTATTTATTTTTACTAAATATTTAAGAACAAAAGAAATCGAAAAGATAAAAGATTGCAAATATTATTTTATAGATATTAATTTTTTAAAACAAATTAGTTGCAAGTTAAAAAATAAAACTAAAATATATATTAAAAATAAATATTTTTCTACAATTTATCTAATTATAAAATTAATATCGACAAAGAACTTCTCAAACCTGTATTATATTTATATTTGCAAAATTGCTAAATATATTAAGTTAAAGTTTAACAATATTGAATATAAGATTATCTTAAAAAGATTAAAAATCTACTAATTTAAACAATTAAGTTTTTAAAATTTGAAAATTAGCAATAAAATCTTTTTTTAATAGTAAAAATAAAATTGATTATCTATTTTAGAAGATTAGCTCGAAATCTTTATATATATATATATTAATTTTTTTCCCTCGAACAATTAACTATTAATGTGTATTAAATTGTAATTAACAAAATCTATAACAATAAAATCTAATTAAAATAATTAATAGAGAGCAATACTATTATAGAAAATATATTTAGCTAACTCTAAAATAAAATATATTTTAAGAAGCAAATCGAGACAGAAATTAATAAACTTATAGTCGAGAAATCTACAATATATTAATATTATTAGCAAAAACAAAATAACAAGTTTAACTATAAATAACTACAAACAATATTTTACTTCTTAAGTTAGCAAATTATTTGTATAAATCTAAAATATTATATATTATATATCTATTTCTAATTCGATTGCAATTCTTGTTTAATATTATATTCTTATTATATTAAGTTTGTTATTAAAAAAGATAACACGAGCTTTTACTATATTAATATATTTAAAAATCAAATATAGAAGCGCAATTATTTAAAACTCGATTTTATTAAACAACAAAAATAAACAAATTTGCACAAAAATAGTATCGAATTTTTATCAAATAATTAAAAAGTAATAGAAGAATATTGTTACGCGTAAAAACAAGTTTAAAAACGTAGATTTTGCGTTTATTTATAGTCTAGAGAAACTATAAAAGTTAGAAGATATACAAAAATACAACAATTTTGTAAAAATATACTTGAAGAAAAAAGATATGCGCGTTATTAGATTTGAGATTTTGTATAAATCGATATTAAATAGTATTTGCGTTTCTTAATAAACTATTTTTTTATAATATATTAATATATAGAAAAATAGAGAGACTCTAAACAATATCGAGTCTAATTAATAAAGCAATTTTGTGCGTACGTAATTTAAATTGCATTTAAACTTATATTGTTAAATTAATTGCATTAACATATTGTTTTATTATAAAAGTTTTCTATATTAATTTAACTATATATCGATTCTATTATAAATTAGATACTTGTTTGTTAAATATTTTGAAATAATTCTATTGTGCAGATGTAAGCAATTTAACTCTTAAAAAAAATTAAATAAAGACAACGTAAATAATAGCGCTATATTAAATAAAGTTTTTGCAGATATTTAAAACTGTTTTCGAAAGAATAAAAAATGCAGAAATTGTCTACTATAGCAACAATAAATATTTTGTAAATCAAAAAAGAAAAATAACAAAATATAGAATTGCTTAATAAAAATAGATTAGCAATAGCAATAAAGTTTAACGTATATAGTTAATTAAACAATAGCAAAGCTTGTCGATTTAATAATAATAATTATATATTTATTTCTTTTACTTTAATTATTTAACTTAAATATCTTTAATATATTTGAAATTAAAATTTAATACAAGAGTAATATTAATTTCTACTTAATTTTATAAAGATTGCATAACTACTAGTTGCATTTTATATATATTAAAAGAGAGAGATCCGAAATCTACTATTAGTATTTATTGTTAACAATTATCTATCTTAATTAAGATAAAAATGCAACAAAGTCGATAAAAAAAAATTGCGCAAATACAATTTTGTTTGTTTTAGTTATTTCTTTTTGCTCTCTAAACTAAATAGATTGTTGTCGAAGTTAATTTTCTTTTAATTATATTTTGTATTTAAATCGAATTCTCTCTTGTTATTTTTATCAATATTGTCTCTTAATTTAATTTAATTTAATTTAGTTTTTTCTTGTTATAATTGTTAATTTCTTTTTTATTTGTTTTGCTCTTAATTAATTGAATAGCAATCTTTTTCTATTTCTTTTTTATCTTAATTAGAATTTTAATCGAATTTAGATTGTTTAATTTGCGAGCAGAAATATTGCAAGATCGAATCTTAAAAATAGAAAAAAAAACTCTTTTTAGAAATATTGACAAAGCAAATAATTTAATTGTTTGTTTTCAATTTTTTTTCTCTAAATTTAAAAATAGTAAACAAGTTTTTTTGCTCGAATATATTTTTGTTTAATTGCGTAATTTCTTTTGTAGAATTGCAAAAGTAATCGATTAATATCTAAACAATAATTTTAATCGATTTTTTTAGAGCAGTTTGTTATTATTAGTTATCTAATTTTTACATAAAAGATAAATAAAGTATAGACTTTTGTTATATTTTTTTTTCTATTAGACAATAAATATGTTTAGTTTAGTTGTAATAATATTCTGCTTAATTCGATTAAATAATATAACTTTTGCAATTTTTTTTGCTTATATAATAAAAGTTTTTCAAAATATAATCGAGCAAAATATATATTGTTTTTAAGAAGTTATTGCTGTTAAAGTCGACAAATTATATATTTTTTCGAATATTAATATTTAACTGTTTAAATACAATATCTACAAAATAGTTATTAAGACAAACTTTAATCTAAAATATATTAATTGTTTTTTAATTTTCGAGAGTATTAATTTCTAATTTTATAATAAACTAATAATTTTTAAATACTTTAAACTTGTATTTCGATATTTTCTCTAATTTTTTGTATAAGTTTAATTTTTTGATATTAAATATACAATAGATTTTGCTATATTATTTCTTCTCTAATTTAAAAGATTTACAATTATAACTAATAATAGTATTGCACTTATTTTTTTTTAATTTTCTTTAAAAAAATACTTAATTTTTTATTAATTTCGATACATTTTTTTCTTTTTGTATTATTTGATTCTTTTAACAATTAACTTTGTGCAATTATTTCTTCTTTTTGCAATAGATTAGCGCATAAATTTATATCTTCTTAACTTAGTTTATACAAGTCTTATCTTTATATTATTATTATTATTTTTTATCGAAATCTTATTATTTATAATCTCTCTCTTTTTTTTTGTCGATATTTATATATTTAGTCTCTTTCTTAATTATATTGTTTTAATTAATATGTAAATTTTTGCTTAATAAAATTATATTAATAGTATCTAATCTCTTAATTAACAATATTGTTAGAGATAGTAATATTGTCTGCAATTTTTAAAATTAAAGAACAAAGACAAAAAGCAAGAGCAAAAGCAAAAGAAACAATTAAATAAATAAAAAGAGAGACTGTACTCGATTGTTGTTTGTAGAATAAATTAATCTATAGCTAAATTTTGTATTTCCAAAAATTGTATCGATAGAATTTAAACATTGCTTTGTTTACTTAATAGATAAGTTAATATTAATATATTTATAAATTTCGTTCTATACTTCTGTTACAATATATAAGAGTAGAAAGATAAACAATTTTGTAAATTTGACTATAATCTAAATTTATAGCAAATAAAACTAAAAAAAACAATAATTTTAGTAAATCGAGCTCTATTAAACTCTCTATATCGCGTAAAATCGGAGAGTTATCTATAAATATTTAGTCGAATCTAATTTTCTAATAATTTTAATTTAATTTTGAATAAATTTTGAATAAATTTTTTTTTAGCATTAGATAAAGATAGCACGTAATATATTAGAATATTCGAGTTTTTTTCTTTTTTTAATTGTGCAAGAATAATATCTATCTATCTAGTCTTATATACTATAACTTACTATTGTATAGATGCGCTAAGTTACAATACAATCAAACTTAATATATTATATAATTGTTTTTTTGTTGCATATTGTCGAGTATCAAGAGAAAGAAAAAAGTTTCTTAAATTAATTGTTCTAATAGTTGTTAGCGATAGTACTATAATTAAATTTAATATGTTCGACAAAATAATTATTAAACAATTTGTTATTATAAATTGATTATCTTTTCTTGAAAACAACTTTTTCAAATTAATTTTATTTTTCTCTTGCAATACTTTTCGATTATCTTAATTGTTTTTATATTATATTAAACGTAGACTAAATAAGTCGCAATTTATATAAATTATTTTAACTTTAGTTTTTAGTTAATTTTGCTAAAATTAACAATACAATTAGTAATTTAATAAACGCTTAAATTCTATATAGTCTAGCTTTATTGCTAATATAAATCTTTAGAATTAATAAAATATATATATTTCTAATATATTGATTTTACGACGCAATCGAACCTTTGTAGAGACAATTTCGCGTTGCGTATATTTGTCTATAATATATCTCAATTATTATTATTTCTATATATATTTTTAATTGTATTAATTTTTGCTTGTTCTATATTTATTAACTGTCTAAAAATAAGTTCGAATTAAAAAATTTATTTGCAAAAATTAAGTTGCTATATTAATTGTCTAAATATAAATCTAAATTAAGATTTTTATTTACAAAAGTTAAGTTGCTATATTAGTTGTCTAAATACAAATCTAAATTGAAATTTTTATATACAAAAATTAAATTGCTATATTACTTGTCTAAATACAAATCTAAATTAAGATTTTTATATGCAAAAGTCGAGTTGCTATATTAATTGTCTAAATATAAATCTAAATTAGAATTTTTATTTGCAAAAATCGAGTTATTATATTAATTGTCTAAATACAAGTAAATTTTAGAACAATTAGAATTGCAACTTATTTTTATATTTTTTTTACTTATTAATAAGATATATTTGTTTTTTCTTGATTTGCAAAATATATTAATATTAAGTACCTATAGTTAATCTTACTTAGACTAATTGTTAATTCGATATTCGATTTCAAATTTGAAATTAAATCAAATTGTCAAGAAATCGAATAGAATCGAATCGCTTAAAGGAGTTAGCTTATTACTATAGTAAGTTTAGCTTAGTCGAAAAGTTACTATTTTAAGCAATTCAATTTTATAAAAAAATCGAGAAATCGAATCTTGACGCTCTTACATAATATATTTGGTTCCTTGCGATCAATCTAATCTTACTTCGAATATATATACTATAAATGTTTTTATCTTTTTTTTGATATATCTTTTTCTTGTTTTTTGTTGTTTATATATATAATCGAATTAGAATGTAAATGCGTTCTACAAGATAATTTTGTAAATCTCAAGTAAGCAAAAAAATTAAGTATTTATAAAGCGCTCGAATTAAATTTTTAAAATCTTCAATATAATCTGTTGCGTTCGAATTAAATTTTTAAGATTTCTAATATAATTTGTTGCGCTCGAATTGAATTTTCAAGATTTTTGACAAAAAAAAATAGAATAAAAATCGAGAACAATAGAATTTGTTTTATTTTGCTATTTTATTCGATTAAAATAAATTGAGAGAAAAGTATTGTCTAAGCAAATTTCGAATATTAATTGCAATCAACAATATTAATAAGTTAACAAAATATTAGACAAAGCTTAAAAAAAAATAGCAAATACAAAACTAATAATAGATAATATATTCTTAAATTTAAAAACAATTAATTGCAAACTCTTAAACGCGCTTAAGTAATACTAAATAAAGTTAGTATTTGTATTTTGCTATTAAAATATATTAATAGTATTTTATATTAACAATATTGTAACTAAAATTGTATACAGATTAATTGCAAAAGATAATCGAGATATATATTATATAAATGCTATCTCTTCGATACAAAATATCTTAATACTGTCTATCTTAAACTATTAAGAAAGTTGCAGAAATAATAATGCAAGTCGAGATATATTTATTTATAGATATACTAGCTTGATAATAACTAGTAGTAAATATATATTTGTTATTAAAAGAATAGAGAGAATCTAAAAAAAAAGAGAAATTTTTTATTATAGTAGACAACAAATTATGGTTATTTCTATGTTATTAAAAAGAAGAATAAAAAGCAAATAGCAATACAAAGTAAAAAGAGCTATAGAAAATTTTAAGTATTTAACGCAAGTTTAGACGTTATTTTACTTCTTTTTATAGACAATATATAGAATTGCGCTATGTTTATTAGTATTAACTTTTGCTTAATTAGTATATTAATAGTTTATTAGTTACAAAGTAAAAAAATAACTTGCAAACAATTCGAAGTAGCTTAGCAAAAAAAATCTAATAGAAACTTAAATATAACAAATAATATATAAATATTAAAACCGCATATAAAGCAACTTAATTTTAATTAATTTGTCAAAAAATCTCGATTTAAAAGCGCAAATTGTTTGCAATTGTTATTAACAATTCGAAATTATATATAATTGCGCAGGTCTATTTTTCGATACAATAAAGTATTATATAAAATTTGTTTTCTCGATTTCTATATTTTTAGTAATTTTATATCTATTATTTGAAATAGAAATTCGAAATTTTAAGTATAATTAATTTAAATCGAAAGTTGCAAACAATACAAGAATTAATAATTCGAGCTTAAAAATATATACTATAATATACAACTTTTGTTTGCAATAAAAGATATCGATATTTAATAACAATTGTTTAATAGAAACAAATTTAAAAATAAATAGAGACTTGTTATATTGCAGTAAAAATATAAATTGTATATTAAAATTTAGTCTTCGAGATAAAAGAATTGAAAGCAAATATTTTATAAAAATTTAACAATATTTTTACGCAATAGCGCAACAATTTTTTCGATTACAATATTGTTACACAATATTGCTTAAATTCTATAGAGTATTTTCGAGATATTAAATCGAACAAATTGTATTTGCAATAAGTTTTATATCTAAAAGTAAATTTGACAACTAAAATATATTAATAGATTTAATTTGTAGCTTTATATTTTGCAATTAATATTTGTATTTGATAGAATTAAATAGTGCTAACTTGTTACTTTTGATCTTTTATAATTGACAAAGACTTTCGACAACAAGTTAATAGTAAAATAGTATATCGAAAGTCGCAGAATTAAGTATAAAGAAGAACAAAAAGCTAATTCGATTATTTAACTTAAATATTTGACAAAGAGATTATATCTAACAAAAAAAAATTATAACAATTGTTATATAGCAATCTAGATACAAAATCGGGAATATTAAAGTTTAATCTAATTTGTTGTATTAATAACGCTATAAATATTAATATAAATACTCGCTTGTAATTAAATAAGCAAAATAGTATTGTACAAAATTAACTTAGTTTACTCTCTTTTCTTACTATTCTATTAATTTAGAAATAAATACAATCTCTATTTAATATATTTGAGAGTATATAGATTCAAAGTGTTTTTCGTTATATTAAAACTCTTGTACTATAGTTTTTTTTCTATCGAGTCTTTATCAATTATTAAACAGCTAATATTAAGTCTTGTTTTATTATATTTTTTGCGAGATTTTAACAATTAAGATTATCTCTCTAATAATATTTATTTTGTCTATTTATTATTTTCAAATATTTCGATTTCTCTTGCGAGCGTTTGTCGATCTTGCAGAATTAAATTTGAAAAAATAAAAAATATTATAAATCTAATATTAAGTTATAAATTAATAGTTGTTAAGTATTTGACTTTGTTAAAACAGTATTGCAATAAATTCGCAAAACAATATAGCAAATTTCTCGATTATATCTATAAAAATTTAATTAAAAAATAAAAGTTCTTTCTTCTAATAAATTTATAAAAATCTATTATTGTATTCTATTGCAATTAATTCTAAGCAATAAATAAATTGCAATTCGAATTAGATATATTAATAAATAATTAAAATCTTTAAAAAATATCAAAAACTCTTAGAGATTATAAATTAAGAAAATTAAAAAAATAATAATTAAATATATTTCTTGTTAATTGAAATTTATTGTTAGCATTAATTGCTTAAGATATTAGAGCAATTGCAACAAAAATATATTTAAAACTTAGCTCTTAACAATATCGAAGCTATATTATTTATTTTATTTCGACAAATCGAATAATTTTTAATAAATTTTTGCTCTCTATTTTTACAATAACAATACTTGTCGAAAAGTTATTAATTTGCTATACTTTGTTAATCTAACTATATCTTATCGCACAATTTAATACTATATAAAAAAGTTAACAAATAAAATTAGAAAACAACTTAGATTAATAGAAAAACTTTTAATTACAATCTTAATATATAATAATTTCGATTATATAGAAGATAGAAAAGATAAAAAAATTAGTAAAATAAAAAAATTTAAATCTATTACAACAGCTCTTATATTTAAATTCTACAAATCTAACTTAATTTTGCTAAGAAAGAAAATATAAAATTCTCGATTTTACTTATTTTCGATTCGACAACTTGTAATAAAAACTAAGAACATCAAACTCGATATAAATATAAATAATAATTAAATTAATTAATATTGTTCGACTAACAAAGCAGATTTAATTGCTATATATTAAAATTGCTATACAATTTTTTTTTATAAATCTAAAATACAAGAAAATAAAAGATAGATTTTTCTAATCGATATTTATGCTATCTATTTAATTACTAAAATCTTATCGAATTAAGTATTATTCTATAAAATCGTCTTTCAAGAATAAAAATACAACAATTAACAATATTAATATTATTAAAAATCTTTATTTTATATAGATTGAATTTGAGAGCAACAATTTGTAATTCGACAATAGTATACAAATTTGCGCAAATAATTTGAAAACTTATAAGAGAATAAAGTCGATAATAGTTTTGCAAAAATATATATTCGAACTTTTTTTCGATAGTTTTAACTAACTAATATTAATAATTGAACTATAATATCTTAGCTTCAATATAGTACAATTAATCTATTATATTTATTTCGATAACGCGCGTTTTAAAAACAAATTAAGTCTTTAATATACAACTAATAGATAGCAACGCAAGCGCGTTGTTTAGCTTAACAACTTTCAGAATATTGAGAGACTAATTTTACAAAATTATAAATTTTGCGCAATTAATATTATAGTGCATTTGATTTGTTAAAAAAGCATAACTTTAAGATTATTAATAATACTCTAATATAGTTTAAATTTTATATTAAAAGATTTATCAAATTCTAAATAAAATTATTTTAATATATAAAAAATTAGCTTTACAAACTATTATCTGCGCAATTAACTATTATAGTTTTATTAATTTTTAATTAAGAGTTTCGAAATTATTAGAACTTTTGCAACCATATAGAACTATATATAATATTTCGATATATTATTAAATACGCAAATATCGAATTTTTAAAATATATTTTTCGAAAGATTGCAATTGTTTTTTAGATAAAAACAACAAATATATCAAACTATACTTAAATATTATTGCACGTGCTTTATATAATTAATATATTAGCAATATCGAAAGAATTGCAAAATACAATATTAATTAATAGTTTAGTAAATCTTTAAAACTGAAAAAACTTTAATTTCGAAATAGATTAATTGCTAAAGTTACTAAACTTAAATCTAAAGATATTTTAAAAAAAAATTAATATTTTTTCAAAACAGCAACAAGCTGCTTAAAAATTAAACATTTACAAATTTATATTTGTTAAAACTTAACTTATTTGTAAAGAAATTGTTTAAAGTTATTAAATTAAGTAAATATTCAAAAAAGAATAATTCGAAAAATATATAAAATATAGTATTGTATCTAGCAAAAATATTATTAATTAAAAAGTTTATTAATCGATATTTTAAAAATTCTATTATAAATCTATATATAACAAGTATTGTTAAATTGAACAAAAACAATACTAAATACAATTGTCGATATTAAACAAAAAAATTTGTTACAACAAAAAATATAAATAATAATAAAATTCTAAAAACTAAATATATAGACAACAACAATAAATCTAAATTCGAAAAAACTCTAAATTTAGATAAAAGCTCTCGAGTTTTTTTAATTTCTAATATATTGCTATTGCAGATATCTAACAATAAAAAACGCGCATTCTAGTTTTCTTTACAATCTTTTAGATTTATATTTGCATAATTCTGTCTATTGCAATTGTTATACTTATTTCTACTAAAATTTGTTAAATTGTTAAAATTGTATTGCGCGCGTTTAACAATCGAACTAAGTTTATAATTATTTAAATAGTCTAATCTCTTTTTTTGTCTCTTAACTTCTTTCTTGTCTTTTGATAATAATAGGTTTCTATTAATATTTTCTAAAATTTTCTTTAGCAACTTTTGTCTTCGAACTCTGAATATTTTTGAAAATATTTCTGAAAAATCTCTATCTTGTTTGTCTCTTAATATTTGTTAATTTTTAGCTTTTAACGTAGTATTTTTTCTTATTTTCTGATTAACAGAGCTTATATCTATCGATTCTGCGTTAATTTTTTATCTATTCTTTTTTTAAATTTCTTGTTACTCTTTGTTAAAAATTTGTAATTAATCTACTAGGCAAAGAATAACAACCAGACAGGCAAGACAACTAGACAAGATAAAAAGATACGCAAGTAAACAAGACAAACATCTATAATAGTTGTAAAGATAATTCTCTAAGAACTAAGTTAACAATTAAGTTATACTTGATTGTTTAAGAGCAAACGTTATCGACAAACATTAAACGCTCTTTTGCTATTTAACAAGAGTATTAGATACAAATCTCGTAATGTATGCTTTTCTTAAAAGAAAAGATATTAATACTCTTGTTATATTGCAAATTCAAACGTTATCTAATTTCTAAACTTAACTACTATTTTGTTCAAATCTTAATAGTCTAATTAATTGTAATAACTCTGTTGTTTTTATCTATCTAGACGTTATATTGCTAAATAATATTAATTCAATTCTTCTCGATATTTAGTTTACTATAGAATTTTTTGTTGCATTAACAATAAATGCTCTTTTTTGTATTTAAGTATGTTTTGTCTAGCTTAATTTTTGCAAAGTTGTTCTAAAAATTATTTTTAAACAATTTGACAATCTTAATAATCTAAGCTAATTTGTTAACAAATTCGACAATATTTTTGAGAAAAGTATAGATATTAATTACAACAATAAAGTCAATATTAAAAATAATATTGCAACTATCTTGTATAGCTTAAAAATGCGTTATTGTTTTGTTCGAACTATTTATTATTTTGTTTAGTATTTGTTTAGCAATTGTTGCAAATCGAATTGTCTAACAACTAGTAACTAAAATATTTGTAAGTCTAGAAGTTGTTCTTTTGCAAATTAATTTATTTTTTGAAATCGATATTTAACGCATAGTTAAGTTTATCTTAATTGTCTCGAATTTCTTTATATAATATTTTAGTAACTTTAAATTTTACGAAACAAAAAATAGAACAAAATTAGAGAAAATATCTTTGTTAACTAACATTTTTAAAGTCGATTTGTCTATTTTTATTATCGAAACTAGATATTTGCAAAACAATATTATTGTCTCGAATAAAATTTAATCAATATTTATTTTTTGCGTTTTTTGCGCTTTAGTCGAAACTATATTTTAATATTTAATTGCTTAACAAATTTTAATTAATATAGTCTTTTAATTAATATAGTCTTTTTGTTAATATTAATTATTTTAAGATCTTTCTTGTAATATAGATTCGAAAATTAATTGTTAAATATAACAAGATCTAAGACAAATTTGCAAGTCTTGTAATTTGCAAAAATTTAATCTTTCTTTAAAGATAATAACTTGTTAAAGCATATTAATATATTGTAAAATATAATATTATATATAAGATTGTTTATCTTAGTTGTTTTGTACTTCTTTTGCAAGTTAATAATCTAAGTAAATCAAATATTAATATTATTTTGCAAAATATATTTCTTTTTAAAAATATTAATAGTACTTATAGATACAAAGATAGATTCTAGAAATACGCATAATATACAAATATTGCTATTCTTATTAAAAATTGCAAATTATAGAGCAAAGAAATCTTGTATTATAATATTAACGCAAACAATATAATCTATATTGTAATTAATAAAATATATATAATTTGTTAAGTAGATAAGATAATTGTCGATCTCTATTTTTTTTTTAAATTAGAATAGAATAATATTGTTTTCGACTATTTTTGCGCTTAAGATTTCGAGATCAAAAATTAAATAAGCAAAAAATATATTATTGTCTTTGCGAAGTATAAATATAGTAAAATAGCTATTAAATATAGATATCTTGCAAATAAGTTACTCGATATCTATTATAGTATATTTTCAAAAAAAATGTTTTTAAACTTGATATCTATTTAATTAAGTTTGTTGTTATCTAATATAATCTAATTATTATTATTTTGCTAACTTAACGTTTTTGCAAGATTGTCTTTAGTTATCTAATTTGCAATTTTGCGTTTGCAAGCTTTTGCAATATTTTAACTAAGATAAAAGTTCTTATTCTTTTTGTCGAAAGTTATATATTATGCTAATACTTTTGTAAGAGATATTAGAGAGAATTATATTATCGAAGAGATTTGTAGACGTTTTTAGACAATACAAGCAATTACTTAATAACAAAAGATTGCAACTTAATAGTTGTAATAATAAATTAAAACTTAAGATAAATTAAACACATTTTATAAGAGAGTCGCGTTCGAAAGCTATATATTTTTCTATTATTTAAGATTTAAAATATTCAAGATATTTAAAACATTAATTATCTTAATTATCTTAATTCTAAATTCTAAATATTTAAAAGTCAAGTTATCTTAATTATTCTAATTTTGTTAATAGATTTTTTCTTTCTAATTATCTTGTAAAAAGTAATGCGCAACAAATAGTACTTATTAATATATAACTTGTAATACTATCTCTTCTTTTCAAGAATTTTTGTTTCGAAATTTTTTATTCTTTTTTATTATATTAATTAAGTTAATTATTGAACAACGTCGCAATTTTGTTGCTAATTGTTGCTATAAGCACGTTTTTCTTATAATGCGTTTTTGTTAAGTCTACGTCTTACTTAACGTATTTTGTCGAATAAATAGAAAATATCTTAAGTATAAGAAATATTATCGAAAGAATCGAAAATATGATCTAACTTCTAATTATTAAAAAATAAATAAATCTATTTAGAAGACTAAAAAGCTAAATAATAAAATAATAGAATTGCGTCTAAGAATTGCGCAAAAGACAAAACAAAAAAATTACTAATTTTGTTGTTTAAAAAATATAGATAATACAAAGTCGAAAAATATTTTAAAAATCGAAAAAAATAAAAGAGAAATGAAGTATATTAAAAAGACGTTCGAAGTTCTATTTAATACTATTATTATTTTTTTATTGTTTGCTCTCTTGTTTTCTAATATTTTGTCAACTCTTATAAGTAATTTTGTTGCTAACAAAATTGTTGTAGTTTGTCAAAATACTTCTTTAGATTTTTAAATAACTCTTATATGTTTTCGAAAATATTTTTTTTTTTTTACTTAATAAGATATTTTTGATTTTTTTGTTATAGAATTTTTTTAATCTTATACTATTTCTCTTTTTATAAATAAAAATAAAATATATTTTGTAAAAATATAATTAAATTTGCTAATTTTAACAATAAAATATAAAATACTAAAAATATTTTAACGTTTTTAAGCAAGTCAAGTTTGTAATTGATTAATTTCTTTGTTTTCTTAACAAAAAACAATTCGACTTTAATATAATATAATTTTTTATTTAATTTTTTTATTTTAAGATTTTTTGTAAAAAAATATATTTTATCTTTTTTTTTTTGCTAAGATATTGTTTTTTATTTTTCGTTTTAATATTTAATCAATCTTTCTTATATTTTCGAGATATTATTATATATCTTTTTTAGTATTGTTATTTTTTCGATAATTAATTAAGCTAATAGATATTTTTGCTCTTTCTTGAAGAGATTAAGTTCTTTGTTATAATTAACAAAGAATAAAGTTATTTTAATAATATTCGAAATCTTTGCATTTAGTGTTAGTTAAATTATAAATAAAAGTAATATTCAATTGCTATAAATATTATTAATATAATATTTTAAATATTGTTTTAAACTTTAATTTGTTTGTTTTATCTAATTATTTATAATTGAATAATAAATAATAGATATTCTAAATTTTGTTTTTAATATTAATAGAAATATTTTTTAATAGTTTGATATAAAGAGTTTGTCTTTGTTACTAATTAGTTTTTTGAATATATTGTAATATTATATAAGTCGATTTAATACAATATATTTTAGTTGTTCTACTATAAACTTCTTTTTGCATACAATAATATATAAATACTTGATAAATTTGTTAATTATTATTAGTATCGAATTATATTTGTCTTTAGTTGCTAAATTTGTTAACTTAAACAACTTAATAATAAAATTTATTGTAACTTTATTCTACAATAGTTTAGATAATTTCTAATATTAAATCTTGTTATAGCTCGTATATATATTATGTTTGTTCTACTAATAGCTAAAATATTGTTTAATATATATCTTGATAGCTTGTTTTATTTGAAAAAACTAACAATACTAATATAAAAACTAAAGAATTTTAATTATTTTTAAATACTCTTATAGTAATTTGTTATAATACTCTTTTATATATTTGTTAATTTTGTTAATAGATATCTAAAAAAAAAAATTATTAAAAGTTTTTCTTTATTGTTTCTAAGTATTTGTAAGATAGTATTTAATTTATATTTGTTTATTAATAGTAATTTGTTTTTGTTAATCTTAAGTATATTATAATTAAATAATTTCTTTGTTTTTATATAATTATTTCTTTTGCTAAATGCGTCTACTCTATTGTTATCTTTATTTAATATATATTGTATTTTATACTTGTATTGTTCGAGTTGCTCTAATTATTGTACTTATTTTTTATTAAGTTGTTTAATAATAATAAAATATAAAAAATTCTTATAATTTGTAAGAATTGTAAGTTTTAATAATTTTTCGATATATACTCTTTATAATTTTAAAAAAATTACAATAATAAATAGCTTCTTGTTGTAAATATTATAATTTTGTTCAACTAACAAAAGTTTTTTTAAGAGATATATTATTAAATATTATATATTTTTATACTTTTAATTGAAATATATATTAATAACTAAATTAAATATATCGATTTTAATTCTATTTAACAACTATAAACTGTATATTTTTAATACTAATTTTTTTAAGCATTCTAACTTAAGATTTTGAAATAATTTTTTTTGTTAATTTTTATATTTACAATATTTTTTTTTTGTAAAATTTGTTAATAATATTGTATTAACAAAGTAATTTTTAATAAATTTCTTATTATAATTTATAAAATCTAGAAAGAATTAAATTTTTTTAATATTAGTAGATAATTTTTATTCTTTAATTACTTGTAGCTTTTTAAAATTTATGCGTACTCTATATTGTTTAACAATAAATTTAAGAAAATTAATTTCTTTTTAATAAAATTTGTATTTTTTTAATTTAAAATATAGATTTCTCTTATTTAGATATTTTAGTATTTTAAAAATATAATCTATATATTCTTTTAAAATATTTAAGTAAATTATAATATTATTTAAGTATGCTATAACAAATTGATTTAAATATTGTTGTAATATATTATTAATTATTTTCTAATATATTATCGAAGCATTTGTAAGTTCGAACAATATTATTGTATATTTGTATAATTTATATTGTATACAAAAAGTTGTTTTCTACTCTTTCTCTATCTTTATTTTAATTCAATTATATATTTCTTATAAATTTAGTTCAATAAAGTACTTTGTTTCGAACAATTAATTTTGAAGCTTATTAACATTAAGTAGTAAATATTGATTTTTTATTATAATATTGTTTAGCTTTCGATAATTAATATATAGATAAAGAATTTTGTTCTTTTTAAATACAAAGAGAATCGAATATTCTATTTATAATTAAAATTTTCTAATATATTTTTATTTTTATTTTTTGTTAGATATTCGCAAAGTATTTTTAACTTTTTTTCGAATAAAATATATATAGATTTAAACGTAAGTTGCTTGTTTAATTTAAATCTAATTTTGTAATTTTACAATTAATATTTAGATAAAATCTTAATTGTTTTCTCTTTTTGAAATAGATGCTCTTAATTGTTGTATATTTGTAATATATATTTTAGCAATTCTTTTGTTATATTAGATAGTTTAAAGTTCTTAGAAAATTTGCAATTTTCTTTATTTATTTTGATTTTGTAATCTAACTAATTTCTATTAATATCTATTAAATCGAACTCTATTAAATTATTTTTTTGCAAAAATACAAGCTTGCTACTTGCAATTAAGTTTCAACTTAATCTTTTATCTATTATTAAATACTATTAGTACGTAAATTGAATATAAATTGCGTAATTATATTGCGCAAATCTAAGTACTTATATATTTTAGTTAATTTCTAAATTGTATTGCTTTAATTAAGACATTTCTAGAACAATATTATAAATAGCTATTCTTATTATATTAAAATTTAGTTTCTTGTAATATTGCTAAATAGCTATTAATAGTATTTTTATTTCTTTATTTACTTTTTTATTTTTTGCAAGTAACAAGTTTTTATCTACAATTACTAAATTATAAACGTTAGATTTTCTTTAAGTAAAATACTCTTTTTTCTTTATAAAAACTCTGATTATAAAATTATCTATTATATTAGAATCAATTATTGCTGTAAGTCGACAATTGTTAATCTTAACTAATATAGTAAAATATTGTATATATATTGTTAAATTTAGTTGCTACTATTGAATTAATATATTGGATTTTTCTAATATATTCTTTATTAAGAAATTTGAACTTTTTTCTGTTTTTGTATTGTAATTTTTGCTTTAAGTATCTATTTACACTAAGCTTTTTTTTGTTACTAAATTGCTAATTTTAACTTTTTAGAAAATTAATTAATTTTGTTCTTTTCTTTTAGATAAGTTTAGTATAAATTGTTGTAACAAACTATTTAACTAAAATCTATATATATTGTAAAATTTAGTTATTTTATAATGATATTAAGTATATTCTTTTTTGTAGTAATATTGTTTTTTAGTTTTTTTTTGTATTTGTTTATAATCTTCGATAAACTAGCTAAAGTCTTAAGATAATTTATAATATCTTCTATATATTTATAAAAGTTTTTTTAGTTATATTTTTTGTCTAAATCGATAACTAAGATATAAAATTTAATAGCTTTCTAAAATACTTAATTAATTTTCTATATAAATAAAAATATCTTGTCTAGTAATATTCTATTTAGAACTTTCTATAACTAATTTAAATTGTTTATTAAATAGTAGTTGTTGTTCGATTTAGTTTCGAAAGTATTTGTCTCTATATTAATTTACTTTCTAATATTATTTTAACTATCAAATATCTATTTTAATATAATATTAATCTGTCGACAATTTATTAGGTTCTATAATTGACAATTTTTTGCAAAGTAATTTGATTTGTTATATAAATAATATATTTCTTAAAATTTGTTTTTTTGCTTTTTTCTAGAATTCTTCTCTTTGTGTTACTAAGTAAAATTCAATTTTATAAATATAGACTTACAATAGTCTAAATTACTGTATTTCTAATTAGAACAAATTTTTTTCTAATAATATTCGATTGTTAATTTAAAGAAGATTTTTGTTCTTTTGTAAAATTAATTGTATTATTTTTCTATAACTCTTTTATATAGCTTGTTGTCGAGATCGATAGTTACTTTGATAAAATCGAATATATTGCTAATAAATTTGTTATTGCGCATAATTTTATTTTTAAGATTGTTTTTAAAATCTTGTTAAAATCTTGTTATAAATACAATATTGTTTTACTCGATAAAATTAATATATTTCTAAAATTGTACTATATAGTTTGCTACAAAGATTTGTTAAATTAAATACTAAATTATTCTTTTTGCAATTTGTTTTTTATTAAATATTTCGAAGATTCTTCAAAGCTCTCTTTTAAAATTATCGAAGTTCGTAAATATTATATAGAAATTTTTGTTATAATTTTTTAGATACTTGTGTAAGTTCGACTTAAATTAATACTAAATTCTTTTTCTAAGAAATATAAATATAAAAATTGTCTTCTTATTTGCTAAAACAAAATAGAAGACAAAGTAAATATCTATCTATATAAGTTAGTTTTTTAGATCGATTCAATCTTTATAATAGACGTCAAACTTGTTAATTCTTATCTTGTTGTTTTCATTAACAAAGAATCGACGTAATATTGTTAAACTAGTACTTAAGATAGAAATGCATTAATTTAATACAAATATTCTTAGAATATTTAAAGTATTACGCTAATACTTTTGTAAAAGATATTAGAAAGAGTTATATTATCGAAGAGATTTGTAAACGTCTTTAGACAATACAAGCAATTACTTAATAACAAAAAATTGCAACTTAATAATTGTAATAGTAAGTCAAGACTTAAGATAAATTAAACACAATTTATAAAAAAGTTGCGTTCGAAAGCTATATATCTTTTTATTATTTGAAATTTAAGATGTTTAAGATATTAATTATCTTAATTATCTTAATTATCTTAATTCTAAATTTAAGATTTTCAAGAATTAAGTTATCTTAATTATCTTAATTTTGTCGATAGATCTTTCCTTCCTAATTATCTTGTAAAGAGTAGTGCGCAATAGATAGTACTTATTAGCATATAACTTGTAACATTATATTAATTGTTTATTAGACAATAACAATAGATAGATAGTCTTGCAATACAATAGCAATAATAAAGATATTACTATCAATAATATAAAAATAGTAGCTAACAATAGTAAACAAAAATACGTATTAACAAAATTAAAAATAATAAGCTTTAGTAATATTATTAATATCAATATTAATTGTGCTAGTATTCTAGTAAATAGTATTTTATAACTAAAACTTATAAAGTGTTTGCTATAAATAAATAATAGACTATAATTGTTTAATACTATATCTAAGCAAGTAGTTTATTGTTATTAACTCTTAAATATTGACAACTATAATATTAAGATAATATCTTAATATTACTATTTTTCTTGCTATTTATAATAGTTTTATTCTTAGACAATCTATTTCTTTTTTTAAATATAAGCGTATTTTCCACTATCTTAAACAATTAATTGCGCTTCTTTAACAATAATACAAAAACAATAATATCTACTAAAAATATTAAGACAATTACTTCAAATATTGTAATAGTTGTTTTAAAGCGTTTTATAGTAGAGAAAATAAATATTTTGTATTTTATCTCATAGTTGTTAACAAGATTTGCAAAATTGTCTAGCAAATTTTTATTATATTATTGATCTTACTTAATATTGTAATTTTTCTATCGAACAAAATACTTCGAGATAGAACAATTTTGTCTATATTAACAAATGCAATACTCGATAAAAGCTTTAATTTTGTAGAAATATTATTCGATATTTAATTTAATAACAATCTTCGAATAATTTAACTTTAAATAATTGTATAAATCTTTATTGTCTAATACTAACTCAAGATAAACAATAGATATAACTAAATAAATCTTGTAATTTGTTAAAAAATTTAGTTTGTATATTAGATTGTTCTTTTGTTCGAGAATCTTAAGAAATTCGATATATTAAATCGACAACTTAAACAATTTAACAAACAACAAAAAGGAGTTTTTGTAAAAACAAAAATATATTATATTGTCTATTAAAAGCTCGATAGATCTATAATATCTATTATATATTATTTTAACTACTATATTAGCTTATACAATTGTTGCTTTTGTTTTAAAGATATTAATAGTTTTCTTTTGCAATTAATTTGTCTAAATATTGTTAAATCTAAAAAGAGACAAAAGATTATATATCTTAAAGTCTATAATTATCTTATTTAATAACAATTCGATAGACGTACTAAACAAATTATTAAGACAAGCGCAAAGTGCAAGCAAAAAAAATATTTAATTCAAATTAAAATTGCTAATTGCAATATATTGTAAAACTATTTTAATTATCTAATTTGTTTGTTTACTTTGTTTGTCTATTTGTAAATAGTATATTGCTAAAATTAAAAACTAAACTTTTAGCTTCTAAAATATAGTTGTTTAGAATTTAGATATAAATTTGCAATTTTTGTTGTAAACAAGCGCTTTTAAGACTTTTTAATTAATAAGATTGTTAAAAAGAATACTTGTCTATTTTGCTACAATATAAAGTGTCTTGCTAATTAAGACTATTATTCTTTTAGAAAATTTATATATTGTTGTTAAGATAATATCGAAGCTCTAATATAATAATAGTCTTAAAACAAAATCAATATATATTGTATAAAAAAATACAAAAGAACTCAAAATTAAATTAAGACTTCTATATAATTAATATTGCTTAATTTGACAAAGATTGTACTTTCGACAATAAATAATATATTAATATAGTCGAGAGACAAGTTTGCAAAAATAAAAATTAACAATTACTATCTTGTAAATATAAATAAAGTTAGTATAACTATTTATATTGTGCGTCTAATAAAAGATTTTGATCTTAAATTTCTTAAGCAAATACAGTTTTTTGCAATTTATATAGTCTATAAAATAGAGTAAATTGTCTTTTTCAAAAAATTAAATATTAGAAAATATAGATAACTTTCGAATTGTTGTTAGAATTTCTATCTATTTAATAGATTTAATATATATCTCGAGAAGTCTTTTCTTAAAGATTTTACTTATCTAAATAAGATCCAAATAAAATAAGATTATTTTGTTAATTGTATTTTAATCGACTAGATTTAATTTTTTTTAAAAGTTTGTTATATTAACTTAGTTACAATCTCTATATTTGTTGCAAAGTTGTCTACTTTGTTTAAAATTAATAATTTGTTTTTGTTATATTTATTTTTAAGTGCAAAAAGTCTAAACAATATATTCGAAATTATATATAGTTTTTTTGCACAATAATATATGTTTAGCAAAAACTATAAAAGATATTGCAAGATATATACAAAACAAAGATTAAATTTATTAGTTAATAAAAAAACAATATTGTTTATTTAACAATACTTGTTGTAATTGAGTAATTAGTATAGACTACAATAAGTATTTTGATTGCTTTTACTAGATATCTAATCTTTTGTATTATTTATATAAGACAAGTTATTTCTATTTTAGTTAATTAATAATTTATCTCGACAAAGTTTAAAATTTTAAACAAAAACAAGATATACTAAATATTGTTTTGTATAAAATTGTTGCTAATCGAATTGTCTTTAATATAATATATTTTAATATTAAACTTGCGTTTTTTGAAAATATCTAAATCTATATATAATTGACAACTATTGTTAAAATAGATTAAGAAGTTCGAAGCTATTAAAAATTGCTATAATTAATAGAAGAATTAAAAAAGAATAGACAAGTATTTAATATATATATTTCTTAAATATATTTTTTGCTTTTGTTTGCTAACAATAGAGAAACTCTTAAAAAAACAAGTCTTTTCTTGTTGTAAAATATTAGCTTGTTAAATATATTAGACAATCTTGTTTTTTTAATAATTAACAAGATTAAAATAGATTTTAAGTATCTTTAAATTCTTAAAAAATCTAATTGTTTTAATAGCGACAATACACTTTTTAATAATAAACAAGTTAAAGATGTTTACTTTTTGTTCTAGCAAGATAATGCTAAAATAATTAAGATAGATCTTTTTAAAACTAAGCGTGATATTTAACAAGACTAATATGTTAAACAACTAAATAAAATAAACTAAATATATATCGAACAATTGCAAGAAAACAACAATATTGTTAATATAAATATAATAGAAGTCTCTAAATTAACAGAGTTCTCTATTTATTATTTGTTAAATATAGACAAGCAATTTTTTAAATTCTATAATAGCAATATTGAGTTGTTTTTTGTCTTAATAGATAATAAAGAAGAACTTATATTTGTCTTTAAATAAAATTAAGAATTGCAAAAAAAAATTAATTTGTTTATCAAACTTATATACTTATATTTACAAATTTAAGTTATGATATTTGTTTAAATAGATATTAAATATCTATTTGTAGTAAATAGTCTATTTAGTTCGCAAATATTAGTTACTATTCGATACTTTCGAATTTTGTCTAACAAGATTTGTTAGATTATAAAGACAAGAAATTCGAACAACAAAAACTTAATCAATTATATTATCTTGTCTTAAATATACAATTTGTTAATTTTTTTATTAACAATTTTGCGATTGCATTCTCTTAAAAGATAAATCTTATATTTTGTTTTCGATATTAATATAGAGTTTTAGTTGCTATTTAATAAAATCGATATTTAGTCTTTCTTAACAAGATTAACAATTTTGTTAGTATTCTCTTACAAGATATACAATTGTTTAATAAGACGTTAAAATGCAATAATTTTGTCTAAACTACTATAGATATAAACGTTATTAATTAGATCTATCTAACAGCTATTACTAAATATATTAATCTTAATATCTTTTTTAACTATTTAGCTCTTTTTGTTAGAGCTAATTTGATAACAATTTTGTTTCTTAAATTCTAGCAAATATTTTAGTATTATATATTGCAAGATATAAAGAAATACAAGACAATTGTTACAAATATATACAAAAGACATTTTTTTGTCTACAATATAAAAGTGAGTATTGAACAAAATTAATTGAAAAAGATAGTTTTTGTTAGACAAGATCTTGTCTTGTATAATTACTAAAATTTCGAGAATAGAATAGATAACAATTACAAGACTTTTTTCGATTTTAACAATTTGTTTTACTTAAATATTATTTTTCAATTTTAATTTTAGTTTTGTTTTTAGACTTTAATAGTTTTTAATAATTAGTTTTTGTTTGTTTGCATTAACAACTATATATTTAAGATCGATAATATTTATGTTAAGTAGCAACTTTGTTTTTAGATTTTTTATAATATAGACTTTTTAATAGAAATAAACAACAACTATTTTGTTGTTTATTTTGTCTTAAAAATATATTAAGAGTCGAAGATAATTGTTAATTAGATATTTGTTGTTTTTAATATTGCGCACAAATACAACAACGCTAAACTATCTTGTAAGATACTTTAGTTTTAAGTTATTAAAAAAGTTATTATCGATTAGTAATATAATGCACTTGCTATCGATACAAACAATATACAAGATATTTTTTTATAAAAATGTTATTTAATATATTGTATAGTATTAACGTCTAAAAGTTAATCTATTCTAATATAGTAATAGAGCGTCTAATTTAATTAGCTCTAAGTCTATAAAATTTGTCTTAATAGAAACAGAATTAATATAGAATATCTTAGTAAATTTTTAACAGTATATCTTGTTGTATCTGTCTTTAATATACTAAAAAAGCTTGTTTCTTAATAAAAAGATTAAGATATAGCTTTTGTACTTAAAGAATTAAGAAAGAGATATTAATATTAACTTAATATATATTATATTTGTTTAATAAATTGCTTTCTATAACAAGTCGACTATATAAATAGTTGCTAATACTTTTTTCTCAATATAGTATATCTCTTTTAATTAATTATTAGCAATATAATATATTGTTGTATTTGTATAAGAGTTGCTGTAGTAATTTGTAAGATCTTCGAAGAACATAAAGTAATAGATAAATTCTATATATTTTGCAAAATTTGCGTAATACATTGTTACAATAGAAGTTTAATAAATTGCTATTTGTCTATAATTATTCTAATAGTTATTGCAATAATCTTTGCAATAGTTATCTTAATAGTTGTCTTAATTTTGCTATATATTGTTCTATCTATCTTTTGCTTTTTAATTCTAATAATAAGAGTTTTTGCTCTAACTATTTGCAAAAAAATCTATTGCTACTGTAATTGCGAGTCTTGCAAAAGACTTTAATATCTAAAATTGTATTAATATCTATTATATTAATTAACAAAATTGTTTGTTAAAATCTTGCAAATTCTGCATAGACTATCTAGAATATTTATAGTCTACAAATTATTGTTAAAAGAAATATATATAGTCGAACTACTAATAGAAGAGTATACAAGAGAGATAGATTAAGCGAGATATATATAATGTAGACTAACAAATAGTTTGTTCTTCTAATTGTCTATCTAATCGATTCGAATTTTGTTCTTCTAATTGTCTATCTAATCGATGCGAATTTTGCTAGTTAGAGCAATAGACAAGTATTGTCTTCTATATCTTGCGCTTTGCGTTAAATTTCTTAATAAAGTTCTAAGACAATATATAAGCAAGAAGTATATTAACAATAGAATGCAATTCTATCTCGAGCTAATTTTATATTCAAATTAATTGTCTCTAAATTTCTTTAATATCTATTAACTGCGCATAAAGAATAATATTTTGCAAATATACTATAGTCTTTTGTTTATTTTTAGTATTTTTGATAATAAAGATTTCTGACGTTAACTTGTTAAACGTTTTGCTAATTTTTATTTTAAAATAATTTTGCAATTTATTAATAAAGTTTAAAAGAAATAGACTTCAAAATATTTAATATTTAAAGTTGTCTATTTTTTTAAGATATTATGTTATAGCAGAGTTGCAAAAACAAAGAAAGAGATTATCTCGAATAGCAACTTTGTTAACAATATATATATAATTATTTATGCGTTCGACAAAGATAAAAACTTCTCTATATATTGTTTTCTTGTAAGCAAAAATAATATTGTCTAACTTATAGTTGTATAAAGCGTCTAAGTAAAAGATGTCTAGATTAGACGTCTTAAATTAACTAGAAAATATATCTATATTTTTCTATAAAAACTTATTAAAATATCTAGAGACGCAACAAAAATTAGTTGATTTATCTCGAGACAAATATTATATCTACTTTACTAAAAAGTATTAATATTTTTTACGCAATATAGTTTGCAACTAATCTAGATTAAAGATTGCAAAAAATAAAGTCTACTTAAAAGTTGCAAAGTTAAACTATATAATTGCAGAATTAAACTGCAAAAACAAAGTCTATTTAAAAGCTACAAAATTAACTTAAATATTAGAAGATTGTCGAACAAATTCTTGCTATTATTGCAAGTCTATATTATTAAATGTAGTTATACTTGACTAAGTTAGTAAAGAGTAAATAGACTAAGCATTTAACTGTAAGATACTAGATCTAATATTTTGTTATTAACTATATTAAGCATGTTGTTCAACATTAAATAAGTTAAATATCTATAAATTGTATAGCTGCGCAATAAAATTAAACTAATTAAACTATTGTCAATTACTTTGCAAAGAATTGTTAAAATATAAATCTATTGTTCTGAATTTATTGTCTATTTCGAAACTTGTCTAGTTAATTTTAGATTAATAACAACAATTTATACTATTTTTTTTAAAAAAGAAAACTTGTTCTTAACAATATAGATTGTTAATATTTGCTAATATATTTCTGCGCAATTTACTATTGTTTAATTTGTCAATCTTGTTGTTTCTTAATCTATTAAAAGAGTTAGCTATTAACTATTTAACTAAAAAGAAAAATAAGATAGAAAATGCAAATAAAAAAATAAGTTTAAAAATATTTAAAGACGCAGATTTATTTTGTTAAATAGCAAAAATTTTGTCGAAATATTTTAAAATAGCAATCAAACTAAATACTTCAAAATCTAGAATATTATTAAGATAGATATTTAAATTCTTTTGCTCAAACTGCTTGTTTTAATATTTAAATAGCTGCTCTGCTAACAACTCTAATAATATTTTCGAAATAATATTGTCTAATATAGAAAACAATAATATCTTTAAAATAACAATATTAACTATAGCAAATTATAATATTTTCGAAATCTAATAATTAAAAATAGTAGATAATAATATTTCTATTAAAGACTTGTTGTAAATTGTAGCAAATAATAATTTCTTTATCGAAACTTTGTTGTTAATTGTATTAAGTAAAGCTATCTATTGCAATTTTTCGAACTTATTAATTGCTTGTTTAAGTAAAATCTTGTCAATTATCTATTTAGCTAATTAAATTTGTTTGTCTTTACTAGATTGAGCAAACTAAGCAAAACAACAAGTTCTATCTATTAGTTTGAGTAAAAACAAGTAAGACAAAAGTTTAAAGAGCTTTTCGACTCTTGGTTTAGTTAATTTACTAATGCAAGAAATATACTAATATTTAGTAATACAGAACTGCAGAATTTGATAAATAAGAGCAAAAAGAGCAAGATTAATTAGTTTAACTAAGAAAGATATCTTAATATAATTAGAGAAATATCTATAAAGAGCAAACAAATACTAACTCTAATACAATAATTTAGTATCTAATAATTGCGAAAGACAAACAAATATTAATTCTAATACAATAATTTAATATCTAATAACTGCAAAACGTAGATAGATATTGACTCTAATATAATAATTTAGTGTCTAGTAATAAATGCAAGACTAAATAAGATAATTAACAATTAGTGTTGTTTATCTAAATTGGACAAACAATTAACTTAAATTGTTAATTGATACTACTATTTGCTAGACAAAAAATAGCAATTAGACAAACAAGACAACTAGACAAGATAAAAAGATACGCAAGTAAACAAGACAAACATCTATAATAGTTGTAAAGATAATTCTCTAAGAACTAAGTTAACAATTAAGTTATACTTAATTGTTTAAGAGCAAACGCTATCAATAGATATTAAATGTCCTCTTGCTATTTTACAAAAGCATTAGACACAAATCTTGTAATATAATCTTAATTAGATAGAAGATTTGTTGTTGCTAAAAGATTATAACAACTTTGTTTATTAATTCTTTGTTTATTTTGTTTTTATTGCGCAATTTTGTTGCAATTATCTTATTCAATTTAATATTTAACTGCTAATTTTGTTTTAAGATCTCGAATATCTCCATATTGTATTATATTGCATTATTCTATATATTTTCTATAATTTGCTTAAGAGTTGCTTTATTAATTATATATTTATCTTAAACTATTAGATTTTTTAATATCTTGTTAAATGTAATTAAAATTAAATAGAATCTAAGATAAAAACTAAAAAATACTATATAAGTCTTTTGCGCTTTTTAGCTTTTTAATTGCTTTTTAAATTAGATTTTTTTTTAATACTTAAATATTTTAAATATTAATTTTGCTATATAAAACAATAAGTATTTGCTTATTTAAATTGCAACTTAAGCAATATAATTTAGACTAAATTATATTTTATTTTGCAAAACTTATATTACTAATTATCTTATTGTTAAAGTAGAGCAATTCGATTTTTTAATAACAATTGTTTAAAATATTAATTAGTTTCTATATTTTTTTTTCGAGATTGCAACAATATACAATATTTGATTTATTTAATAATTCGATTATATTATTTTTATTAAAATTTTGTTCTAATTAAAAAGTATTTCTATCGAGACTTACTACTTAATTATTAATATTATTATTATTTTAAATATTTTGTTGTTAATACTATCTACTTCTTCGATAGTTGTAACAAAATTAATATTAATATTTTTACAATTAATTGACACTTTAAGAGCTCAAAACTCTATATACTACTTTAAATACAATATTATAAAATATATTTGCTTCTCGATATATCGATTTGCGCGTCTAAAATACTAATATATTTAATTAATATTTTTGAATACAAGTTATTAAATAACTTGTCTAATATTCGAATTATTTATTTCTATTCTATAGATTTTAATACAAATTAGAATTCTAAAAAATAAATATAAATACAATCTCTTCTTAAAAGTATATTAAATATATTTTTTGTTATTCTTAATTATTAATATTATTAAAAGAAGTATCTATTAAATAGGTTTCTTTAAATATCTAAAATCTCTTATTTATTGTTAAAAAAATTTGTAGACTTAAAGTATTAGATTAATACTATTTATATATATTATTATTTTTAATATATCGAATGCGCTTTGCAAGATATTTAATAAAAAAAATTAAAAATCTAATATATATATATATTTTTTTTTTATCTCGATAAATTGCAAAAATAATTTAAAATAATTTAATAATATTTGCAATACTTTAATTTGCTTGTCAAATTTATATTAATTTCGAATTATTTTCTCGATTTTATTATCCAAAATAATAGACATTTTTAATATCGAAATTTTAATCGACAATTATATTCGAAATATATTAAAATTTGTATATTCGACTTTAAATTTTTGTTATTTTTCGATTAGATAAAGCTTGTCAATAATTAGTATATATAGTTTAAAAAAGAAAAATTTGTATTTTAATATCTTGTTGTTAAAATGTTAACTAATAGCAATTTTCGAATTAATAAATATTAGAACAAGATTAGTTTAGCTATTTTTTTGTTGTTCAAATATTAATAGTATAACTAATTGTATATCAAAATACTTAATTTTATTTTATTTTGCTTTTTCGAATTGTTATTATTATTGTTTAATATTAACAATTTATATTTTGAAATACTATTTAACTTTTTCTACTAATTATTTTTTAAAATTAACAACAATATAATAATTAATATAGTTTTCGAAATATTATATATAAATAGTGCTATCTAAAATAGCAAACTTTTCTCGAAATTAATCTTTGCTATAATAATTAAATTGTCGATTATTGTTTGTATTAATCTATTAATTTACTCTTGTTTTATTTCGAAATTAAAACAATTTTGCACAATTGTTTTAATATATTTTTAATTTTTTTAAATTTTTTCGATATTCTTGTTATTTTCAAATATATCTATTGTTTTTGTGTTAATTTATAAAGTATCTAATATATAACAACAATAGCAATTAAATAAGTTTAAATATTTGTAAAATCATTAATTAATCGATTACTCAAATAATAGAATTATTAAAAAATTCGAATATAAAATATAAAATCTAGTCGAGCTTAAAGATTGTATAATAGATATTAGATTTTTCGATTTTTTTAAGAATTACAACTTAAAAACAACAATAAAAATGCGTTAAATATAATATATATTTAATTCTAATATTATTAGATAGAATATAAACAAGAATAGCAAATTAAACAATAATAATATTTACAATAATTATAGTCGATATTGTATTGCGCAATAAAATTTATTAACAATATTCTTAAATTGTAAAAAAACAACTTTAATATATTTATTAACAAGAAAATCGATTTTTTTTTAAATTAAATTATATTGCTCTTAGATTTGCTACAAAAAAAATCTAAAAATTTGCTATAATATTTTTTATATTGAATTTGAATATATTTAGATATACTAAAATCTAGTTCAAGCTATTGCGCATAAACTACTGTCTAGTTTTAATTCTAGCGTCGCTCTAACTTAAGCAAGTATTTAGAATTGATTTTAGAATTAAAGATTTTTCTGCAGGCAGATCTAAGTACTGAGGCAAAATACTCCTGTCGCCAGAGAATAAGTTAGTTACCTGATACGGTTAGCCGACTACTGTACGCTTGCTGGCCAATTGAATCTTTTGATGGGCATTCCGAAGACACGATCGCACAAATGACCCCGATGGATTGATTGGTCGACAAACGAGCTACTGTCGGCTAACCTAATCGGTAACTAACTTATTTTCTGGCGACCCGAGTACGAGTACTTTGGCCACCAAACATAGGTCTAACTACCTGCAGTCTCTTTTAGGTTCTGATTGTCGCTTCACACCTTGACACCTAAATGTCGAGCTGCATGCAGATCAGCGACTGTATAGAGCATGGTTGCTTCGAGATTGATCAATGTGGTCCGCAGGAAGGTGGAGCCTCGTGGTTGCCTTGGTTCCAGCAGCTGTTCCGAGTGAATCTTCTTGCCTGCTCACAGATCGCACGCAGGAGAATGTCCGCTGCAACGCAGCTCCTCCGGTCGACACAAGGTTTGGGACAGTAAGCGTAAACGGGATCGGCTGAGCAGACTCTGGTGCGCATCTCCTTGTGACTTGGTCAAGAAACTACCTCGTTCGCAAGATTTCTATCGAGGCTTCATCATGTCATCTCGGAAGTTTGAATGATTTGTATCACTGGTAAGGGCGGGATGAGAGGACCAAGGCTGATATACCGAGGCACTTTACATTAGACTTGCTTTCCGGATCAATCTGTTCATAAAAAACGTACGGCTGCATGCACACCGCCCCGATCGAAAGGAGCGTACATCTTTCCACTCCATCAGCAAAGAGTGCCTGGTTGAAGGGGTGACCCGCTGATTGGCGCTCTAGGATTGACACCACCCCTACCTTCTCGCTCGTTCTTGTATCATGTGTGTGACACAGCAGCATACTTGCACCTCCGACTAATGCGATTTGCTGATACGAACTCACTGAACGAGGCGGGTGATCTACTATCTACTTTTTGAACAAGCTGGTTCTATTGAGCTCGCCCAGGCTTCTCCTCTGTAATGGCAACGCCAAATGTGACACTGCCACCTGCCCCTCGAACACGCAAGACCTGTCTGTGGTCGACATCGTTTTCAGCTCGGGCTGGAAGCGTCCTGCACGTCACAGGGTGGCACAGATGAAACCAATGGATCTCCTTCCTCGTCGATCACTGCGCCTTTGCCGAGCATCGTATCAAAACCTATCCTGAGAAGTCATTTTCTGTGACTTCTTGCCTCCATTTCCTTTCTCACACCGGGCACTAATATACCTACTCACCTCCAGTCGTCAGCTGTTCAGAACGTCTGTGAAGTTGCAAGGTTTGGGCGCAAGCCAAGAAGACGTTCTCTTCATTTCCTCTCAAAATGGCAGACCAACTCGCACATTTAGACCCGGCCCTACTGAGCAATATGCCAAGTGTGCCTCCTCCGCCGGGTGCAGCTGTCGACTTCAATGGGCAGAATCCGTTAGAAGCAACTGCGATTACTGCGACTTCTGTGTTTATGGGGCTAGCCTTCTTCTTCGTGGGTATCCGAGCATGCACCAAGATGAAGGAATATAGCAAGAGATCTTGGGATGACGGTAAGTTTTATGTCTATGATATTCGAGGAAATCATTTCTCACATCTTGGCAGTAACTTGTGCGATTGGTCTGGTGGGTTCTACCTCCCTACTGCGCCGTGGAAGCTGCCCTATACGAACTGATCGTGGTGAAGTTGGGCACTTTGGCCTACTGGATAGTAATATTGCTGCGTTGGTCTCACGAGCACCTCCGTTTTGTTTTTTCAGTCTAAAGCATGTATAGAGGTTATAAACGAAGGGTTCGGCCGACACTTCTGGAACGTCCCCCTCACCGTTACTCTGAGTGATTCCTTTATCAAGGTAAACCGCTCTTTCGCAAACATAGGATGGGTCTTACATTTATCTCATAGCTGGGCTTTCTTGGTTGGCTCTGTAACGTTGCGTACATCTTCGTCAAACTTACCTTCTTCATCCTCTACTGGAATATCTTCAAACCTTTCCGCTGGTTGAGACTTAGTATCATCGGGGGTGCCGTTACTTTTGTTATCGTCTACACTGCCTTCATTATCGCTAGTCTGGTCGGAGGCGCTCCACCACCAGGTCGTACTTGGCTTGAGGCTTACACGAGGTCGCATGACGACATTGGCAAAAAGCTTTCAGTACCCTTGGCAGCATGGGCGCTGGTGTCGGATGTATATATCATAGTCTTACCCATCTCCGGCGTGTTACGATTGCAGCTGTCTCGGCAGAAGAAACTTGGCCTCTCGATGTGTTTCATGGCAGGCATTGGGTGAGTGAAGACCATGGCTTCGAGTGTCACCAGTGCCTGATCGAATGCTAATCCGTGTCCCACAGGGCCGTTATTTGTTCTTCACTAAGTCTGTATTACAGGACATTGCTTCGAGACGAAGATTTAACCTACACTGTCATGAATATACAAATATTAGGGTAAGTGGACGCCCATTCAACATGTAGACCAGATCTGGAGACACTCAACTCTATCCAGTATTGTCGAGCTCTGCGTTGGAATTTGCATCACTTGCATGCCCGCCACTTCGGTATTCCTAGGACACGTCGTACCTCATGCGACTAAATTACTATCCAGATTCACATCCTACTCCCGCAGGCTCCGTAATACCTTACCCTCGAGTCAGAGTAAGGGTTCACGCAGGGATGACAGCCATAGAAAGACGACGAACCGGGTCGACGGACCATACACAAATCTGGGAGATCGGGAAATGGTTCCTAGTGGCAAGGATTCATATAACCTTAAGCTCTATTCCGCCCAATCCGTGAAGACGAATGTGACAACGGGGTCTCTCGGAGGCTACGACGATGACAGAATCCATTTGCGGGTGGGCATTGAGCAAGTTTGATATGGTTATGTCAGTCATGTTCGGGTCCGGAGCCAGTTACAGATCTGAAGATGATGGTTGTAGGTTACATTCGCGCCTTCGCTTGTCGGTCCCGGCTCGTGCTGATAGGACTTCGGGCGTATGCAAGTGTGTTGAAGGCTTTCTCTATCCTCTTGGCCGCTCAAACTTCTAGCAGCAAGGACAAGACAATAATCGAGAGCTACAGTGTGTTTTTGAGAGATCTAGCAATACGTCTACAAAGCTATCGCTTCATATCGTGCCAAGCAGGTTTTTGTGTCGAAACCGAGAAAGAGAACATTCGTTTGACCCCCAAAGACACACTTGAAATTTCACTTCGCAGGTCTACCACCAACGCACTCGACTATTACATTGACTCAAAAGCTTTGGAATAACATAAACTAATAAGCTCTACAACTTGTGCCCAATTTCAAGATGTGTAAGTATGTGTTGGCATAAGTTATAAAGGTGTATGTAATCCCATGTGCTGTTCCACCCAAGCCGATTTTTTTAAAACTTTTGAAGATTCAAAATTCTTTAGGATTGTGTGCCGCCAATTAGAGTTGAGGCTTAAATTTGAAAGATTCAAGACTCTTATTTCCAACACGTAGTGTTACGTTCTGAAATTGAGCACAAGTTGTAGAGCATGTTCGGGAGGGTCTGCTGGCCTAAGCGCTCGCTCACGGCGGTTATCCGAGACGCCGGCGCCGGTTCTTGGCCGGTTGCCCCGAGCTAGCGCCCTCCCCCCTCGATCCCCTAGCTTCGTCTACCTGCTGCCCTCCCCAAGACACGAACATGCACAATCCCCCAAAAACACTCCACATCCCAGCCGTCCCACTGACCGTCACAACCCTTTTACCCAAGTTCGCAGCGTACCGCACTCTCCACGCACGCACCACAGAAGCAGAATATTCAGAACGATCTTGCATTTTCCAGGAAAGCTACGGACCATTCTATCCAGCGCTCAAGAAACAGCTTCTTGGGGAGCGGTAAGCAAGAAAGAAAAATAAGATGAGCCTCCCCCTCCCGTCCCGCTCGCTGGCTGTCTGGAAGAGTGTAGATGGTATAGGCAAAAAAAAACAGAAGTGAAGCACAAACGCTGGGAGCCCTGACCGATGCTCGAATGAATGACAAAGGAAAGATGATGCTCATGGAGAGCTTGCTAAGGCGCTCCAAGCTTCTTTTTACAATATGCCAATTTTCCCTGTTCTCTCGCCCTCAGTGCGGGTGGCGGATAGGGTAGGATGAGAATTATTAATACGCGTATTACAAGAGTATACCAGCTCCTCAATCTAATACCAACGACGAATTGAATGGTGAATTTATGCAATCTTCGCTTTGAGTAAGGATGATGCCCGAGTTGCCGAATGCTGCTGCTTCCTTAGCAGCCTGTGAGGAGGGGTCTACGAGTGTCATAATGCCACGTCGAGCACCAGGCTGACATCTCGGACTTGCGAGCCGGCCAGATCTTCGAGGACGGGGATGAGGTCGAGGAGTTCGTTGTCGTGGGCGTCGGAGAACCAGCTGCTGATGGGGACGGCGTGCTGAGGGTGGAAGATGTAGGACGTGGGTGAGTTGTCGATGATGATGGTCTCTCGGAGGTCGCGGCCGACTTGGGATAGATCCTAGAATTGGTTTAGTATTGCGGGCTTTGAAGCTAGAATGCATAAACGACGGACCTTGACGTAGTTGCCCTGGAGATAGTAGATCAGCGTTTCGCTCACAACACTAGGCAAAGGGAAAGTCAACGTACTGCATGATTGTAGCATGATTCTCGAAACAGCCGATGATGGACTACATTGTGAATGTCTAGTTGATCCAAAAGGGGGTCGCCGTACTGATCGATAATTTAGCTTTGGCCGAGGAAATCTGGGTCCTGAAACATACCTTTGACACCGATGCAGTAAAAACAACAACTTCATAAAGCTCCCCAACTCGTTTCATGAATTGATCGACGCCGGGTCGCTTGATGACATAGACATTATGGTACTGGCCCTCGATTTCCACAGGAATTGTGAAGTCGGCTTGGTGAAGAATCTAAATCCATGAGCTCCAGACCAAATGCACGATCGTGATTGGTATTCACCTTAAAGCTACTGTGCACCAGGGTCTCATCCAGATCCAGTACTAGACACTTCTTGCCCTGGAAACGAGGCTGTATAGGCGGGAGAAGCCATTGCTGCCTTTCAGCAGCTGGAGAACGGTCTGCGGGTGACGACCCTCGGTTTTGATTGTTGCGAGGTGGTGGAGGCGGTAAAGATGCTTGCATTTGTTGTTGTTCCTTTTCTGATTCCGTGGTCCGCTGTGAGTCTCCGGCTTCCGGGGCTATTGGCGGAGCTTGTGTCATCTCAATGTCGCTGTCCCGTCTCGCCTGCTCAGGCGTCCGATCGTTAATCACTTGCCCCTCCTCCTCGACATCTTCCTCTGCTGAACTGGTGACTGGTGGGTTCGGAGGGAGAACAGAAACAACATCTGGCCCTGACGATGGCTCCGCCGTTGTTGATGATCTATTAGCGAGCAGGCCAGAAGTCGGTAAAGGTGGTAACGGCTGGTCTCCAGTAGTAATGATCGGATTTGTAGGCTCCTTCTCCGAGGTATGTCCATTCCCTAAACCAGCCGACTTCTCCGTTGGAACATTCTCCTTGGAACGCCGGGTTACCATCTTTGGCTTCGCAGCGGCTGTTTGTTCCGAATATGGTGTACCCCCGATGGTCTCCTCTGGCATCTCCTTGGATTCACCAGTACTGGATTCTGCTGCGCTCTTTTCCACTTTTACCGCTGGCGTGGGTTGTCGACCGCTTTTCGCCTGCAGTACTTTGGCCTTTTTTGGAGGAACAGCCGGTTCACTAACGTCGGGGTTCTTTGCATCGTCTTGTGCGCCACAGCAGCCCAGTAACGACAGGAATCTCGAGACGCCTCGCTTCTTGGGTTTTTCTGGACTTGATGCGGCTTGTAAACTCGGCCCAGCCTTCTCTTGTCCTGCCACACCCGCCGTAGTAAAATTTTCTTTCGAGCGTCGTACGCTGCGAAGGCTGCCGCTCCGACGCTTTCCTTTGATGCTATCCTTCGAACCCTTCCTCGAAATCGTCTTTGGTTCAGAGACCACGCCTTGGGCCGGCGCAGACGTCAAGGTTTGCGTTTGCAGGTTGGATGAAGTACGGATGGGAACGCCGGGTGCAGAGCACTCTTCTGACAACGGTGCAGTGGTTATGTCTTGGGACCTTGTCACACCATTATCAATTACTGGACTGTCCTCGAGCCGTTTGACAATAGCCGCTGCCTCCCCAGACGGTAAGTGCTCGTGCGCAGACGAAAAGGATGTCGGACTTGTAGGAAGGGACGTATCTACTTGATTATTAGTATGCTACCCCAGCAAGTCGAACAAACCCGTGTTCAGAGGCTTACCGGCTGTGATCGGACTGGTGGTTTCTGTAGGCGATGAAAACGAGTGAGAGAGGTCCTTCTTCACAGCGTTCGTAGTCACCGTATCCTCTCTAGGTACACGCGCAACCTCGTCACTCATTTGGACTACCCTTGGCCTCGCTGAGGCTACCGAGAGCCTATCGCACCTTGCTATCTGACGGAGACGACCCTTCCCTGCTTAGAGCTGCCTCGCTGTGGAATCTCCGGCGGATCCACAGCCTTGCGCGACTAATGCGGATTCCAGGCCAAACAGCTGAAAGACTCTTCTCGTGTCTTAGATCTTCCCGCATATAGATGATTAATACCGGCTATCTCTCGATAGAGGTGCAGCCGTGGTTGACTAAGCGCCTGGTCCTGGACGATTGCGACCGGTATTGCTAGGGACCCCTGCGTTGGCGGCAGCTCTGCGTGTAGAGGGCAGGACCACAATAGACGAGCAAGGTGTACGACGATTAGAGATGACGGAGCAGGCGATACAACGGCACTGGCGAAGTGGGAATCAAACAAAAGATGCACGGTTGGGAGACAGGGAAAGTCGCGATGCGGAGTCAGCCACGAATTTCCAGGGGATACCTCGGACCAATCACACTCGAGCATGTACTTGCTCGACCAAATACACGCACATGACTATGAAGCACATACTTACGCACTTGAGCATAATAAAAGGTATAGGCGCCCAACGCTTGCTCTCTTGATGAGTAGTGTCAAGCATACCAGTTCTCGCATCGAAATAGCTTTTCTCAGCACCAAAGAGCTGCCGTCCAGTTTGGGGACAGGCCGACAGGGAGTATCCAAGGACGTTGAGGCTCCTGCTCCTCGGGACTTCGCAAAAGGCCGTCAGCGCCGATCTAGTGAGGTCGTGGCACAGCCAATGGCAATAGGATGTGACCCTCCTTTCTCCGCGAATGATCTAGATAGGTATTGAGCTACAGCTCTTCTAGCCTATCAAGCTGCTCATGCGCCACTCACGCATGTGCTGTTGACAAGGCCAACGGCTGTCATCCCGCAGGCGAGAAGATCGAGAGCGGAAGGTCGGGTGGTCGAAGAAGAGGTCCGCATGCGGAGAGATGCAGATTCGGTCTGCCACATCCCTCCAGTGTCCGCATGTCCCACTTCTCCAGACTGTTTCGCATGAGCCAAAATCTAAGCTTATAACATCGCACGTGCAGAAACCCCGCCTGCGAACTATCGCTTGGAAAGTTCTGTGTACCGCATCTCTGGGCCCCAAAATTTGGTCCACAGCACTTCTCCCTTCCAACCTCGTCCATTGCTTAAAGTACCCAAAAGCCAAGGCGGAGCGACCACCATGCCCGACAAGGATGGCAATGAGAGCTGTGTCAATTGCCGCGGCTGCAAGAATTGCGTCTCGTGCAACGCATGTGCGTGCGACTCCTTGGGAAACTATACTCAGTCTCCCAACATCTGATCTCTGCCAGGCACCGACTGTACGAACTGCCGATCCTGCAACTATTGTCGCGACTGCACAAATTGCCGATCCTGCAACAACTGTCGCGACTGTGAAGACTGCGAGAGCTGCAACGACTGTTCCGGCGTCAAGGGCGGCAAGAGCTTGACCGGAGTCCACGAAAGCATACCCAAACCCAAGCTCTGAGCGAGCAATACCACCTGCAATCCAGCATGCCTCACTCCACCTCCTCGCAATCCCTCACAAACCTCCTCATCCCCTCCGCCCACTCCCACGGCCTCCCCTCCCTCTCCCCCTCCACCACACAATTAAAATACTCCCACCCCATCACCCCCCCAAACCTGGGCCACACCTCCCTCACCCACCCCAACACCCTCCCCACCTCCTCCCACCCCACAAACCCTTCCCCATTGCCCGGATGCGTCAACACCCCCAGCACCACCTTCTCGTGCCTCCACCCCCT
>JAABUZ0100000629.1_pt1 | contig 83468 bp, 72 predicted proteins | sample 5562091 | NCBI WGS metagenome assembly JAABUZ01 (sample SAMN12813069, study PRJNA571459) | rock metagenome | isolation source: Antarctica rocks | place: Antarctica: Victoria Land, Linnaeus Terrace sud | collected 2015-12-21
GTCGAGATACGGCCGCAAGGCCGCGAACTTCGCCCGGATGGTCGGCACATCGTGCATCTCCCCATGTCACCAGCCCGCCTCCTTCCGGTCAACTTGCTCTTTGACGGGTCCTTAGCTATCAGCTATCAGCTATCAGCTATCAGCTATCAGCTATCAGCTGTCAGCTCTTGACTCCCAACTTGTAACGCGCAACGCGCCTCGGAGAAGGAACCAGCCAACAGTGGTCCAAGCCCTAGACAAAGCGGAAGCAGCAACCACCACGAGAAGCGCCGGTCTCAACCGGGACGTTGTCGAGGAGCTTGTCCGGCGCCGCGGCGAGCCGGAGTGGCTCAGGGCCATCCGCCTCGAGGCCCTGGCGGCCTACGAGCGGTTGCCCGTGCCGACGCAGCAGACCGAGGGTTGGCGGCGCACCAGTCTGGCGGGGCTCCATCTTGACGCCCAGCATGCGCTGCCGACGCTCGCCGCGGACGAGGCCACCACCGGCGCGGCCATCGATGGCCAGGTGTCCCTACCCGAGCTGGCCCACGCAGCCGGCGTGCTCGTGCAGCGGGATGGCCGAACTGTCGCCGCCGACGGGCTCGCCGGCCTCGCCGAGCGCGGGGTCGTCCTGATGGACCTGGCCGAGGCGAGCCGGCACCCCCAGTTCGGCGAGCGGGTGCGCGAGCGGTTTGCCCAGACCATCCCCGTGGATCGCGACATCTTCACAGCGCTCCACTACGCCTTCTTCAACGCGGGCGTGTTCGTCTACGTGCCCCGCGGCGTGGTCCTCGAGCAGCCTCTGTGGACGACTCACGTCTTCGGCGAGCCGGGGCTGGCGACCTTGAGCCACACGCTGCTCATCGTCGAGGACGGCGCCCAGGCCACCTACGTGGACGACTACTCGGCGCCGCCGCGCGGCGGTGCGCCAGTCGCCTCCAGCGTTGTCGAGCAGACGCTGGGGCGGCAGGCCAACGTTCGCTACGTCAACCTGCAGCGCTGGGCCACCGATGTGTGGAGCTTCTCGGCACAGCGGGCGCACCTTGCCGCCGACGCCTCGCTGCGCACGCTGAACGTGGCGCTCGGCGCCCGCCTGGCCAGGACGTCCGTGCAGGCCGTGCTCGAAGGGCGCGGCTCGCAAGCGGACATCCTGGGCATCGTGGCCGCGGACGGTCGGCAGCACGTCGACTTCCAGACGCTCCAGGACCACTACGGCAACGGCACTCGGAGCGACCTGGTGATCTACAACGCCCTGCGCGGCCGCTCCAGCTCCAACTTCACCGGCCTGATCGTGATCAACAAGCCGGCCCACGGGACCGAGTCGAGCCAACAGCAGAAGAACGTGCTGCTGTCCACGCAGGCCCGGGCGGATTCCGACCCGAAGCTCGAGATCCTGAACAACGACGTGGTGCGCTGTACCCACGGCGCCTCGGTCGGCCCGGTGGACCCGGAGATGCTCTTCTACCTCCAGAGTCGGGGCGTATCGCACGAGGGCGCCGAGCGGCTCATTGTTGAGGGCTTCTTCCAGTCCGTCCTGGAAAAGATGCAGCAGCCCGGCCTGCACGCAGCCGTCTGGTCAGCCGTGGAGCAGAAGCTGCCGGTCGGATCGACGGAATGACTGACGAAAGCGAATCGGTGTCCTGGCAGCCGGTCGCGCGTGTTGGCGACCTGCCGCCCGGCAAGGTGGCTGTCTTTCCGGTCGGCGACCGGGAGGTGGCGCTGTGCAACGTGGCGGGCGCGCTGTACGCCGTCGACGACGTCTGCACCCACGACGGGGGCGCGCTGGATCAGGGCGAGCTCGAAGGCGCCGAGATCGAGTGCCCGCGGCACGGCGCGCGGTTCGACGTGCGCACCGGCCGGGCCACCCAGCTGCCAGCATTCGAGCCTATCGACACCCACCCGGTCCGGGTCGTCGGCGACACGATCGAAGTAGGAGTAGAACCCGAGTAACCATGGAAGATCTGTCGCGCGAGGTCATCCTCGACCACTACCAGAACCCGCGGAACCACGGCCGGCTCGAGCAGCCGAGCGTGGCCAATCGTGGCCACAATCCTCTGTGCGGCGACGAGATCGAGCTGTCGCTGCGCATCGACCCGGCGGGCGACCAGATCGCGGAGATCGGCTTCTCTGGCCGGGGGTGCTCCATCAGCCAGGCGTCGGCATCCATGATGACGGTGCTGGTCAAGGGGCAGAGCCTGCCGTACGCCGACGAGGCGGTGCAAAACTTCACACGGCGGATGGCTGACAAGGCGCCGCCGCCGGCCGAGCTGGCGGACGAGCTGGACGCGTTGCAAGGGGTGAAGAAGTACCCGGCGCGGGTGAAGTGCGCGCTGCTGCCGTGGACCACTCTGCGGGAGACCGTCGAGCTGTACCGCAAGCGCGCGCCCACCCTGGCCGCTGTCGCGGGCGAGGGCGACGGGCCGCGCTTCGATTGCAACGGCTCTCCGTAAAGCGCGGGGTGCTGCATACTGAACGCGGCTTGTTCATGCCCGCTCATCGTGAGCTTGTCGTGGTTCGACAGGCTCACCATGAGCGCCGCTCACCATGAGCGGCCTGCTGCCAGCGTAGGAATTGTGCTGGCTAGCGCACAGAACAGGAGACTGAACACATGACCACGTCCGATGGAAACGCTGCCGCCACGGAGACCCGTCTGCCTTCGGAAGAGGACGTGATGGGCGCGCTCAAGTCTGTCTACGACCCCGAGCTGGGCATCAGCATCGTGGACCTCGGCCTGGTGTACGGGGTCCAGGTCGACGACGACTCCCGCAACGTCCTGATCGACATGACGCTCACCACGCCGGCCTGCCCGCTGGGGCCGATCATCAAGACCCAGGCGCACGCGGCGCTGACCGGCTCGTTCCCGGCGGTCAGCGACGTCGAGATCAACCTGGTCTGGACGCCTCGCTGGGACCCGCGGATTATGGCGTCTGAAGAGGCCAAGGCCGAGCTTGGCATCTGGTAGCCCCGCCTCGACGCCGCCAGAGGTACCGAACCCGATCCCGTACCCGCACACGCGGCGCGACATCGTCGCCGCCTACCGCCAGCCGTTGGGCACGCTCTGGCTGCGCGGCGTGGCGCGGCTGATGGAGTGGAGCACCCGGCTCCGCCCGACCGAGCTCAACTACTCGGACGTCACGCCGCAGCTAGCTGTCGGTGGGTCGTTCGTCAATGGCCAGATCAAGCAGCTGAAGAAGCGGGGCGTCACCGCCGTGGTCGACTGCCGCGAAGAAGCGCAGGACGACGCGGTGGCCCTGGGTCAGGCCGGCCTGGAGTTCCTGCACCTGCCGGCGCCGGACCGCTACGCGATGACCTACGAGCAACTGCACGAGGGCGTGGAGTGGGTGCTCGACCGTATGAGTCGTGGCGGCCGGGCGTTTCTCCACTGCGAGCACGGCGTGGGCCGCGGCCCGCTAATGGCGTGCGCGGTGCTGGTGGCGCAGGGGCACACGGCGCCGGAGGCGCTGCGGATCGTGCGCGATGGCCGCTGGCAAGCGATGCCGAACGACCGCCAGCTGAAGGCGCTGCTGGCGTTCGAACGCGACTGGCGCGACAAGGCGCTGCCGCGGCCAGTGGCGCACCAATAGCAAGGTGACCGGGTCGCTGTTCAGCACGCTCGACGGATACGCCGCGCTACGCCCGTTGGGGCACCTAGGTTGCGGTTGGTGACAGCATCCGGGGCGACCAGGCCCGACCCGCGCGGGTACCGAGCCTCGGAGCACCGCTACCAGGAGCGAAGCGCGCGGACCCTCGTGGGGTTGAGAGTGCGCAACTGATCGCCTCCGTCGGATAACCGACCACCAACCTGGGCCGCCGCGGATTGTCCACCAGCGCGCTCCGCAGGCCGACCCGTCCTCGGGCCGTTGACAGCGGCAAGCACCGCGCACCCACCCGCGAGAGTACCGACCACGGCACTCCACTCGATCTGGTGAGCCAACACGGCGATCAGCATGCCCCAGCCGCCGACGGCGAGACCGGCGAGACCAAGGGCTATCCCCGCCGCCACCATGGCTCTCCGACTGCCGCGCCAGCGGGGGGTAGCAGCGCACAGGACGCCAGCTACCACCGCGATCGCACTCACCAGCAGAAAAACGCCGTACAGGGCAGCGAGAACATTGATGGCGGGGTACTGCGCAACGAAGTCCGTGTAGTGTGCGATGCCGCCGTGCCACGGCTCATCCCAATCGATCATCTGGCTCATGCGGACCGTAGCCGAGCCGACGGACACGATGAACGCGCCGAGAACCACGAGCTGAGCCATTCGGAACTGACGCATGCAGCCTCCGTTGCCAGGATGATAGATGAGCCGGCCATCCGAGGAACGAGGGCAGCCGAGAAGGTGGTACGAGCAATGACCGCTCTCATCTCGCCGAGCGATCCAATGGCACACCACCCCGCGCTTGAGCTCCCCCGCGTCGCAGTAATAGCCAGCGAAAGGGGTGTCGTGTAGGGCGCCCTTGAACGGCGTGAGCGTCGGTCGTTGAGTCCCGACGAACCGACCCTCGTCCACTCTCACCCGCTCCGCCACGCTCGCGTCCGTCAGGTTGAGCGGAATCGGGGCAGGCGAACCGCGACGAGGCCGACCAGCGCCGCGCAGGCAGCCGCATTCAGCGCCACCGCCAGCGGCGCGCCGATGACCAACGCCAGTGCTCCGACTTCGAGGGTGCCGAGCGGCGCCGAGCCGATCGCCAGCGTCAGCGCGCCCATCGCCCGACCCCGCAGCTGATCGGACGCGGTGCCCAGCACAATCGTGCTCTGCAGTGACGCGAATGCCGCCTGGCCCACTCCACTGATCGCCACCAGGCCGAGCGCCAGCGGAAAGCTGGTGGCCAGGGAGAAGCCGACCAGGCTCAGGCTCATCAAACACGAGCCGACCCAGAACATCAGGCCTGAGCGCGACACGCGACCTGACGAGGCGATCGCAGTCGCGCCCATGAATGAGCCGATGCCCGCGGACGCGCTCAGTGCGCCGAGCCCGACAGCGTCCACGTTCAGCACGTCGCGTGCAAACACGGGCAGCAGCTGCTGGTACGGAAAGACCAGAATGTTCATGAGCGCCGAGATGAGCAGGACGCCCATGATTGGTTGGCTCTCGCGCAGCTGCATGAACCCGTCGCGCAGGTAGCGCAGCATTGGTCCGCCGGCGACCTGGCGGCCGCAGACCGCCAGCGGCATGAGCTTCAGCAGCACGATCTCCAACACGTAGATGCCCGCCATGACCAGGAAGGCGGCGGCCGGACTGACGTACGCGATCAAGGCGCCCGCGAGCAACGGCCCAACGATACGCGTCAGGTTCATGGAGACGGCCTCCAGGGCGACGGCGTTGACCGTGCGCTCGCGTCCGACCAGGTCGGGGATCAGGGCGCGCCGCGTCGGCCAGTCGACGGCCCACTGCACCCCGAGCAGGAAGGTCACCAGGCACGCGAGACCGAAGTCGAACAACCCGATCGCCAGCAGGGCGGCCGTGCTGAGCGAGACGAACAGGCCGAGGCCCTGGGCACCGATCAGCAGCCAGCGTCGGTCGACGCGGTCAGCGACGGCGCCACCGGCCACCCCAAACAGCAGCAGCGGCAGCCAGCGCAGGGCGCCGACGATCGCCACGTCCCAAGCGGAGTTGGTCATGTCCAGCACGACCCAGCCAAGGACCACCTGGTCCATCCAGCGCGCCAGGTTCCACAACAGGGAGGCTAGCCACAGGTAGCGGTAGCCCGGCGAGCGGAATGTCTCGATCGGCGCAAAACGCGCGTGCCGCGCAGGGACACCCACGGTCATGCAGGCGTCGGTGCGATGTTGTGCACGAGCCGGTCATGACTGGCGCACCAATAGGCCAATAGGGAGCCGAACTTTCGGAGACTTAAGACCTAGACTTAAGTCTGAACTGGCAGGCTACAAGCCGACGGCCTTCAGGCCGGCGGCGGCGCCGCTGAGCAGGAAGCCGGCGTCGCTGCCGGCCGTCAGGTACTGGAAGCCCTGGTCGACCCGCCGCCGCGCGTCCTCGGGCGTCCCGCAGGCGAGCCCGGGGATCTTGCCCGTGTTGCGGCAGGCCGCCACGATGCGCTCCAGCGCGCGGCCGTGGCGCTGGTCCTTGGCGTGGTCCCGCGGATGGATGCCCATCGACAGGCCGAGGTCCGCGGGGCCCGCCCAGCAGCCGTCGACGCCAGGCGTCGCCATAATCGCCTCCGCGTTCTCCACGGCCGTGGCGCTCTCGATCTGCACGGCCACGAACATCTGGTCGTCGACCCAGTCCGCGTAGTCGGCCCCGAAGACGCGCGCCCGCCCCACGCCCCAGGAGCGGTTGCCGCGAGGTGGCAGCCGGCAGGCGTCGGCGGCCGCCTTGGCCTGCTCCGGCGTATCGACCATCGGGATGACGATGCCCATGGCGCCCTGGTCCAGCAGCTTGCCGATCAGGAAGTAGTCGTTCTTGGCGACGCGGGCCATCGGGACGGCCGAGCCGCCCGCCATGGCGGCCAGGGCGGCGATGGCGCCGTCGTGGCCCCACGAGCCGTGCTGGGTTTCGAGGAGGATGAAGTCGATCCCGCTGTACGCGAGAAGCTCGGCCGCAAGCGGGGAGCCCAGACCGATGGAGTAGCCGAACGCGGGCCCTCCGGCCAACATCTTCTGCTTCGCTGTGTTCACGTACGCGGCCATGCGTCGCCTCCTGATGCTCCCGGAAAGGTCCGGCTGGCCTAAGCAGGTGGTCGTAAGTCTTGCCTGTTTCTGATCATGTGAGCTCCACCTGCTTAGGCCCTTGCCTTTGTTCGCGCTACGCGCTTAGGATACCGGCCGCGCCGCTCGCCGCGTCTCCGCGGGTTAGCGGCGAGCCAGGCGGCGCAGGACGGTGAGCTCGTCGGACTGGAACAGGTACGAGGCCAGGGCGTAGATGGCCGCGCCGGCCACCACGCAGGTCAGCACTGCCAGGGCTTCGCCCAGCGTCCCGTAGCGTCCGAGGCTCGGCTCCATCCAGGCGGCCAGCCAGGCGACCGGCAGCCCCATCACCAGGCTGCCGGCCAGGATGCGCAGCGCTGTCACGCCGAGCTCGCCGGCGGGCAGGCCGGGTAGCCGCCTGGCGACGAGGTGCACCAGGATGCCCGCTTCGGCCAGCGCGGCGATCGAGTTGGCCAGCGCCAGGCCGCCGTAGTTCAGCGGCGTCCGCATGAGAACAAGGCTGCACAGCACGTTGAGAACGATCGCGGCGACCGCGACCAGGACCGGGGTGCGCGTGTCGTGGAGCGCGTAGAACACACGGTCGACGATCTCGACTGTCGCGTGGCCGGCCAGGCCGATGGCGAAGAAGGCCAGCGCGTACGCGGTCGCCTCGGTGGAGACGGCGGTGAACTCGCGCCGCTCGAAGAAGAGCCGGATCACCGGCTGGCCGAGGACCATCAGTCCGACGCTGGCCGGGATGGTGACGAACAGCACCATGCGCAGCGACACCAGGAAGACCTGCTGCAGCTGCCCTTGCCGGTTCAGGGCGCCTGACTGGGACAGCGTCGGGAACACGGCCGTCCCGACCGCCATCGCCAGCGCCAGCGGCGTCATGATCATGAGCCAGGCGTAGTCCAGGTACGCCATGCTGCCCTGGACGAGGAACGACGCGAACAGGACCGTCGACAGCACCTTGTTCAGCTGGACCGCGCCGAGCCCCAGAACGCGCGGCGTGAACAGGCGGGCCACCTCGCGGACGCCGCTCTGGCGGAGGTCGACGATCGGGCGCCAGCGCATGTGGATCTGGGCCAGCGCCGGCACCTGGACCAGCAGGTGCAGGCCAGCGCCCACGACCGCGCCGATGGCCAGACCGCGGATGCCGAGCGGGCCTGACAGCAGCACGGCGCCGCCGATGATCGCCAGGTTGTACATGAGAGGCGCCAGCGCCGCGACGGCGAAGCGGTGGTACGAGTTCAGCACGCTGGCGCAGAAGGTGCTCGCAGCAAAGATGGCCGGCGAGATGAGTAGGATGCGCGTCAGGCTGGCGGCCAGGTCGCGGAACTCCGGGTCCTGGTTGCCGACGAGCAGCACGTCCATGAGGGGCCGAGCGAACGCGCCGAGGATGACGGCCGTGCCCCCGGCCACCAGCACGCCGAAGTTGATGACCGAGCTGGTGAGTCGCCACGCCTCGTTCTCGTCGCCGCCGGCCAGGTACCGTTGGAACACCGGGATGAACGCGGAGCCGACGGCGCCGCCGACGAGCACCTGGAACACCGTGTCCGGGACGGCGATGGCGGCGAGGTACGCGCTGTACTCGTCGCCGGTGCCGAAGTGGGCGGCGATGACGATGTTCCGGACGACCCCGAGGAGCCGGCTGGCCAGGAACCCGGCGAGGACGACCAGGGTGGCCTGGGCCAGGCGGCGCATGCGGTCGTAGACGGGGCTGGCGCTGCCGTCGGCCCCCTGGCCGTTGGTGACGGGGTCCGGCCCGAGTCCAGCTCCGCCCGGCGGCTCGGCCGCGGGCGCGGCGTGGGTTACCACGCGCCGCTCGCCACCCGACCGCCCGCTTGCCGCAGCCGAGCTGCCACGGTGGCATGCGCCTCGTTCTCGAGGCGATCGTCGAGCGGCGCCAGCTCCACGCCGTCCCCGTGCCGGTGGCGCAGGGCGGCGGCGAGCAGGCTGTCGGCGAACCAGGGGTTCTTCGGCAGCAGCGAGCCGTGCAGGTAGCAGCCGTAGGCGTCGCGGTACACGGCTCCCTCGGTGTGGTCCTCGCCGTTGTTGCCGGCGCCCACCAGGACCTGGCCCAGCGGCTGGGTGCGCGGCCCGAGGTAGGTCCGGCCGGAGTGGTTCTCGAAGCCGACCAGGGTGCGGGTCACGCCGCCCAGGCGCGTCTCGACCAACGCATTGCCGATGTGGCGTTTTGGGCCGGGCACGCTGCGGATGTCGAACAGGCCGGCGCCGGGAAGCTGCTGGCCGTCGACAGTTGTGTAGCTGTCGCCGAGCAGCTGGTAGCCGCCGCAGACCGCCAGGAGCGCCGCGCCCCCTTCGACGGCCTCACGGACGGCGGCGCCCTTGCCGGCGACGAAGTCGGCCGACACGACCGTCTGCTCGCGGTCCTGGCCGCCACCGAAGAAGATGAGGTCGGCATCCCTCGGCTCGAACCGCTCGCCCACGGTGACCGCGTCCACGCGCACGTCGATGCCCCGCCATTGGGCGCGGCGGACGAGAGCGAGCACGTTGCCCCGGTCGCCGTAGACGCTCATGAGGTCCGGGTACAGGTGGACGATGCGCAGCCAGAGCGCCACTAGTCTTCCCAGAAGCCCTTGACGTAGCCGGTTTGGCGCAGGATGTCACGGAGGGCCAGCATGGCCGTGTAGGTGGGCAGAACGTACACGGTCTCGCCGGGCTCCGCCAGCATCAGCCCGGCCTCCAGGGCGCGCCGAAGGTCGCTCTCGACCCGGATACGGGCCGGGTCCACGCCGGCGTACTTCAGACGGACGGCCATGTCGCGAGCGCGCAGCCCCGTGCAGACGACCACGTTGACCTGGCCGGGCAGCGACTCGAAGTCGACGTCCCAGAGCCAGGACACGTCGGTTCCGTCGGCGAATCGGTCGTTGATGGCGAGCACCAGCGTCCGGCGCGGCGGCTCGCCCGTCTTCCCTCGCGTTGTCAGGATCGTCCTGAGCACCTCGGTGAAGCCGACCGGGTTCTTCACCAGGGCCAGGAAGAGGTCGCGCTCCTCGACCCGGATACGCTCGAGCCGGCCGAAGGCAGCGGTGAACGTGGCCAGGCCCTGGGCGATCACGGGGCGCGGGATGCCGAGGACGGAGCACGCGGCCGTGGCGGCGAGGACGTTGTAGACGTTGTACAGGCCGGGCAGGTGGCTGCGGACGCGGATGACGCCGTCCGGCGTGGTCAGCTCCAGGTCCGCGCCGGCGTCGCCCAGCAGCTCGATCGCCGTAGCCCGGACGGCGGGCGCGGGCCGGCGGAAGCTGCACCCGGAGCAGGCGTACCAGCCGAGATGCCCGTAGTGCACGAGGTCGTAACGCAAGGGGGAGCCGCAGCGCGGGCAGAGGCGGGCATCGGCGGCGTGCGGCAGGCTCGGCGTGCCGATGCCCGGGTCGTCGACGCCGAACGCCACGGCTTCGCCCGGGGCGTCGCGGGCCAGCGCCGCGACCAGGGGGTCGTCCGCGTTGACGATGACGCGGCTGCTCGGCGACAGCCCGGCCAGGGCTCGCCCCCAGAGACCGGCGACGTAGTGGACTTCGCCGTACCGGTCCAGCTGGTCGCGGAAGATGTTCGTCAGCAGGAGAATGCGCGGCTCCAGGCGCGCGAGCGCGGCCGGGACGGTCGCCTCGTCCACCTCGAAGACGCCGATGTCCGAACGCGGCCGGCCGCGCCAATCGGTCCCGGTGGCCACGGCGGTGAACAGGCCCGAGAGCAGGTTGGCGCCGGCGCGGTTGTGCAGCGCCGAGTAGCCGGCTCCCTGGAGGACGTGGCTGAGCAGCCGCGCCGTGGTCGTCTTGCCATTGGTGCCGGAGATGACGATGCTGCCCAGCGCCAGGCGCCTGGCGACGTCGCTGAGCGCCGCGGGCGCGAGCCGGGACACCACGTGTCCCGCGATCACCGTTCCGCCGCCGCGGCGCAGGCCTCGGCTGAGCGCGGCGGCGGTGCGCCCGGCGGCCAACGCCGCGCTCAGCCGAGGCCGCATGAGCTCTTCACAAAATGGCCGCCTTTGGTGCATAGTGACACGGACAGCCCCACGTCCACGAGCGCGGCCCACCACAACCGCGCCACAACCCGGAACCTCCCGGGTGTCAACCCGGTCGAGATAGGACATTCTCGAGCCATGGCTTGGACTGCTAGGAGGCTGATGTGGGCCACCGCGGCGACGCTGAGCGTCTCCGGCGCGGCAGCGGCGCTCGCGACCGGGACCTCAGCGCTGCTCGTCTACAGGTTCGCGCGGCCGCGGAAGGTGTGGGGCACGGGTGAGCCGCCAGCCGGGCTGGCGGAGGAGGTGGAGTTCCGTTCGCCCGAGGATAACACGGCGATCCGCGGCTGGTTCTTTCCGGCCGCGGGCGGGACGCCGGCTCCAGCCCTCGTCCTGTGTCACGGCGTCTGGACGGGCCGCCGCGAATGCCTGCCCTGGGCCTTGCGCTTCAGCGAGGCCGGCTACAACGTGCTCTGCTTCGATTTCCGGGCTCACGGGGACAGCGCCGGCAGGTTCATCAGCGTCGGCCACGGGGAGACGCTGGACGTTCTGGGAGCGGTGGGCTGGCTCCGGACCCGACCCGAGGTGGACCGGCGGCGCATCGGGCTGCTGGGCTTCTCGATGGGCGGCGCCGCGGCGATCCAGGCGGCCGCGCGCTGCCAGGACATCGCGGCCGTGGCGGCGGACAGCGCCTACGCCTCGTTCATCGAGGCCGTGCGCTACAGCTTCCACGTCGTCGGACGCCTGCCGCACTACCCGTTCGCTCCGCTGGCGCTCTACTGGGCGAAGCGCATCGTGCAGGTGGACCCGCACGCGCTGCGCCCGGTCGACTCTATCGGCCGCATCGCGCCGCGGCCGGTCCTGGTCGTGCACGGGGGTGCGGACGCGGTTGTGCCAGTGGCCCACGCGCGTCTCCTGTTCCAGGCGGCGGACGAGCCGAAGGATCTGTGGATCGAGCCGGGGGTAGGTCATGTGGGCGCCCGCGACAAGGACCCGGACGCGTACGTCGCCCGCGTGGAGAGTTTTTTCCGGCAGGCCTTCGCGGACCCGCTCTTCAGTCTGGCCGCCTGAACGGAGCCCGTATTAGCCGCGCCCGCTCACCCTGAGCTTGTCGAAGGGCAAGCGTCGCCAGACGCCGCGCAGCCGGGCGGCCAGCAGCGACCGCGCCAGGTGGCGGCGGACGCCAGACCACGTGGGCCACGGGTCGTGGCTCGGCGGCCGCGCCGCGTAGGTCCCCTCCACGTACGCGGCGGTGACCTCACGGATGACCGGGGCCGCGGCCGGCGCGCGGACGCTCAGGACGTCGGCTACCTCGAACGGGGTGTGCGAGGCCGCCGGCCTGAACCGCCCGAACCACCCCGACACGCGCAGCAGCTCGGCGTACGGCCGCTCGTAGCGGGCCAACGTGCCAAGGCCGCGGCGCCAGGCCAGGGCGAGAACGCCCAGCGTGACAGCACCCACCAGCAGGATCGTCAGCAGCGTGAGGGAGGCCACGCCGGTGGGCGTCCGGTAGAAGGGCGGGCCCACCGCCTCGGTCGCGCCCCCGCCTGCTATGCCCCGCAGCTCGTTCAGCTCGTCGGCGGTCAGGGATTGATTGCTCGATCCGCTGACGGTCGGGTCCGCCGCCACGGCGGGAGCCGGATCCGGAATATCCAGCCGTTCGGGGACCGCGCGGATCGACGACGGTTCGAAAGTGACCCAGCCGTACTGCGGGAAGTACACCTCTACCCAGGTGTGGGCCTGATTTTCGCGCACCAGCGATGCCCCGGTGCTGGGGTCGTACTCGCCGGGGGCGAAGCCGGACGCGACGCGGGCCGGCACGCCCTGCGTCCGCAGCATCGTCGTCATGGCGGTGGCGAAGAAGTCGCAGTACCCCTCGCGCGAGTCGAAGAGAAAGAAGTCCACCCAGTCGCGATCCGGCGGGACCTCGGCGACGTGGGTAGAGTACGTGAAGCCGGTCCGCAGGAACTGCTCGACGGCGGCCGCCTTGTCGTAGGACGACGTCGCGCCGAGAGTCGCCTCGTGGGCGGCGTCGACCACGCGCCGCGGCAGGCTCCGGGGAAGCTGCAGGTACCGGCGGCTCACCCAGTCTGGATACACCTCGCCGGCGGCGCGCAGCTGCTGGATGGACGCCGTCGACACGAGCGACACGACGTCGTACGTCTCGTCGCGCAGCAGCGGCGTGTCGAGCCGGATCGCCGCGACGTCCTCGGGCGTGCCCCGGGCGTCGAGCTGGGTCGGGACGCTGAGATGGACGGGGGCCTCCGGGGCAAAGGCGACGGCTGAGCGACTGGCAAGCACCTTCACGGTGGCCTGTATCTCGGACCGCTCCGCTGGCAGGTCCTCGCTGGGGAGGAGGTCGGCGCCCGCGTCGACACTTGTCGACGACGCCTCGCTGCCGGTGATGGCCTGGCCGGTGTAGCGGTCGGCCGTGGTGGCCCGCAGGTACAGGTCGCGTGGTCCAGAGACCTGGAGGACGGCAGTGTCGCCGAGGTCGAACGAGCCGCGCGGCGCCAGCGTGCGACCGAAGCTCAAGCCACGCAGAGTCTTGTCGTTGCCGTTGAGCGAGGCGAACAGCCGGTCGAAGCCGCGCTCGACGTTCCCCCAGGGCGCGGTGGCGCGGCTCCACGCGGTCGACACCACGGCGTTGGAGCCAGTGTCCGGCAGCGCCCAGGCCAGGGAGAGAAGGACGCCGGCGGTCAGCGCGGAGCCGGCGACGACCGTGGCGCCGACGCGGGGCTCGATGGGCAGGCCGGCGCGCCGCCACAGCGCCTGGCGCAGCCCCAACTGGTGCAGGGCCAGGAGCAGGCATGACGCGAACAGGAACCAGGTCAGGTAGGACGTCAGCGCGGGTGGGCCGTAGGACAGGTTCACGAACAGGGCGACGCCGTTGCCGACGAGCGCGGGCCAGGGCGTCTCCTCGCGGAACACGAGCCAGGCCGTCGCCACGCCGAGCAGCCACGCGAGGCAGCCCATGGCGAGAGCGAAGACGAGCGCGTCGTTGCTCACCCCACCCGACACCACCGTCTGGAACCAGCCGACGACCCGTCCGAGCAGCCAGGCGCCCCTGTGCGTCAGGTCGTCGCCCGGCGCCACCCGCGTGAAGACGTACACGACTGCCTCGAGGCCGACCACCGTCAGGGTGGGCTGTACCAGGAGGGCGGGCAGGCGCGTGCGCCCGAACAGGTAGCCGTAGAGCAGGCCGGCCAATGCCAGCGGTGGAACCAGGTCGAGGTGCTCGACCCAGCCGGCGTCGCGCACTGACAGTGGCGCCGCCAGGGCCACTGCCGCGCTGGCCGCGAGCAGCAGGACGTCGAACGGGCGAAACCGTAGCCTAACCTGCATTGCTCATGAACCAGCACAAGGCGCGGAAAAATCCGAGCTAACCACGGCGCCAGGTAGCCGAGCGCGGCATGGCCAGCGCCTGCTCGATCGGCTCGCCCCGCTTGACCAGGTACGTTGGGATGTGCGCGGCGGCCAGCGAGCTCACCAGGAGCAGCGTGGACGATGCTGGCCCGAAGGTGGCCGCCTCGACCAGCGCGGCGGTCGTCTGGACGCCGCGGCTGCTCAGGCCCTGGCAGAGCGCGACCCATCTTTCCGAGACCGACGGGGTCACGACCACGAGGGTCGAGCTGCGGGTGAAGCGCGACGTCTCCGCGGTCAGCATCACTTCGAGCGTGAGGTGGCTCATGGCGCGGACGACGGCCAGGGACTCGAGGATCCGCTCCAGCTGGCGCGGGCCGCGATCGGCGGGGATGGTGGCCTGCTGGCACACCAGGCCGACGGAACGGCCCTGGTCTAGAAAGAGACGGGCCATGGAGGCGACCGTCGTGATGGCGTACTCCTCGGTGGACTCCGCGCCAGCGCCTGCCTGGACGTCGCGACCCAGGTCGATCACGAGCCAGATGTCGGTAGCGGGGTCCAGCTCGAACTCGCGGACGATGAGCCGGCCGGCCCGGGCGGTGGTGCGCCAGTGGATGTGGTTGAAGGGGTCGCCCGGCTGGTAGTCCCGGACGGAGGAGACGTTCGGGGTGGTGTACTGGGCGCGCTGGCCCTGCACGGAGCCGCCCGGGAGCTGACCTGGCAGCCGGCCGAAGCGCGCCAGCGGGACCGTCCGCGGGTAGACCATGATGGTGGCGCCCTCGAGCAGCTTCCGTGACGCCCGGAAGAGGCCGAACGGGTCCCCGCTGGTAACCCAGACGGGCCCCAACGTGAACCGCCCCCGCTGGACGCAGGTAGACCGCAGCTCCCACACCCGGTGCCCGAGAGGCCCGAGGCTGAGGACGCGATCCAGGTGGTGGCCGGGTAGATCGGACCTGTCGTGGATCTCGATCCAGAGGCGCGGCAGCCACTGCCCGGCGCCGGGTTGCGCCTCGAGAACCGCCTGCTCCACGAACACGTCGCCAACCTGAAGGCGGCGCGCCCGATGGCGCCGTCTGAGGTCGAGCCCGCCGACGTTCAGGTGCGCCCAGGCGTAGCTCCCGACCAGCAGGAGGCCGAACGCGTACACCAGCAGCCACATGGCCTGCCAGCCGCCCGCGAGGGCGATGGTCAGACAGACGAGCCAGACCGCGACCAGGCCGACGAGGCGCAGCATAGACGAGCGGACGCCGCCAGGCGGTCTTACGCCGGGACCCGGCTGCCGGGAACGGGCAGCTCGGCGAGGATGTGGCCGACCACCGCCTGTGGCGTCGCGTTCCGCATGCGGGCCTCCGGGTTCATGATGAGCCGGTGGGCCAACACGGCCGCGGCGAGCGACTTGACGTCGTCCGGCAGCACGTAGTCCCGGCCGTGCAGCAGGGCGCGCGCCTGGCTAGCGCGCATCAGGCCAAGACTGCCGCGCGGGCTGGCCCCCAGGTAGACGTCCTGGTGGCCGCGGGTCAGCGCGACGAGGTCGACGATGTAGCGTTGCAGCGCGGGCTGGACGCCGACCTGGCGAACGGCTCGCTGGAGCTCCTCGATCTCGCGGGCGTCGGTCATAGGCTCGAGATCGTCCATCGGGTGCCGGAGCATCTGCCGCTGCAGCACGGCGGTCTCGAAGGCCGGTGTCGGGTAGCCCAGGTGGATGCGCAGCAGGAAGCGGTCCAGCTGCGCCTCTGGCAGCGGGAAAGTGCCCTCGTATTCGATGGGGTTCTGCGTGGCCAAGACGATGAAAGGTGTCGGCAGGCGGCGGGTCTCGCCGTCCACGGTGATCTGCCGCTCCTCCATGGCTTCGAGGAGGGCGGACTGCGTCTTCGGGGTCGCGCGATTGATCTCGTCCGCCAGCACCACCTGGGCCACGATGGGGCCTGGCCGGAACTCGAACTCGGCGGTTCGTTGGTTGAAAATGGACACGCCGGTGACGTCGCTGGGCAGGAGGTCGGGCGTGAACTGGATCCGTTTGAAGGTGCAGCCGGTGCTGCGCGCAAGGCTCTTGGCGAGCATGGTCTTGCCCACGCCAGGCACATCCTCGATCAGCAGGTGGCCCTGGGCGGCGAGGCCGATGACGGCCAGCTCGATCTCGTTCCGCTTGCCGACCAGCACACGCTCCACGCTGTCGACCAGGGCGCGCATGACCTGGTTCGGGTGCGGGACGGTGCCGCTCGACACGTTGGAGGGTATGGTAGTCATAGCCTGGGTAGGACCCCTGGGTCAGGAAGCTCAGCGAAAGGCGAAACGAGCCGTGACGCCGGCTCAGTCGAGGGCTATGTGCCGTGGCACCGCTTGTACTTGCGGCCGGAGCCGCAGGGGCACGGGTCGTTCCGACCAATCTTGCTGGGGGCCCGCGTGGCCTGTGCGCTCACCGCGGCAGCCCGCGGCGGCAGCGCCTGCCGCGGCGTGCCATTGGCGGGTGCCGGTGCCCGCTGAGGGGCCCTGCCGCCGCCGTCGACCGGGGTTGGCCCGGTGCCAGAGGCAACCACCTGAGTCGGCGGGGGTGGCGGCGGCTGCTGCTGGACCTGCAGGTGGTAGATGGCGTAGACGACCTCGTCGCGCATGGCCTCCTGCAGCTGGTCGAACATGATCGCCGCTTCCTTGCGGTACTCGATCAAGGGGTCGCGCTGGCCGTAGGCGCGGAGCCCGATGCCCTCACGCAGGTCGTCGATGGCGGTGAGGTGCGCGATCCAGAGGCGGTCGATGACGTTCAGCATCCACACGCGCTCGAGCTTGCGCATGAGCTCGTGCCCGAGCTCCTCCTCCTTGTGCGCGTACGCGGCCTCGGCAAGGCCCATGAGGTGGTCGACCACCTCTTCACGGTCCAGCAGGCGCTCGATCTCCTCCCAGGAGAAGTCGTCAGGCATGGGAAAGATGCGCTCGACCTGGGTCCGCAGCGCCGGCAGGTCCCAATCGCGCCGGTCTCCGCCGAGAGTGGTGCCGGTGTGCGCCACGAGGGTCTCTTCGACCCACTCCATGATGAGGGTCTTGAGGTTGTCCTCCGAGAGCACGCGGTCACGGTCGCCGTACACCACGTCGCGCTGCCGGTTCAGGACGTCGTCGTACTCGACGACGTGTTTCCTGATGTCGAAGTTGTAGGCCTCCACCTTGGTCTGGGCATTCTCGATGGCCTTGGAGACCCAGGAGTGTTCGAGCGGGACGTCGTCCTCGAGGCCCAGCTTCTCCATCAGGCTGGCGATGGAGCTGCCGCCGAAGCGGCGCATCAGGTCGTCCTCGAGCGAGACGAAGAAGCGGGAGGAGCCCGGGTCGCCCTGGCGACCGGCGCGGCCGCGCAGCTGGTTGTCGATGCGCCGCGCCTCGTGGCGCTCGGTCCCCAGGACGTGGAGGCCGCCGAGCAGCCGCACGCGGTCGGCGTTGCGCTCACAGCGCGAGGCAGCCTCGTCGAACGCCGCGCTCCGCTGCTCTGGCGCGGCTTCGGCCGGTAGCGTGCCCCGCTCCGTCAGCACCTCGTCGACCATGCCATCGGGGTTGCCGCCGAGCAGGATGTCGACGCCGCGACCGGCCATGTTGGTGGCGATGGTGACGGCGCCCGGCCGCCCCGCCTGGGCGATGACCCAGGCTTCCCGCTCGTGCTGCTTGGCGTTCAGGACTTCGTGCGGCACGCCGCGCTGTTCGAGCAGCTCGTGCAGCCGCTCCGACTTCTCCACGGACGTGGTGCCGACGAGAACGGGGCGCCCCGACTTGTGCAGCTCCTCGAGCTCGTCGATCACCGCGTCGAACTTCGCCTGCTCGGTTTTGTAGACCAGGTCGCCGTTGTCCTGGCGGACCATGGGCTTGTGGGTGGGAACGGTGACGACGTCCAGGTTGTAGATCTTCTGGAACTCGTCCCGCTCGGTCCACGCGGTGCCAGTCATGCCGGCCAGCTTGGCGTACATGCGGAAGTAGTTCTGGAAAGTGATCCGGGCCAGCGTGACGTTCTCGCGCTGGACGCGCACGCCCTCCTTGGCCTCGATCGCCTGGTGCAGACCCTCGGAGTAGCGCCGACCCGGCATGAGCCGGCCCGTGAACTCGTCGACGATGACGATCTCGCCCTGCTCGTCGACGATGTACTGGTCGTCGCGGTGGAAGAGGAACTGCGCCTTGAGCGCGTTGTCCAGGAAGTGGGTGAGGTGGAGGTTCTGCGCGTCGTAGATGTTCTCGATACCGAGGGCTCGCTCGACCTTGTCGACGCCCTGGTCGGTGGGCGAGACGACGCGGAAGCGCTCGTCGACGATGGCGTCGGCGTCTGGCGGCTCCTCCTCGTCCTCGGCCGGCTTGGGCGCGGCGCGCAACCCGCGCACCACCTTGGCGAACACGTCGTAGGCCTGGTTCGCCTCGCCGGCGGGGCCGGAGATGATGAGCGGCGTTCGGGCTTCATCGATGAGGATGTTGTCCACCTCGTCGACGATGGCGTAGTGCAGCGGGCGCTGGGCCTTCTGCTCCATCTCCCAGACCATGTTGTCCCGGAGGTAGTCGAAGCCGAACTCGTTGTTCGTGCCGTAGGTGATGTCCGCCTCGTAGGCGTGGCGTCTGGGCACGGGCCGCCAGTGGTTCAGCCGCTCGTCGGCATGCTGGAGAGGGTCGTCGAAGCTCGGGTCGTACAGGCCGCCGAACTCGTGCGAGATGACGCCCACCGACAGGCCCAGCGCGTGGTACACGGGGCCCATCCAGCCACCGCCGAGCCGCGACAGGTAGTCGTTCGGGGTGACCAGGTGGGCGCCCTTGCCTTCGAGCGCGTTGAGATAGAGGGGCAGGGTGGCGACGAGGGTCTTGCCTTCGCCGGTGCGCATCTCGGCGATGCGGCCGGAGTGGAGGACGGCGCCAGCGATCAGCTGGACGTCGTAGTGGCGTTTGCCAAGGGCGCGCCGGGCCGCCTCGCGGACGGCCGCGAACGCCTCGGGCAGGAGGTCGTCGAGGGTCTGGCCCGCGAGGAAGCGGCCGCGCAGCTCCGTGGTCTTGTCGCGCAGCTGGTCGGGCGAGAGACTGGTGTAGGACGGCTCGAGGGCGTTGATCTGCTCGACCACGCGGCGGAGCTTGCGGATCTCGCGTTCGGAGGAGTCGCCGCCGAGCCAGGTGGGAAATCTGAACATGGTGGGGTTAGCAGAGGGACGGTGGGGCCAGAGGATGGCGGGCCACGGGCCCCGGCCTATTGTCACCCATCGAGACGACCCCGGCCAACATTCCGCGCCCGAGCCGCATGTCTTGGTTCGTGGTTCGCGCTTCGCGCTTAGCGCTTAGCTTAGACAGGGGCGCCGAAGAGCGCACCGACCGACTCGCCGGTGTGGATCCGCGAGATCGCCTCGCCCAGCAGCAGCGACACGGACAGCGTCGTCATATTGGGCAGCTCCTTCTCCGGTGTGCGCCGCACGGTGTCGGTCGCGATGATCTCCTTGATGGGCGAGCGCCGCAGCCGCTCGACCGCGTCGCCGGTCAGCAGCGCGTGGGTGCAGGCCGCGTAGACCTCTTTGGCGCCCTCCTTCAGCACGACGTCCGCGGCGTTGGTGATGGAGCCGGCGGTGTCGATCTCGTCGTCGATGATGACGGCCGTCTTGCCGCGCACGTCGCCGATGACGCCGAGCGACTCGGTGCGGTCGGCGTTGCCGATGCGCCGCTTCTCGACGAAGGCGACCGACGCGCCGATGACGTTGGCGAAGTTGCGCCCCCGCTTGGCGAACCCGAGGTCGCCGGCCACCACGACGGGATCCACCAGCTCCATGCCGGTGATGTAGTCGCAGAGCACGTCCATCGCGGTCAGCTCGTCCACCGGGACGTTGAAGAAGCCCTGCACCTGGCCGGCGTGGAGATCGACCGTGAGCACCCGGTTGGCGCCGGCCGTCTGGAGCATGTCGGCGACCAGGCGTGCCGTGATGGGGACCCGCGGCTGGTCCTTCTTGTCGGAGCGTCCGTACGAGAAGTAGGGGATGACGGCGGTGATCCGACTCGCGGAGGCGCGCTTGAGCGCGTCGATCATAATGAGCAGCTCCATGATGGAGTCGCTCACGTTGGGGAAGGTGGGCTGGATGATGAAGACGTCGTGCTCGCGGACGTTCTGATTGATCTTGGGGAAGATGTTCTCGTTGGAGAACTTGACGACGTCGGCTTTGCCGAGTGGGACGCCGAGGTAACGGCACACCGCGTGCGCCAACTGTGGGTGGGCAGTTCCAGTGAAGATGGAAAGGTCCCGGTACACCAGCGGCGCTCCTCTCCTCCCAGGCTGCGGGGCAACACCATCCACCACGGGGGCCGTGTGCATGCGGCGTCCAGTATACGCCCGCCCCGCCGAGCCCATTCGCCCCCGGCGCTTCCCGGCTTCTCGGAATGCGGAGCGGCTTAGTGCAGCCCGTGGAGGTCGGCGAGCGCGGCCAGCAGGGGTTCCACGGCTGACAGGGGCAGCTGGTGGGGCGATGGGCCGAGCGGGTCGGTTGGTGGGTCCTCGCCAGCCAGGAGGCGGCACGCGGCCTCCACCCCGTGGCCGAGGGCGCCCAGGTTGTAGCCACCTTCCAATGCCACGACCAGCCGTCCGCCGCAGAGCTCGGCGGCCAGGGCGTGGGCCGAGCGCAGCAACTGTGTGTACCCGCCAGCCAGGGACAGGCGCAGCATCGCCAGGGGGTCGCCCCAGAAAGCGTCGAAGCCCAGGGACACTAGCAGGACGTCGGGGCGGAAGCGGCGCACGGCCGGCTCCACGAGACGCTCCACGATGGCCGCGTAGACGTCGTCGCCGGAGTCAGGTGGCAAAGGCACGTTGATGGTGGTGCCCAGCCCTGGGCCACCGCCGGTCTCCCGCCAGCCGCCGGTCCCCGGGTAGAAGGGGTACTGGTGCGTGGAGAGGTACAGAACGTCCGCCCGGTCGTAGAACGCGTCCTGTGTGCCGTTGCCGTGGTGCACGTCGTAGTCGACGATGGCGACGCGCTGGGCGCGGTAGTTGCGCAGCAGCCAGGCTGCCGCCACGGCGACGTTGTTGAACAGGCAGAAGCCCATGGCCCGGTCGGGCGTCGCGTGGTGGCCCGGCGGTCGGACAAGGCACAGGGCGTTGGAGGCGGCGCCCATAGTGATCCTGTCGACGGCTTCGACCAGCGCGCCGGCGGCGCGCAGCGCGGCCTCCCAGGAGCCAGGGGACATGGCGGTGTCCGGGTCGATGCGGCCACCGCCGCGTTCGGCTAGACGGCTGAGGGCGTGGACGTGCCGAGGCGTGTGGACGAGCTCGAGCGTGGCGACGTCGACGGGGGCCGGCTCCCAGACGTCGAGGCTGTCCCAGAGCCCTGACGCCTGGAGCTGGGCAACGATGGCCTCCAGGCGCCGCGGGCTCTCGGGGTGCCCTGGGCCCGGGTCGTGGCCGAGAAACGTCGGCGAGTAGGCGACGCTGACGGTGGTGGTTACGATGTCGAGCTGGCCGCGCCGGGCGACAGCCGCGGGACTGGCTGTACTGTCGGCCGTTCGCGGGCCGACGGCTCACTCGGGGTCGGCGGCGTGGGCTGCGGCAGCTCGGCCGGCGTGCCGTGGACCGGCGGCTCGCCGCGGAAGATGCGATCCAGGTTGTCCCCCTCGAGGGTCTCCCACTGGATGAGCTCGCGCGCCAGAGCGTCCAGGATAGCTCGCTGCTCATTGATGATGGCGACTGCCCGGGCGTAGCCCATGTCGATGAGGCGGCGGATCTCCTCGTCGATGGCCTCGGCCACCTTCTCGGAGTAGTTCTTCTGCTCGCCGATCTCGCGACCGAGGAAGACCAGCTCCTCCTTGTGGCCGAGAGCCACGGGGCCGAGGCGATCGCTCATCCCGTACTCCTTGACCATCTTGCGGGCGATATTGGTGGCCTTGTCGATGTCGTTCTCGGCGCCGGTGCTCATCTCGCCAAAGACGACGGTCTCCGCGGCGTGGCCGCCGAGAGCCGAAGCCAGCATGTCCTCGAACTGGCTCTTGGTCATGTAGTGGCGGTCCTCCGGCGGCAGGAACCGCGTGTACCCGCCCATCATGCCGCGCGCGATGATGGTGATCTTGTGGACCGGGTCGTGGTTCTGGAGGAAGCGGCCGACGATGGCGTGGCCACCCTCGTGGTAGGCCGTCAGCTCCTTCTCGCGGTCCGACATGACCCGGCTCTTGCGCTCGGGCCCGGCGATGACGCGGTCGATGGCCTCTTCCAGCTCGGACATGCTGATGGTCTTGCGGTTGCGCCGGGCGGCCAGGATGGCGCCCTCGTTGATCAGGTTGGCCAGGTCGGCGCCCGAGAAGCCCGGGGTCTGCTTGGCCAGGACGCCAAGCTCGACGCCCTTGTCGAAGGGCTTGCCCTTGGCGTGGACCTCGAGGATGGCCTTGCGCCCGTTGATGTCCGGCGCCGGCAGGACGACCTGGCGGTCGAACCGGCCTGGCCGGAGCAGCGCGGGGTCCAGAACGTCGGGGCGGTTGGTGGCGGCGATGACTATGACGTTCGTGTTGCCGTCGAACCCGTCCATCTCCACCAGGATCTGGTTCAGGGTCTGCTCGCGCTCGTCGTGGGAGCCGCCGAGGCCGGCGCCGCGCTGGCGGCCGACGGCGTCGATCTCGTCAACGAAGACGATGCAGGGGGCGTTGCGCTTGGCCTGGTCGAAGAGATCGCGCACGCGGCTGGCGCCGACGCCGACGAACATCTCGACGAACTCGGAGCCGGAGATGCTGAAGAACGGCACGCCTGCCTCGCCCGCGACCGCGCGTGACAGGAGGGTCTTGCCAGTGCCAGGAGGACCGACGAGGAGCACGCCCTTGGGGATGCGGGCGCCCAGGGCCGAGAACTTCTCCGGGTACTTCAGGAACTCGACGACCTCCTGAAGCTCTTGCTTCGCCTCCTCGACGCCGGCGACGTCCTGGAAGGTGATGGTCGGCTTGTTGCCCATGAACATGCGCGCCCGGCTCTTGCCGAATGACAGGGCCTGGTTGTTCGAGCCCTGCGCCTGGCGCATCATGAAGAGCAGGATCGCGCCGAAGAAGATGAGCGGCAGAAGGTTGACCAGGATTCCCAGCCAGTTGCTGATCTGGGGCGGCTCCTTCACCGTGTAGTTTACCCGCGCCAGGTCATCCTGGGTGACGCCGAAGTTGCGCAGCAGATCCGGGACGTTGGTGTCGCGGCCGGCGCGGAAGCTGTACTTCACGTCCGCCTTGGTGACAGCGACCGCCCTATCGTCGGTGACTTCGATCGACTTTATCTGGTCATCCTTGACCTTCTGGGCAAGGTCGTTGATCGCGATCGGCTTGACCTCGGGCCCGCTGCCCTGCTGCACCACTGTGAAGAACAGGGCAATTATGGCAACCAGGATGATCAGGTAGACGAAGCTATTACGAAGCCACTTGGTGTCCATGGGGAATCAGACCCTCCCGAATGGGCAGGCGTTGGTCACGTCTTGGGGCGAAGCAGGGGCATAGGTGCCGCCCATTGGCTGTCTCCGTTCGGGAGTGAACGCCTTCGGTGAACCGCATTATACGCCCGCCGGTGGGTGGTCCTGCGTATTCCGCACCCCCGCGAACCCTGTGCCGCCGCGGCGCGCGACGACGAAGCCGTCCACCAGCGTGCGCAGCTCGGTGCCACGGGGCAGATGGTAGCGCCGGCCGGGTTGGCCGGCGGCGACCACGTCCAGGGCGTCCTCGATCGGCGTGGCGGGTACATCCTGCAGACCGCCGCTGAGGGTCGCGATGGCCCGCCGCAGCAGCCGACGCTGGAGGGCGCGCGGTTGGGCCAGCCAGGCGCCACTGGCAAACAGCAGCGCCCCGGGCCCGTGAGGCTGGGCGACCTCAGAGAAGATGGCGCCGGCCACGGCGTCGAGCGCGGCCACGTCCTCGGCGGCCAGGTCCGCGGCGCGCGCCAGCACCACTCGAACGGCGGGATTGAACTCCTGCAAGCGCGGCAGGAGATCGAGACGCACGCGATTGCGCATGTAGGCGCGCGACAGGTTCGACGGGTCATCGACGTACGGCAGGGCGTGCTCCAGGCAGTACGCCAGGGTGGTCGCCCGCTCGACGTAAAGCAAAGGTCGGGCCACGCGCAGGGTCGGTGCCGCCGGCGGCCAGGTCGGCAGCTCGGCAACGGCCGGCCCAAGGCGGGATGGGTCGAGCGTCTCGTCCAGGCGCATGGCGGCCATCCCGTCGAGCCCGGCGCCACGCAGCAGGCGCAGCAGCACGGTCTCGGCCTGGTCGTCGGCCGTATGGCCAAGAGCCAGGGCCGCGGCTCCCACCTCGGCAACCACCGAGGCGAGCGCCTGGTAGCGCGCGGCCCGCGCCGCCTGCTGGACGGAGCAGCGGCGCCGCCCGGCCCGGTAGGCGGCGACGTCGACGCGCCGCACCACGACCGGCGCGCCCAGGGCAGCCGCGAGCGCGCGCGCCCGCTCGGCGTCGACGGCGGAGCCCGGGCGCAATCCGTGGTCGACGTGGGCGGCGACGACCTCGACGCCGTGGCGATGGCTCAGCAGGGCGTGCAGCAGGCAGGCCGAGTCCTGGCCGCCGGAGAAGCCGACCACCAGGCGAGCGCCGGGCGCAAACAGGTCGGGCGCCCGCGCCGCCGCGTGCCGCAGCGCGACGCCGACCACGGCGGAAGGATGGCTCGCTACCCGAAGAACAGGTCCAGCCACTGGCGCCAGGGGGGCGGCTCGGGGGCGGGCGGCGGCGCGCTCGGACCCCCGCCCGCGCCAGCGCCCGGGGAGCCGGCCGCGGGCAGGAGGACCACCGCTTTATCGCCCGGCTTCACCAGCCCCAGCTCCTCGCGGGCGATGGTCTCGATGGCCGCGTCGGTCCGGGCGGCCACGATGTCCTGCTGGAGCTGGATGTTCTCGCTGCGCAGCCGGACAACCTCGGCCCGCAGCGCCTCGGCCTGCTGGTTCAGCCGGTAGTTGTCGATCGCCTTCTGACCGGTGGCGACCAGCGTGTAGAGCAGCAGCGGGACGGCCAGGACGGCGACCAGACGCAACGGCAGCGGTGGTGGACCTACGGGGCGGCGGACGCCACCCGGCTCGGACCGTCGGCCGCGCGCGCCGGCGAACAGCGACGACATCACGACGCCCACGACTCCGCGAGCGCGATCCGCCTGTGCAAGGCGGGATGGCTGCCCAGGAGCGCTTCGGACCACCGCGGCGGGCGCAGCTCGACCAGGTTCTGGCAGGCCAGCCGCCGCATCGCGCCAGCGAACGCTGTCGGGTTGGCGGTGAGGCCCAGCGCGAAGCGGTCGGCGGCGCTCTCGAGCCGCCGCGACCACCAGTTGGCCAGCGGCATCACTGCCAGCGCGAACAGCTCGGCCACGCCGTACAGCATGGGGTACCCGGGCACGTAGCCGAGGCTGGGCAGGCTCAGCAGCGGCAGGGCGGGCCGCGCCAGCAGCGCCGCCAGCGCCAGCCCTGCCCACAGCACCGCGAACGAGCCCGCCAGCAGCCGGAGCACGTCGCGGTGCACGTGGTGGCCGATCTCGTGGGCAACCACCGCGTCGACCTCGTCGGCCGAAAATTCCGCCAGCAGTGTGTCGGCCAGGACCACGCGGCGCGAGCGACCCATCCCGATGACCGCCGCGTTCGCCTCGGCCGTGCGCCGCGAGAAGTCCAGGGAGCAGACGTCGCGGACGTCGGCGCCGGCGCGGCGCGTGAGCGCGCGCACCCGGTCGACGGTGCCCTGGTCGGCCAGCGGGCGCATGGTGAAGAACAGGGGCACCAGGACGTACGGCGTGAGGAACACGATGACGATGCTGGCCAGCGACCCGAAGCCGCCGAACGCCCACCACCAGCCGTCGCCGAGCGCGACCACGCACAGCAGGAACAGGCCGCCAACGGCGGTCCCGAGCAGCACACCCAGGGCAGTCGCCTTGGCCCAATCGGCCAGCCAGGCGGGTCTGGTCTGGCGGCTGAGGCCGAACGCGTGGCTGAGCGTGAAGCCGCCGTAGTAGGCGAGCGGCAGCGAGACGAGGGCCAGCGCGGCGTGGCATCCGAGGAGGAACAGGGGCGTCCGAACGGCGAACGGCAGCGGCGTCCCGGCCAGGGCGTACCAGGCGGCCTCCCAGGCACCCGTCAGGTAGGGGACGATGGGCGCGGCCACCGAGAGAGTGGCCGACACGAGGAACAGGCGCCGTCGCTCGGCCCCCAGCCGCTTCGCGGCCACCTGGCGCTGCTCGCAGTCCGCGTGGCCGAGGGGCGCGACCACGCGATCCGGAAGCGCCGCGACCTCGCTCATGCCGTTAGAGGATGCTAACCAGGCGTGGCGTGGGGCGCCACACCCGGCGCCGCCAGTCCGTGCGGGCTGCCGCGTCGCCACTCGTCCACCGTCAGCACCTCCGCCGGCTGCGGCGCCGCGGCGAGACCGGCCAGGGCGGCCCGCAGCGTGTCCAGGCTGGTGAAGCACGGGACGCGGCGCTCGGTGGCGGCGCGCCGGATGGCGAAGCCGTCGCGCAGCGGCCGTCGGTCGCCGGTGATCGTGTTGACCACGGCCTTCACCCGGCCGGCGCGCAGAACGTCGATGACGTTCGGGTGCCCCTCGCTGAGCTTCTTGGTGATGCTCTCCACGGGGAGTCCCAGCGTGGCCTGGATGTACTGGGCAGTGCCTTCGGTTGCCAGGAGGTCGAAGCCGCGCGCGTGCAGGTCGCGGATGGAGGGGGCGGCCTCGTCCTTGTCGCGGTCGGCTATGGACAGCAGGATGCCGGCGCCGGCGCTTGTCCCGGGCAGGCCCATGCCCGCCGCCAGGAGCGCCTTGCCCAGGGCGACCGCGGCCGTTGCGCCGAGGCCCATGACCTCGCCGGTCGACTTCATCTCCGGCCCGAGGTAGGTGTCGACCTGCGTCAGCTTGGCCATGGAGAAGACCGGCGCCTTCACAGCCACCAGCGGCTGGCTGGGCCACAGCCCGACGCCGTAGCCCATGTCCGCCAGGCGCTCGCCCAGGCCGACGCGGACGGCCAGGTCCACCATGGGCACGCCGGTGACCTTGGCGAGAAAGGGCACTGTGCGACTGGCGCGTGGATTGACCTCGATGACGTACACCTGCCCGCGGTCCACGACGTACTGCACGTTGAACAGGCCGCGCACGTCGAGCGCCAGGCCGGCCCGGGTGGTGTACTGGCTGATGCGGGCGACCAGCTCGTCCGACAGGTCCTGCGCCGGGTAGACGGCCATGCTGTCGCCGGAGTGGACGCCGGCCCGCTCGACGTGCTGCATGATCCCGGGGATCAGCACGTCGACGCCGTCGCACACGGCGTCCACCTCGATCTCCACCCCCTCGATGTACTTGTCCACCAGGAGCGGCCGTTTGCCGGAGACGTCCTTGGCGACCGCGGCGAAGGCGCGCAGCTCGCCGTCGTCGCGGCAGATCTCCATGGCGCGGCCGCCGATGACGAAGGAGGGGCGCACCAGGACCGGGTAGCCGAGCTGGTGGGCCAGGGCCACCGCGTCCTCGGGCGTGGCGACGATGCCGCCCGGCGGCTGCGGGATGCCGATGTGGTCCATCAGGTCGCTGAACTGGTCGCGATCCTCGGCCACCTCGATCGCTCGCAGCCCCGAGCCGAGGAGCCCGTGGCCGGCGTTGACCAGCGGCTCCGCCAGGTTGATGGCCGTCTGGCCGCCGAACTGGGCCAGGATGCGGGCCGCCGCTCCCTCGTTGTCCAGGACGTCGCGGACCGACTCGTCGTCGAGCGGCTCGAAGTAGAGTCGGCTGGAGGCGTCGAAGTCCGTGCTGACCGTCTCGGGGTTCGAGTTGATCATGATGGCCTGGACCCCGGCCGCGCGCAGCGAGGCGGCGGCCCGGACGGAGCAGTAGTCGAACTCGATCCCCTGGCCTATGCGGATCGGGCCGGAGCCGAGCACGACCACCTTTGGCCCAGCGAGCGGCGGCGCCTCGTTCTCCGTCTCGTAGGTGCCGTAGAAGTAGGGGGTGACGGCGGCGAACTCGGCGGCGCACGTGTCGACCATCTTGTAAGTCGGGCGGATGTCCCAGGCCAGCCGCTGGTCGCGCACGCGGTCCGGCAGCTCGTCCACCAGGAGCCCGATCTGCCGGTCGGAGAAGCCGAGACGCTTGGCACGCCGCACGGCGCCGGGGGACAGCGCCGCGCTGCCCAGGAGCAGGCGCTCCATCTCGACCAGGTTGGCCAGCTTGTCCACGAAGAACTGGTCGATGCCCGACCGCGCGGCCAGCGTCGACGGTGGCAGCGCCCGCCGCAGCGACGCCATGAGCGCCCACAGCCGGAGGTCGTTTGGCCCGCGCACGAGCCGCTCCAGGTCGTCGAGGGTCCAGCCCGAGTCCTCCCAGAGCAGGTCGCGGCTGCGCAGCTCGAGCGACCGCACAGCCTTCTGGAGGGCGGCTTCGAAGGAGCGGTCGATGGCCATCGCCTCGCCGGTGGACTTCATCTGTGTCCCGAGCACGCGGTCGCCGTCGGGGAACTTGTCGAACGGCCAGCGCGGCACCTTGACGACGAGGTAGTCGAGCGCTGGCTCGAAGGCCGCCGTCGTCCGCTGGGTGACGGCGTTGGGTATCTCGTCGAGCCGGCGGCCGACGGCGATTTTTGCAGTGACGCGCGCGATGGGGTAGCCGGTCGCCTTCGAGGCCAGGGCCGACGAGCGGCTGACGCGTGGATTCACCTCCACGACCACGTAGCGGCGCGACCGGGGGTCGAGGCCGAACTGGACGTTGCAGCCGCCGACGACGCCGAGCGCGCGGATGATGCGCAGCGCCGCCGAGCGGAGCATCTGGTACTCCCCGTCGGAGAGCGTCTGCGACGGAGCCACGACGATGGAGTCGCCGGTATGGACGCCCATCGGGTCGAAGTTCTCCATGTTGCAGATCGTGATGCAGGTGTCGCCGCCGTCGCGCATCACCTCGTACTCGATCTCCTTCCAGCCGAGGAGCGAGCGCTCGACGAGGACCTGGCCGACCGGGCTGGCGGCGATGCCGGCGGCGACGATGGTGCGGAGCTGCTCCATGGTGTGGGCCGTGCCGCCGCCGGTGCCGCCCAGGGTAAAGGCCGGGCGCACGATCAGGGGCAGGCCGATCTGCCGCGCGAACACCTCGGCCCGGGCCACGTCGTGCGCCACCACGCTGTCGGCGACGGGTTCGCCGATGCGCTCCAGGAGCTTCTTGAACAGGTCGCGGTCCTCGGCCGTGCGGATGGACTCGATGGGCGTGCCCAGCACCTCGACGCCGTAGCGGCGCAGGATGCCGGCGTCGGCCAGCTCGACGGCCAGGTTCAGGCCCGTCTGGCCGCCGAGGCCGGCGAGCATTGCGTCCGGCCGCTCGCGGGCGATGACCTGTTCCAGGTAGGCCGGGGTCAAGGGCTCCACGTAGGTGCGGTCGGCCACACCAGGGTCGGTCATGATGGTGGCCGGGTTCGAGTTGACCAGGATGGTGGTGTGGCCCTCCTCGCGGAGCGCCCGGCACGCCTGGGTTCCGGCGTAGTCGAACTCGGCGGCCTGGCCGATGACTATGGGCCCCGACCCGACGACGAGGACCGTCCGGCGCGTCATGCGGACTGGGCGGCCAGGCGGAGCAGATGGTCGAAGACGGGCTGGCTGTCCCGCGGGCCGGGGCAGCCCTCCGGGTGGAACTGGACCGACAGGACTGGCAGCTCGCGGTGCCGCAGACCCTCCACCGAGCCGTCGTTCAGGTTGACGTGCGACACCTCGAAGCCGCTGGCCGCCGGGATGGTGGCGCCGTCCACCTGGAACTCGTGGTTCTGGGTGGTGATCGTCACCTGTCCGGAGCGCAGGTCGCGCACCGGGTGGTTGCCGCCGTGGTGGCCGTAGCGGAGGCGGCTGGTGGTGCCGCCGGCGACCAGTCCGAGTAGCTGGTGGCCGAGACAGATGCCCAGGACGGGCGTGCCAGATTGGACCAGCGCGCGCAGCTGGCGAACCACGCTCGGCAGGCGAGCCGGGTCGCCCGGGCCGTTGGAGACGACGATGGCCTGGGGACGCCGCTCGAGGATCTCGGCCGCCGACGTGTCCCAGGAGAAGGTGTGGACCGGAACACCGCGCGAGGCGAGCGAGCGGACGATGTTCCACTTCACGCCGCAGTCGAGAACGGCCACGGGGTGGTCGGCGGAGCCGTCCGTCGACGCGGGCAGGGCGGCGCTCACGTCGCCGACGAGCTTGAGCTGGGAGACCGACGGCGCCCGCCGCGCCGCCGCGCCCAGCCCGGCGAGATCATCAGGCGTGAAGCCGCCCGGGCGGCTGCGGCACAAAACGCCCCGCTGGGTGCCGGTCTCGCGGAGTCGGCGCACCAGCGCCCGCGTATCGACGCCCTGCAGGCCGGGCACGCCCCAGGCCGCGAGGTAGGGCGCGAGAGTCGTCCGAGCCTCCCAGTGGTGGGGCCGCGCCGCCAGCTCGCGCACCACCAGAGCCGCGATCCAGGGCCGTACCGACTCCTCCCCGGCGGGCGAGATGCCGTAGTTGCCGATCTGTGGGTGGGTCATGACGACCATCTGGCCGCGGTAGGAGGGGTCCGAGGCGACCTCCTGGTAGCCGGTCATGCCGGTATTGAAGACGACTTCCGCGGCCGCGTCGGTGTGGGCGCCGAAGGGTTCGCCGACGAACAGCGAGCCATCCTCGAGCGCCAGGGCCGCCTCGACCCTCACGCCCACGTCAGAGACCATTGCGGTAGACGACGGCGCCCGCCGCGATCGTCATGAGCACCGCGCCGCGCAGCGTCTGGCCGTGCAGCGGCGTGTTCTTGCCCATGGAGACGAGCCGCTCGGCGTCCACGACCCACAGCTGGTCCGGGTCGAGCACGACGACGTCGGCCGGCGCGCCGGGCCGCAGCGTCCCGTACGGCAGCTCCCAGGCGGCGGCGGGCCGGCTGGTCAGCGCCGCGATGAGGTCGGGCAGCGGCAGCGTGCCGGCGTGGACCAGCCGCATGAGCAGACCGAACGCCGTCTCGAGCCCGGAGATGCCGGGGGCCGCCTGATCGAACTCGCACGCCTTGTCGATCCAGCGCTGTGGCGCGTGGTCGGTCGCGACGCAGTCGATGGTGCCGTCGCGCAGGCCGGCCACCAGCGCCTGGGCATCGGCCTGGGTACGCAGGGGCGGCGCGGTGCGCGCGTTGGTGTCGTAGGGGTGGCTGGCGGCGCTGCCGGCCACTGCCTGCTCCGTCAGGACCAGGTGGTGCGGCGTCACGTCGGCGGTGACCCGCACGCCGGCCGCCTTGGCGCGCCGCAGCAGGTCGACAGCCCCCGCGGTGCTCAGGCGGGACAGATGTAGGCGGCCGCCGGTGAGCCGGGCCAGGGCCAGATCTCGGGCAACCGCGACTTCCTCCGCCTCGCGTGGCACGCCGCGCAGGCCGAGCAGGGTTGCCAGGGCGCCCTCGTGCATCACGCCACCGGCGGCGAGATCCGGGTCCTCGGCGTCGTCGGCCACGGGCTTGCCGGTGAGCAGGGAGTACTCCAGCGCGTGGCGCAGCAGACGCGCCGAGGCAATGGGCCGACCATCATCGGAGAAGGCGACGGCGCCGGCGGCGCGCATGTCGGCCATCTCGGACAGCTCCTGGCCGCGGCGTCGCTTGGTGACCGTCCCGACCGCCAGCACGCGCACGACGGCGTCCCGGCGCGCCTGGGTCAGCAGCGACTCCACGTCCGACCCCGTGTCGGTGGTGGGCTCGGTGTCCGGCAGCGCGCACAGGGTGGTGAAGCCGCCCGCCGCCGCCGCCCGCGTGCCGCTGGCGAGGGTCTCCTTGTCCTCGAACCCCGGCTCGCGGAGGTGGCAGTGCAGGTCGACGAAGCCGGGGGCCACGACAGCGCCGCCGACGTCGACCACCGTCTCGTCCGCCCGAGGCAGCCCGCCGCCGCCGTCGACCGCGAGCACTGTGCCGTCCTCCAGGAGCAGGTCGCCAGGCTGGTCAGTGCCCGAGGCGGGATCGATCACGCGCCCGCCCGCCAGCCGCAGCCGCATCAGCTCCTCCCCGCCGCCTGCTCGGCCGGCAGGCCGCTCAGCAGGTACAGCAGCGCCATCCTGACCGCGACGCCGTTCTTCACCTGCGTCTCGATGGCCGACTGCGCGCCGCGCGCCACCTTCGGGTCGATCTCGACCCCCTCGTTCATCGGGCCCGGGTGGAGCACCAGCGCGCCCGGCCGCGCCCGCGCCAGCCGCTCCTCGGTCAGCCCGTAGGTGCGCACGTACTCGCGCACGCTCGGCAGCAGGCCGCTCGCCTGACGCTCCGTCTGCAGGCGCAGCGCCATCACCACGTCGGCGCCGTCAAGGGCGCGGTCGAGCTCGTACTCCACGGTGACCGGCCAGGGCAGCCCGGCGCCGAAGGAGCTCGGGGGCAGCAGTGGCGGCGGTCCGCACAGGACGACCTGCGCGCCCATCCGCGTCAGCCCCCACAGATTCGACCGGGCGACGCGGCTGTGCAGGACGTCGCCCACGATGGCCACGCGGACGCCGGCGATGCGGCCCAGCCGCTCGCGGATCGTGAACAGGTCCAGGAGCGCTTGCGTGGGGTGCGCGTGCCAGCCGTCGCCGGCGTTGATGACCGAGGCGACGACTTCGTCGGCGACCACGTACGGGGCGCCGGCCTGGGGGTGCCGCATGACCACGAAGTCCGCTCCCAGCGCCTGGAGCGTCCGGATCGTGTCGATGAGCGACTCGCCCTTGGCGACGGAGCTCGTGGCGGCCGAGACACTGACCGTGTCGGCGCCCAGGGCCTTGGCCGCCAGCTCGAACGCGACGCGCGTGCGGGTGCTGGCTTCGTAGAACAGCGTGACGACCGTCTTGCCGCGGAGCGTGGGCACCTTCTTGATCGGCCTGGCCAGCACCGCCTTCATCGCCGTGGCGGTGTCCAGCACCTCGCCGATCTCCTCGGCACCGAACGTGTCGAGGTCGAGCACGTGCCGCCGCGCGGCCCGCGGCGCCGGCGCCGGGGTACGCGGCGTGGCCGCCAGGGCGGCGTCGCCGTCGAGCGTGGCGGCGTATGTGTCCGCGTCCGCGTGCAGAGTGGTCATGCATCCTCCGGCGGGAAGCTGGCGAGCCGCACCGCGCTGTCCAGGTTTCGGGCCGGCTGGACGACGACGACTTCGTCCACGCCGTCGACCTCCACGAGATGGACGGCGACCTTCTCGTCGCGACTGGTCGGCACGTTCTTGCCGACGAAGTCAGGGCGGATGGGCAGCTCGCGGTGGCCCCTGTCGACCAGGCAGAGCAGCTGGATGGCGCGCGGCCGGCCCAGGTCGATGAGCGCGTCGAGAGCGGCGCGGACCGTTCGGCCCGTGAACAGAACGTCGTCCACGAGCACGACCGTTTTGTCGCCGACGTCGACCGGGATGGACGTGGCGTGGAGGGCGCGTGGGACGCGCTGGTGGACGTCGTCGCGGTAGAGCGTGATGTCCAGCTCGCCGAGGGGCACCTGGCGGCCCTCGAACTCCTGGATGCGCTGCTGCAGGCGCCGGGCGAGCGGGAAACCACGGGTGCGCAGGCCGACGAGCACGAGATCGTCGCCGCCATGGTTGCGCTCGAGGACCTCGTGGGCGAGTCTGGCGACGGCGCGCCGGATATCGTCCTGACCGAGCAGCTTCTTCTGACCCACCAGGGGCATCGGTACTCCTTTCCGGCCTCACGGGACCGCCCTTAAAGGAGCCGCTCGGGCCGATTCCCGAGAGCGCCCCAGTTTAGCACGAGCCCGGGGTCGCCAGGCCGGCACCGCCGCCGCACTGGGGGCGTCGAGACGCGGCAGACGCAGGGCGCTGCTCTGGGGCTCTATCCTGAACTGCGGACCCAGACACAAGAACCTACGCGCACGCACGGCGCACGTCTGGAGGAGGAGAGGGGATGCCCGTTACACAGGTTCACCCGAAGGTCTTCAGCGTCGCGGCGCCGTACGACCAGACAGGCGGAATCGTCCACTGCTACCTGATCGACGCCCCGCGGCGGGCGCTCATCGACACCGGCACGGCCATTGTGCCGCAGGTGGCCATCTTGCCGGCCCTCGCCGAGATGGGGTGGGACCCGTCCGACCTGCGCGTCATCGTCAACACCCACCTGCACATCGACCACGCCGGCGGCAACGCCGAGCTGCAGGAGGTGTCAGGGGCGGGCATCCACATCCACAAGGACGACGTGCCGCTGGCGGACCGCGAGCGGCACGTCGAGAAGTACCTGCGCGACGCGGAGCGGCTGATGGGCAACGACCACCTGATCCCCGAGAAGGAGGCGCTCATGCGCCAGCAGCTCGGGCGCGAGTGGGGCGTGGACCGGGCGCTCGACGACGGCGACACGATCGACCTGGGCGGCGACGTTCGCCTGCGGGTGGTTCATACACCCGGCCACACGCCGGGGTCGGCGTCGTACTACTGGGAGAGCCAGGGCATGCTGTTCACGGGTGACGCGGTCAACGGCCGCGGCGGACGCGTTGGTGGCTTTCCTCTGTACTTCTCCGCCAGCGACTACGCCGCGTCCCTGCGCCGCCTAGCGGAGATGCCGGTGTCGGTCCTGGCGCAGGCGCACCGCTACCGATGGTCCATGCCGACGTCCGAGCCGATCCGCACCGGCCCGGAGGTGCCGCAGACGCTGCGCGAGTCGCTCGGCGTGTGGCAGGCGATCGACGACGCGGTGCGCGCCGAGCTGGCCAGCGCGCCGGAGGCGAGCTTCCCGGACCTGTTCTGGAAGGTGGTGCGCGCCACAGCCGCGGCGTTGGGCAACCCCGCCGCGACGGAGACCATCCCGGCCGGCGCGGTACCGACGATCGCCGCCCACTGGCGCGAGGCGAAGGGCTACTAGGTCTTTCACGCGCGGCTTGCGGAGATGGGGGCTAGTCCAGGACCGTCTCAGTCGACAACGGTTGCATCGTTGATCCAGGCGCGCATGCCGGCGAAATGCAGTGTCATGATCTCGCTCGCGCGGGCGCCATCGCGAGAGGCAACCGCGTCCACAATCATGCGATGCCCCGCGGCGATGCGTACCGGTTCGTCCGGGCCGGTGCCCGGTAACTGAGCGCGCACCGAATGAAGGACCCGCCAGAAGACCTCGAGCAGCTGCGTGAGCAGCTGATTGTCGAGGGGGGTGTACAACGCCTGGTGGAACAGACGGTCTTCCTCGGTGAAGTGTTCACCCCGCCTGGCGCGCTCCTCCATGCGGTCCACCAACGCGCGCAGCTCGGCCAGGTGGGCGTCACCGCACCTGGCGACCACGCGCGGGATCAGACCCGCCTCAAGTACCTGACGCAGCTCGAGCAGCTCGCGCGCCACGCGCAGGTTGCCAGCGCCGTCAACCTGTGCCTGAAAGACGAGTCCCCGGACCAGCGGGTTCAGCGAAACCGCGCCCACGAACGTGCCGAACCCGTGTCGCGTCTCGACCACCCCGAGCGTCTGCAACGATCTGATGGCCTCGCGCAGCGAGTTTCGACTCACCCCCAAGATACGCGCCAGCTGGGTCTCGGAGGGCAACGGATCGCCCCGTTGCAGCTCGCGCGCCAGGATGACGCCCTGGATGCGGTTCTGAATGGCCTGATGCCGGTCCTCGCTCGCCAGAGGCTCCGTCATAGATGCAGGTCTATTGCCGGCGCAGGAGCGAGCCCAGGAATGACTTCTTTCCACCGCGTCTTGACCGAGGCTCTCGCCGCAACAGGTCCGCCGCCACGGCGGCGATCAGAATGGAGCCGACAGCGACGTTCGTCCAGTTGATATCGACGCCGGTGAAGACCAGGCCGTTGCGGACGACCTGCATAATCAGCACACCGAGCGCTGTGCCGGCGACAGAGCCGACCCCGCCGAACAGGCTCACGCCACCGATGACGACAGCGGCGATGACGTCCAGCTCCCAGCCCAGACCGATCTGCGGATCGCCGTCGCCAATGAAGCCCATGGCCATGACACCCGCCACCGCTGACAGCATGCCAACCAGGACGAAGCAGACCATCTTGACCTTGTCGGTGTCGATACCAGCCACGCGGGCAGCGCGGGTATTGCCACCAGTGGCGAAGATCATGCTGCCGTAGATCGTCTGGCGCATGGCAAAGTCGGCGACCAGCACCAGCACCACGAACGTGACGAACGCCCAGGAGGTGCCCAGGACGTCCATCTGACCGAAGGTACCGACGGCCTCGGGCAGCGGGTAGATCGGCACCCCGTGCGACACGACAAAGACGAGGCCACGGGCGATGTAGAGCATGCCCAGGGTGACGATCAGCGCTGGTAAACCGAGCTTGACCGCGAAGAAGCCGTTCACGAGCCCCGTCATAGCGCCTACAAGGAGTCCGGCCACGAGCGCGGGCAGGACGGACCAATTGCCGAAATGCATCAGCCAGGCGCTGACCACGGCAGCCAGAGCCGCGACCGACCCAACCGAGAGGTCGAATTCGCCGGCCAGCATGAGCAGCGTTTGGCCGACCGCGATGATGCCCACAAACGCCAGCGCCCGCAGCATTGTGGTGATGCTGATGACACTCAGGAAGCGGTCGTTGAACGTGTAGAAGATCAGCGCAAAGACGACGAGCGGGACCAGAACGCCGACCTCCTGCACGTCGCGCAAGCGGCGCAGCGCGCTCGGTTCGGGCCGACCGATGGACCGGCTGGTGGCGGTCAGACTCACGCGACCTCCTGTTCGGGCGGCAGCGCCAGGCCGCGAATGGCGCCCGTAATCAGTCCGACGATCTCTTCGCGCGAGGTGTCCCGGCGCTCCAGCGAGCGGACGCGGCGACCGTGGCGCAGGACGGTGATGCGGTCAGCGACTTCGAAGACGTGCTCGAGATTGTGGCTGATAATGACCACCGACTTACCGTGCGCACGCAGATCGGCGATGAGGTGCGTCACGTTGGCCGTCTGCTCGACGCCGAGGGCCGCCGTCGGCTCGTCCAGGATGAGCAGCGCGCTGTTCCGCGCCAGCGCCCGCGCGATCGCGACTGCCTGTCGCTGGCCACCGGACAGCTCGCGGACGCGAGCTGTCACCGATGGAATCGTGATGCGCAGCAGCTTCAGGACGTCTCGAGCCTCCGCGTGCATACGTGGATAATCGATCAGAATTCCCAGGCGCCTCGGCTCGCGTCCAAGGTAGATGTTCGCAGCCACGCTCCGCGGATCAACGAGCGCCAGATCCTGGTAGACGGTAGCTATGCCATAGCGCTGAGCATCGGCCGGAGTGTTGAGTGTGGCCGCGGCGCCACCGATCAGGATCTCGCCCGCGTCCGGCTGTTCGACCCCGGACAGGATCTTGACCAGCGTGGATTTGCCGGCGCCATTGTCGCCCACGAGCGCCAGCACCTCGCCGGCACGGACCTCCAGATCGACCCCGTCGAGCGCCTGGACATGGCCGAACGCCTTGGAAACGTCGCGCACGTCGATCAGCGCCGGTGCCACTGCTTGGGCTGCCATAGCTCGTTCTCCGTCACCACACCCGGTCAGGAGCAGGCAGACCCCTGCTCCTGACCGCGGCTCTCGGCCTACCTGAAGTCCGGAATCTGGTTGATGATCTGGTAGTAGTGGTCGAGACCGTTCTCGCCGGTCCCGTCCTTCGTAACGATGGGTGCCGGCAGGACGGTGCGGTAGGGCAGGGTCTCACCCAATGCGGACCGTTTCAGCATCTCGGCTGTCTTCATCGATTCGTCCCACAGCGGCTGCGCGACGATGCCGAAGATGTCGCCACTCTTGACCAGGTCCAGGTTCACGCGCGTGTAGTCCATGCCAATCGCGGGGATCTTCTTGCCGGCCTGCTTCTGGGCCCCGGCCCAGGTGGTCGGACCACCACCCGTCGTCGACAGCGCCCCCACCAGGTCCGGGTTCGCCTGCATGATGGCGACCGCCTTGGCGATCGCCTTCGGAGCATCGAACCCCTCCTCCTGAGGAAACAGGACCTTCAGCTTGGGGCAAACCTGGCCCATCTCGGCGGTGAACTCGGCCGAGACGGTATTTTCGGTCACGTTGACGCTGCCCTGCGTCACCGCGACACTGCCGGCCTGGTCCTGCCCTTGCGATTTGAGCTGGTTGCACATCGCGTCCGCCGCTTCGTGCGCATACTTGCCAGCGTCGGCGGAGATGACGTAGACGTGCTTGGCCGGGTAGAAGCCCTCCGGCACAACGAAGTGCGGGATGGCCATGGGCATATCCTGCGGTAGCTTCTGAAACTCGGGGATCCATAGGGGGGAGCCACCGCTCCAGACCGAGATGCCAGCCATGTTGCCCTTGGCATTCGCCTGACCGACGAGCGTGAGGGCAGATGCGATGTCATCATTCGGTGTGCCGATGATCTCGCAGTCGATCTGCTGCTGCTTGCAGCCTTCCATGAAGCCCTTCTGCACCAGCTGATGCACGGGGTGTCCCATGAGCCCTTGCAGCCAGTAGAACTTCTTGCCGGCTAGCGAGGCGGCCGCGGCTGGCGCGGCTGCCGCGGGCTGAGCGGCAGGGGCGGCTGAGGCAGCCGCGGCCGGGGCGGTGGTGGCCGCGGTGCTCGCGGCGGGTGGAGCGCTGGTACAGGCCAGCGTGATGGTTGAGGTCGCCAAAGCGACAGGTACTAGCCGTATGCCAAGGGCGTGCCAATCAAGAAACCGCATCCGTCCCCTCCCAGTTACACGCGCCGGCCGCAGGCTGTGCGGTCGGACGTAGGATGTCCTATGTCCTACGTGTCTGGACGGTAGACGATGGGCGGGTCAACAGGCAACCCGCTGGGCATCACAATCCAACAGCACGGAAAGTCGAGTAGCGCCGCCAGAAAGCGTGAGGGGAGATGGGCAGCGTCAGCCGTCAGCCGTCAGCCGGGGCGGGCCATTGCGCCTTGGCATGAGACCGCCGTACTCTTTCGCCGCTGATAGCTGACGGCTGATGGCTGATAGCTCGTCAGCCGACAGCTCCTACCCATGATGCCCCACCTCGCGGGTCGCGTCATCCCCGCGGTCGCCCGCGAGCTGCTCGCCGACGAGCGCGCGGCCCTCGGGCGGCTGCGCGAGCTGCTCGCCTCCCAGGCCAGCGACGCGGCCGACATCGACCTGCTGCGCCAGGCCGAGCTGGACCTCGACGAGCTCTTCCTGCTCGTGGTCGTCGGCGAGTTCAACGCCGGCAAGTCCGCCTTCATCAACGCCCTCCTGGGACAGCGCGTCCTGATCGAGGGCGTCACGCCCACCACGGCCGTCGTCACCCGCGTGCGGTACGCCGCCACGCGCTCCGAGCACCGCAGCGGCGCGCTGCTCGAAGTCGGCTACCCGCTCGAGCTGCTGCGCGAGGTCGCCGTGGTCGACACGCCAGGCACCAACGCCATCCTCCGCGAGCACGAGGAGATCACTGGCAAGTTCGTGCCCCGGGCCGACCTGGTGCTCTTCGTCACCTCCGCCGACCGGCCCTTCACCGAGACCGAGCGGGCCTTCATGGAGCGCATCCGCACCTGGGGCAAGAAGATCGTCGTCGTCCTCAACAAGGCCGATCTCCTGAGCAGTGACCAGGAGCTGGCGGCGCAGCTGGCGTTCGTGCGGGAGAGCGTGCAGCGCCTGCTCGGCTTCCAGCCCGAGATCTTTCCGGTCTCGGCGCGGCTCGCGCTGGCCGCCAAAGAGTCCGACGACGACGCGGCCCGCGCACCGCTGTGGGCGTCCAGCAGCTTCGGCCCGCTGGAGGCCTTCATCGCCGAGACGCTCGACGAAGCAGGGCGGCTGCAGCTGAAGCTGGCGACGCCTCTGGGCGTAGCTGAGCGGGTCGGTCGGACGTACGAGATGGCGGCCGAGGAGAAGCTGGCGCTGCTCGCCGACGACCTGGCGTTGGCCGCCTCCATCGAGTCGCAGCTGACCTTCTACCGCGAGGACATGGCCCGCGACTTCGCGCTGCGCCTGCGCCAGATCGACGCCGTCCTGCTCGAGATGAGCGAACGTGGCAACGCCTACCTCGACGACACGCTGCGGATCACCCGTGTGGTGGACCTGTTCCGCCAGCAGCGGGTGCGCGACGAGTTCCAGCGGGTGGTCGTCGCCGACGCCCCTGAGCGGATCGACCGCGCCGCCCAGGAGCTCGTCGACTGGATGGTGGACCAGGACTTGAAGCTGTGGCGCGCCGTCACCGAGCAGGTCGATCGCCGCCGCCAGTCGGCCCCCCGCGACGGCCCGGCTCAGCGGCTCTCGGGGTCCTTCGAGTACGACCGGCGCGCCCTGCTTGGCTCGCTCGGAACGACCGCCCACGAGGTTATCCTGCGGCACGACCACTCGCGCGAGGCCGCCCAGCTGGCCGCCTCGGTGCGCGACTCGGTGACGCAGGCCACGCTGCTCGAGGCGGGCGCGCTCGGCCTCGGCGCCATCAGCCTGGCCATCGTCGGCAGCGCCGCGGCGGACGTGACGGGCCTGTTCGCGGCCAGCATCCTGGCCGGTCTCGGTCTGTGGGTGCTGCCGCGGAAGCGCAAGCAGGCGAAGGACCAGTTCCGCGAGCGCACCGAGCGCCTGCGGGTCGGGCTCGGGACGGCGATGACTGACGAGTTCGACCGCCAGCTGGAGAGGAGCGTCCAGCGGGTCAAGGACGCCCTGGCGCCGTACGACCGACTGGTGCGCAGCGAGCAGCTGCGAACGAGTCAGCTCCAGGCCGATGTCCAGGCGATCCTGGCGACGATACGGTCGCTGCGGCAGCGCCTGGAGACGTCGGGATCCTCCAGGGACGTCGGCGGGCAGCTCGACGAAGACAAGCCAGTGGCAGTGCGCCCTGGCCGGTAGCGGTGCCGGCCACATTGCTGGGCCGCGGGCACTAGCGCGGGCCGTCCGGGGCGGTACCATGGCGAAAAAAGGGGCTCGGCGGTCGGGCAGCCGAGTGCCGGCGGCTATCCCAGCCAGGACACCACCGGCGGGCCCGATGCATTCCGATTCTCCTGTCTGAGCCAAGGAGGGGACCATGGCCAAGGATGGTGTTGCCGCGGGTCTGCCCACGTCGATCGTGAAGGTCGCGTTCGCCAGCTTCATCGGGACGGCTGTCGAGTGGTACGACTTCTTTCTGTACGGCACGGCCGCGGCGCTCGTTTTCAACAAGCTGTTCTTTCCGAACTTCGACCCGCTGGTCGGAACGCTGGCCGCCTTTGGGACGTACGCCGTCGGCTTCGTGGCGCGGCCTGTGGGCGGCGTGGTCTTCGGCCACTTTGGCGACAAGGTTGGCCGCAAGTCGATGCTGTTCCTGACGCTCAGCATCATGGGCGTGGCTACGTTCCTGATCGGTCTGCTGCCGACGTACGACCAGATCGGCGTGTTGGCCCCGCTGCTGCTGCTGCTGCTGCGCATCATGCAGGGCTTCGGCGTCGGCGGCGAGTGGGGTGGCGCCGTGCTGATGGCGGTGGAGCACGCACCGGCCGGCCGCCGCGGCTTCTACGGGAGCTGGCCCCAGATGGGCGTGCCGGCTGGTCTGGTCCTCGCCAACCTGGTCTTCAGCATCTTCTCGAGCCGGCCGCAGGAGGAGTTCCTTGCCTGGGGCTGGCGGGTGCCGTTCCTGCTCAGCGCGGTGCTGATCGTCATCGGGCTGTTCATCCGGCTCCAGGTCTCCGAGCCACCCGTCTTCGCCAGGGTGAAAGCCACCCGCACCGAGGCGAAGATGCCCATCATGGACGCCATCCGCAACAACCCCAGGGAGGTGCTGGTGGCGATGGGCGCCCGCTTCGCCGAGAACGGCATCTTCTACGTCTACACGGTGTTCGTGCTTGCCTACGCCACGCAGCAGCTCCAGGTGCCCCAGAGCGTGCTACTGACCGGAGTCTTGATAGCCGCGGTGATCGAGCTGTTCGCGATGCCGGCGTTTGGCGCTCTGTCAGACAGCGTGGGCCGGCGGCCCATCTACCTGTTCGGTGCGGCACTCTCCCTGGTGTGGGCGTTCCCGTTCTTCTGGTTGGTAGATACCAGGCAGACCGGGCTGATCTGGCTGGGCATCATCGGCCTCGCCATCGGCCACTCCGCGATGTACGGGCCGCAGGCGAGCTTCTTCTCGGAGCTGTTCGGCACCCGTGTGCGCTACAGTGGCGCCTCGCTCGGGTACCAGCTGTCGTCGGTGTTCGCGGGTGGGCTGTCGCCGCTCATCGCCACCGCGCTGCTCAATCAGTACCGGAGCTTCGTTCCGATCGCGATCTACATGATGGGTATGGCGCTGCTGACCCTGGTCTCGGTCTTCGTGGCCACGGAGACCTTGCGGCATGACATCGGCGCTGCCGACCACCCGGGCGGTCAGGACGTCGCCGTCGACGAGACTCGGTACAGCCCGGCGCGGTAGCTGCGCGACGCTCATGGACGTCACTCCCAACCAGCGGTTGGCCGACCCGAGCAGCGCCGGGTCGCCGGTCGCCGGAGACGCCCGGATCGCGCTGATCGACCAGCTCTGGAGCGCCAATCCGTACAGCAGGCTGCTGCCGCTCGATCCGGGCGGGATCACGCGCGCCTTTCAACAGCTCTGGCTCGACGCGCTGCGGCGCCCCGACCACGCCTGGGCAGCGTCCGTCGAGATGGCCGAGCAGTACAGACGCGTCATGGCGAACGCGGCGTACCGCTTGTGGGGTGGCAACGGAGTCCCGCCGGTGGCGGAGCCTGACAGGGCGACCGGCGTTTCGCCGCGCCGGACTGGCACCAGAACGCCGCCTTCGACGCCCTGAAGCAGGCGTACCTGCTGGCCGCGACCACCCTGCTCAAGACGGCCGCCCAGGTCGAGGGCCTGGACGCGGGGGCGCAGCGCAAGCTCATCTTCTACCTGCGCCAGTTTCTGGACGCCATCAGCCCGACTAACTCGCTGTTCACCAACCCGCAGGTCATCCACGAGACGATCGCCAGCGGCGGCCAGAACCTCGCCAACGGGATGGCCCACCTCATGCGCGACGTCGCGGCCGGCCAGGTGAAGATGACCGACACCGACGCCTTTGCGCCCGGTCGGAACCTGGCGATCCAACCCGGCCAGGTGGTCTACCGCAACAAGCTCATCGAGCTGATCCAGTACGCGCCCACTACGGAGACGGTCTTCTCCACCCCGCTGCTGTTCATCCCGCCGTGGATCAACAAGTACTACATCCTCGACATGCAGCCCGGAAACAGCCTGGCGCGCTTCCTGGTGGAGCATGGCTTCAGTGTCTTCATCGTCAGCTGGAAGAACTCCGATGCGTCGATGGAGGGCACGACCTTCGAGGACTACCTCCAGCTGGGCCCAGTGGCGGCGCTGGACGTGGTGAAGGAGATCACGGGCTCGCCGACGGTGAATGCCGTCGGCTACTGCATTGGCGGCACGCTGCTGAGCATGGCGCTGCCGTACCTGGCGGCTACCGGCGACACGTCTGTCAACGCGGCCACGTTCCTCGTCTTGCTGCAGGAGTTCTCCGAGGTGGGCGACACGGCTGTCTTCGTGGACGAGCCCCAGGTGGCCTACATGGAGCAGAAGATGCTCGAGCGGGGCTATCTCGACAGCCGCGACATGGCCGCCATGTTCAACATGCTGCGCGCGAACGATCTGATCTGGAGCAACGTGGTCAACAACTACCTGCTGGGCAAGGAGCCGGCCGCCTTCGACCTGCTGTACTGGAATGCCGACGGCACCCGCATGGCGCGGGCCGCGCACTCGTTCTACATGCGCAACACCTACCTCGAAAACAATCTGGTCAAGCCGAACCGGGTCGTCCTGAACGGCGTCCCCATCGACCTGGGCACGATCAGGCAGGACGTGTACGCGGTCGCCGCCGAGCAGGACCACATCGTCCCCTGGCGCGCCGCCTGGCAGATCAGCCGTCTGGCCGGTGGCGCTGTCCGCTTCGTCCTGAGCGGCAGCGGGCACATCGTCGGCGTCATCAGCCCGCCGAGCAAGGGCCGCGGCTACCGGACGGGCGACGCGTCAGCGGAGACCCCTGACCGCTGGCTGGCAGGCGCCGAGCGGCACGACGGCAGCTGGTGGTCCGACTGGGTGCAGTGGCTGGAGCCGCGCTCCGGGGAGCGGGTCGCCCCACCGTGTCTCGGTAGCGCCGCTCACCCACCTCTGGTGGCCGCACCGGGCACCTACGTCCTGGAGAAGTGAGCTTCTGAGGCGAGAGGTGATCCGCCGTCGGGGCGGATCGCCGCGCCACGGGTGGCGACGGCCAGAACGGCGCGCAGGCTGGGCTCACGTCCACCAGGCTTGCGCCGGCTGCTCGGACAGGATCACCTGCTGGAGCACGCTCACCGCCTTGCGGAACCCCTCGTCGATGGAGGCGAGAGCGTCCTCGTGCTCGATGCTCAGGACGCCATCGTACCCGACCTGGCGCAGGGTGGAGACGAACTGGCGCCAGAACAGCAGGTCATTGCCGTAGCCGAGGGTGCGGAAGATCCACGAGCGCTCGGCCACACGGTCCAGCGGCTTGGTGTCCAGGACGCCGTTGACCCGCGCGTTGTGCGGGTCGATAGCTGTGTCCTTGGCGTGCACGTGGTAGATGGCGTCCGCGGCGCCGAGCGCGCGGATCGCCTCGGGGATGTCGATGCCCTGCCAGATGAGGTGGCTGGGATCCAGATTGGCGCCAATGTTGTCGCCGCACGCCTGGCGCAGGCGGAGCAGCGTCTCCGGGTTGTAGACCACGAAGCCGGGGTGCATCTCGAAGCACAGCCTCACGCCATGTTCGCGAGCCTGGGCGGCCGCCCCCTGCCAGTACGGCACGACTTTCTCGTTCCACTGCCAGGCCAGCAGCTCCTGGTAGTCGGGCGGCCAGGCGCACGTCACCCAGTTTGGAAAACGTGCCTGGTCAGAGTCGCCCGGGCAACCGGAGAACAGGTTGACGCAGTCCACCCCCAGCTCGTGCGCCAGGCGCAGCGTGCGCTCGAAGGTCGCGTGGGCCGCGTCGGCTACCTCGCGGCGGGGGTGGAGCGGATTGGCGTGGCAGCTCAGGGCGCTGATGGTCAGGCCGCGGCTGGCGACCGCGTCACGGAACGAGGCAAGCCTGGCGGGCTCCGCCAGGAGCTCACCAGGCTGGCAGTGAGCGGCGCCGGGGTAGCCGCCGGTGCCGATCTCCACCGCCTCGACCCCGGCCGCGCGCACGTGATCGAGCATCGCCTCGAAGGGCAGCTGCTGGAACAGAACCGTGAAGACGCCGATCTTCATCCGACTGACAGGATACCCTGGTGTGTGGGCATGCGGCTGGGCCGGCGCGGCGGCGCTCCGCGGCAGGGCGGGATACTGAGGGTGTGGACTGGCAGGCGACGCCGTACACGGCCCCGGCGGCGCTAGCGGGCGTGCTTGTGGCGGCGCTCGGGCTGTCCGTCTGGCGTCGCCGCCCGGCCGCGGGCGCAGCGGAGTGCGCGCTGTTCGCGCTGGCGGTGTCCGTCTGGTGCCTGGCGAACGCTGGCGAATTCGCCAGCGCCTCTCTCGGCGGGAAGCTCCTGTGGACGAGGATCGAGTACATCGGCGTTGTCGCCGCGCCGCCCCTGTGGCTGGCCGGCATGGTGGCCTACACGGGCCTGGGCTCACGCGTGCCGCGGCGCCGGCTGACCTTCCTGGCCATCGTGCCGATCACGACAACCGCCCTGGTCTGGACCAACGACTGGCACCATCTGGTCTGGACCAGCAGCGGCCTGGTGACGATCGGCTCCTACACGGTGTGGACGGCGACGTATGGCCTCTGGTTCTGGGTTCATGCGGCCTACTGCTACCTGGTCCTGGGGCTCGCCGCCATCCTGGTCCTGCGGTGGCTCTGGCGCTCGCCTCGCCCGTACCGGGGCCAAGCCGTGTCGCTGCTCGTCGGTATGGTCGCGCCGTGGCTGGCCAACGTCGCGTACATCGCTCGGGTGGGCCCGTTCCCGCCCATTGACCTCACATCCTTCGGCTTCGCGTTCGGCAGCGTGGCCGTCGGGCTCGGGCAGTTCCGCCTGGGGCTGTTCGGGGCGGTCCCGCTGGCGCGCGAGGCTCTGTTCGAGCAGCTGCCGGATGCCGCGGTGGTCCTGGACCCGTGTGGCCGGGTTATCGGCTTGAACCCGGCCGCGCAGCGCTTGCTAGCGCTCCGCGGCCGCGCGGCGATCGGTCGCAGCGCCGCTGACGCGCTGGTCGGATGGCCCAGGTGGATCACCCGCGCCTCGGCGGCAGCCCGCCACTCTCACTCTACTGAGCTCACGCTCGTCGCAGGGGGCGGGCGCCGCCACTTCGACGCGCGCATCTCCGCCCTGACGGACCGCCATGGGCGGCCGGTCGGCCGGCTGGTCGTGCTGCGGGACATCACCGAGAAGGCCCGAGCCGAGCGGGAGCACGAGCAGCTGATTCGCGAACAGGCCGCCCGGGCCGAGGCGGAGAGAGCGCGAGGCGACCTGCGCTTCCTGGCCCGGGCCAGCCTCGAGCTGGCCAGTTCGCTGGACTACGAGACCACGCTGGCGACGGCTGCCCGCCTGGCTGTGCCGTCTCTTGGGGACTGGTGCTTCGTGACGATCGCGCCGGTGGACGACAACGAGCAGGCGCAGGAGCAGGTCGCCATGTACGCCGCCGATGCGCCGGGGACTCCCTTACGCCAGCTGGTGGCGCGCTACCCGTTCGCTCCCGGCCTGGCCCCGGGCGTGGCCGACGTCTCGAGCCGGGGGCGACCGGTGGCGTACCCGACAATCTCCGACGCCCTGCTGCAGACGGCGGCCCGCGATGCCGAGAGCCTGGCGCTGCTACGGGCCGTGTGCTTGCGGCGGGCGGTGGTCCTGCCGCTGGTGGCGTATGACCGGGTTCTGGGCGCACTGTCCTGCTACTCCTTGCAGCCAGGCCGCCACGACGGACCGGACGCGATGGCCCTGGCCGAGGAGCTGGCGCGTCGCTGCGCCCTGGCCATCTCGAACGCCCGCCTGTACCAGGAGCAGCGCGAGCTGGTGAGACATTTGCGCCAGCTGCGGGATCAGCTCGAGGCCACCGAAAGGGAGCAGGTGGTCACAGACGAGCGGCACCGGATCGCCCACGAGCTGCACGACCGCGTGGCGCAGACGTTCTTCAGCATCGGTCTCACCACCAGGGCGGCGCTCGACCAGGCGACCGACCCCGGCGACGCTGTGCACGGGACGCTGGCGAGCATCTTGCGCTCCGCCGAGCAGGGCGCTGGCCAGGTGCGCGATGCCATCTTCGCGCTCACCCGCGCCGAGGTGCACGACCGCGGACTGGTCGAGGCTTTGTGGCAGCTGGTCCGCAACTTCCAGCAGGCGACTGGCATCGAGGCCGACCTGGTCGTTTCTGGGGCGGAGCACCGCGCCCCGCCGGAGGTCGCGGAAGCGCTGCACGCCATCGCCAGGGGGGCGCTGGACAACGTCGGGCAGCATGCCCGGGCCAGCGCCGTGGTGGTGAGTCTCCGCTTCGAGCCAGATGCGGCCACACTGACCGTCCAGGACGACGGCGTCGGGGCGTCGCCCCTCATGCTGAGCACCCTGGCCGACAGCGCCACGCGCTTCGGCCTGCGCGGCATGCGCGAGCGGGTCGTGCGTCAGGGTGGAACCTTCACGGCGGCGCCGGGCGACGAGGGCGGATTCGTGGTGCGGGTGTGCCTGCCACTGCCGGACCCCGGCGTCGTGGCAGGCGGCTGACGCTAATCCTGTGGGCAGCGCCAGCAGACGCCGTCTGTCAGACAGTGGCCATCCGGGTCCTCGTTCGCGAGCAGGTGCCGCTGGCCCTCGGCACAGTGCGCCTGCACGTCAGCGGAGTTGGCGCAGCCGGCGGCGTGCCAGGCGATACGGTCGGCTGACGGGCCAGCCTCCTGGCGCTTGTCAGTGCGGACGACGGCGCGCCAGAACAGGCGTGTCGCGGCCACAGGGGGAGCGGGATCGGGAGTGAGCGCCGGAGTGACAGTCGGAGCGGGAGCGGGGGTGGTAGTAGCAGTGGGACGGACGTCTTGCAGCGTAGCCATGGTGGCAACCTCTCTCGGCCAGCGGCACCTGATGAGAGGCTCCTTTCCGCCCGTCGACAATCGGATGGTATCGGACGGGGCGCGCGGACGCGGAATATGCCGCCGGGCGACAGGCGCGTGGCTGCGCGGTGTGTGCCGAATGGCGGTGGGGGTCCGGGCCACGAGTGGTACGGTTGCCGTATGCCCCGCCGCCGGCCCGTGCCACCAGACGACGAGGCGGCGCGGGATCGTGCCGCGGGCGACGGGTCGGCCGCCAGGACCGGCTGGTCGCCGCGCGGCATGCTCATCCCGTACGTGCTGGTCGCCGTCTCGCTCCAGCGCGCCCACGGCTACCTGATCGAGGAGTACTTGAAGAGCCTGGGCTTCTTTGGGATCGAGATGAGCACCCTGTACCGGACGCTGCGCCAGCTCGAGAAGGACGGCTTGCTGCTGTCCGCGTGGGAGCCTGGGCCCACCGGACCGGCGCGACGGGTGTACACCATGACCGAGGCTGGCCGCACCTGGCTTGACAGCTGGGCCGGCGCCCTGGAGCTGTACCGTGGGATGATCGACCGCTTCTTCGGCCTGTATACCGCCGCCCGGCCGCCAGGCAGCGCCACCGGACCGGGCGGCGAGCCGCGGCCGGGCGGCTGAGCCGTCGGCCGGGGCTCAGCCGTGGTCGACCAGCCAGTCGGCCACCCTCGGCCACAGGTCGGTGCTGGCGACCCGGCCCACCACGATGCCCACGTGGCCGCCCTTGACGACCAGCTCCGTCCTGTCCTGGCTGCTCACCAGGCTCAGGATGGCGCGCGTCGTGGGGCGCGGGGCGATGGCGTCGGCGCTGGCCGCGACGTTGAGCAGCGGACAGGCGATGCGCTCCAGCCGAACGGCCCGCCCACCCATCTGGAGCCGGCCGCGGGCCAGCGTGTTCTCCTGGTAGAAGAGCTTGATCCACTGGCGGTAGGCGGCGCTCGGGAACGGCACCCCCTGGTTGACCCAGCGGTACATGGCCTGCCACCCCGCCACGTCGAAGCGCGGGTCGCCGAGCTTGTCCCAGAGCCGGACGTAGGTGCCGACGGTGCTCGGCAGCACGTTCAACACTTTGAGCCGAGGTCGGGCATGGTGCCGGGCACCGTCGGGTAGATCTCGGTCAGGCGGTCGACGGGGAAGGCGTCGCGGGCCGTCCAGGTGCCGAACTGGCCGGCGTCGGCGAAGTCGATCGGCGCCGTGAACAGGACCAGGTTGTTGACCGTCTCGGGATACAGGGCAGCGAAGCACGCGGCCAGCGTGCCGCCGATGCAGTAGCCCAGAATGGTCAGCTCCGCCACGTCGGCTAGCCTGGCTGCCTGGCGAACGGCGCGGGTGAGATAGCGGGTGACGAGCCCGTCGAGGTCGAGGTCGCGGTCCTCGTCGCCCGGGATGCCCCAGTCGAGCAGGAACACGTCGAAGCCGCGGTCCAGCAGGTACGCCACGAAGCTGGCGCCCGGCTTCAGATCGAGGATGTAGGCGCGGTTGATCAGGGGCAGCACCAGGAACACGGGGGTGCGCTGGGAGGCCGGCGTGTCGCGGGTGTAGCGGAAGAGCTGGGCCTTGTTCTTGCGCCACACGACTGTCCTGGGCGTGGCGCCGACGGGGGGCATCCCGCGCCCCAACGACCGCGTGCATCACGTCCAGGACCCGCTCGGACGCGCCGAGAACGGCGCCGAATGGCGTTCTGGAGGGCGGTGTTCCAGGCGCGCTCGTTGGCGTCGTAGATCTGGCGCCAGAGCTCGAAGGGATCGGCGGGTCTTGGAGCAGGGCCGGTGGGCGGGTCGGTGGGCGTGGTCACGGGCGGGCACCTCCTGGAAGCCAGGTCGAAGTACGGCGCATCTATATGCATAATGCACTTACCGGATACGAACAGCGAAACAGCAGTCCGGCAGTAGCCGCAAGGAGCGTACCGCCATGCTCAGCCCCGCCAACACCGCCGACCCCAGCTCGGCCTCCAACCAGACCGCTCGCGCCGCCGCCGACTCTGCTCGCGCCTTTCAGGACGGCACCGTCGCCACCAGCCGCTCCCTGTTCACCGCCTGGGCCGGCTCGGCCGAAGCGTTCCTGCGCGCCGGCCTCGACGTCCAGAACGCCGCCATCGACGCCGGCCTGGCTGTCTACGACCGCGCCACCGCCAGCAACCGCGAGCTGCTGCGGCGCTGGGCCGAGGGCGCCCACCAGACCCAGACCACCCTGCTCGACCAGTGGCAGGCCGGCGTCAAGGCGACCGAGCACGGCGCCGCCGAGACCGGCCGCAACGGCGCCGCGCGCTAGCCTTAGGCACACGACCCACACGCCACGGCAGCGGGAGCGCCTAATGCGCTCCCGCTGCCGGCTACCGGCTACATGTACAGCCCGCCGTTGACGGCGATCACCTGGCCGGTCACGTAGCCGCCGTAGGCCAGCAGAAAGATCGTCGCCTGGGCGATCTCCTCGGGCCGACCAAAGCGGCCCATCGGGATGCGCTCGAGCACCCGCTCCTTGGCCGTCTCCGGCATGGCGCCGACCATCTCCGTCTCAATGAAGCCGGGCGCCATGCAGTTCACCGTGATGCCCTTCTTGGCCAGCTCCAGGGCGGCCGACTTGGTGAAGCCGATCATGCCCGCCTTCGCGGTGGAGTACTTCGCCTAGCCAAAGTTGCCCGCCTGGCCCACCACCGAGCTGATGTTGATGATCCGGCCGTAGCCTTGCTGGAGCATGCACGGCAGCACCTGGCTGGTGACGTTGAAGATGCTCTGCAGGTTCACGTCGATGACGGCGTTCCAGTCGGCGTGGGTCATCTTGGCCAGACTGCGGTCGCGAGTAATGCCGGCGTTGTTGACCAGGAAGTCGATCTTGCCGAAGGCCGCGCCCGCCACCCGCTACCAGGCCAGCTTGTCCTGACAGAATCCCCATGGCGCTCTCCCGGGTGTCATTGTAGACCCTCCTCTCTGGCATGGGGCATGCAGGCAGGGTACTGTAAGGCCCCGAAAGCGCGCACGGGGAGGTGCTGGTGGACGGACAACCGCGTGGTTCGGACCCGGCCGTCGCCGAGGCGGACGGCCTCGCGGTGACGTGGCAGCCGACAGCCAGCCAGGTGGCCGGCAGCAATCTCCACCGGTTCATGGACCGCCACGGTCTTGCCGACTACCCCGCGCTGCTGCGCTGGGCCAGCGACGACGTGGCCCGCTTCTGGGATGCCGTGGCGCGCGATCTCGACCTCGAGTGGTACGCGCCGTACCGGGCGGTGCTCGACCTGTCGCGGGGCGCTGAGTGGGCCCGCTGGTGGGTTGGCGGCCAGTTCAACTACGTGCACAACGCGGTCGACAAGCACGCGTACGGGACGGCCATTCCGGACAAGGCCGCGCTCATCTGGGAGGGTGAGGACGGCGACACGCGCCGACTCTCCTACCGCGAGCTGGCCGAGGAGACCAATCGCTGCGCCAACGCGCTGCGGGCGCTGGGCATCGGCAAGGGCGATCGCGTTGGCCTGTACCTGCCCATGATCCCCGAGGTGGTCGTCGCCCAGCTGGCCCTGGGCAAGATCGGCGCCATCTACACGCCGATCTTCTCGGGCTTCGGCCCCGACGCGGTCGCCGCCCGACTCCAGGACTGCGGCGCCAGGCTGTTGATCACCGCTGACGGCGTGTCGCGGCGCGGCAAGCCGGTCGCCACGAAGGAGGTCGCCGACGCCGCGGTCGACCAGTGCCCGAGCGTGGCCACCGTGCTGGTGGTGGAGCGGGCCGGCCGCGGCACCGCGACGCCCTGGGTCCCGGGCCGGGACGTGTGGTGGCACGACGCCGTCGGCGGGGCGTCGCCCGAGGCGGTGACCGAGCGCACCGACCCCGAGGATCCCTACCTGCTCATCTACACGTCCGGGACCACTGGCAAGCCGAAGGGCGTCGTGCACACCCACGGCGGCTTCCCGATCAAGGGCGCCCAGGATATGGCCCACTGTTTCGACGTCCGCCGGACCGACACGTTCCTGTGGCCGACGGACATGGGCTGGATGATGGGCCCCTGGCTGGTGAGCGGCACGCTGATGCTGGGCGCCACCTGCTTCCTGTACGACGGCGCCCCGGACTACCCGGCGCCGGATCGGCTCTGGGACATGGTGGAGCGGCACCGCATCACAGTGCTCGGGATCGCGCCCACGGCGGTGCGCGCGCTGATGCGGGCGGGCGACGAGTGGGTGACGCGCCACGACCGTTCGAGCCTGCGGGTGCTTGGCTCGTCGGGCGAGCCGTGGAACCCGAGCGCGTGGCGCTGGCTGCAGGACCTCGTCGGCGAAGGCCGCTGCCCGCTCATCAACTACTCCGGCGGGACGGAGATCAGTGGCGGCATCGTCGCCAGCACAGTGCTGTCGTCCCAGAAGCCCACGTCGTTCGCCGGACCGGTGCCCGGAATGGACGCGGACGTGGTCGACGACAGCGGCGCCCCCGTGCGCGGCTCCGTTGGCGAGCTCGTCATTCGGCAGCCCTGGCCCGGCATGACGCGCGGCTTCTGGGGCCCGGACGGCGCCGAACGCTACCTGGACGCCTACTGGTCGCGGCTCCCCGGCGTCTGGGTCCATGGCGATTGGGCACGGGTCGACGCGGACGGCTTCTGGTACATCCTGGGCCGGTCGGACGACACCATCAAGGTGGCCGGCAAGCGGCTTGGCCCGGCCGAGGTAGAGTCGGCGGCTGTTGCCCATCCCGCGGTCGCCGAGGCGGCCGCCGTCGGCGTCCCCGACGCTATCAAGGGTGAGAAGGTGGTTGTCTTCTGCGTGCCCCGCGTGGCTCCGGCCGACGCCGGGGTCGAGCTCGAGCAGCTGCGCGCGGATGTCGGCGCGGCCATTGTGCGCGTTCTGGGCAAGGCGCTGAAGCCGGACCGGGTCCTGTTCGTGCGCGAGCTGCCCAAGACGCGCAGCGGCAAGGTGATGCGCCGGGTCATCCGGAGCGTCCATCTGGCGCAGGCTCCCGGCGACCTCGGCTCGCTGGACAACCCGTCGGCCCTGGAGGGCATCCGTGACGCGCGCTGACGAGGCCGACAAGCTGGACACGACCGGAGCCGTCGCCGGCGACCTGGCGCCCGACGCGCGCCCGGGGGCCGCTCCCTCACCCTCGGAGCTCGTGGCGTTGGAGCATCTGGCGCCGGCCGCTTTCCGCGCGCCCGCGCTGCTCCAGGTCGGCTGGGGCGCGTTCGCGGCAACGCTGCCAGCCGTTCTGGCGGAGATCGGCGTCCAGCGGCCACTACTGGTTACCGACCGCACCGTCCGCGGCCTCCCGCCAGTGCGGGCTGCCGTCGACGCGTTGGCGCCTGGCGTGCGTTTCGCCGACGTCTTCGACGCGATTCCGGGTGAGCCGACGACGCGCGAGGTCGACGCCGGCGTCGCCGTGGTCCGCGGCGCCGCGTGCGACGGCATCGTCGCGGTCGGCGGCGGCGCCGTGCTGGACTCGGCCAAGGCGATAGCGCTGCTGGCGGCCAGCGGCGGCAGCGTGACCGAGTTCCGTGGGGTGAACCGTTTCCCGCGGCCCGGTCTGCCGCTGGTGGCGGTCCCGACCACGGCGGGCACTGGCAGCGAGGTCACCCGGTTCACGGTGATCATCGACCCCGCCAGCCAGGTGAAGCTGCTGATCACCGACGACAAGATGGTGCCGCGCGCGGCCATCGTCGACCCCTCACTCATGGTCGACGCGCCGCCGCGGGTCACGGCATCCGCGGGCGTTGACGCGCTGACCCACGCCATCGAGGCGTACGTCAGCCGCAGGAGGACGCCGCTGACCGACACGCTGGCCCTGTCCGCCATCCGGCGCCTGGTCTGGTCGCTGCCTGTCGCCTTCGCCGATGGCCGCAACGCCGCCGCGCGGTGCGCCGCGGCGGTCGGCGCTCTCGAAGCAGGGCTGGCCTTCTCCAACGCCTCGGTGGCGCTGGTCCACGGCATGTCGCGGCCGCTCGGGGCCCTGTTTGGCGCTCCCCACGGCATCGCCAACGCCATGCTGCTGCCAGTGGTCACCGCCTACAGCCTGCCGGCCGCGCCGGAGCGCTACCGTGACGTCGCCCAGGCGCTCGGGGTGGACGTCGCCGGGTTGGCGTTGGAGCCGGCGGTCGCCGCGCGGCGTGGGCTCGAGGTCATCGAGGGCCTGTGCCGGACGCTGGCCATCCCGACGCTGGTGGGCTACGGCATCGACCGCGCAGCGCTGGAGCGGGCGGCGGCGAAGATGGCAGAGGACGCCCTGGCCAGCGGCAGCCCGGCCAACAACCCGCGCGTGCCGACCGCCGCCGAGATCGTCGACCTGTACCTACGCGCCAGCTGACGAGCTGACGAGCTGTCAGCTATCAGCCGTCAGCCATCAGCACTCCTCAGGGCGTGCGGCGCGCTGCGCCTGGGCCCAACACTGCGATACGCTTCTCTAGCTGAGCTGATAGCTGACAGCTGATAGCTCGTCCGGAGGATTCACATGGTCACATCCGCCCCCGACGCGCCCATCGCGGACCTGTACGCTCACTTCATCGGCGGGCGGCGCGTCTCGGCCGATGGCGCGCCCGACCTCGTCCGCGCCAACCCCGCCCACACCGACCAGGTGCTCGGCCGCCTCCGCTCCGCCGACGCCGACCTCGTGCAGCAGGTGGTGCGCAACGCCGCCGCGGCCTGGCCGGCCTGGCGCAACACCCCAGCGCCCACCCGCGGGCGCGTGCTCCTCGAGGTGGCCCGTCTCATGGACAAGCACCGCGAGGAGCTGGCCCACCTCATCGCCCTCGAAGAGGGCAAGCCGCTGAAGGACGCCCGCGGCGAAGTGCAGCGCAGCCTGAACATCACCGAGTTCATGAGCGGCGAGGGCCGCCGCTTCGGCGGCTACACCTCGGCGTCCGAGTCCGCCACCAAGTTCGCCTTCACCACCCGCCAGCCGCTTGGGGTCGTCGCCGCCATCACGCCGTGGAACTTCCCGCTGGCAATCCCGGCCTGGAAGATCGCGCCGGCGCTGGTCGCCGGCAACGCGGTGGTGCTGAAGCCAGCGTCGGCCACCCCGGCGTCGGCGGTGCGTCTGGCGGAGCTGTACCTCGAGGCTGGCCTGCCCGAGGGTGTCCTGAACGTCCTGGTCGCCCGCGGCGGGGTCGCGGCCGAGATGCTGCTCGACGCCCCCGAGGTCCGCGCGGTCACGCTCACCGGCAGCACCAGCACCGGACGCCACGTCGCCGCCCGCTGCGCCGCCCGCGGCGTGCCGGTGCAGGCCGAGCTTGGCGGCAAGAACGCCGCCATCGTGCTCGCCGACGCCGACCTCGACCTGGCGACGGTCGGGATCGTCGAGGGCGCCTTCGGCTCCACCGGCCAACGGTGCACCGCCACCAGCCGGGTGATAGTCGTCGACGCGGTCGCTGACCGGCTGCTCGACCGGGTGGTGGCGCGGACGCGGGCGCTGCGGGTCGGCGACGGCACCCAGGAAGACACCGACGTCGGGCCTGCCGTCTCGTCCGAGCAGCGCGACCAGGTGCTGCGCTACCTGGACGTCGGCAGGAGCGAGGGCGCCGAGCAGGTGTACTCCGGCGACGTCGCGGACCTGGCCCACGGCCACTGGCTGGCGCCGACGGTCTTCGACCGCGTGTCCCCGGACATGCGCATCGCCCGCGAAGAGATCTTCGGGCCGGTCCTGTCGGTGATCCGCGTGCCGGATGCCGATGCGGCGTTCGCGGCGGCCAACGCCGTCGAGTACGGCCTGGCGGCGTCGGTCTACACCCGCGACGTGCAGGCGATCTTCCGCTTCGTCGACCGCGTCGACGTCGGCATGGCCAACGTGAACCAGCCGACGCTGGGCGGCGAAGTGCACCTGCCGTTCGGCGGCGCCAAGGCGTCGGCCATCGGACCGCATGAGCAGGGGCGCGAGGCCATCGACTTCTTCACCAAGGTCAAGACCGTCTACATCAACCACGGAGGCTGACTGCTGACTATGGTGGATGCCGTCGTCGTCGCCGCCGGCCGATCGGCCATCGGCCGCGCCAACAAGGGCTCTCTGGAGGGCGTCCGTCCGGACGATCTTGGCGCCCAGGTCGTGCAGCGGGTGCTGGAGAGGGTGCCGAACCTGCCGCTGTCCCAGATCGAGGATCTGCTGTGCGGCTGCGGCCTGCCCGGCGGTGAGCAGGGCTTCAACCTCGCCCGCGTCATCAGCCTGCTGGCGCGGCTGGACGTTCCGGGCGCTACTGTCAACCGCTACTGCTCGTCGTCCCTACAGACCACCCGCATGGCGGCGCACGCGATCAGGGCGGGCGAGGGTGACGTCTTTCTGAGCGTCGGCGTCGAGTGCGTGTCCCGCTACGGCAACGGCTCCGCCGACCCGCCATCGGCCCAGAATCCGCGCCTCCAGCCCGGCAACCCGGAGGGCTACCCGGACGTCTACATCGCCATGGGCCAGACGGCCGAGAACGTCGCCGAGCGCGAGGGCATCTCCCGTCGGGAGATGGACGAGTTCGCCGTCAAGAGCCAGAACGCCGCCGTCAAGGCGCGCGACGACGGCTTCTTCGACCGTGAGATCGTCCCCGTGCCGCTGCCCAACGGTGGCACCTTCGACCGCGACGACGGCCCCCGGCCCGGCACGACGCTGGAGGTGCTGTCGGGCCTGAAGCCCGTCTTCCGTGACAACGGGACAGTCACCGCGGGCAACGCCTGCCCTCTGAACGACGGCGCGGCGGCCGTGGTGGTCATGTCCGATCAACGGGCGCGGGAGTTGGGGATCGCCCCGCTGGCGCGCATCGTGGCGACGGCGGTGTCCGCGCTCGACCCGGAGTACATGGGGCTCGGCCCGATTGGCGCGTCGCAGCGGGCGCTCGAGCGCGCCGGAATGACCATCGACGACGTGGACGTCGTCGAGATCAACGAGGCTTTCGCCGCCCAGGTCATCCCGTCGGCCCGGGCGCTCGGGGTGGACCCTATGAGCGACAAGCTGAACCCGCACGGTGGCGCCATCGCGCTCGGCCACCCGTTCGGCATGACCGGCGCACGCATCCTGTGCACCCTGCTCAACGGCCTCCAGACGATGGACAGAACTGTCGGTCTGGAGACGATGTGCGTGGGCGGCGGCCAGGGGATGGCCATGATCGTGGAGCGCCTCGCCTGAGCGCCACGACCGCGGCCGATCCCCCCTGGCCGGGTGGCCCTGCTTACACCTTCGCTGGTCCGCCGGCTGCCACTGCCGGGTTCTCGATAGGCACCCCGATCACGGAGCCGTACTCCGTCCATGAGCCGTCGTAGTTCTTCACGTTGGGGATGCCCAGCAGCTCCTTCAGCACGAACCAGGTGTGTGACGACCGCTCGCCAATGCGGCAGTAGGCGATGACGTCCGTGTTGCTGGCGACGCCCTTGCCGCCGTAGAGGGCGCGCAGCTCGTCGTCGCTCTTGAAGGTGCCGTCCTCATTCGCCGCCTGGGCCCACGGGATGTTCTGAGCGCCCGGGACGTGCCCCGCGCGCTGGGCAGTCTCCGTCATGCCGGGCGGGGCGATCACCTGGCCGGTGTACTCCGCCGGCGAGCGCACGTCCACCAGGACGGTCCCGTCGCCGGCGTTCACGTGGTCCAGCACCTCCTTCAGCGATGCTCGGATGCCGAAGTTCGGCTCGCTGGCGTGGTACGTGGTTGGCTGGAACGACGCGACGTCAGTGGTGAGCGGTCGGCCTTCGAGCTCCCACTTCTTGCGGCCGCCGTTCATAAGCGCCGCGTCCGCGTGCCCGTAGATCTTAGCCACCCAGTAGGCGAAGGCGGCGAACCAGTTGTTGTTGTCGCCGTAGAAGACCAGCTTGGTATCGGCGGTCGCGCCGGCCTGCCCCAACAGCGCCTCCCAGCTGGCTCGCGATGGGATGTCGCGGCGCACCGGGTCGCCCAGCTGCGTCGTCCAGTTGATGCCCACGGCGCCCTGGATGTGGCCCTGGCCGTACATGGCGGTGTCGACGTCGACTTCGAGAAGCCGCACCTTGGGGTCGTGCAGATGCTCGGCAACCCAGTCGGTCGAAACGAGTGCCGCGGGGTTTGCGTAGCTCATGGATCCTCCTTAATTGAATCCTTAAATCCTCAAGTGTCGAGTGTGTTGCCCGACGTATCGTGGCGATGGCGCGAATGTGCCGCTCAGGCGGGCCAGTCGCGCAGCTCACCATCGTCGACGCAGGCGCCCGCCCCGAGGCGCATGCTGACGAAGTTCTTGCTGACCGGCCAGGCGATAATGTGCTCCGCCCAGTGGCGGCGGTCCGCGGCTGGGAGACGCTGGGCCAGGTCGGCCGCTGACGCGTGGATGAGCGCGTCGCCGGCCGCGATGCCGAAGTCGAGCGACCAGCCCTCGGGCGAGCGGACGCGGCCCACCGTGTTGGTGCGGATGACGCGCCAGCCAGTGGTAGCCCGGTAGCGGTCGAGAACGTGGGCGTCGAACCAGAGCGGCATGACAGCGGCGTCGCCCCCGAGGACCCTGATGTACACCGGCACAAGGGAAGGATCGACCGGCTGCCGGGCGACCGTCTGGGCACCAGTCACTGCTGACGCGGCCCGCGCCGCGAGCCGACCAACGTCGAGATACTCAATGGACCACCTCGACGTTAGGCAACCCGCGGCCCGCCCGTCAAATTCCCGACCAGCGGCGCTTGTCCGGGCTTGACCGCCTGTCGGCCGAAACGTACCCTTCTGGCAGGCGCGGCGCTGCCGCCGTCCGCCGGGTGGCGCCCGGCGCTGCCTCATCTCATGCACACCAGGGGGCGCAGGTGGCACAGGGCTTCCGGGCAGTTCGCAGCGGTGATCGGCTCGCCCAGCCGCGCTTGCGACCGCCATCCTCGGTCCGCGTTCCGCTGCGCCACGCCCTGGGTCGCGACTGGGTAGCCGGCTGGCTGTTCATCGCACCGTGCCTGGTTGTCCTGGTCGGCCTGATCGCTTACCCGTTCGTCTCCGCCATCCTGCTCAGCTTCCAGGCCAAGCTCGTCGGCACCCCGGGCGTCTGGGTCGGATTCCAGAACTACTACGACCTGCTCTTCGGCCGCGATCTGAGCGCCCAGTTCCTCCAGTCCGTCAAGGTGACAGTCCTGCTGACCGTGGTGGCTCAGGCGTGCAAGTTCGTTCTTGGCATGTGTATGGCCCTGCTGCTGAACGAGCAGTTCAAAGGGCGCAACGTCATGCGCGCCTTCTTCTTCATCCCGTGGGCCATCCCGACGCTGATCGCCGGCCTGACGTGGAAGTGGATGTACGACGGCAGCGCGGTCGGCCTGCTGAACATGCTGGCTCTGCGGCTCGGTCTGACAAAAGATTTGATCCAGTGGCTGGGCAACTACGACCTGGCGCTGTGGGCGGTGATGGTGGCCGTGGTCTGGGCCAGCACGCCGTTCTGGGGCATGATGTTCCTGGCCGGCTTGCAGGCCATCCCGCCGGACCTGTACGAGGCGGCTGAGATCGACGGCGCCGACGTGGTCCAGCGGTACCTGCACGTGACCCTCCCGGGCTTGACGCCCATCATCATCATCACGGCGCTGCTGTCCACCATCTGGACCGCCAACAGCATCAACTTCGTCTACGTGCTCACTGGTGGCGGCCCAGCTGGCGCCACGCGCACCTTCCCGCTCCTGGCATATGAGATCGGCGTCGCCGGCGCCCAACGTCTCGGAATGGGCGCCACTATCTCGCTCTTCTTCTTCCCGGTCTTCCTCGTCATGATCTACGTGCTCACCAGGCGGATGCTCGGGGAGGAGCGGTGAACGGTCGACGGCCGCGGGTGGCTCGACGCGCGGTCCTCGCGGCTGGGCTGGTGCTCTCCAGCGTCTGGACCGGCCTGCCACTGTTCTGGATCGTGGTCACCGCTATCAAGCCGCAGCTGCTGATCTACCGCGAACCGCAGCTGCTGCCCTCGCAGGTCACGGGCGAGCACTTCGCCTTCGTTCTAGGCAAGACGCCCTTTCTGCACTACGTCCAGAACAGCCTCACGGTGACCTTCGTGACCACGCTGGCCGCCATGGTCATCGGCACGCTGGCCGCGTACGCGATCGTCCGGCTGCACTTCAGTGGCCGCCGCTGGGTGGCGCGGGCGGTCTTCGTCACCTACCTGGTGCCTGCCTCCTTGCTGTTCATCCCGATGTTCCAGGTGATCTACTCGCTCGGCCTGATGGACAACGTGGTGGGGCTGATGGTCACCTACCTGACCTTCACGGTGCCTTTCGCCACCTGGACGATGATCGCCTACTTCCGCAACGTGCCCGGCGAGCTTGAGGACGCGGCGCTGGTCGACGGCTGCTCACGCTTCCAGGCGCTCGCCCGGATCATGGTGCCGATAGCGCTCCCCGCGCTGGTCGTGGTGGCGCTCTTCGCCTTCACCCTGTCGTGGAACGAGTTTCTCTACGCGCTGGTCTTCATCGGCAGCGACTCGCAAAAGACACTGACCATTGGCTTGATCGGCCTGGTGCGCGGCGATACCTTCCCGTGGGGACCCATGATGGCCGCCTCCACGCTCGGTGCGCTGCCGCCGATAATCGTCTACATCGTCTCGCAGAAGTGGGTCGTCTCCGGACTCGCGGCGGGCAGCGTCAAGGGTTGACGGACACCGAGACCGAGAGGGAGGTTCTATGAGGCTCGACGAAAGCATGGGGCTGGGCGGAGGCCAACGGCCGACCCGGCGCCAGCTTCTGACCTATCTCGGCGTGGGCGCGGTGGCCCTGGTTGCGGCTTGCGCGCCCGCGGCGCCGAGCGGCTCGACCGGTGCCGCCTCAGGCGCCGGCGGCGCGCAGCCGGCCGGCGGATCTGGCACGTCGAATGGCACCAAGCTCACCGTCTGGGGCTGGCAGAGCTTCACCCCCGAGGGCGACAAGGCGCTTGGCGACATGATGACCGCCTGGGGCTCGGCGAACAAGACGAGCGTCGAGTACGTCGTCGTCGAGAACTCCCAGTTTCCCCAGAAGCTGGCAGCCGCGGTCGAGGCCAAGGCGCCGCCGGACCTGGTGATGCTGACATCGGGGTCGTCGGTCCTCGACTACGCGGGCCGCGACCTGTTCGTCGACCTCACCGACCTGTGGAACGGCTTGAGCAAGCAGGCGGGTGGGTTCGTGAAGTTCGTCGAGCCGCTGTACCGCATCGGTTCGACCTACTTTGGCATCCCTTTCGAGAGCGAGGCGTCGCCCCTGTTCGCGCGGCTGGACCTCATCGAGAAAGCCACGGGCTCCCGGGACCTGCCGAAGACGCTCGACGAGCTGACCAACGTGTGCCGCAAGCTCAACGACCCGCCGTCGCTGTACAGCTTCGGCTTCACGCTCGGTCGCACACCGGACTGCCAGGGCAACGCCATCAACATCATCTGGAATGATGGTGGGGCGCTGGTCGACAAGGACGGGAAGGTCGCCCTGAACAGCCCAGAGACCGTGGCGGCGGTGACCCGCATCAAGGGGTGGTGGGACGAGAAGCTCATCCCGCCGGCCTCACCGACCTGGGACGACACCGGCAACAATGCCGCCTACCAGTCCAAACAGTCGGCGTTCGTGATCAACCCGCCGTCGATCTACGGCTGGATGGACGCGAACGACAAGGAGCTTCTGGGCAACTCGACGATGGCCCCTGTGCCGGCGGGCAAGTCCGGCAGCTACGCCGGAGGTGGCGCGTGGTCGTGGTCCATCTTCAAGACGAGCAAGAACGCCGACGGCAGCAAAGACCTGATCCGCTATCTGATGGACCCGAAGCGGCTCCAGACCGTCTACGCCGCCGTTGGCGGCCGCTGGTACCCGATCTATCTGGACGGCCAGAAGGACGAGTTCTGGACGTCGCGGCCAGGCTTCAAGTTCTACCCCGATCTGATCGCCGGCGGCCGCGACCTGAGCTGGCCGGCGCAGCCCGACCCGTCGCTGATGGCGGCGCTTGGCGAGCTGCAGACGCGCCTGGTGATCCCCGACATGATCCAGGACGTCATCGTGAAGAATACCCCTGTCGCCGACGCGGTCAAGAAGGCGCACGACGCCATGGTGGAGATCTGGAAGGCGCGCGGTGCCAGGGTCTGATGCCGGCGGGATGGGTGAGGGAGTTGGAGTTGAAGTTGAAGTTAGAGTGGGAGAGAACGCATGACGTCTGAGCTGGACGCCAGCCTGGCCGTCTTCGAGGAGCTGTTCGACGACCTCACCAGGCTCGTCCAGGGGCTGGACGATGCCTGTGTGAACTGGGTCCCGCCGGCGCCCGAGACGAACTCCATCGCTGTGATGGTCACGCACATCGTGGGTTCGGTGGACACCTGGCTGGCGCGGGCGGTGGGCGAGACTATCGAGCGCGACCGGGACGCCGAGTTCGCCGCGCGCGACTCGGCCACGCGGCTGGTGGCGCGCGTCGAGGAGGGCCGAGGCCGGCTGCGGCGCCGGTACCGGCTGCTGGCCGGTTGCGACCTGTCGGCCACCCTGGCCGCTCGCCGCGTCCGCTCGCCGGAGGCGGAGACGGTGACCGGGGCGTGGTGCGTCGAACACGCCCTCGCCCACGCCGGCGAGCACTGGGGCCAGATCCAGCTGACCCGCCAGCTCTACGACGCGCAGCGGCGCTGACCAAGCTCGAACACCAAGCCGGCACGAGGCCCTTCCGGTTCGGCGATAATGGCGCGGCGGCCGCCGCTTGAGGGTGGCCCCGGACAATGCACCAGAACGGTCGCCTCCCCGCCTCGCCGCCCGCGGCCCGCTCCCCGCGCCAGCCGCGGGGCGAGGCAGCTGTCGACCTCAATGGCGTGCGGCTGCGCAATCGTGTCGTCGCGTCGGCCAGTCTCCTGGGCTACGGGGCGGCCAAGGGGCGGCTCATCCTGTACGGGTTGAGCCCCATCGCCCAGTGGGTCCCGCTCGAACGGTTCGGGGCCATCACGACGCGGACGTTGACGCTCGAGCCGCGAGATGGGCACTTCACGCTGCGCGACGACTGGCGCCTACCCCAATTCCCGGAGCTGCTGCGCCGCTACAGCCGGGCGCTGCGACAGGTGGACGGCGGTTGGCTCAACGCCTTCGGTTGGTGCAACGTGGGGATCGACGCCTACTTCCGCGACTACTTCCCGCGGACGGCGCACCTGAACCGCATAGTGTCCCTCGGCGGCTTCTCGGCGGCCGAGTTCCGGGCGCTGGTGGCCACGGTGAATCAGCACGCGGCGCCCGGCGAGATCGCCGCCGTCGAGCTGAACGTGTCGTGCCACAACGTGAACTTCCCGTTCGACACCATCGTCGACCAGGTGCTGGCCGAGGCCGTGCCGCTGAGCCGCCACCCGGTCATCCTCAAGCTGTCGCCCGATGCCGACTACGTCGCCCACGCTCGCCTGGCCGAGCGGCACGGGGTGGCGGCGCTGACCGCCATCAATACCGTCAAGGGCCTGCGGCTCGACCCCGACACGGGCCGGCCGCTGCTGGCGAATCGGTACGGTGGTCTGTCAGGCAGGGCCATCAAGCCCATCGGTCTACGGGTCGTGTCCGAGCTGCGCGAGGCTGGCATTCGGCTGCCGATCATCGCCTCGGCCGGAATTCGGTCGTTCGACGACTGTCGCGAGTTCTTCTGGGCTGGCGCCGATGCGGCCAGTCTGGGCAGCGAGGTGTGGCTGGCGCCGTACTGGGGCTACCTGCTGGGCCCGTTCCGCGGCTGGCAGATCGGTCGCCTGATCGACCGGGTGGAGCGCTGGCAGCACCCGTCAACCGCCGCGTTGCCCACCCGCCTTGGTCCGGCGCAGGCGCCCGCGGCGGCCGTCCCGTGACTGCCGACCCGAGCGCCGACGTGACGCTGGGTGAGGACCTGGTCGCGGCCGCCGTGCTGCGGGGTCAATTCGTCCTGCGGTCGGGCAAGACGAGCGCCTACTACATCGACAAGTTCCTGTTCATCACGCGCCCGGCGCTGCTGAAGCGGCTGGCCGCCCAGTTGGCGCGGCGCCTGCCGGCCGATACCCAGCGCGTGGCCGGCCAAGTTCTCGGAGCGGCCCAGCTGGCCGCCGGCGTCTCGCTCGAGACGGGCCTGCCGTCGCTGCTGGTGCGCACCGAGAAGAAGGAGTACGGGACGGCCAAGGCGATCGAGGGTGAGCTGCGACCAGGCGACCGTGTGGTCGTCGTCGAGGACGTGGTGACCACCGGCGGCGCCGCGCTGGCCGCCGTGGCGAGCCTCCGGAACGCTGGGGCCGAGGTTCTGGGCGTCGTGGCCGTGGTCGACCGCGAGGAGGGCGGCGCAGCCGCGTTCACCGCCGCTGGCGTCCCGTACCAGGCCCTGTTCACCAAGAGCCAGCTCGGCCTGTGACCACGTCCTGAGCCTGTGGTTCGTGGTTCGACGGGCTCACCCTGAGCGGGGCTCGGAACTTCCGGGACGCTGCGCTAAGGTAGCCTAGCCCTATGCAGCTGGACGATCGCGACGCCGTCATCGTCGGGTACGTACGCACTCCCTTTGGCCGCTACGGAGGTATGCTCGCGACCGCGCGGCCGGACAGCCTCGCCGCGCACGTCGTCGCCCAGCTCGTGGAGCGGGCCGGCATCGACCCGGCGGAGGTAGACGACGTGCTCCTCGGCTGCGCCAACCAGGCCGGTGAGGACAACCGGAACGTCGCCCGCATGGCGGCGCTGCTGGCCGGTCTGCCGGTGCAGGTTCCTGGCCAGACGGTGAACCGCCTGTGTGGCTCCGGGCTGCAGGCGATCAACAGCGCCGCCCAGGCGATCTGGAGCGACGAGGGCGACCTCTTCATCGCCGGCGGTGTGGAGAGCATGACCCGCTCGCCGGTCGTCATGTTGAAGCCCGAGGCGGGCTTTCCTCGGGGCGTACCCGAGATGGCCGACTCCACGCTCGGCTGGCGCTTCCCCAATCCCGCGCTGGTCGCCGACGGCCATACCGTCTCGCTGGGACAGACGGCGGAGAATGTGGCGGAGCGGCGCGGCGTCTCGCGGCAGGAGCAGGACGAGCTCGCGCTTCGCAGCCAGCAGAAGGCGGCGCGCGCGGTGGCCGCTGGCCTGCTCGCGGAGGAGATAGTCGCAACCCCGGTGCCACGACCCAGGGGACTCACTGCCACCGTCAGCGAGGACGAGCACCCCCGCCCCGACACGAGCCTCGACGCCCTGGCGCGCCTGTGGCCGGCCTTCGCGGAGGGCGGCACTGTCACCGCTGGCAACTCCTCGGGCATCAATGACGGCGCCGCGGCGCTGCTGGTCGCGTCGGGGGAGCGGGCCAGGGCGCTCGGCCTGGAACCGCTCGCCCGCATCGTGAGCACCGCCGTGGCGGGTGTACGCCCAGACGAGATGGGGCTTGGCCCGATCCCGGCCGCGCGCAAGGCGGTCGAACGGGCCGACAGCCGCCTGGAGGAGATGGACGTCGTCGAGCTGAACGAGGCGTTCGCGAGTCAGGTGGTGGCGTGCTTGAACGACCTGGGCGTGGACTGGCGCGACGACGCTCGGGTCAACCCGACCGGCGGCGCCATAGCGCTCGGGCATCCGCTCGGCGCCTCGGGCGCGCGCCTGGCGGGCACCGGTGCGCTGGCGCTGCGCCGCCAGGGGAAGCGCTACGCGCTGATCACGCTGTGCATTGGCGTGGGCCAGGGCATCGCCACGGTGCTGGAGGGCTGAGCCGGCCAGCGGCGTGTCTTACCACCTACCACCTACCACCTACCACGGCCACGGGTGGGTCAGGGCGACCGGCGCGGGTCGAGCGCGTCGCGCAGGCCGTCGCCGATGTAGTTGATCGAGAGCACCGTCACGAAGATCAGCACGCCGGGGAAGATGGCCCAGTGGGGCGCGATGTCCAGGAAGTTCTGGGCGTCGTACAGCAGGCGGCCCCACGTGGGCACGTCGGGTGGAAAGCCGAGTCCCAGGAACGAGAGCGCCGACTCGGTGATGATGGCCGACCCGACGCCTACCGTGGCCGCCACGATGATCGGGCCGACGCTGTTGGGCAGGATGTGGCGGACCATGATGCGGCGCCGGCCGGCGCCCAGGCAGCGCGCCGCCTCGACGAACTCCTTCTGCTTCAGGGAGAGGAAGGACGCGCGGACCAGCCGGGCCAACGCCATCCAATTCAGCGCGCCGATGATGAAGACGATCAGCAGGAAGATGCCCACCTCAGGTCCGAAGGCCTGGCGGAGCGGGTCGCGGAAGAGGAACACCGTCAGCAGGAGCAGGGGCAGCGCTGGCAGCGACAGGAAGAGGTCGGTCAGGCGCATCAGCAGGGTGTCGGCGGTGCCGCCGAAGAACCCCGAGACGGCGCCGACAAGCGTCCCCAGGGTGATGGCGATCACCATGGCGACGACGCCGACCGCCATCGACACCCGACCACCAAGGAGCGCCCGCGCCAGCAGGTCGCGACCGAGATCGTCAGTGCCGAACGGGTGCGCTGGGGACGGACCCAGCAGGCCGGCCGAGTAGTCGATCGCGTCCGGCGCCGCGCGGTACACCAGCGGGCCGAGGGCCGTCGCAACCAGGAGCAGACCGAGCGTGACGAGCCCAGCCATGGCTGGGCGGTGGCGGCGGAACTGGCGCCACGCGTCCGAGGCGAGCGAGCGCGGCGGCCGCCGGGCCACAGCGTCGGCAGCCCGGGCCGCGGTCTGGCCCGGTACTGGCGCGGCGACGGTGGTGGCGGCGGCGAGGCGCTCGGCCATCAGTCGTAGCGCAACCGCGGGTCGAGCAGGCCGTACAGCACGTCGGCGACGATGTTGAACAGCACAACCAGAATGGAAAAGGTGAAAGTGATAGCCATGACCACCGGGGTGTCACTGTTCTGGATCGACGTGATGAGCAAGGCGCCGATGCCGGGGACGCGGAAGATCTGCTCCGTGATGACCGCGCCCGAGAAGACCGTCGGCGCCAGCAGGGCGATGAGGGTGACCACGGGGATGAGGCTGTTGCGCACGACGTGTCGCCAGATGACCGTCGACTCCGCCATCCCTTTGGACCGGGCCGTCCGGACGAAGTCGAGCGGCAGGTTCTCGAGGACCGACGCGCGGGTGTAGCGCACGAGCGTGGCGGTCTGGAACAGGGCCAGGACCGCGATGGGCATGATGGACTGCTTCAGTTGCGCCGCCAAGGAGGCCGGGTCGCGGATCTGGAGGGTGGAGTCGTAGATGAACGGCAGCCAGCGCAGCTTGACGCTGAAGACGATGATGAGCAGGATGCCGGTGAAGAAGGTTGGGACGGAGAATCCCATGAAGCCGAAGGTCGTGGCGAGGTGGTCGAACAGGGAGTACCGTTTGACAGCTGACAGGATGCCGATGGGGAGGGCGAGGAGGATGCTGAGGACGTAGGCGACGCCGAGGACGGCCAGGGTGTTGGGCAGGCGTTGAGCGATGAGGTCCCAGACGGGGATGCGGGAGGCGAAGGAGAAGCCCCAGTCGCCCTGCGCCATCGCCGTCAGCCATTTGACATAACGAATGGGCCATGGCTGGTCGAGCCCGAGCGAGTGGCGGATATTGTCGCGCACCTCGGGCGGCACCGCCGGGTTGGCCGCGAACTGCGCCAGCGGGTCGCCCGGTGCCAGCGCCAGGATGGCGAAGATCACGAACGAGATCAGCAGCAGCGTCGGGACCGCGATCAGCAGCCGCCGCAGGACGTAGGCGCCCATGGGGGAGAGCTGTCAGCTGTCAGCTGTCAGCGGGCAGCCGGGCCAGGGGACGGCCTGCCACGGAGCGCCGCTGAGACCGAGACGTCACGACCCCGACCTGGTCCACTCGGCCACGTTCCACAGGTCGCCGTCCCAGGGGCTCGGGTTGACGCCCTGGAGCGCCTTGCTCTTGCCGGCCACGGGAAACTTCCGCGACACCAGCGGGATGACGACCACCTGCGACACCAGCATGTCGTTCAGCTTGACGATGAGGTCCTTGCGCTTGGCCTGGTCCGTCTCCGTCTTCAGCTGCTGCCAGGTGGCGTCGTAGTCGGGGTTGGACCAGCGCTCGTAGTTGTTCGGCCGCCACTCGTTCGACTTCTGAGCGATCGCCTCGGTCGTCCAGTCGTGCAGCCAGTTCGTCGGCTCCGGCTGGTCGGACCCGTTGGTGAACATCTCGACGTCGGTGAAGAAGTGCCCGGCCGTGTCCGGGTTGCCGGGATCGCTGGAGAAGAACACGCCGGCGTCGACTGTCTTCAGCTCGACCTGGACCCCTAGCTGCTCCCAGCTCTGCTTGACGATGTCCTGGGTCTTCTGCCGGATGGGGTTCACGCTGGTCTGGAAGATGAGCTTCATGGTTACGCCGCCCTTGGCCCGGACGCCGTCCGAGCCCTTCTGCCAGCCGGCCTCGTCCAGCAGCGCGTTCGCCCGGGCGATGTCGTGCTTGCACACCTCCAGGTTCGCCGTGTTGGGCGAGACCAGGTCCTGGGGCGCCGTGAGGGCGTTGCAGGTGGGCACGCCGATGAGCCCGGCGCCGTACAGCTGGTTGCCGACCGCGTCTCGGTCCACCGCCATCGCCAGGGCCTGGCGCACTTTGAGGTCCGTCAGGAACGGGTGCTTGGTGGTCGGCTCGCCGCGGGCGTCGCCCGGGGCGTTCGGATCGGCAAAGTTGATCAGGATGCGCTCGAGGTTCGGGCTGGGCGACGTCGCCAGCTCGCCCTTGCCGCCCTCCTGGAGCTGCTTGAGCACGGCGGCTTCGACCTGCAGGTTCCAGGCGTAGTCCACGTCGCCCGTCTGGAGCGCCGCCCGGGCCGCTGAGGTCGCGTCGCCGCCACCCTTCAGCTGGACGTCCTTGAAGTTGGGCTTGGCTGGGTCGCGGTAGCTGTCGTTGGCGTCGAGCGTGACCACGTCGCCTGGCTTGAACTCGCGCACCTTGTAGGGCCCGGTCCCGATCGGCTTCAGGTTGCCTGGCGCGTCCTTCGCCTTGGCGCCCAGGTAGTCCTGGAACTGCGCCTTCTGGATGATCTGGCCCAGGGCCCCGGTGAACACCTGGTACGGGTTGGGGTTCGGCTCTTTCCACGTCACCACCACGGTGGTGGCGTCTTTGGCTTCCACCTTGTCGATGCCGGCGACCGTCTTGGCGTCGGTGGACGCTGTCGCTTTGTCGGACATGTAGGCGTAGTTGAACACCACGTCGTCGGCGGTGAAGTCGCTGCCGTCCGACCATTTGACACCCTGCTTCAGTTTCCAGGTTATTGTCCTGAGGTCCTTGGACACGCCGCCGTTGTCGAGTGTCGGGATCTCCGCGGCGAGGTTCGGCACGTACTTGCCGTCCGGACCGATGGACGCCAGCGGCTCGAGCACCAGCCGGGCGGCGTCGTAGTCCTTCGTCCCCTGTGACAGGTGCGGGTTGAGGATGGTGGGTGCCTGCCACCAGAGCAGCTTCAGGGTGCCGCCCTGGCCGCGAGCCGCCGCCGCGGCCGGGGCCGGAGTGCTCGCGCCGGCCTGGGCGGCTGGCCGTGTCGCCTGCGTGGCCGACTGCGCCGGCGCCGCGGTCGGCGCGGAGCCGCCGGAGCCCGCGGCCGGGCCGCAGGCGGAGAGAACGATGGTGATGGTGAGCACGAACAGGAGGTGAGCGACGCGCCTCATGCGATGGTCCTTTCGCCAGATCGTGGCAGTGAGCTTCGTGACGTCGGCGACCGAGTAGCAGCACTGCCCCCCGCGGACACCACCGTTGGCCCCGTTGGCCCCATTGTTTGGCCCGGCCAGGCGCTTGTCAACGAGCGCGCTCGGCCGACGGTGCCGCCGCTGGCAGCGCGTCGGCGCCACCGGGTCGCCACGGGTTGGTGATCAGGCGGACGGACCGTTCCCACGTGAGGTACGCCCAGCCCCACTGCATGGTCACCAGGAGCCGCTGCTCGAAGCTGATGAGGTTGAAGATGTGGATGACGAGCCAGGCGAGCCAGGCCACCAGCCCCGTGAGGTGCACCGGACCAAGCTCGGCAACGGCGGAGTTGCGGCCGATGACGGCCAGGCTGCCGCGGTCGACATAATGGAACCGCTTGCGTGGTTGTCCCTGGACGGAGCGCCAGATGTTGTGCGCCGCCGCCTGGCCCTGCTGGAGGGCGACCGGCGCCACGCCGGGGAGTGGCTTGCCGTCCTGGTGGACGAAGGCGGCCAGGTCGCCGATCACGTACACCTCTGGGTGACCCGGAATGGTGAGGTCTGGCTCCACCAGGACGCGGCCGCCGTGGTCGAGCGGCGCGTTCAGGCTCCGCGCCAGGGCGGAGGGCGCCACGCCCGCCGCCCACAGCACCGTTCGCGCGTGGATCACCTCGTCGCCAATGTGGACCGCGTCCGGGCTGAGGCCCGTGACCCGCGCGTTCGTCCGAACCTGCACGCCCAGCGTCTTGAGCGCCCGCGCCGCGCTGGCCGCGAGGTCTGGTGGAAACGTGGCCAGGATGCGCGGGCCACCCTCCAGCAAGATGACCCGCCCGCGCGTGGGGTCGATAGCGCGGAAGTCGCGGGCCACGCTGTGCCTGCCAGCCTCGGCGATCGCGCCGGCGAGCTCGACGCCCGTTGGGCCGCCGCCGATGACGACGTAGCTGAGCAGCGCCTCACGCCTGGCGGCGTCGCTCTCCCGCTCGGCCTCCTCGAGGGCGAGGAGCCCGCGCCGCCGAATCTCCAGAGCGTCCTCGATGGACTTCAGGCCCGGGGCCAGCCCCTCCCACTCGGGATGGCCGAAGTACGAGTGGCGCGCGCCGCTGGCCACCACCAGGTAGTCGTAGGCGAGCGGCTCGCCGTCGGCCAGCAGCACCCGCTTGCCCGCGACATCGACGCCGGTGGCGCTGGCCAGGATGACGCGCACGTTGCGCTGACGCCGCAGGATGACGCGGATCGGTGCCGCGATGTCGCCGGGCGACAGGGCCGCGGTGGCTACCTGGTACAGCAACGGCTGGAACAGGTGATGGTTCTCCCGGTCGACGACGGTGATCCGCAGCGGATAGCGGGCCAGCGTCTTGGCGGCGTTGATGCCGCCGAAACCGCCGCCAATGACGACGACGTGCGGCGCTGCCGTCAGGGCTGACGAGCTGGCTCGTCCGGGAGGACCTGATTGCGCGGTAGCCATAAGCTGTCTACTCTCCGTCGACACTTCTGCTACGTCATTGCTAGCACACGAGGAGCCGTACTGTGACCCACATCGTGATACCCGATGACCACCCCGTGTTCTATGGCGGGGCCGACCAGGAGGACTTGCGGCGGCTGGCGCCGTACGGCACCGTCACGGTGTACCCGTCCCGCTTCGCCGACCGGGCCGAGCTGTTCGCTCGTATCGCCGCGGCGGACGTCCTGATCAACGTGCGCGCCTACTGCGTGCTCGACGAGGAAGCGCTGGCCCACGCGCCGTCGCTGAAGATGATCTCGATCATGGGGACGGGGACTGACAACGTCGACCTGGCGGCCGCTAGCCGGCGTGGCGTGGTTGTCAGCAACACGCCGGCGGTGGGCGCCGTCTCGGTCGCCGAGCTGACCCTCGGCCTGCTGCTCGCGGTTGCGCGGGCCATCCCGGTGAGCGATAGGCGGCTGCGCGCCGGCGCCTGGCAGCACGTGGAGGGGCCGGAGCTGCACGGCAAGACTCTGGGCCTGGTCGGGCTGGGGGCCATTGGCCAGCACATGGCCCGTCTCGGGACGGGACTTGGCATGCGGGTGATCGGCTGGAGCTTCCGCCACGACCCCGCCCGAGCCGCCGCCAGCGGGGTCGAGCTGGTCGATCGCGACGAGCTGTTCCGCCAGGCCGACGTGGTGTCGGTGCACCTACGCAACACCCCGGAGGCGCGCGGCTTCGTGGCCGCCCGTGAGCTGGGGTTGATGAAGCAGAGCGCCATCCTGGTGAACACGGCGCGCGCCGCCATCGTGGACGAGGCCGCCCTGGTGGCGGCGCTGCGGGAGGGGCGCATCGCCGGGGCGGGCCTGGACGTCTACCTGCGGGAGCCGCTGCCGGCGGACGCCAACCCGTACCGCGATCTGGACAACGTGGTGCTCACGCCGCACATTGGCGCTGTCACGGCCGAGGCGAACGCGCGGGCGCGGAAGATGCCCGTCGACAACATCATCGCCTTCCTGGAGGGCCACCCGGAGCACGTTGTCACTGGCTGATGACTAGTGCGCCATCCCACCCGCTCAGGCGTACAGCCCGCGCAGCGTCCGGGCCTCGACGATGCGCTCGACAGCCAGGATGTGCGCGGCCGTGCGCAGGTCCACCGCGAACCGCGTGCTCGGCGCGCGACTGAAGCGCCTGGGCGTACCGACCATCATCGTCGACAGGAATGCCCGCCCGGGTCACTCGTGGCGCAACCGCTACCGGTCACTCTGCCTGCACGACCCGGTCTGGTACGACTACTTGCCCTCTCTGCCGTTCCCCGAGCACTGGCCGGTGTTCTCCCCAAAGGACAAGATCGGCGACTGGCCACGATCTCCTGGTGTGTCCGTGCGTCCGAACGCGCGCCACGGTTCGCGCCGCAAGGCGCCCGCCGGCGCTCCGACATGCTGGTACTGTTTCCGAATCCACGACGTCAACCAGGCCGCGATCTCGGCAACCTATGCGCGCGTGCGTCCCCATATCCGTCGCACGCCGACGATTGAGGTCAGTGGCGCCGACTTCGGCCTGGCGCCGTTCAGGCTGACCTTCAAGCTCGAACAGCTTCAGCACGCTGGCTCTTTCAAGACACGCGGCGCGTTCGTCAACCTGCTGGCTCGTCAGGTACCTCCCGCCGGGGTGGTGGCCGCGTCTGGTGGCAACCACGGGGCCGCGGTCGCCTACGCGGCGCATCAACTGGGTGTGAGCGCGCGCATCTTCGTCCCAACCGTATCGACGCCAACCAAGATTGCTCGCATTCGTAGCTACGGGGCGGACCTGGTGGTGCACGGTGACCGCTACGCCGACGCGCTCGCCGCCAGCCAGGTGTGGATCGCGCAGTCGGGCGCGTTGCCTGTGCACGCGTTCGATTCGGTCGAAACGCTGCTGGGCCAGGGCTCGGTCGCGCTCGAGCTTGCGGAGCAGGCGCCTGGGATCCGGACCGTGCTCGTCGCCGTTGGCGGCGGTGGCCTTATCGGCGGCATCGCGGCGTGGTTCGCCGGCGCGACCAGGGTTGTCGGAGTTGAGCCGGAGGGGGCGCCGACGCTGACCGCCGCGCTGCGGGCGGGACGCCCGGTCGATGCTCCGTCTGGCAGCATCGCGGCGGACTCGCTGGCGCCCCGGCAGGTGGGGGCCTTGATGTTCCCCATCGCTCAGCGCTATGTCGAGCGCGTGGCCCTGGTCTCTGACGCGGACATCCGGCTGGCACAGGCGGCGCTGTGGGAGGTCTTGCGGCTTGTGGCTGAGCCGGGCGCGGCGGCGCCCGTGGCGGCGTTGCTGGCCGGCGCGTACACGCCCGTACCCGACGAGCACGTGGCCGTGATCATCAGCGGCGCGAACACGCCCGCGGTGGACTTCGCCCGCTAACGGCGCCACAGATCACGTCGTTGCTCAGGGGAGGATGACGACGCCCTCGTCGGGCCGAAGCTCCAGCGGCGCACCGCCCACGGCCGCGTCCTCGCGGTCAGGGTGGGTCGACAGCACGACGCGGCCGGCCGTCGCCAGCTCCACCCGCCGCGGCTCGGGCGAGAAGTTGAGCGCCATGGTCAGCTCCTGCCCATCGAGCCCCCGCGCGTACACCAGCACAGCGTCGTCCACCGACACCTGGCGGTACGTCCCAACGGTCAGCGCCGGCGTCGCCCGGCGCAGGTCGGTGAGCCGACGGTACAACGAGAGCATCGAGCGCGGGTCGTCCCGCTGGCGCTGGACGTTGATCTCCTGGTAGTCGTCGGCGATCGGCAGCCAGGGTGATCCGCTGGTGAAGCCGGCGTTGGGTCCGTCGTCCCACTGCATCGGCGTACGCTCCGGGTCGCGGCCCAGGGACAGCCCCGGCAGCCTCCGTGCGACCGGGTCCCGCAGCCGGTCCGGCGGGATCGGCACGTCGTGCATGCCAATCTCGTCGCCGCCGTAGATCGTCGGTGTTCCGCGGAGCGTCAGCAGGAGCATCGCCGCTACCCGCGCCTGCTCCTGGCCCACCCGACTCGCCAGGCGCGGCTGGTCGTGGTTGCCCAGCACCCAGTTCGGCCAGGCGCCCGCGGGCAGAAGAGACTCGTACGTCTCGATCAGCGCGCCGACGGAGCGGGCCTGCCACGCGGTCAAGATGAGGTGGAAGTTGAAGGGCAGGTGGAGGCCGCGACCGCCGGCGCCGTAGTAGGTCACGAGCCGCGCCAGGGGCAGGTACAGCTCGCCAATCAGCACGCGGCCGGGGTAGCGGTCGGCCAGCTCTCGCCACTGGGCCACCACGTCCATGATCTCCGGCAGGTCGGCCGTGTAGAGGTGCTCCTGGGATAGGTACGGGTCCTGTCCCGGCCGCCACGCGGGGTTCGGCGGATTGTCGCGCAGCCCCTCGTCTTTGATGATCTGGCGCAGCGCGTCGATGCGGAAGCCGTCCACCCCGCGGTCGAGCCAGAACCGGAGCACGTCCAGCATGGCGGCCTGCACGGGGGGGTTGCGCCAGTTCACGTCTGGCTGCTCTTTCAGAAAGGCGTGGTAGTAGTACTGCCCGGTCGAGGCGTCCCACTCCCAGGCCGCGCCGCCGAAGACGCTCAGCCAGTTGTTTGGCGGCCCGCCGCCCGGCGCTGGGTCACGCCAGATGTACCAGTCGCGCCTGGGGCTCGTCCGCGAGGCGCGCGACTCCAGGAACCAGGGATGCTGGTCCGACGTGTGGTTCGGGACGAAGTCCAGGAGCACGCGCAAGCCACGCGCGTGGGCTTCGGCGAGCAGCCGGTCGAAGTCGGCCAGCGTACCGAAGAGCCGATCGACGTCCACGTAGTCGGCGACGTCGTAGCCAAAGTCCGCCATCGGCGACGGAAAGATGGGCGAGATCCAGATAGCGTCGACGCCGAGCCACTGCACATGCTCGAGCCGGCTGGTGATGCCCCGAAGGTCGCCCACGCCGTCGCCGTCGCTGTCCATGAACGACCGCGGATAGACCTGGTACACGATGCCACGCTGCCACCACTGGTACTCGGTCGGCGTCGCGGCGGTCATGCTGATCCGCTCCTGGACCCTGGTACGGGCACGCTGCCGGCTACTCGGCCGGCGCGGCGCCGCGGGCGACCCAGCGCACGGGGTACGCGCGCCGCAGCGACGGGCCGAGACGGCGGATCAGCGTCCCGCTGATCGCCACGCTCGGCGGCACCCGTCCCGCCAGGGCCCCGACCAGCTCGTCCACGGGCAGCCCGCCACGGTCCGACGCCAGAATCGCGCGGAACAGAGCCTCGGCCACTGGCGCCGGCTTGTTCCAATCGTCCAGTCGCGAGCAATGCCGGGCGATCCGTTCGGCCAGCGCGGCGCCCCCGCTGTCCCGCGCCCCCGACGTGTCCCTGTCCAGCGCGCACAGCCGCGCCCACAGCAGCGCCCGTCCGGCGGGACGCTCGATCCGGCCCGCGTCCAGCCACAAGCCCTCCTGGCGCTGGCCGTCAGTCGCCCCGAGCCCGTCCTCCGTCGCCCAGCCCAGCGGCGTGGCGGGCGTTTCGGCGACGGCGACGGCGAGCGTGGTGCCTGTCTGGGCGACGACGGACGGGATGCCGGGGAGCGCCGGCGCCGCCAGCGCCGGCGTGGCGACGCCCTCCAGCAGCTCGGTCAACGACACGTCGAGCGCGTCGGCGAGCGCCGCGAGCCGCGTTGGCGGGACGGGCCGTTTGCCCTGCTCCCACAGGCTGGGGATGCTCGGGTCGATGCCCAGCCGGCGCGAGATGTCGCTTTGCGTCTTGCCCTGGCGGCGGCGCAGCGCGCCCAGCCGGGGCGCGAGCATGACCGCGGCCAGGGGCAGCCCGTGTTCGGGGTACATAGACCTCCAGCCTCCGGGACGAGCGGAGTGCCGCCCTGAGGCTACACGGTGGGCGGAGCGCCGGGGTCGCCATCCCGCGATTTTGCCGGCATGCCCTCTAACTCCAACTCCAACTCCAGCCGGCGCCGGTTACGGAGAGAGCCCCCGCAGCAGGTGGGTGACCAAGTGCAGGTGGGGCGCTGGTCGCTGTGCGCTGTCGGCGCGGCGCACCAGGTCGCCGAACACCTGCTCGACCTCCAGCGATCGGCCGGCGAGCAGGTCCTGCGTCATCGAAGGCATGCTCTCCTTGCCGCTGGCCGGTGGCAGCGGCGGCCGAGCGGCCAGGGCAGCGATGGTGTCCTCCTCGGGGCGCTCGGCGTAGGTGCGTATCGGGAAGCCCGCGTAGTCGCCGACCTGCACCCCGGACACCTGGGCAAGGTCGACAACCTCGCGCACGAGCGCCAGGTAGGCGCGCATGAGATCGGGGCTGGCGAACAGGCGCGGGGCGCTCACGCGGCACAGCACCGAAACGCCGAAGACGCCGGCCGCGTTGGCCGCCTTGGACCACAGCACGCTCTGGATGTCCGCCGTCGCGTCGGCCGGAATGCCGGCGCTGGCGAGCGCCTGGGCGCCCGTCTGGGCGCGATCCGAGACGCCTCCGCCTAGCTCGCCGAGATAGCTGTGGCCCAGGCTGGTGATCGCCACGGTGCCGTCGTCCTCGCGCTGGGCCCCGAGGATGGTCACGCCGCCGACAACCCGGTCGGGGCCGAAGGTCGCGGCCAGCATGTCGTCCTTGGCGAGGCCGTTCTGAAAGCCGGCCACCCAAGCGGCGCGGTCGCCCGTGGCGGGCCACGCCGCTTGGACGGTCGCCAGCGCGCTCGCCAGCTGCTGGCCCTTGGTCAGGAAGATGAGCCCCGCGCCGGCGGGCAGCTCGGCGGGATCGGAGGTCAGCCCAACCGTGCCGGCGGGGGCGGGCGGGGGCGCCACGGGGACGTCGGCGTTCCTCTGGCCGCGCAGTCGCAACTGGCCCTGCGTCCGCAGCCGCTCGGTTCCCGTCGGGGTGCCGAGCAGGGTCACGGGCTGGCGGCTGAGGGCCAGCAGCCCAGCGAAGGCCTGCCCGAGCGAGCCGGCACCCACGATGGCGAGCCGTGGGGTGGTCACGCGCTTACTCGGCCACGAGCTCGCGGATGGCCCGCGCGATGGTCTCCGGGTGGGGGACGACGGCAGCTTCGAGCGGCGGGCTGTACGGGACCGGCGTGTGCGCGCCGTTGAGGCGCCGCACCGGAGCGTCGAGGTCGTCGAACGCCCTGTCCATGACCTGGGCGGCGATCTCGGCGCCGATCCCGCACGGGGCGTACGTCTCGTCCACGACGAGCAGCCGGCCCGTCTTGTGGACCGACTCGACGATCGTGTCGATGTCCAGGGGCGACAGGGTGCGCGGGTCGATCACCTCGACCGATACGCCGTCCCGGGCCAGCTCGTCGCACGCGGCCAGGATCTGATTGACCATGAAGGCGATGCCGACTGCTGTCACGTGGTTGCCCTGGCGGGCCACTCGCGCCTTGCCGAAGGGAATGAGCTCCTCCTCGTCCGGGACGGGTCCCCGGGTGTTCAGCACCGACCGGTGCTCCATGAAGAAGACCGGGTCGTCTGATCGGATGGCGGTCTTCAAGAGCCCCTTGGCGTCGCGCGGGGTCGTCGGCACCACCACCCGGAAGCCCGGGAAGTGGCTGAACACCGAGTAGTAGCTGCCCGAGTGGTGGGTGGCGGCCGAGCTGCCGACGCCTATGCAGCCGCGCAGCACCAGCGGCATGGTGAGCCGACCGTCGCTCATGTACTGGATCTTCGAGGTCTGGTTGAACAGCTCGCCCAGCGCGTCGAGGGCGAAGTCGAAGAACATGTAGTCCACGATCGGGCGGGCGCCGACCATGGCGGCGCCTGTGCACAGCCCGGTGAAGCCGCGCTCGGAGATCGGCGTGTCGCGCAGGCGCTCGGGGCCGAACCGCTCGAACAGCCCGAGCGTCGTGTTGAAGTTGCCGCCGCGCTGGCCGATGCCCTCGCCGACGACGAACACCATCGGGTCCCGCTGCATCTCCTCGGCGAGGCCCTCGCGGGCGGCGTCGGTGAACGTCAAGTCACGCATGGGCCGACCTCGTTGGCGACTCGCTGTAGACGTGGTCCGTCGCCGTGGCCGGGTCGGGCCAGGGGCCGTTCTTGGCAGCCTCGAAGTCTCGCTCCACCTCCGCCTTCACCTGCGCGTCGACCTGCTCGAGGTCGGCTTCGGTAGCGAGCCCGTCGCCCACGAGGCGTTCGGCCAGCCGCTTCACCGGGTCGCGCAGGCGCCATGCCTCGACCTCCTCGCGCGTCCGGTACACGCCGTCGCGCATCCCCTCGGAGTGCGCGCGGGTGCGGTAGGTGCGGCATTCGAGCAGGGTTGGGCCCGCGCCGGCCCGCGCCCGGCGGACCGCCTCGCCGGCGGCGGCGTAGACGGCCAGGACGTCGTTGCCGTCGACCGCCACGCCAGGCAGGCCGTAGGCGGCCGCGCGGGCGGCGACGTCCGGGTTGCCGGCCACTGTCTTGAAGGGCACCTCGGTGGCGTACTGGTTGTTCTCGCAGACGAACAGCACCGGGAGACGCCAGATGGCCGCCAGGTTCAACCCCTCGTGGAAGGCGCCGTTGTTCGAGCCGCCGTCGCCAAAGAAGGCCACGCTGACCCGGTCGTTCTTCTGCAGCCGGAAGGCGTAGCCGGCGCCGGCCGCCATGAGGATGCTGGGGCCAACGATGCCGCTGGTCCCGAGCATGCCCACCTCAGGTGAGAACAGGTGCATGCTGCCGCCACGGCCGTGGGAGCAGCCGTTGGCCCGGCCGAGCAGCTCGGCCATGAGCGCGCCAGCGGTGACGCCTTTGGCGAGGGCATGCCCGTGGCCGCGGTGTGTGCTGAGCACTGTGTCGTCGTCGCGCAGGTGGGCGCAGACGCCGGTCGCCACGGCCTCCTCGCCGATGTAGGTGTGGCAGGCGCCGTGGACGAGGCCCGCCTGGTGCGCCCGGGCGAGCTGCTCCTCGCAGCGGCGTATCAGCTGCATGACCCGGTACAGGCCGAGGGCTACGTCCGCTCGCGCCGCCGCCGGCACCTCAGATTCCGTCTCTGTCCCTGTCTCTGTCTCTGTCCCTGTCCCCGTGTGTACCGCCATGGTCGTCCTCTCTACCGCTCTACCGCTCTACCGCTCCGCCGCTCAACGGGTCAGCCAGACGCCTGGGTGCTCGACGAACTGCTTGATCCGCTGGAGGAAGCGCGCCGCTGGGGCGCCGTCCACGACGCGGTGGTCGAACGTCAGGCTCAGGGCCATCATTGTGCGCACCGACACCTCTTCGCTGGCCTCGTCCACGACCACGGGCCGCGCCACGATACGACCGACACCCAGGACGGCGCACTCGGGCAGGTTGATGATCGGCGTGAAGCTGTCGATCTCGTACACGCCCAGGTTCGTGATGGTGAAGGTGCCGCCGCGCAGGGCGTCCGCCGCGATGGTGCCCTGTCTCGCCCCGTCGACCAGCGACAGGAGCTCGCGGGCAACGTCCTGGACCGACTTCCGCTGCACGTCGCGGACCACCGGCACCAGCAAGCCGCGCTCGGTGTCCACCGCCAGACCCACGTGGATTTTGTCGTGCTGGACGATCTGGCCGTCCTGGAAGGACGCGTTCAGGTCGGGGTGCTCGCCGAGCGCCACGGCGACCAGGCGTACCAGGAGGTCGTTGTAGGTGGGGACCGGCGTGTTGGTGGCCAGGGCGCCGAGGTCCCGCTTCAGCTCGCTCCGGAGCCGCACGAGAGCCGTGGCGTCCGCCTCGGTGGTGAGGGTGACCGGCGCCGAGGTGTGGGCGCTCTCGGCCATGCGGGCGGCGATCAGGCGGCGCACGCCGCTGGCGGCGGCGAGCGCGGCGGGTGTGGCGGGACGCGCTGCCGTGGCGGCCTGCACGTCGCGCTCGAGCACGCGCCCGGTGCGGCCGCTGCCGACGAGAGTGGCCAGGTCGACGCCCAGGTCGGCGGCGGCGCGCCGCGCCCGCGGGCTGGCGACGTGCCGGCCGCGGCCCGGCGCTGGGGCCGGCCTGGCCGGCGCCACCGTCGCACCAGGTGGCGCGGCCGTCTCGGCGGTCGGAGCGCCCGCCTGGCTCGGGGCTGGCGTCGACTCGCCCGGCTGGACCAGGTACGCCAGCAGCGTTCCCACCGGCACCTCCTCGCCCGGGGGCGGCGAACCGGGCGGGATGCGCAGGACGCCGCTGTCCATCGACTCCAGCTCGCTCGTCGCCTTGTCACCCTCGACGGTACAGATCACCTCGCCCACATCCACCGCGTCGCCGTCGTGCTTGACCCACTCGCCCAGTCGGCCGACCTTCATGTCCCAGCCGAGCCGCGGCATGACCACCTCTATCGGCACGACGAGTTCTTCATGCAGTCATCCCTCATCCCCTCATCCAGGCCACCCGCTCCCGCTCCGGCTCAGCCCGCGGCCGCGTCTGCCGACCAGACTTTGTCGCCGCCCGCGTTGAGGGCGAGGTTGCCGCCGTCGACCGGGAGTATGTGCCCGGTGATGAAAGCCGCGGCGTCCGATGCCAGGAACAGGGCCGCCGCCGCGATATCCTCCGGCTCGCCCAGGCGGTCAAGCGGGATGCCTCTCAGAAGGCGCTTCTGGAAGGTCGTTGGGTCGAGCCGCGGGTCGCGCAGCATCCCCGCCTTGACACCGGGGGTGAGCGTCTGGGCCGGCTGGATGGCGTTGACCCGGATGCCGAAGCGGGCCCACTCGACGGCGAGCTCGCGCGTGAACTGGTTGATGCCACCCTTGGTGACGCTGTAGACGAAGTTGCCCCGACCGAGCGCCGAGCTGCCGGCGATGGAGCTGATGTTGACGATCGCACCGCCGCGCCCCTGAGCGATCATCCGACGGCCAGCTTGCTGGCTGCACAGGAAGGTGCCGTCCAGGTTGGTGCCGACCACGCGGCGCCAGTCCGCTAGCGAGAGGTCTTCGGGACGGGCGCGGTGGCCGATGCCGACGTTGTTCACCAGCACGTCGATGCCCGTGGGGGCGTCCGGGAAAGCGCTGTCGAGCTCGGCGAACATGCGGGCGACGTCGTCTGGCTGGCTGACGTCGCAGCCGCCCGACGCGGCGGCGCCGCCGGCGCTGCGGATCTCCTGCGCGGTGAGGTCGGCGGCGGCGGCGTCGATGTCGCCGGCGAACACAGCGGCGCCGGCGCCGGCGAGGGCGAGCGCGATGGCGTGGCCGATGCCGCCATGGGCCCCGCCGCCGGTCACGAGGGCCACACGGCCGGTGAGGTCCAGGGACGGGCGGGCGGTGCGCGTCGGCTGGCTGGGAGTGTCGGACATGTCGGCGCCCATCGTACCCGCTAGTGGCGGCCGCCGAGGGCGCGGTCGAGGTTGAAGGCGGCGCTGATCAGCGCCAGGTGCGTGAACGCCTGGGGGAAGTTGCCCAGCGATTCGCCACTCGCCCCGATCTGCTCGGCGTACAGCCCGACGTGGTTGGCGTAGCCGAGCATCTCCTCGAACACCAGCCGCGCGTCCTCCAGCCGCCGCGGCTGGACCTGGCCGGCCCGCGTCAGCGCCTCCACCAGCCAGAACGTGCACATGCTGAACGTGCCCTCCGCCCCGCTCAGCCCGTCGTCGGTGCGCTCCGCGTCGTAGCGGTACACCAGGGCGTTGGAGACCAGCCCGCCATCGCGCGGTGAGCGGTTGATGGCGTCGAGCGTGTCGAGCATGCGCGGGTCGGCTGGGGACACGAAGAAGATCAGCGGCATCAGCAGGTTCGAGGCGTCGAGGTTGTCGCTGCCGTAGAACTGGACGAAGGCGCGCCGCCCGGGACTCCATCCCTTCGCCATGATCTCCTCGTAGATCTGGTCGCGCACCTTCAGCCAGCGGTCGCGGTCGGCTGGGAACGACCGCTTGTCGGCGAGACGCAGGCCGCGGTCGACGGCCACCCAGCACATCAGCTTCGAGTACACGAACTGCCGCTGGCCGCCGCGCACCTCCCAGATGCCCTCGTCTGGCCGCTGCCAATGGTCGCACACGTAGTTGATCAGCCCGCGCAGGTAGCGCCACAGGTCGTAGGCGATCGGTGAGCCGTACTTGTTGTAGAGGTAGACCGCGTCCATGAGCTCGCCGTAGATGTCCAGCTGGAGCTGGGCGTAGGCGCCGTTGCCGACGCGGACCGGACGCGAGCCGCGGTAGCCCTCGAGGTGCTTCAGCTCATGCTCCTCCAGCTTGTGGCGGCCGTCGATGCCGTACATGATCTGGAGCGAGCCGTCCGGCTCCGTCTCGCGGCAGCGCTGTTCCAGCCAGTCCATGAACGCCCCGGCCTCCTCGGTGAAGCCGATACGGAGCAGGCCGTAGAGGGTGAACGCGGCGTCGCGGATCCAGGTGTAGCGGTAGTCCCAGTTGCGCTCGCCACCGATGCCCTCCGGCAAGCTGCAGGTGGGCGCGGCGACGATGGCGCCGGTGGGCGCGAAAGTGAGCAGCTTGAGGGCGAGCGCCGAGCGGTGCACCATCTCCCGCCACCGGCCGGTGTACGTGGAGTGCGACAGCCAGCGCCGCCAGTAGGTGACGGTCTGGTGGAACAGCGCGTCGATCTCGGCCGGGGCGAGTGCCCGCCGCTGCACGGGGACGCCGGGATCGTGCTCCTGCAGGACGAACGCGACAGTCTGCTCCTCGTTGAGGGTGAAGTCGGCCAGCACGCGCGCGTTGTCGCCGAGCCGCAGGGCCACGGGCGTGAGCAGCTCCAGGCTGAGCTCGGCTGAGCGGAAGACGGCGCCGCGTTCGGTGAGCGTGGTCTGGTGCCCGTCGCGGGCGTAGTTGAACCCCGGTTGGCACTCTACCTGGAACTCCATCGACCCGCGGACGACCTTCACGCGACGGATCAGGCGGTGGGGCCCGTGCCCGGCGGTGGCCTCGCCGACGGGCATGTAGTCGGTCACTTCGCCGACGCCGTCGGGCGAGAGGAAGCGGGTGATCAGGACGTTGGTATCGGGCCAGTACAGCTGCTTCACAGAGGCCTGAGTGGTGGCAGGCGCGATGCGGAAGCGGCCGCCGATCTTGTCGTCGAGCAGGGCGCCGAACACGCTCGGCGAGTCGAAGTGGGGGAAGCACAGCCAGTCGATCGAGCCCCGCCGACTGACCAGGGCGACCGAGTGCATGTCGCCGATGATCCCGTAGTTCTCAATCGGTTCGTACGGCATGGCGGCCCCTTCGCGCGGCTGCGGCACTCCGGCTTCCGGCTTGATGGAGCGGTAAGCGTACCAGCCAGGCGCCGCCGACCGGCCGGGACGTCCTGGCTGCTCCAAGCGCGGAGCGCGACCAAAGGCAAGGACCTGAGCAGGTGGAGCTCAGATGATCGGAATGGAGCAAGACTTGAGCCTTCAGACCACCTGCTTAGGTCCGGCGGCGCCCGCCGACAGCGCGTCAATCGACCGTGAGGACCACCTTGCCAGCGACCTGGCGGTTGCGCAGGGCGGCCAGCGCGGCGGGCAGGTCCGTCCACGGGCCCTGCCAGCCGAGCCCAGGGTCCAGCTCGCCCCCGGCGACCAGGGATGCCAGGTAGCCAAGGTCTTCGCCAAACGTCGGCGGCTCGCCTGACTCGTACACGAAGAAGCCGTAGATCGTCGCGTGCGCACGGCCGGCGAAATCGGAGAAGCTGATAGTCGAGGGCTCGGGGGACGAGGAGCCGAAGACCACAACCGTGCCGTCGCGAGCGGCCTGGCGCAGAGCGCCCGTCAGCGACAAGCCGCCCACCGATTCCAGGACGAGGTGGAAAGGCCCGTGCGCGTCCTCGATCCGTGGCACCACCTCCGACGCGCCGAGACGCCGTACCAGCGCCTCCTTCTCCGGGTTGCCGACGACGCCGGCGACGCGGGCGCCAGCGCGCGACGCCAGCTGAACGGCGAACAGGCCGACGCCGCCGGAGGCGCCCGTCACTAAGCACGTGTGCGGAAGAATGGCACGTTTCTTCCGGGTAGGGCTCTCCATTCAGGAGGGCCGGTGGGATGGTCCGAATTGGGCCGCTGTCGCTGGAGCACCAGCGGCGGCTGCGGGAGATGCGGC